>Ga0335077_10002809_pt1 | contig 20871 bp, 16 predicted proteins | sample Lox_Sample_31_FD_207151 | JGI IMG/M metagenome (GOLD analysis project Ga0335077, IMG submission 207151) | Soil microbial communities from Loxahatchee National Wildlife Refuge, Florida, United States - Lox_Sample_3.1 | ecosystem: Environmental > Terrestrial > Soil > Wetlands | place: USA...
GCTTCGAAGTGCTCTCCTGCGGCCGCAGTGCCGGTGAGAACAAAGATTCCCGACCCGATAATGGCGCCTATGCCCAGCGCCGTAAGCGACCAGGGGCCCAGGCTCTTCTTAAGCCGGTGTTCAGGATTGTCGGCCTCGGAGATCAGCTTGTCGATGGACTTGCAGCACAGCAGCTGGTTGCCGGAATTGGCGGGAGCAGCCTTGGTTGTCGGTGGTTGTGCCAATAAGCCCTGCCTGTTTTGTGGGGGACGGGCATGCGAACCCGTCCCCGCACAGGATTTGCCAGCCGGCGATTACCGCTTCGCCTGGCCGCGCACCATCTTCTTCACTTTGCGCTTCTGTGAGCCGCGCGCGTATTCCCGTTTCTTCAAAGGCTTGTCGGCCTTGCGCTTCTTCCGCGATGTCCGCTTGGCTTTCTTGCGTTCTTCTTTGCTCAACCTGCTGGTATTGGCCATGAGTACAGTAGTGTCCTTTAGTCAGTTGTTTTGATTCGAACTTGTTTCCTTCGCTGCACAACTCAGTTCTTCAGCGGCGGCTCCGGCCGTTTGCTCACGCAAAACGCGCCTCGCTGGCTAGAAGCCAGTAGCGAGCGGCGAACAGCTGCATTCACGCTCGCTCCAGCTGGGCATACTTTTCTACCAGCTTCTTCAAACCGAAGCGAGGGAATTGTACCGTAATCTTGGCATCTTCCCCATCCCCTTCGCGCTGGTAGACGGTCCCTTCGCCATATTTTGGATGGCGGACCTTCTGTCCGGGGCGGAAACCGCGCTTGCCCTGCGGCTCTTCGACGGGCAGTTTTGGCAGGCTGAACTTTTTTCCCCGCGAGGCAAAGAACTCCGCGATGTTGTCGATGGAGTTATAGGTCTTGCCGGAATAGCTGCCCCGCTGCTGCTTCGGAGGGGTCCAACTGGCGCTCTGATCTTCATCCTCGTAGGCATAATGGGATGATTGCGCCGCCTTGGAAGGCTGGCCTGCCGGACGCCCGTAGGCGCCCACGCCCACGCTACCGCTCGCGCGCGTCCTGCGCGACGAGCCCAGCCCTTCCAAAAGCTGCGGAGGCACTTCGTCCAGAAACCGCGACGGCACGCTCGCCTCAGGAAGGTCGGTCCCGTAACGCCGCCGGTAGACCGCCCGCGACAGGACCAGAGTATCCATGGCCCGGGTCATGCCGACATAGCACAACCGGCGCTCCTCTTCGACGTCGTCTGCCTCCAGCATGGTGCGGGAGTGCGGAAACAAGCCTTCTTCGAGTCCTGCCAGGATCACCAGCGGAAACTCCAGCCCCTTGGCCGCGTGCAGCGTCATCAATGTGATCTGCGCCCGCTCGTCGTAAGCGTCGGCGTCGCCGACCAGTGCCGCGTGGTCCAGAAACTGGTCCAGAGTCTCGCCGCGATCCCGCGAATCCATGGCCGCGTTCACCAGTTCGCGCAGGTTCTCGATGCGTGAGTAGGCTTCCGGCGTGTCTTCTTCTTCGAGCAGCTTGATGTATCCGGTGCGGTCGATGAGGAATTTCAGGATTTCCCCGGTGCTGGCAGCGCCGCCAGGAGTGCGGAAGACGCCAGCCTCTGCGACGGCGGTCGTGGCATCAGCGTCCGCCGTAGCAGCATCCCGCCGGCTGTCGGGAAGGCGATCCGACGCTCCTGCGTCGGGCTCCTCAGTTTCCCGGGGCAATCCAAAATCGAAGGCCAAGGGATCGAATTCTGTCCCAGCTTCGTCAGCCTCCTCGCTCCTGGGGCGAGACGCCTCGTCGACTGCGGCGGAGCTTGCCCTGAGCGAAGTCGAAGGGACGGCGCCGTGGTCGGGGGCTGCTTCCCCTTCCAATCGCTCGACAAACGTTCCAGCCAGCATCGCTTGGCCGTCTTGAATCAACTGCTGGAATGACTTCAGGGCGGCCAGCGCACGCGCCGGCAGCAACTGGCGGTGATTCGCCTCTCCGATCGCTCCCCAGAGCGACAGGCCAGATTCCAGCGCCACATGCTCCAGCGTTTCAATCGTCGTCTTCCCAATGCCGCGAACCGGGGTGTTGATCACGCGCAATAGCGAGATCGTGTCGTCGGGATTCAGAATGACTTTCAGGTACGAGATCATGTCTTTGATCTCGGCGCGCTCGTAAAACGAGAATCCGCCCACCACGTGATATTTGAGCTGGTAGCGGCGCATGGCCTCTTCAAACAGACGCGACTGCGAATTGATGCGGTAGAGCACGGCGGCACGCGGAGTATTGCCCCGCTCGGCAGCTTCGCGCAGGTAGCGGCTGACTGTGTCGGCGGCGAACAGCGCCTCATTTTCGCCGTCCGGCGCTTCGTAATAGCCGAGCTTGGCGCCGCCCGGCCGCGAAGTCCACAGATTCTTGCCTTTGCGCTTGACGTTATTCGCCACCACCGCGGACGCCGCCTGCAGAATGTTTTGGGTCGAGCGATAGTTCTGTTCCAGGCGGATGATCTTCGCTTCCGGAAAGTCTTTCTCGAATTCCAGAATGTTGCGGATATCCGCACCGCGCCACGAATAGATCGACTGATCTTCGTCACCGACGGCGCAAACGTTATGACGGTTTCCCGCCAGCAGGCGCATCAGCTCATACTGAGGACGGTTGGTGTCCTGATACTCGTCAACCAGGATGTACTGGAAGCGCCGGTTGTAATAATCGCGCACCGGCTCGGCCACCTTCAGCAGCCGGACGGTCTCCAGCAGCAGGTCGTCAAAATCGAGCGCGTTGGCTTTGCGCAGCTCTTTTCGATATTCCTCGTAGACGTGAGCGATGCGCTCGGTCTTGGGATCGGCCGACTGCAGGTAGATTTCCTGCGGATCGAGCATATGGTTTTTCGCCCACGAGATCCGCCCCAGCACCGTGCGCGGCGTGAGTTGCTTATCATCGATGCCCAAACGCCGCATCACTGACTTGACCACCTGTTGCTGGTCGGATTCGTCGTAGATCACGAACTGCTTGGTGTGTCCGATGGGCGGCGCGCCGGGCGTTGTCGAAGGAATGCGCAGCGCCTCAATGTCCCGCCGCAGTACGCGCACGCAAAAGGAATGGAAAGTCGAGATCGCCGGCTTGGCGATGGACAGCCCCCCGGCCAGCTTCTCCACGCGCTCGACCATCTCCGACGCTGCCTTGTTGGTGAAGGTCACCGCCAGAATCGATTCGGGCATTACGCCCATGTTTTCAATCAGATGAGCAATGCGATAGGTGATAACGCGGGTCTTGCCGCTGCCCGCGCCCGCCAGGATGAGCACCGGCCCCTCCGTGGCCTCCACGGCTTCGTGCTGCTGCGGATTGAGATCGTCAAGAAAAGACAACTGGAAGCGGCTCCGTGCCTTGATTTTACAGGGAAAGAAGATTTCAGGACGACAGAGGTTCTCTCACCCAGCCTGCCGCTGAACACGCAGCGCGAGGTGAACCTGAGGGCGAGGGTGAGGTATCGGGGCTAGGGCGGTGTTGAGTTGCCGCTGGTCAGCCTGCAACTGGCTTCGTGGCCTTGCAGTCCTCACAAGGACAGATCTCGCGCAGAAACCTCCAGGAATAAATTCCCAGGTCATGGCCGTCGTTCCAGGCGAAGCGGATGGCGTACTTGCCCACTGGCTCCGTATGGGTCGGCTTGGCGGCAGGCTTGAACATGGGTAATTCGCCGGGCGCGGGCTTGGGAGGTTCGCCCGGCTGGCGGCCGGTCTTGCCCCGCTCCTCATCGCAGAGCGCACACGGGCAGGCATCGCGCAGGAAGGCGAAAGAGTACTGCGAGCGGTGCCCATCTTTCCACTCGATATCCATGCCGGAGCCAGTGGTCAGATTCACTTTCACCGACTTGGTGTCCGCCGAGGGCATCGATTTCAGTATCGCATAGGGCTTGAGGGGCCTGCCGCGAATCGCTGACAAGAGCCCCTAATCCTATCGAGCGACATCCTAAGTGAAGGATCTGGCGCGCACTATCTGCATCGACGCTGCACACCAGGCCCCTCGCCCGGCTGAAGTGCGCCGGTTCTCGGGATGACGCTCGGAGCATCAAGGGGCGCTTGGCCAAACTTGCGGAAATCCGGTAGAATTAGTGTTTTGCATACCTAGTTCTGAAGGGATTTGTAGTCATGGCACAAGTTTGTGATGTCTGCGGCAAGGGGCCGCAATTCGGCAACAACATCAGCCACGCCCACAACGTCACCAAGCGGCGCTGGAACGTGAACCTGCGCCCGGTGCGCGCCAAGGTGGGTGGAGCAACCCGGCGTATCCGCGTCTGTACTTCCTGCCTGCGCAGCGGCAAAGTCGTAAAGGCTTAAGAAACCACAAAGGCTCACAAAGGAATTTCTTCGTGTGCCTTAGAGCCTTTTACTTCACGCTCAGAAGCTCCACATCGAAGATCAGGGTCGCGCTCGGCGGAATCGCGCCCGGATAGCCGCGCTCGCCGTAAGCTAGCTGTGGCGGAATTTTCAACTGGCGCTTCCCACCGACCTTCATGCCCTGAATGCCTTCGTTCCATCCCTTGATCACAGGCGCGTTGCCCAGATTCTCCACGGTAAAGGGACGGCCCGAATCCACCGAACTGTCGAATTTCTTGCCGTTCGTCAGCCAGCCGGTGTAATGGACGGTAACTGTTTGCCCGGCGGTCGCGGTGGCTCCGGTCCCCACCTTGATATCCCAATACTTGAGTCCGCTAGGAGTTTCCACGGGCTGGCCCGTGACTTTGGTGGGAGCGCTGGTGTCGGGCTTCTTGGCTTGCGCCAAGACCATCGCCGCTGCGAACACCACGATTGCAATCAGCCAAGCTTTGTTCTGCATGAGTCCTCTCGATTTCCGATTTCCAATTGCCGATTGAACTCCAAGTATCGGGGGTTGAATTGGCAATTGCAAATCGGCAATTGAAAATTATTATGCCAGGGCGATCACGTCGATCTCTACCAGCACATCTTTCGGAAGCCGCGCTACCTCGACCGTGGATCGGGCCGGAGGCGCCGCGGCGAAGTATTTTCCATAGACTTCGTTCATCGCCGCGAAGTCGCTCATGTTCTTGAGGAATACGGTGGAGCGTACGACCTTCTCCAATCCGCTTCCTGCCGCTTTCAGGATCGCCGCCAGATTCTTGAGCACGCGATCGGCTTGGGCAGCCACGTCGCCGCTAATCACCTGCTGGGTAGCCGGATCGATGGCCACCTGCCCGGAGACAAACACAAGTCCATTTGCTTTGATTGCCTGCGAATACGGCCCAATCGCCTGCGGACCTTCTTTGGTGGCAACGACCTCGCGCATGAAACCTCCTGAAACCGTGCCCAGTCGCTAGTAACTGCGAATTTCAGATTGTAGATTTTTGATTGCAGAATGGGAAGTGCTACTGGCAACTGATCGCTGACAACGGACCACCGGGTTCAGATTTTCTGCAGCCTCTGCACGTCATGCACGCCGGGAATCTTCCTTAGTCCGGCGACAATCTGCTCGAGATGTTTCAGGTCCATGATTTCCAGCACCACGTCGATCGACGCCTGGCTGTTGGCAGTGCGGGCTTCAATGTTGCGGATGTTGGTTTTGCTGTCGCTGATAACGGCGGTGATCTGCTTCAGCATGCCGAAGCGGTCGTCGCAGAAGAGGGTTAGCTTCACCGGATACTGGTTCGGTGTGCCTTCCTTGTCCGGCGCCCACTCGACGCTGATCCGGCGCTCGGGTTCGTAGAGCAGGTTGGTCACGTTGGAGCAATTCAGCGCGTGGACAGCCACGCCTTTGCCGCGAGTCACATAGCCCACGATGGCTTCGCCGCGGATCGGGTTACAGCATCTGGCGCGATAGACCAGCAGATCGCCGTGTCCCTTCACCATGATGGCGTGCTGATCGCCGCCAAACACACGCCGCACCACGCTGGTAATGCCGCTTGATTTCTCGTCATCACTGTCGCTTAGGGGGCCGCCCGCCGCCGGAGAAAGCTTGGCCAGCACCTGCCGCGCAGCATATTTCCCGTAGCCGATTCCCGCCATCAGGTCGTCGGGGCGGCCCAGGCCGTAGTCGGACGCGACCTTCTGCAGATCGTCGTCCTTGATCTCCTTAAGCGCAATACGGTATTTGCGCGCTTCCTTCTCGATCAGCTTTCTGCCGATCTCAATTGCCCGCTCGCGTTGATGAACGTTCAGCCAGTGCTTGATTTTGTTGCGAGCGCGGGAAGACTTCACTATGGCCAGCCAGTCGCGGCTGGGCTTGTGACCGGGCTGGGTGAGAATCTCAACGATGTCGCCGCTGTGCAGTTTGTGGCGCAGCGGCACCATGCGCCCGTTTACTTTTGCCCCCACGCAGCTATGCCCGACTTCGGTGTGGATCGAATAAGCGAAATCGATGGGCGTAGATTCCCTCGGCAGCACCACTACTTTGCCCTTCGGCGTGAAGGTATAAACCTCCTCCGGGTAGAGATCGATCTTGAGGGTAGAGAGAAACTCGTTAGGATCGGAGACGTCGCGCTGCCATTCCACCACCTGCCGCAACCACGCCAGCCGCTGCTCATCCTGCGCCGAAACCGGGCCGTCTTTGTATTTCCAGTGGGCCGCGATGCCTTCCTCCGCCATCTTATGCATCTCTTCGGTGCGAATCTGCACCTCGAAGGGCGTGCCGTCGTCGGTGATCACCGAGGTGTGCAGCGACTGGTAGAAATTCGGCCGCGGCATGGCGATGAAGTCCTTGATGCGGCCCGGCACCGGACGCCACAGGTTGTGAATAATGCCCAGCACCGCGTAACAGTCTTGCAGCGACTGGCAGATCACCCGCATGGCGTACAAGTCATAGACCTGCTCCACGCTGATGCGCTGCCGCTGCAGTTTCTTGTGAATGCTGAACAGGCGCTTGATGCGGCTCTCGACATTCGCGGTGATGCCCGCTTCTTTCAGCTTGTCGCGCACTACGCTTTCTACGCGGCCAAGAAAGGCTTCGCCCTGCTTGCGGCGGGCCTCGACCGCATCGTGCACTTGCTGGTAGCTGATGGGATCGACGTAGCGGAAACCCAGATCCTCCAGCTCGCCGCGGATCTTGCCCATGCCGAGCCGGTGGGCGATAGGAGCGTAGATGTCGAGGGTTTCGCGGGCGATTTTCTGCTGGCGTTCCGGCGCGAGGTGTTCAAGGGTCCGCATGTTGTGCAGGCGGTCGGCCAGTTTGATGAGCACCACGCGGATGTCGTCCACCATGGCCAGCATCATCTTGCGCAGGTTCTCTGCCTGCTGCTCTTCGCGGGTGGCGAAATCAATCTGATCGATCTTGGTGACGCCCTCCACGATGTGCGCCACCTGCTCGCCAAACTCCTTGCGGATATCGACGACGGTGACCGAGGTGTCCTCGACCGAATCGTGGAGCAGGCCGGCGGACACGGCCACCGGGTCCAGCTTCATCTCGGCCAGAACCAGCGCGACTTGCAAGGGATGCACGAGGTAGGGCTCTCCCGAGGCGCGGGTTTGCCCGGCATGATGTTTTTGGGAAAATTCGTAGGCCTTGCGGACCAGGGCCAGGTCGTCGCCGGAGCGGTTCTCCCGCATCTTGCGCAACAGCTCGCGGAACTTCGTAACCGTGAGCACGTTGGTCGCGAACTGTTCGCGCAGCGTCGCCATGACGGATTATAGCCCGCAGGGAGAGCACGGGAAAGCTTTGGGGGAGCGGCTTTTCGCCTGGCGGGAAGTTCGCGGCGCAGCCAGCGCCGACTTTCCCTGCGTCAATTATAGCGACATGCGCGCTAGCCGGCGCGGGTTCTTCGACATCGCTCAGGGCAGGCTCGCCGGTGGCAGGGCAGCGTGCCCTGGGACTGTGCGTCTTAATGATTCGCTACGGTTCCGCCAACACCCGATGCACCAGATGCACCGCGATCGAACCCTCTCCCACCGCCGACGCTACGCGCTTTACGTTTCCCGAGCGCACGTCGCCCACGGCAAATACACCGGGCAGACTGGTCTCCAGCATATAGGGTGAACGCGATAGCTTCCACGTAGGCGATGGTGGTGCGGCTGTGTCGAGGTCGCGGCCCGTCAGAATGAAGCCCTTGTTGTCGAGAGCGAGGCATCCCTGTAGCCAATCGGTCCGCGGAGAGGCGCCGGTCATGATGAAAAGGTGGCGGATATTGTGGCTGGAAGTTTCTCCGTTTCCATCGCGCCAGGTGATTCGCTCCAGATGGTCATCCCCCTCCATCCCAACAATCTGAGTCCGGTAGTGCAGTTCGATGGCAGAGTTCTCCTCGATGCGCTGGATCAGGTAGCGCGACATCGTGTCTGACAAACTTCCCGAGCGCACCAGCATATAGACCTTGCGCGCGGCTTGCGACATGAAGACCGCCGCCTGGCCGGCCGAGTTCCCGCCGCCAATGACGACCACGTCTTCATCTCCGCATAACTGTGACTCGATATAGGTTGCGCCGTAATAGACTCCTTGCCCCTCGAACTTCGCCAGGTTCTCGATGTGCGGCTTGTTGTACTGGGCTCCGGTAGAGATCACGATGCTGCGTGTGGCCAGACGGTGACCGTCATCCAGGATGACTTCGTAGGGTCGCCGGTCGCAATTCAGGCGGGCCACACTGCGTGCAATCATCATTTGGGCGCCAAACTTGAGCGCTTGCGTGGTGGCGCGGTTCGCCAGTTCCTGCCCCGAGACTCCCATCGGAAAGCCCAGATAGTTCTCGATCTTGGAGCTTGAACCGGCCTGGCCACCGGGCGCAGCTTTTTCTACTACCAGTGCGTTCAGCCCTTCGGAGGCCGCATAAACGGCCGCGGCCAAACCTGAAGGCCCGGCTCCCACAATGATCAGATCGCGTACCTGGACTTCATTGATGCTGACGTTGAAGCCCAGGCAGTCGGCCAGGTCCTTGATCGAGGGGTTGCGCAGCACCGTGCGGGCGTTACAGATGACCACCGGAATCTCGCCGGGCTTGATGTGAAAGCGGTCGAGCAAGTCCTGAGAAGTCGCGTCGGTATCCAGATCGACGTAGGTGTAGGGGTGCCCGTTGCGGCTTAGGAATTCGCGCAAGTTGAGCGTCTTGGCCGAGTGGCGCGACCCCATGAGGATGACGTTGCCATAGCCCGCGCTGATCAGCATCAGGCGCCGCAGGACGAAGGCCCGCATGATGATGTCGCTGAGTTCGGCATCCTTGGCCACCAGCACGCGTAATTCCTCGGCGCTCAGTTCCAGAAGCTCTCCCGGAACCGTAACCCGGCCGTGCATCATGCAACGCCGTCCTGCTATCACCGAAATCTCTCCGGTGAACCCTCCCGGCGCATGCTTCACGACTGAGCGTTCGCCCTCGAGCGTAGGCCGCGCGATCTCAACTTCGCCTGAGAGCAGAACGAAAAATGGAACATGGGTGTCGTTCGGCTCAAACAGAATTTCACCCGCGGTCACCTTCCGCACCTTGCCATGCGGACGAATGCGGTTGATCTGCGCTTCAGTCAGTATGGGGAAAGCCTGTGTAGCTGCATCAAGGGCGCCTGGGACCACGAAAGTTGACATAAGACTTCCTGAGAATGGGATGCCTACCGCCGAGATTACATAGATGATACGCGCCGCCCATCCGGTTCAGAAGACGATTGTGGGTCGGGGCGAAGGCCATCTGTTACATTCAGGTCATGGCTACGGCAAGCTCGGCGCGAATTCTGGTGAGTGGGGCCTCCGGACCGATTGGAGCCGCGCTACTGCCGGCGTTACAAGCCAGCCACTACGAAACCACCCGGCTGGTTCGAGGACCAGTATCAGGCAGCGGACAGATTAGCTGGGACCCGGCCCGGTCCATGACTCCCGCTTCAGTATCGGGTTTCGAGGCCGTGATTCACCTCGCGGGGGAAAGCATCGTGGGCCGCTGGACGGCGGCTAAGAAGGCTCGGATTCGGGATAGTCGTCTGCAGGGCACGCGCCATCTCGTCGCTGCTCTCGTGGCTTCCCCTCAACCGCCGAGGGCGTTCATTTGCGCCTCGGCGATCGGCTACTACGGCAGCCGTGGCGAAGAAATCCTGCGGGAAGACAGTGCTCCCGGCCGCGACTTTCTCGCCGGAGTCTGCCGCGAATGGGAGGCCGCCACGCAACCCGCCACTGCAGCCGGAATCCGCACCGCCAACCCGCGCTTTGGCGTGGTGCTGAGCCTCCAAGGCGGCGCACTCCCCAAAATGCTGACCCCCTTTCGCCTGGGCGTGGGCGGCAATATGGGCAACGGGCGGCAGTGGTGGAGTTGGATCAGCGCAGAGGACGTCGCAGGCGCGATTCTTCACCTTCTCAAGACAGACGTAAGCGGCCCTGTGAATTTTGTCTCGCCAAACCCGGTAACCAATGCCGAATTTACGAAGACCCTGGCGGCGGTACTGTCGCGACCGGCAATCTTCCCCATGCCGGCCTTTGCCGCCCGCTTTATTTTCGGCGAAATGGCCGACGAGCTTCTTCTTGCCAGCCAGCGGGTTGAACCGGCCAAGTTGAGCGGCAGTGGCTATGCCTTCAAAGATCCCGATCTGAGAGATGCACTGAAAGGCATATTGGGGCGCTAGTCTCAGCATTCTTCGCGCCCAAGGCTCGCGCTCTCCGCGATTCAAGCTTCTCTCCGGAGACAGAAAAAAACGTCGGCGAAGGTGCCTTATGGCTTCGGGGCCAGGTAAGTGCGGGTGATGCGGTCATGCCAGCAGAGCGCATCTTCGTCGAGGAAGCACCAGGCGTAGCCCAGGCCCAACGACAGGGCGGATAACAGGGAAGCCAGCACGCGCCAGCGGCGCACCCGGCGATGGGCCGGGCTGCCATCGAACCGGCAGAGCCGGAGCCGGGCCAGCCGCAATCCCGGCGTGCTGCCGCAGTAGACCATCAGCAGATACTGGTAGGCGCTCCAAAATACCAGGCCGGCGCCGGCCGCGGCGGCCATTGCCTGCGGAACGATGGGTATGAAATTCGTGACCCGGAAGAAGATGTATCCGGAGAGCGCGCACGCTGCGGCAACCGGAACTCCGTCGGCGAGTGCCGCCAACACGCGCCGGCCCAGCGGAGCCGATTGCAGCGGCATATCGATCCCCGGCCGTTTTTCGTTCTGGGGTTGCTCGACTGGCTCCATCAGGATTCCGCCCAGCGCCGGCGGCGGGGGCGCCACTTCGGGCACCTCCAAAATGCGAGGGCGATCCATGACCGGTTCTGCCAGCTCGTCGAGCCGAACCGGCGTCGCCGTCGCAGATCGTGGAAACGGAATGATCTTGGCGGTCTCTGGCGCGGCCGATTCAGCAGGCTGCATTTTGCGGACCGTCGCCGCCGATGAGACCGGCAGGCGCTCAATGGCAAACGCAGCCGACTGCTCCGGGACTTCCGCTGCTGGAGAATCTTCGGGCGGAGCCTCAAACCTCAATCGAAGCGACGGATACTTTGGTTCGCGAGCGCGTCTACGGGAGCGATACTTGTTGACCCGAGCAGCAACTTCCGTCCGCCACGCATCTTCGTTGGCAGAGCCAGATTGTTCTGGCGGCACGGCGGGGTCCTTTTCCTCAAGCCCTAAACTCGGACCGCAGGAAGACGGCTCGCGATCGCCGGGTTCGAGCCGGTCGCGAGGCGGTTCCTGAGGGATATCCGAATCGTCGCTGAGCCGGATCCGCATGGGGGCTGGAGTGTCTTCCGCTGCCACGATGAAGCGGGGCTTGGCGCCATCTTCCTGAGTGCCGGCAAACCTCGGCTCACTGGCATTGTCAACCGCGGGATCGAGCGGCGAGGATACCGTCGATTCGGCGGGTTCAAATCTTCGAGGAGAGCGGAGTTGGTTCACGGCTCGACCTGTGGCTGCTTCACAGTGGCAGAAATCCCCGCATATCGGGCAGGACATGAGTTGTCGTCCAGGGAAATTGAGGCCATGACAGAAAATTTGGGTCGCCGGGCTGGTCCCAGGCCGCGAATGCTTTGCTTCCCTGGCCAAGCGCGTGCTAAGGTCACGTTTGTCCCCGGACTGAACTTCCCAATACCATCGGGGGCTCGTGCGCTTCCGATGACCCGCACACGATTCCTTATCACGGCGGCGTTCGTTTGTCATCTGCTTCTCGGCCCGCCCTTAGTTACCAGCCAGTTGCTGTCTCCCGCGGACGTTCCGGTGAAACTCCAGCAGGAGGATGTCAATATCCGCGCCCTGGAGCAGGAGAAAGACGGGTCGTGGTTCAAACTACGCGGCCAGGTTGAAATCCGCTACAGCACCTACATCCTTTACGCCGACGACGTTACGTTCAATAACGATACTGGGGAAGCGCTGGCCGACGGGCACGTGGTGGTCGATGGCGGGCCGGATGATGAGCATATCGAGGCGACCCACGCGGCCTACAACATCCGCTCCCAGACTGGGAGGTTTGAGCATGTGACGGGAACCACCGGAGTCCGCATGCATGGCCACCAGATCATCCTTACTTCTTCGAACCCCTTCACTTTCACCGGCAAGGTCTTGGAGAAGACCGCCCCTGATCATTTCGTGGTGGAAGACGGCACGGTGACCACCTGCGAACTGCCCCGGCCTAAGTGGGAATTTCGCGCTCATAGGGTTGTGGTTGACGTGAAAGGCGATGCGAAGATCTATCGCAGCGCATTCTTCATCGAGGGCGTGCCCGTCTTCTACTTTCCTTTCGCGACCCATCCAGTCGCCCGCGAGGAGCGTCAATCCGGATTCCTGATCCCCAATATCGGGCGCTCCTCCCGCAAAGGCAACATTCTGGGCGAGTCCGTCTACTGGGCAATCAACCGCAGCGCGGATCTGATCGTTGGCGCCGAGTACTACTCCATGCGCGGCTGGGCCCAGAACGGAGAATTCCGGGCGCGTCCCAGCGACACTTCCTACGTGGATCTCGATTATTTCGGCGTGCTTGATCGTGGCCTTGGCCCGCAACGAGTCGATCAGGGAGGCGAGAATGCCCGCCTCAAGGCCGAGGCGCTATTGCCTCACAACTTCCGTGCCGTTGCCGACATCGACTACCTCAGTTCCTTCGTGTTTCGCCTGGCGTTCAATGAAATCTTCAGCCAAGCGGTGTACTCGGAAGTGAAATCCCAGGCCTTTCTTTCTAATACGACCAACGGATTCTCCTACAACCTTGAGGCGCAGCGTTACCAGAACTTTGAAAGCACCACGCACGGCGACGTCATCACCATTCTGCACGCTCCCGGCTTCGATCTCTCCAGCGTCGATCGGCGCATCGGACGCTCGCCGCTCTACTGGGCATTCGACGCGGCTGCCGAGGGCCTGTCCCGGAGCGAGCCTACCTTTCGCACCGCGAACCTGGTCGGCCGGTTTGATCTGAACCCCGCTCTCTCGATGCCATTGCAGTGGCAGGGTTGGTCGATCCGCCCCGAACTCACGCTGCATAACACGTTCTATACGCAGGAACTGCAGCCTTCCAGCGGCGTGGGGGTGGCTTCCGACAATTCCGTGGATCGCAAAGCCCTGGAAACCGCGGTGGAACTACGGCCACCCGCCGTAGACAAGGTTTTTGACAAGGAATGGCTCGGCCGCAAGTGGAAGCACGTCATCGAACCTCGTGTGACCTATCGATACGTGACCGGCGTCGATAATTTCGCGAATATCCTGCGTTTCGACGCCCGCGATATTCTCAGCGACACCAATGAGGTGGAATATTCGGTGGTGAACCGCCTCTATGCTAAGCGTACTTCGGCAGAACCGGAGAATTGCGGGGAGGCGGGGATACCCTCGCTGACCATCGGTGGGCAGGCGGCGGCGACCGGGGTTCCGTGGGAACACCAGGACCAGACGGCTGGGAATCCATGTGCCTCCGGTCCCGGTACCCGGGAGGTCGTGACTTGGGAACTGGCGCAGAAGTATTTCCTCGATCCAACCTTCGGCGGCGCTTTAGTGCCGGGACGAAGAAACGTTTTTACCACGACCGCCGACCTGACTGGCATCGCCTTCCTGACCGATGCCCGCCGCCTGTCGCCGATCACATCCCGTTTGCGGGTGGAGACGACGCCGCGCACCGACGCGGAGTGGGATCTCGACTACGACATCAAGAAGGGTCGTATCAATGCCAGCACTGCGCTGGTGAACTATCATTTTCGCGATTTCACCATCGGCGGCGGCGACGCCTATATGCAGGTGCCGGGCGAAGTGGAGGCCCCGGAATCCACTCCCTCCCTGCAACGCTTCAATCAGTTTCGCGTCCTGCTCGGCTACGGGCACCCCAACAAGCGAGGCTTCATCGGCGCTGCCAACCTGGGCTTCGACGCCAACCTCGGATTCCTGCAGTACACCGCGGTGCAGACCGCCTATAACTGGGATTGCTGTGGCATAAGCATCGAATACCGCCGTTTCGCCCTCGGCTCAGTCCGCAACGAAAACCAGTTCCGCTTCACTTTCGCGTTGGCCAATATCGGAGCCTTCGGCAACCTGCGGCGGCAGGAGAAGTTGTTCTAAGCGTCGCCGGACTTGTGTGGGGGCGGGTCTTTGGCCCGACCATGCCGGGCAAGGCCCGGCTGGCTTCGCCACGGCACTCTGCCGTTGGCGTAAGATATTCCGATGTCATCGCTGTCCGCCCTCGACCCAAAGCGTGCCGCCCTCGATGCCAACTTGCGCGCCCTGGGTCGCACGCTGGTCGCCTATTCTGGCGGAGTCGACTCCGCCTACCTCGCCTGGGCCGCGCATCAGGCAATTGGCGAAATGATGCTGGCGGTCATCGCCGACTCTCCCAGTCTCGCCCGGGTACAGCTTGCCGACGCTATCTCCTTTGCAAATGAGCAGCACATCCCGCTCGAAGTGATCCCCACCTCCGAACTGAATAATCCTGAATACACCCGCAACGATTCCTTCCGCTGCTTTCACTGCAAAGATGAGCTGTTTACGGTCATGGAAGAATTCCGCCGCGCTCGCGGGTTCGATTCGATTGCCTACGGCGTGAATCTTGACGACCAATCCGATTTTCGCCCGGGTCAGTTCGCCGCCCGGCAACATCAGGTCGCGGCGCCGCTGCTGGAAGCCGCCTTGACCAAGGAGGAAATCCGCGCGCTCGCCGCCGCCGCCGGTCTCCGCGTCTGGAACAAACCTGCTTCACCGTGCCTCTCCTCGCGCATTGAATACGGCCGCGCCGTGACCCCCGAGGCGCTGCGCATGGTTGAGCAGGGAGAAGATGCCCTTCGCGAACTCGGTTTCCGAGAGTTTCGGGTCCGGCATCACGGAGAAATTGTGCGCATTGAGGTCGGCGGCGAGGAACTTCCCCGTGCCCTCGACTCAGCGATGGCCGCCCAGTTCACCCGCATCTTCAAGGGGTTGGGCTTCAAGTTCGTCACCTTAGACCTGGAGGGCTTCCGTTCCGGATCGATGAATTCGTTATTGCCGGCAGATCAACTCACTCGCCGCACGGCGTAGCGCCGGCGTCCCGCCTCCCGAACCAGAGAAGGCTCCGCGCGCGCGCTTCCGAAGGCTCCGCGCTCCATTCGGGCGGAGGGGTCTCCTATCTATGAGATAATTACGTGTTTATTCCAATGTATAGGCGGTTTCAGACCATGCTTTTCCGGCGTGCGATGCTCGTGCTTTTGTTAGTTTGCCTGGGTTGTTCGGCCCAGTCGCCTTCCACGGACGTGGCCCAGCGCATAGAGCGCGAGGTCCGGGTTTTCTACAGCATTCCCAGCAGCGTGAAAATCACCCTCAGCGCGGTGCGTCCCAGCGAGTTTCCCAACTACGATGCGCTTACCATCACCCTGGGCGACGAGCAGCACAAGTACGATTTTCTGCTGTCCAAGGATCACAACACGCTGATCCGCATGACCAAGCTTGATCTGAGCACGGACCCCTATGCCGAGGTCATGAAGAAGATTGACACCACCGCCCGGCCGATCCGCGGCAACAAGGATGCCAAAGTCAAGGTCGTGAATTTCGACGACTTCCAGTGTCCTTTCTGTTCGCGCATGCACGAAACGCTGTTCCCGGATCTGCTCAAGGAATATGGCGATCGCGTGGCATTCGTCTACAAGGATTTCCCCCTGACGGAAATCCACCCCTGGGCGATCCATGCTGCCGTCAACGCCAACTGCCTGGCGGCCCAGAACAACGACGCCTACTGGGACTTCGCCGATTACATCCACGCCAATCAGCGGGAAGTGAACATGTTGAAAGGCCGCGACGACCAGTTCGCCGACCTGGACAAGTTGACGCTCGCGCAAGGCCAGAAACATAACCTGGATGCCGCCAAGCTGCAGGCTTGCGTCAAGGCGCAGAATAGCGACGCGGTGAAAGCCTCGATGAAGGAAGGATCGGCCGTGGGTGTCACCGCGACTCCGACCATCTTCGTCAACGGCGAGGAATTGGATGGTGCGGTGCCGCTGGACGAAATGCGCACGGCTCTGGATGATGCGTTGCAGCGCGCCGGCGTACCGGCTCCCGCGCATGCCGCCAACACCAAAACGGACCCGACATCCTCCGGAAAATGAAGGATCGCAATGTCCGGAATTGCAGAGGATCGTCGGCGCGCAGTTCCGGTTCAACAGTTCAGTGGGAGGACGGATTGAAATTGAATACGCTCTTTCGTCTCGCCCCGGCCCTGGCGACGGTTCTTCTGCTGGCCGGGTTGCTGGCATGCTCTTCCAAGCCCGGCGGGGATGACGTCATGGCCACGGTGGATGGCCGCAAAATCTATCGCGCCGACGTGGAAAAATATTACGAGAATCAAACCGCCGGCTCCGAACAGCAACCTGCCGGCGAGCAGGCAACCAGCCTTCGCCTGGGGATTCTGCGCGACCTCATTGATAACGAGATTCTCATGCGCCGCGCCGAGAAACTGGGCCTGCTCGCAACCGACGAGGAAGTCGAGCGCCGGCTCAATGAAATCAAGTCTCCCTATACGAAAGAGGAGTTCGACGCGCGCCTTAAGGATAAGAAAATTTCCCTGGATGATTTCAAGCGCGACCTGCGGCGTTCCCTCACCGTCGATAAGGTGCTCAACAAGGAAGTCACTTCGAAAATCAACATCTCCGACCAGGACATTTCCACCTACTACAATGCCCACAAGGCCGAGTTCAACCTGATCGAGCCCCAGTATCACCTGGCGCAAATCGTGGTGACCACCGCTCCTAACCCCCAGGTCCACAATCTCAAGAACGATAAGGCGCAGAACGAAGCCGACGCCCACAAGAAGATCCAGATGTTACTCAACCGCCTCGATAGCGGCGAGGATTTCGCCACCCTGGCGACTAACTATTCCGAAGATTCGGATACTTCCGGCAATGGCGGCGACCTCGGATTCACCCCGGAATCCTCGCTGCGCAACACCGATCCCGCCACCCGCGACATCGTGACCAAGCTCAAGCCCGGCCAGTACAGCTCGGTCATCACCGTGGTCAATCCCATGACCAAGCAGATGTTCGCCTATCGCATCGTGAAGTTGATTTCCAAGGAACCGGCGGGCCAGCGGGAGTTGGCCGATCCCCGGGTGCAGCAGGCGATCCGCTCTCAACTGCGCGACCATCGCGAGCAACTGTTGAAGTCTGCGTATTACGAAGTGCTGCGCGATGAGGCCAAGGTTGATAATTATTACGCGGAAAAAGTCTTGCAGGATGTCGGGGTTGGGAAGTAAGAAAACCGGCTGAGCTCTTAGCTTCCAGCCTTTACCAATCAAATCGACTCTGCGGCCCCGAAGGCTAAAAGCCGCCTTCCTACTCCACGATTGCCAGCACATCCCCGGCATTTACGCTGGCGCCCTCGGCGGTGAGAACTCTCTGTACGATGCCTTTCTTCGGCGACTTCACCTCGTTCTGCATTTTCATGGCCTCCACCACCAGTACGCCCTGACCGAGTTGTACCTCGGATTTCTCCGGAGCCAGCACCCGCACCACTTTGCCGGGCATCGGGGCCAGCAGTTTCCTGGGTCCCTTGGCGTCGGCGGCCCGATCTTGCCGGCTGCGTAAGGAGCGGGGATCGCGCAACTCTGCCTGAAAGCGGCTGCTCCCCACCCATAGGTGCATATCGCTGGGCCCACGCTCGCGCTTGATCTCGTATGCCTTGCCGTCAATCAACACCGAGAGAACATCGCGCCGCGCCAGCACCGCGTCGATCGGTACCGGACTCCCGTTCAGACGGCAATCCCACGCGCCATCGGACCGGCTCAAATCCAGCCGGTAGCTCTTGCCCTCGATGATGACCTCGTAAACCATATTCCGTGCCCCGGCGTCCTCCGTGGTTAAGAATCGCGCAATGTCCCCGTACGTCCGGTCAGCCGCCACCTGGAGATTGCCTGCCCATTTCCTCCTGCCGCTCCATTGCCGGGCGGCGAATCCGGATCGAGCATCGCGAACAGGCCAGCCGCAATCGCAGCCACCTCGGCACTGTCCCCATCGGGAGACGGGCTGTCCGCTGGCCCGGCCAGCATGCGCTCCAGGAATCCCGTATCCAGCTTGCCTTCCAGGAAATCCGGATTCCCTAGAATCCGCCGGAACAGGGAAATGTTGGTCTTGATGCCGCCCACGAAGTATTCATTCAACGCGCGCACCAGTCGCGACACCGCCTGCCGCCGGTCGGTGCCGTATCCAATCAGCTTCGCCAGCAGCGGATCGTAATCCACCGGCACGCTCCAGCCTTCGTACATGCCGCTGTCGCGCCGGATGCCCGGCCCCGACGGCGCCAGCAGCAGCGTGATCTTCCCCGGACTGGGGAAGAAATTATTGTCGGGATCTTCTGCATAGATGCGGCACTCGATGGCGTGCCCGCGAATCTGAACCTGCTCCTGGGTGAACGGAAGCCGCTCGCCCGCTGCGATGCGAATCTGCAGGTGCACCAGATCCAGACCGGTAATCAACTCCGTGACCGGATGCTCCACCTGCAGCCGCGTATTCATTTCCAGGAAATAAAAATTCTTCTGCTGATCGGACAGGAATTCGACCGTGCCCGCATTGGTATAGCCGGCCGCCTGGGCCACGCGCACCGCGATCTCGCCCATGCGCCGCCGCATATCGGGGTCTACCAGGGGCGACGGCGACTCCTCCAGCACTTTCTGATGCCGCCGCTGGATAGAACACTCGCGCTCGCCAAGGTAGACGGTGTTCCCGTGCTCATCCGCCAGCACCTGCATTTCGATGTGCCGCGGATTCACGATGTACTTCTCGATGTAGACTTCGCTGTCCCCAAACGACCGCTGTGCTTCGCTGCGCGCGCCCTCGAGCGCAGACCGCAACTCCTCGCGGCTCCCCACCAACCGCATGCCCTTGCCGCCGCCGCCCGCGGCCGCCTTGAGCATCACCGGATACCCAATGCGCGCTGCCACCTGCTCGGCTTCATCAAACGATTCCAGCCCGCGGGACGTGCCCGGCACGAACGGCACCCCAGCCCTCTCCATCTCCTGGCGAGCCCGGGTCTTGGATCCCATCATCTCCATCGACGCCGCGCTTGGGCCAATGAATTTGACGCCCGCGTCCGCGCAGGCCCGGGCGAACTTCGCATTCTCCGAGAGGAATCCGTACCCGGGATGAATCGCCTCCGCCCCGCAGCGCTTCGCCACGGAGAGAATCCTGGAGGCATTGAGATAAGACTCGGCAGCCGGCGCGGGCCCGATGGCATAAGCCTCGTCGGCCTTGCGCACGTGCAGCGACGCCCGGTCGACATCGGAATAGACTGCCACCGAGGCTATCCCCATCTCGCGGCAGGCGCGCATCACGCGCACCGCAATCTCTCCCCGGTTGGCAATGAGAATCTTCTTGAACATGCGGAACAGGCCTGAGGCCTCGGCTCCCAATTCTACTGAAGTCCCGGGCTTAGCGGACGGATCCTGTACGCCTTCAATCTAGCAATCCAGCGGACGGCAGCGTGTGCGCCCGGTCACAACCCGCTGTGCCATGCGGGCAACACGCAAACCTGCGATTACGGTTACGACGATTTGGCGCGCGTTTCCGGCGTGAACTGCGGAAGCACCTTTGCGCAGACATTCAGCTTCGATCCCTTCGGCAACATCAGCAAAAGCGGGTCGTTTAGCTGGTTGCCTGGGTACAATCAATCGACCAACCGCTATACTCTGGCGGGGACAAGCTACGACGCTAACGGGAACGTGCTGAATGAGACGATCAATCCTTACACTTGGGATTCGGACAACGGCAACTGGTTCGTACATCTCGATACGCCGAACCCGTTTGCGAGTCCTCTCTTTGAGCACGGCTTTGTGGATCTCTTTTTGGGTAACACTGCTTATACCGTCATCCCACGGCCTTGGCCGTAAAAGCGACGAGAAGACCGCCAGCAGTGCAGATGGTTCTGCCTGGAGCCTTGACCTGCGCTCAGTCGGCTTTACTGGCTTCATGCCCAAGGGGGAGCAATGGGGAATTAATCTCAGGCCGAATCCGCTTTACTTCACGGACAATAACGTCCTAGCGGCAACTTTCATAACTCGCGAGGAAGTCACCAGTCCTGCCCGGCGTGATCAACCTGAGGCGTTACCGCTGAGACTTCACGGGGCCTTCATCAACGCTCATACAGGAAAGGTGCGGGATACGAAAGAATGGTCGCTAACGCGTCCTCGGGGAGGGATCGTTCCCGGCAACGGCGGGAAATTCCTCGTACTCACTCCCGCAACGTTTGCGTTGTACTCCCCGGAACTCACACTACTCAAGGAATTCAAGCTGTCGCCAGACCGACAGGCTCACCTGCGGGATGTTCACTCTTCCTCAGCCGGCAAATCCGTCCTGGTTGAGTACAACGAGTGCATGCCCAATTGCAACCCTAATCCCCCTAAAGTCGGCGAATATCAGAAGCCGGATACTTCCTTCCAATGGGTGGACACTGACTCTTTGCAGTCACAGTCTGCTTGGAGGGATAGTCTGCCAGGTGTCGCGATCTCGGACAGTACCATTGCGATTTCGCGGGAGACCTTTGTAAAGTCACAGGGATTTATTCACGAGGTTCTACTTCGAGCGAGGGATGGTTCTGAGCGAACGGTTTGCCGTGTGGTTGTTGGGCACGGAGACAG
>Ga0335077_10002810_pt1 | contig 20870 bp, 14 predicted proteins | sample Lox_Sample_31_FD_207151 | JGI IMG/M metagenome (GOLD analysis project Ga0335077, IMG submission 207151) | Soil microbial communities from Loxahatchee National Wildlife Refuge, Florida, United States - Lox_Sample_3.1 | ecosystem: Environmental > Terrestrial > Soil > Wetlands | place: USA...
GTTTTGGATTGTTTACCTTTGAACGTCATTGTCTCTTTCCTGTTACGAGGCGGTTTCCGCAATTTCCTCGGGCAGCGTGTCATGCGCGCGTCCCAGCACCCACAGGCGCAGGCGATCCATCAGCAGGTACACCACGGGGGTGGTGAAAAGCGTCAGCATCTGGCTCATCACCAGCCCGCCGACGATGGTGATCCCCAGCGGCCGGCGCAATTCCGAGCCCGTTCCCGACCCGAATGCCAGCGGCAATGCGCCGAAGATCGCGGCCATGGTCGTCATCATGATCGGCCTGAAGCGCAGCAGGCAGGCCTCGAAAATAGCATCCCGCGTGTTCTTCCCTTCCTGGCGCTCGGCCATCAGCGCAAAGTCGATCATCATGATCGCGTTCTTCTTCACGATGCCGATGAGAAGGATGATGCCGATGATGGAAATGATGTTGAGGTCGATGCTGAAGAGCATCAGGGCCATCATGGCACCCACGCTGGCCGAGGGAAGCGTGGAGATGATGGTCAGCGGGTGCATCAGGCTTTCGTACAAAATGCCGAGCACGATGTACACCGCCAGCAACGCCGTGATAACGAGATACTTCTCCGTCGCCAGGGACTGCTGGTAGGCCTGCGCGGTTCCGGAGAAGAATCCGTGCACCGTGGACGGCATGCCCAGGCTCTGCTCCATCTCGGTGATCTCGCGCGTGGCGTCGCTCAAGGCATATCCGGGGCCCAGGTTGAACGACACCGTCACCGACGGGAACAGTCCGGTGTGGTTCACCTGCAAGGGGGTCGTGCTGGTTCGCGGCTTCATCAGGCTGGTCAGCGGCGTGATCGCGTTGATGCCTGCCTTGTTGGCATTCGCGGCCGGCGCGAAATAGATACTGTTCAAACCCGAGGGGTCCTGCCAGTACTTGGGGGCGACCTCCATGACCACGTAGTACTGGTTGAGCTGCGTGTAAATGACCGAGACCTGCTGCTGGCCGAACGCGCTGTAGAGCGATCGATCGAGCGACTGCGCCGTCTGGCCCAGCCGCGCGGCCGTGGCGCGGTCGAACGTGAGCATCTCCTGCAGTCCTCCGTTCTGCTGATCGCTGTTTACGTCCTGCAACCCCGGCAGCCGGCGCATGTTCTGCATCAGGATCGGCCCCCAATGCGCCAGGTCGGGAATGTTTTCGGTCTGAATGGTGTATTGATACTGCGCGCCGCCGCCGCGGCCGCCGATGCGCAAGTCCTGGGCCGCCTGCAGGAAAGCGGAAGCGACGGGCAGGCGATTCATCTTCTGGCGAAGCCGGCCGATGATCGCAAACGCATCGTCCTTGCGCTCTTCACCAAGCGGCTTGAGCGCCATGAATATAAACCCGCCATTGCCCTGCCCCGTATAGGCATTCACATGCGCCACGCCGGGGTCCTGTTTGATGACGCCGACCAGTTGCTGGATGGAGTGGTTCATGTAAGGGAACGAGGCGTCCTGCGGGCCCTGCACCATGCCCATGATGACGCCCGTGTCCTGCTGCGGGAAGAAACCTGTCTGGATTCTAAAGATGATCACGAAGTTGAGGGCGATGGTCAGCGCCAGCACAATGATGGTCAGCACCGGGTTGTCGAGAACCCAGGTGAGCGAGTGCTTGTAGATGGCGAGCATCCCGCTGAAGAAGCGCTCCATCGCGCGGTAGAGCAGGTTGTGCCGCTCGCCCGGCTTGTGCGTTTTCAGCAAATGCGCGCACATCGTAGGCGTTGTAGTGAGCGATATGACCATGGACACGAGGATCGCGGACGAAAGAACAACCGCGAACTCGCGGAACAGTCTGCCCACGATGCCGCCCATCATGAGAATGGGAATGAACACCGCGATCAGCGACATGCTGATGGAGAAAACCGTGAACCCGATCTCGCGCGCGCCTTGCAACGAAGCGGCGAACGGTTCCATGCCCGCTTCAAGGTGGCGCGTGATGTTCTCCATGACGACAATCGCGTCGTCGACCACGAAGCCTGTGGCCACGGTGAGCGCCATGAGGGAGAGGTTGTCGATGGAGTAGCCGAACAAGTACATCACCGCAAAGGTAGAGACCAGCGAGACGGGGACCGCCACACTGGGGATGAGGGTGGAACGCGGGCTGCGCAGAAAAAGGAAAACCACCAACACCACGAGGATGATGGAGCCCACCAGCGTTCTTTCCACGTTGTTGACCGAGGCGCGAATGGTAGTGGTGCGATCCAGCACAACGGTGGTCTTCACGCTTTTAGGAAGCACCGCTTCGAGGAAAGGCAACTGCGTCTTCACCCGGTCCACCGTCTGGATGATGTTCGCTCCCGGCTGGCGAAAGATGACGATGAAGACGCCGCGAATCCCATCCATGTACCCGGCTGAGCGAACATTCGAGGTCGAGTCAATGACCTCGGCGACGTCGGACAGGCGTACGGCCGCTCCGCGGTGGTATCCGATGATCAGAGGCCGGTACTGGGCGGCCTCGGAGATCTGGTCGTTGGTGATGATGTCCTGCGTAGTCGTGCCGTCCGAAAGCTGTCCGCGCGGCTCGTGCGAGTTCTGCAGGCTCAGCGTGGATTGAACGGAGCCCAGGGTGAGCCCGAAACTCTCCAGTTTTTGAGGATCGACTTCGACCCGCACCGAAGGGGTGGCGCCGCCGTTGACCCCCACCTGCCCTACCCCCTCAATTTGAGAGATCTTCTGCTGCAGGACCGTGGAGGCGATGTCATACACCTTAGTGGTGGGATAGGTGTCAGACGTGAGCGCGAGCAACATGATAGGGCTGTCAGCCGGGTTGATCTTTCGATAGCTCGGATTCGACGGCAGGTTCGCGGGCAAATAGGTTCGCGCCGCATTGATCGCCGCCTGCACATCTCGCGCCGCGCCGTTGATATCGCGGCTCAGGTCGAATTGCAACGTAATGTTCGTATTTCCGAGCTGGCTCGAGGACGTCATCTCGTTGACGCCGGCGATGTGGCTGAACTGGCGTTCAAGCGGCGTGGCGACAGAGGCCGCCATGATCTGTGCACTCGCCCCGGGCAGTCCGGCCTGCACGTTGATCGTGGGATAATCCACCTGCGGCAGCGGGGCAACGGGCAGCACCGTGAACGCAATCGCTCCGGTGATGGCCACTGCGACGGTGAGCAGCGTGGTGGCCACCGGCCGGCGAATGAATAGAGACGACAGGCTCATGCGGGCTGCGCTCCCGGTTGCGGGCTCGGGGGCTCATTGCGTGGGGCGGTGTGCGACGGCCGCCGGCCTGTGAGCCGCTGGCCCAGCATGTCGAAGAACACGTAGATGACCGGCGTGGTGTAGAGCGTAAGCACCTGGCTCAGCAGCAGGCCGCCCACCATGGCGATGCCCAGCGGGCGGCGCAGTTCCGATCCCAGCCCGGTGCCCGCTGCCAGCGGAATACCGGCCAGCAGCGCGGCCAGGGTGGTCATCATGATGGGCCGGAAGCGCAGCAGGCTGGCTTCGTAGATGGAATCGGTCGAGGACTTGCCGTGCTCGCGCTCCAGTTCCAGCGCGAAGTCCACCATCATGATGCCGTTCTTCTTCACAATGCCGATCAGCAGGATGATGCCGATGATTGCCACCACGCTCAGGTCCTGGCGGAACATCATCAGCGCCAGCAATGCGCCCACGCCGGCCGACGGCAGCGTGGAGAGAATGGTGATGGGATGAATGAAGCTCTCGTACAGCACGCCCAGCACGATGTACACCGTGACCAGCGCCGCCAGGATCAGCAGCGCTTCATTTGACAGCGAATTGCGGAACGAGGCCGCGGTGCCCTGGAAATCGGCCTGGATCGTCGCTGGAAACCCAATGCGCTTGCTGACCTTGTCGATATCCTCAATCGCCGTCCCCAGCGACGCATCGGGCGCAAGGTTGAACGACACCGTCACCGACGGAAATTGCCCCTGGTGATTGATCGAGAGCGCTTCCGTCGTGGGCTCGGCATGCGTGAATGCGGCCAACGGAACCGCGGTGGGACTGACAGTGGAAACTGACGTGTTCGGGGTCGTTCCCGACATGGTTCCGGCGCTGGCAGATGAGCCGCTTGTAGACGCCGGCGCGACAATGACCCTGGGGGGAATGGTCAGCACACCGGAGGTCGGCGTGTACTTCACTGACGTGGTCAGAGCATTGGACCCCGCGGCCGCTGAGGCCGACGACGAAAACGAAGTCGCCGCGCCCGCCCCGGTCGCTCCGGCCGACCCGTTCGCCTGGATGTAGAGTGACGTGAGATTCTCGGGATGCTGCTGCCACTCGGGCGCCGTCTCCAGCACCACGTGATACTGGTTGAGTTGCGTATAGAGCGTGCTGATCTGGCGCTGACCGTAGGCATCGTAGAGCGTGTTGTCGATCGTCGTAGGCGCGATCCCCAGGCGCGATGCCGTGACGCGGTCGATGGTCAGGTGCAGCGCGCGCCCGCCTGTCTGCTGGTCGGTAGCCACGTCCTCCAGTTCCGGCAATTTCTTCAGCTCCGCGACAAACCGGTTGCTCCAGTCATTCAGCTCGTTGAAGTCCGGATCTTCCAGCGTGTACTGGTATTGCGTGCGAGTCACGCGGTCGTCCACCGTGATGTCCTGCACCGGCTGCATATACAGGTGAATGCCGGAGACATCCGCCAGCTTCGTCTGCAGACGGCGAATCACGTCGGCCGCGCTGATGCCCCGCTTCTCGATGGGAATCAGGTTGATGTTGATACGACCGCTGTTCAACGTGGTGTTGATTCCGTCGGCCCCAATGAATGAAGAAATGCTCTCTACCGCCGGATCCTGCAGAATGACGCGCGCCAGTTCCTGCTGCTTGATCGCCATGTCGGTATACGAGATCGACTGCGACGCCTGCGAGATGCCCTGGATCACACCCGTATCCTGCACCGGGAAGAATCCTTTCGGGATCATGATGTACAGCACGACCGTCAAAACCAGAGTTCCCAGGGCGACGAGCAGCGTGAGCGTACGATAGCGCAGAACCACCTTCAACGTGCGACCGTAGAACGCGATCATCGAATTGAACGCATGCTCCGAAACGCGGTAGAAGCGCGTCTGCTGATTCTCGGGATTGTGTTTGAGGATGCGCGCGCACATCATCGGCGTCAGTGTCAGCGAAACCACTGCGGAGATGATGATCGTTACCGCCAGCGTGACCGCGAACTCTCGGAACAGCCGCCCCACCACGTCGCCCATGAACAGCAGCGGAATGAGCACTGCGATCAGTGAGACCGTCAGGGACACGATTGTGAAACCGATCTGTCCCGCGCCGGTCAGCGCCGCCTTCATCGGCGGCATTCCCTCTTCGATAAACCGCGAGATGTTCTCGATCATCACGATGGCATCGTCCACCACGAATCCCGTGGAGATCGTCAGGGCCATCAGCGACAGGTTATCGAGGCTGTAGCCCAGCATGTACATCACCGCAAAGGTGCCGATCAGCGATAACGGCACGGCCACGCTGGGAATGATGGTCGCGGAGAGGTTGCGCAGAAAAAGGAAGATCACCATCACCACCAGCGCGATGGTCAGCATCAGTTCGAACTCCACATCGTTGACCGACGCCTGGATGCTGGTGGTCATGTCGGTCAACGTCGTGACGTTGATGGACGCGGGAAGATTCGCCTTCAGTTGCGGAAGGATCTGCTGGATGCGGTGAACCACCGTGATGGTGTTGGCGCCCGGCTGGCGCTGGATGTTGAGAATCACCGCAGGCGTTTGGTTCATCCACGCAGCCTGTTTCGTGTTCTCGACGCCGTTGATGACGTTGGCCACATCCTTCACGAACACCGGCGCGCCGTTCTGGTATGCGATCACGACGGTCTTGTATCCCTCAGCGTCAGTGATCTGGTCGTTGGCGTCGATCTGGTAGTCCTGGCGAGGGCCGTCAAAGTTGCCCTTGGCCGCATTGACGCTGGCCTGGGTCAGCGCGGTGCGCACATCCTCCATGTTGAGGCCGTGGGCCGACAGCTTGGTCGGGTTCACCTGCACGCGCACCGCGGGCTTTTGCCCGCCGCTGATGCTCACCAGTCCCACGCCGCTTAACTGCGAAATGCGCGGCGCCAGGCGAGTGTCCACCAGGTCCTCGACCTGCGAGAGCGGCAGCGTGTCGGACGTAATGGCAAGGGTCAAGACCGGCGCATCGGCGGGATTGGTTTTGGCATAGACCGGCGGCGTCGGCAGGTCCGACGGCAGGAATGTGCCCGAGCTGTTGATGGACGCCTGCACTTCCTGCTCGGCTACGTCGAGTTCCAGGCTCAGGTCGAACTGCAGAACGATCACCGATACGCCCCCGGCGCTCGTTGACGTCATCTGGTTCAGCCCCTGCATTTGCCCGAACTGCCGTTCCAGCGGCGCTGTAATGGTGGTGGCCGTTACGTCCGGGCTAGCTCCCGGGTAGAACGTCGTCACCTCGATGGTGGGGTAGTCCACCTGCGGCAGCGCGGACACCGGCAGTTGCAGGAAGGCAACGATCCCCACCAGCAGAATCGCAGCCATCAGCAGCGAGGTCGCGACCGGCCGCAAAATAAACGGGCGGGACGGATTCATTGCGCCGGACTCCCGGTCGAGTCGGAAGACGTGGACGGGAGCTTGATTTTCGATTCGGTAATCTGAGACCCGTTCTGCAGCTTCTCAAAACTGCTGTTGGCCACGACCTCTTCCGGTTTTAGTCCCTGCACCACGGCGGTTTCTCCTTTATCGGAGGTGCCCACTTTTACCGTGCGCATGGACGCTTTGTTGTCCTGGATGACGTATACAAAATCCTGGCTTCCGTTGTGCTGGATCGCCGAGGAGGGAATGAGCGTCTGGTTCTCGAGCGTCTTCACCAGCAGGCGCGTGTTCACAAACTGGTTGGGGAACAGCATGCCGTCGCGGTTGTCGAATTCCGCGCGCAGCTTGACGGTGCCAGTGGTGGTGTCGATCTGGTTGTCGATCGACGTCAGTCTGCCCGTTCCCAGGTGGCCCTGCTGCGAGCGGTCCAGCGCCTCCACCTTCAACTGCTGTCCGTGGCGGGTTTGCTGCAGGACCGCGGGCAAAGCGTCTTCAGCCAGCGTGAATACCACAGTGATCGGCTGCATCTGGGTGACGACCACCAGCGTAGTGGTGGAGTTTGCCGTCACGAGGTTACCGGGATCCACCAGCCGCAGACCAACCCGGCCCGTGATCGGCGAAGTGATGTGGCAATAGCCCACCTGGACCAGGTCGTAAGCCACCACGCCTTCGTCGTTCTTGATGGTGCCCTTGGTCTGCTCAACCAGTTTTTCCTGGTCCTCAAGGGTCTGTCGCTGGATGGCGTTTTTGGCCCACGCCTGCTTGTAGCGCTCCAGGTCCATCTGCGCCTGTGCCAGCAGGTGCTGGTCGCGCTCCAGTGTGCCCTGTGCCTGAGCAAGCTGCGCCTCGTATGGCCGGCAGTCGATGTCGATCAGCGGATCGCCCTTCTTCACCATCTGCCCTTCCCGATAATGCACGTCCGTTATCACGCCCGTCACCTGGGCGTTGATCGAAACGGTGTACAGGGGCGTGACTGTACCGATGGCGTCCTGGTAGATGCCGATGCTTCCGCCGTGCGCGGTCGCCAGGGTGACGGGCACAACTCCGCCCCTCATGCCCCGTCCGCCGCCGCCCCCGCCGGTCGCGGCCTGGCTGTGCTGCTGATGGGTGATGACCCAGTAAAACGTGAGGCCGAATCCGAGCAACACTACCACCCACACCCACCAGTGGCGGCGTTTCTTCACCGGGGCAGGCGAATCGCCGGCAGGCTGGCTCGCCGGCGGAACGTGCGAAACAGAAGATTGCTGGTCCATTTTTCTCTTTTTTGACGTCTTCCTGATAGGCGTGGATTTTTTCGGAGGTGGCGCTCCCGGCAGAGGTCGAAGCGGAAGTTGGCGAAGCCGTCAGTTTACCCTACGGCGCCATCGACCGTAAGGTTGCCGCGGACTCCCGGGAAGGCCGGCATCGCGTCCTTCGATTGCACACCAAGCTCCACGTTATCAAATACTTCCTGTATGACGAGCCAGCTTTTGGAATAGTTGCAGCGTTGCCCGCGGCAAAGGCGCTACAGCGAGCCAGAAAAAGGCGCGAATTCAGATTTGTCCCTCGGAGCGGCCCCGGTCAATTGGCAGCCGCAGGGGTCTCCGGCAGCGGCGGCTCGAAACCGGTGGAATCAGGACCCAGCGGCAACAATTCCCTCACCTGCATCTCGGCGGCGGCAGCCTCGATCTCGCTGTTGATCTCAGCCCCCACCAGCAACATGAGTCCCGTGATGTAAAGCCATGTGAGCAGAATGATGACCGCCCCCAGCGATCCGTAGGCGATGGAAAAGCTTTTGAAGAAGTGGAGATAAATCCGCAGCCCGAGCGACCCAAGAAGCCACGCCAGGATTCCGATGGCGCCGCCGGGCGTGAGCCAGCGCCAATAGCGCGTTTTCAGATCGGGAGCCCAGTAGTAGATGACCGCGAACGAGAGGGCGAGAAGCGCGGTCGCAACCATCCATCCCGCGGCCCTGCAAGCGACGCTCACCGCCGCTCCCACGAATGCCCTCTGGATCCGCTGTCGCGCTACCGCGGCAAGGACGTCGCCGCACAGCATGGAGGCCAGGGAGCAGGTGATGATGATCATCAACAGGATAGTCAGCCCCATGGCATCAATGCGCGCCTTGACGTACGACCGCGAATCCTCGATTTTGTAAACGACATTCAACGTGTCCTGCAGAGCCGAGACTCCCACCGCTGCCGACCAGATGGCCACGACCAGCCCGAAGGTGAATTTGCCGGAGGTGGAATGCGCCGTGGTTTCGTTGAAGGTCCGCATCACCATGCTCGAGGCTTGCGGGGGAAGGACCAGCGCCAGGTAATGCAGCAGGCGGTCATAAATGCGCGACGCGGGCCGGGCGATGAGCCCCAGGATCGAACTCGCGCTAAACAGCGTGGGAAACAGCGCGAACAAAAAATAGAACCCGAGCTCGGCGGCGTGCCCGAAAATCCGGTCCTCGATGATGGATTTCCAGGCCCGCTCCGCCACCACCCTGGCAGGCACACCGCGCAGGTTCCATAGCGATTTCAGCGGAGATTTGGAGACAAAATCCCAGACGCGCCGTTGGTATTGGCTCAAGCGGAGATCGATGTTGGATCGGGCGGTTGAAATATCCGCCTCCGGAAGATTCACATTGTTCAATGCAGATTCAGACGAGGGATGCGTCCGGAGCCCCCGTACCCGCCTATGGATGCATGGTACGGAGGAGCCGAAGGCCTTGCAAGGAAAAGCGTTGCAATCTGCGGGCCCCATGCTTTTCACAATTTCACCGTGAAAAGGGTGGAAAACCACGAATTGCGAAACAGCGGTTATCCGGATCGCGGCATGTCCCTGTGCAACGCCTTCACCTGGTAGCCCGCCTCTTTCAGCCGCAGCGCCATCTCCTCCGCCATCATCACGCTGCGGTGTTGCCCGCCGGTGCACCCGAATGCCACCGTCAGGTAGCTCTTCCCTTCCACCACATAATGCGGCAGCAGGTAGAGCATCAACTCCGTGACGCGCTGCATGAACTCGGTGGTCTGCGGGAAGCTGCGCACATAATTGGCCACCGCGGTATCCTTCCCCGTTTTGTTGCGAAACTCAGGAACAAAGTGCGGATTGGGAAGGAAGCGCACATCGAACACGATGTCGGCATCCAGCGGCACGCCGTTCTTGAACCCGAAACTTACGCACGATACCAGCAGGTGCTTGACCTTCTCATCCTGTCCGAAGCGCGCCAGGATGTTGGCCCGCAATTCGTGCACGTTGAAATTGGAGGTATCGATCAGCGTGTCGGCAACGTTCCGGATGGGATCCAGCAGTTGCCGCTCTTCCACGATGGAACGCGACACGGTCTCCGACCTGCCGAGAGGATGCGGACGGCGCGTTTCCGAATAACGGCGCACCAGCACCTCGTCCTTGGCGTCCAGAAAAATGACGCTGGTGGGAAGCACTGTTCTGACGCCCTTCAGGATTTCCGGAAGACGATCGAGGGTCTGTCCTTCGCGAACATCCACCACGATGGCAGCGCTGTTGATCTCCGCGGATTTCCCCACGAGGTCGGCAAAATCGGGCAACAACTCCAGCGGCAGGTTGTCGACGGCATGATAGCCAAGGTCTTCGAATGCCCTTAGCACCGATGCTTTGCCGGCCCCGGAAATGCCCGTGACAATCACCAGTTCCTTGCCCGGGTTCGAGGCCTTCCCTCGAGAGTTGGAGTCGCGCCTCTCCGGCCCGCTCCCGGACTGCTGTGATGGGGTCATGCGCTCATCCTATACGAAGGGACGGCATTTCCCGTGCTCGTCAGGGGCCGGGCAGAGACGTGTGCTGGCCTCCGACGGCAATCTCGAGCGCACCCGCCGCATCGATGGGCCGCGAGAACAGCGGTCCCTGCCCAAGTTCGCATCCCATCCGCCGCCATGCGTTCAGTTGCTCCTGGGTCTCGATGCCCTGCGCCGCCAGTTGCACTCCCATCGCCTTTCCCAGGTGAATCACTGACTCGATGAGCGCCAGTTGGCTCCCGGTCTTCACGGCTGCGACGGAAAGCTGCGCATCCATCTTTACCACGCTGACCGGCAGGCGGATGAGTTGATTGAACGCGGCCATGCTCGAGCCAAAATGATCCAGGGCCACGCGCACGCCGCAGTCCGCAATCCGCTGCACAATGGCCAGTGCCGCATCAGGGCGCTCATTCACCGCGGCCTCGGGAATCTCCAGCACCAGCCGCGAAGGATCGGCCTTTGTCGCCGCGAGCGTCTTCTTCAAATGCGCGGCCATGTCTTCGTGATAGAACTGCCGGTGCGTCAGGTTCACGGTCAATGCGAGCGTGTTGCCGGGCATTGCCTTGCTCCAGTCGCGCAGTTGCCGGCACACCGTCTCCAGAGCGTCGCGGCCGATGCTGATCGAGACGCCCGTCTCTTCTGCCGCAGGCAGCAGGTCATTGAAAGTATCGATCGATCCATCTGCGCGACGAAAGCGCAGGATCGACTCGAAGCTGTCCAGTTCGCCAGTCGCGAGACGAAAGATGGGCTCGTACCACAACTCGAATTTGCGATCCGACAATGCCTGCCGCAAATCGCGTTCCCGCTCGCGAAGAAAATGCGTCTCCTCGCCCATCTGCCTGTCGAAAATCTGGAAGCGCTGGCCTCCGGCCTGCCGCGCATGGTAAAGAGCCAGGCCGGCGTCGCGCAGCAATGCCTCGGGCGTGACGTCATCGGCGCCCGCCATCGCCACCCCGATACTCACATTCACCGATAACGAGTAACCGAAAATCTCGAAGGGGCGCTCCATCTCTGCCAGCACGCGCCTAGCGACGATCTCGAGATCGTACGTGTTTACCACGTCCTCCACCAGGATCCCGAATTCATCGCCGCCAAGTCGCGCTGCCGTGTCCTGCGGCCTCAGGCAGGAGCAGAGCCTGCCGGCGAGGGCCACAAGCAGCGTATCGGCGGCCGCGTGGCCCAGCGTCGCATGGATGCTTTCGAAGTTGTCGGGGTCGACGGAGAGGATTCCGCAGCCTTCGCCGCGCCGCGCCCGGCGCATCAAAGCGAGGGTAACACGGTCCTGGAACAGGGCGCGATTCGGCAGGTCGGTGAGCGGGTCATGCATGGCATCGTACTGCAGCCTGGCTTCCACCTGCTTACGCTCGCCGATATCGCGAAACGTGATTACGTGCCCCGCTTTTTCGCCGGCCACCAGGAGCGGCGCGATTTGCATCGCGACGTCCACGAGCTGCCCGTTCCTGGTCATGCGCACGGTCTCAAGAAAGGCTCGCCCATAATCCTCCATCGCCTTCTCCAGCGTGACATGCTCGTGAAGACGCGTCTCGGGCACGATGAGATTACTAAGTTCGCCGCCGCTGGCCTCTTCGGCGGTGTAGCCGAACATGCGCGTGAATGCCGCGTTTGTGTAGAGGACGCGCGACCCGCGCACAATGACCACTGCCTCGGGAATGCTCGCCAGCACGTCTTCCATGAGCCGGGGACGCGGGATGCGGTCGCGCCCCACCGGCTGCGCCACGATGACCGCGTCGCGCAGCTCACCGCTCAGGGCACAATAGGTGCCCTCGATAGGCAAAAGGCGCCCGCTCCGGGTCGCCAATGTAGCATGAAACGGTCTGCTGCTCCGGCCACCAACGAGCGCAGTTTGCGGCTCGGCTGTTCCGGGAAACAGCCCCCACAGAACTTCTTCAACCGGGCGCGAAACCCATTTCCCGTCGGCCCACCCCAGGAGTTTCCGCGCCTCGACGTTGGCAAACACGATGCGCCCCGCCCGTTCCAGAAAAATCAGCGCAGGCAGACCGTCGAGGATGTCCTGTTGCTCGGGCGATTCCCAGTTCTGGGGCACGTTCACGTTCATGTCTTTTCACTGTGACCGCTGGGAATGAGGAGGTCTGCGGCCTCCCATCAAGTTCACAATTCTTACAGCAATTGTTCCCAATCGTACAGTCCACTGATATGACGATTGAATGGGTGGTTCCCGGGGAAATGTTCAAAAAACAGGTCACGGTTGCGCGGAAGTCATCGCGGACCGGCAGTGTCCGCGCCTGAGGGCCCGCCCGCAAAAGGAAATCGCCGGTCACGGTTGGCGGGGTCCCCGGCAACAGGTCCTCGTCGCCGGGATCGAGGCGCGACCGGCTTTGTTCCGGACGAGAGTCGTCGTCTGTGGCGGTGCGGGAATCGGGTCCCTAAGGCACTTCCACCAGTTCCATCTGCCCGTCGCGGCGGCGATGGAGCACGAACAATTCGCCACCCGCATTGCGGAAGATCAGCAAGTCACGGTCGCGGAATTCGGCTTCCTTCACGGCTTCCTCCACGGTCATCGGCCGCAACGCAAGGGCATCGCCGCTCTTTAATATGTGCGGCTCAACCACCGTCGCAGGCGCCGGGAAGGAGTGCACCGCGATTTCGGCACGGGGTTTGGGCTGCGCGGCCAGTTCCTCCTGGGACGCCGCAACGGCTGTGCGGGCAACCTTGGGTTTGCTCACGGGCGGCGCTTCCAGCACTTTCTCTTCCTTAGGCAGGCGCTTGCGGGTGAGTTTCCGATCGCGATGCCGCAGAGCCTGGTGTTCCGCGTGCGCCAGGGCGGCCCGAAGTGCAGATTCCTGGGTATCGGCTTCGCCGCAGGCCACAATGGTCTGCATCCGCGCCTTCACCGTGAGTTCGGCAATCTGAAGATGCCGTTGAGTTCGAAACGTTATCGATGCCGTGGTAGTTCTGCCCAAAATCCGGGCGATGCGATTCATCCCCTCTTCGACCTGCGAGCGCAGCGCCTTGGGGATCCTTACCTGCCTGGCGGTCAACTCCACTTCCATGGTCAGCCTCCGCTCTCTGTTGTTTTCCCGCCGCTTTCGCGTCGGGGTGAATTTGTGGATTGTATAGCAAAACAGGGACCGGGAAGTAAGGGACCAGGGATCAGGGAATAGAAAACAGAAACAGGGAACAGGAAAAAGGGATTGGAAAACCCTCGGGATACGGCAAAAGATTGAGTGGGATTTGAGAATTGCGGCTTGGTAGCCAGGATCACTTCGCCCGCCTCGAACCAACTTCGAATGCCTAATCCCTAATGCCTACTCCCTGGTACCCGGTCCCTGTTCCCTGCTCTTTCAGTCCCGCTTCCGCCTCTGGTGCGTGGAAGGAATGTTCATATCCTCGCGGTACTTTGCCACGGTGCGACGGGTGAGTTGGATGCCCTGGGCCTGCAGCATGGCTGCAATCTGGTCATCGGTCAGCGGGCGGCGCGGATCCTCTTCATCGATCAGCTTACGTACCTTGCGCTTCAACACCAGTAGGGGAGTATCGGCGCCCTCCGGACCGTTCGAGCCTTCCGAAAAGAAGAACCGCAGCTCGATAACTCCCTGCGGCGTGTGGGCGTACTTGTTGGCCACCGCGCGGCTCACCGTCGACGCGTGCACGCCGATCTCCTCTGCCACTTCCTTGATCATCATGGGCCGCAATGCCTCGATGCCGTGCTCCAGAAAATCCTGCTGCCGCCGCACAATCACTTCGCACGTGCGCAGGATCGTGCTTTTCCTCTGGGCAATGTTGCGCATCAACTGCAGCGCCGAGCGGAAGCGCTCCTTGACGTACTCCTTGACCTCACGCTCGGTGCTCTCCGACACCAGCATCTGGCGGTAGCGGCGGCTGAGACGCAGGCTGGGCAGATCCTCCTCGTTCATTGAGACCACCCATTCGCCGCCACGCTTCACGAAAACCACATCCGGCTCAATCAGCCGGGTCTGCTCGCGGTTGTACTGGCGTCCGGGCCGCGGATCGAGCGTGCGAATAAACTCCACTGCCGCATGGCACTCCTCGGAGGGAATCTGCAATACCTTCGAAAGGTCTTTCAAATCACGCTTCAGCAGCAAGTGCAGATGACGATCGACTATCTGCGCCGCAACCTCCATGGCGCGGCGGCGCTCGTCGAGTTTCCTTTCCGCTTCGCCGCGGAAACTGCCATGGGGATCAGTCACCCCAGCGACGGAAGACCTGTCGTCGGGGACTCCGGCTCCCACCTCCACGACGGAAGACTTGTCGTCGGGGACTCCGGCCTCGTCCGGCTCGCCGTCATGATGGCGCCGCCCGTAGATATGCGAGAATTCCTGCCGTTGCGCCGCGACCTGGACCAGGAGGCACTCGCGCAGATCGCGCGCGCCAATTCCGGAGGGATCGAGATGCTGAACTAGTTCGATGCCGCGCCGAACGAGATCCAACGCCTTTTCGGTTTCCGGCGAGGCCCCGTTTTCCTGAACCGCGCCGTTAGACGAGCCGTCCTTGTGAGCATCCTTGGTCAGTTGCGCGCGCTCGGCCAGAATCTGCCCGAAGGCGGCGGCCATCTCTTCTTCGCTGGCGGCCAGGTAACCATCCTCATCCAGGTTCCCGACCACGAACTCCGCAGCCTCGGCCAGCTCCCTGTCCAGGGTCAGAGCCCCCAGTTGCCACGCCAGGTGATCGGAAAGGGTCGTCGGCTGGGATAGGAAGTTCTCAAACGAAGGCTTCTCGCTCTCTTCATATTCCGGCTGGGTGCGGTAGCCGGGATCGAGGTACTCCTGAAAATACGTTCCGAAATCGACTTCGTTAAACGGATCCTTGGGCGGGGTCGCAACTTCTTCCGGTCCCCGGTCGCGCTGCTCTTCGCGGCTGGCGACCTCATCCAGCATCGGAACCGATTCATCGATCTCCTCCAGGACGGGATTTTCCACCATCTCGGCATCGATCATCTCCTTCAGTTCGAGCTTGTTGAGCGCCAGGACGCTCACCATTTGCATCAGGCCCGGGGTAAGGACCTGGCGCTGCGCGACCTTCAGGTTCAGTTTGGGCTGCAACAACGCCATAAGAGGATTCCGATTCCATTGCTGATTACAATCAGGCTGCTTACTACCTTTCAGTGTAATCAACTGGCAACGGCCCCGATGCAGGAAAAAGCCCGGAAAACCCGCCTCGCAATCCGCTGGTTCCGGAACGACAAATGGTTCAATTCGGAACCACCTTTTGCTGCATTAGGATGCAGGGCCACTCCCCCGTGGACCGTGCCGTTCAAAATTAACTGCCTACGCAAGCCGGTTACCCAACCTTTTGGGTCCCCGAACAAACGTCAAAACCTCTCAGGCGAGCGAAAAACCTTCGCCCAGATAAACGCGCCGCACCTCTACATCGTTCCCCAATTCGTGCGGAGTGCCGGTACGAAATATACGCCCTTCCGCGATAATGTACGCGCGGTCCGTCACGCTGAGGGTCTCACGAACGTTGTGGTCGGTGATTAAAACCCCGATTCCGCTCGCCTTCAGGTCGAAGATGATCTTTTGTAATTCCAGCACGGCAATCGGATCAATACCACTAAAGGGTTCATCGAGAAGGATGAAATTGGGATGGATGCAGAGCGAGCGCGCGATCTCCACGCGGCGCCGCTCGCCGCCGGAAAGCGCATAGCCCCGCGTGGTGCGGATATGGCCGAGATTGAGCTGCGTAATCAATCGCTCAGCGCGCGTCTTGCGCTCCGGGGTGCTCAGCGGCTGAGCCTCCAGGACGGCCAGGATGTTTTCTTCCACCGTGAGCTTGCGGAAGACCGACGGCTCCTGGGGCAGATAGCTGATGCCGAAATTGCGCGCACGCAGATACATGGGCAGGCGCGTAATTTCGGTGGAGTCGACCATCACGCGGCCCGTGTCTGGCGGGACCAGTCCGACGATCATGTAGAAGCTGGTGGTCTTTCCGGCGCCGTTCGGGCCCAGCAGCCCGACCACTTCACCGCGGGAAATTCTCAGGTTCACGCCCCTGACAACCTGCCGCCCCTTGTACGACTTGCCGATCCCCTCGGCGATCAGTGTTTCCATCGAGCCTTCGTTTGTCTGGCTGCACTCCTCAGCCTGCTGAAGGGCACGTGCTTCAGCCAGTTCATCAAGTTCAACGAGGCTGATGTCGGCTTTCGCCGCTGAGAGATGATCCTTAGCCATGCACTTGTGCAACCTGTTTATTTGGGCGCCACTGTCTCGGTCGACGTCTTGCGCCCGCCGCCTTCGATACTGACGCTATCATCGCGGCTATTGAAAATCAAAGACGAGCCGCTCACCGTCCCCTTCGCCGGGTCGCTCATCGTCGGCGGGTTGGCCGCTGTTCCGGTGAGCACATATTCATCCGTTTCGCTCGAGTACACGAGGCGATCGCCCGTCCCACGCCGGCCCTGCGAGCCCACGACGACATGGCCGGTTGCCGTCACGCGATCGACCTGCGCGGCACTGCTATCCGCGCCGGCGTGATTTCCCGGCGGCAGCAGCAGCAGTTCCACGTCGTTCGACGTCACCGTTGCGGTTCCCGTCTCCGCGACCACATTGCCGGCCGCGCCGCCATGAATCACGGCTTTGCGCTCGGCCTCGGAGTACCTCAGATCTCCCCCGCGGACGCGAACCACCGAGGGGGGCGATCCCGGTGTCGCGACGAGCCCCGCCCTGCCCACGTCTTGTGCCGGAAGCGTGGGTGACCCGGAACTTTTCCCACCCAGGCCTCCGCTCGCTCCTCCCGCGCTCAGCATCACCACCCGCACCGGATCGGCCGCGCTCGCGGCGCGGGCCACCAGCGTCTGGCGCGTGCGATCCAGCACAATGACGGGAGCGGTAATCGAATTGGCCTGTTGCCAGAGCCGCGCTCGCCCCCGGAACGTGGCTTCTCCGGTCGCCTGGTGAAGCTGGGCTTCCGAAGCAACCACGTGGGCCGGCCCCTGACCGCCCATGGCAACTCCGGCCGTGGAGCTGGCCCCGGGCTTCGCCGATTCGGGAGCCGAACCCGTCCAGGTTGCCTTCACGTTGCCGTGAGCGAAAGCGTCGCCGGAACTCTGGGACACGTCGAGCTTATCCGCCGTCAGTTGCAGGGGGCCGCTTTGGACGCGCGGGTTGACCACGAGATGGAGCCACTCGCCCGCCCCCTCATATATTGCCCGCCCGGCAGTGGCGCGAAGCGGCGACTGGGGCCCAGCGCCAGACCTGGGTAGTGGCAATTGAACCAACACAACATTTCCTTCCACCGTTGCGGATCGGATCTGTTCTGCGCCGGGCGAGCCCGCGGCGGCGGGCGCTTTTGGGGTCACAGGCGCCCATGCGGGTGCAAGGCTCGCCTCGATCCGGTCTCCGCTGGTCGTTTGCTTTGACCCGGAATTGGTGGTCTGCTCCAGGCTGGCATGGCCGGTCCCGACCACCGTGCTCAAGATTTGCTGGTGGCCGAAATCGGCCGTGACCTGGTCGGCCGCCAAGCGAGAAGGAATCACGGGGCCATTCGCGTGTTGGGTCTGCCCGCTAATCACGACTCCGCCCAATCCGGTCACGGAAGCCAGCTCCACCTGCCCCTTCCCCGCACTGCGGAAATCCACATCGGCCAGCGGAGAACGCCAATCACGGCTCACCTTCGCGGTTTCGCCGTTTTGCGCCGCGGTGCTCTCGTCGCTGTGGATGATCACGCCGCGCTCGAGGTGCGCATGCCGCAACAAGCCCTCCGGCGAGAACGCCAGATCGGCCGTGGGCGCCGAGCCGTGTACCTGGCGGCCGTTGCCGGCCGAATCCATCGTCGCGCCGCCCTCCAGGATTCCATGGCGGGGCTGGTTGCGCTCGTCGAAATCCAGCTTCGCGCGCGGCGCGGCTATCTGGGCGGAGGTCGCGGTTTTGAGAGAAAACCCGTCGGTCGCGTTCAGCCGGGCGGCCGAGCCATCGGGACGGAAGAGCAGTTCAGCCCGGCCTGCCGCCGCCTGCCCTCCCCGAAAGCTGCCCTCCGCGCCTTCCATGCGGCACAGCATGTTGTCGCGCTCGAACTCGGCGTGCCGGGCGCGCAGCAGTACCTTTTCCGAGCCGCGATGCACGTCCAGTTCCACGGCATGATCGAGGACCAGCTGCCCATTGCCCGAATCGAACGTGGCGCCCACGGAGCTGCCGGTTCCCTGGGTGATGGCGAATTCCACGCGCTCGGCCGTCGTCGCCACGCCGCTTTTCTGGTCGAACACCAGCCCGCTGGTCTGCACGTGAATCTCGCCCTGCGAAGCAGTCCGGGCGGCATTGGCCAACGGGTTGGTCTTCGAAGTGGGTTCGGGAATAGCCTTGTGCGCAACCGCCAGGGCCTCGCCCGGGCGCATCAGCGTGATCTCGACCGGACCCGCCGCTTTCGCAATGCCGTTCTTCTGGTCGTATTCGAATTCATCCCCCGCAATGCGGTCGACGCGGTTGCCGTCCTCGCCATAGAGTTCGATCTGCACGTCGTGAAGAATCGCGCGGCCGCCCTCTTTCAGTTGCACGACCTTGGAGGCATGAATCTTGAACAGCGTGTGGCCTCCGTGCGCCTGCGTGTAGGTGACGCCGTTGGCCTCCTGCTGGATATCGGCGCCAAGGCGCTTGGGTATCTCGCGAAGGATGAGGTGCGACTTCCAGCGGGCCACTGCCAGAAACGCCACCAGGGCCATGACCAGCAGCCCGCCAGCCGCAAGCACCAGCGTCCGCATCCGTTCGATGGTCAGCCGCACAAACTAGTTCCTTTGCCCCAGCCTCGCCGCCAGTCTCTGCGCCAGGCTTTCGCCGAGTTCGCTCCATAACAGCCGCGCGGTCGCCCCCGACGCCTTTTCCACCCCGGTCGTGAGCTCCACAAGCTGGCGGACATTCTCTTCCATGTGGCGCGCCGCCGCGGGGTCCAGTTCGGAGTTTTCTTCGAGGAACGGCACGTCGTTGCCAAAGTCGAGGCGAATATGGCCGTCCTGCTCGAACGCCCCTTCATCGAAGAGCGGCCCGAATCCGGTGACACGCACCAGTCGCGTCCCCCGCACCCAGCGCTGATCAACGCCAACCAAACTCTTGTCATCCTGAGGCGAAGCCGAAGGACCTGCTTCTGGCGCACTTTCCAGCTCCCACAGGTTCCATCCGATCTGGAACTCGTAAGCGTAATCGTCGTGGAGCATTTCGGTGGCTTCCTCCACGGCGATGCGCGGCTCGGCGCCGACCTGGCCTCCGTCCTCCTTCGGCCCGCCAGCCCTGCGCCCATAGATCTGCTGGAATACCGGAGACTCGCTCCAACTCACCGGCCACACGGTTGCCGAGTATGCGAGGGGTTCGCCGCCGTATTTCGCAAACTCGCCCAGCACAGCAACCAGCTTGTTGGGCAAGTCTGCGAGCCGGAGATTCGGATACCACAAACTCAGATAAAGCGCGTCGGACATCTCTAATGATTTTAGACGGGAAGAGTGATCTTGCTTGCTGGTTCTCAGAAGACCTCGACCGCGGCCGTGTGGCCAGGAGCTGCTGCGATCCGCTGGTCCCGCGTGATCAAAGGCGCCTGCAATTCTTCAGCGAGCGCTACGTATGCGGCATCGTAGGCGCTCAGGTTTTGCCTGAGTCGCCAAATCCGCTGGAGCAGCAGTACCGGAGCATAGCGGATGATCCGAAGAGCGGCCATGTCCTCAATGGCCTCCTCGGCCCTCCTCGGAGTCAACGTCCCCTCACGCACCAGCCGCCGCAAGACCTGCACAAATTCCAAGTCGAGCAGATGCACGCTGTGCAGAGTGTCCTGATGCGCATAGATGCGCTGCTCGATGCGCTGTCCGGCCGGGGTTCGAAGCAGCCAGTCGACGGCTGCCGAGGCGTCGAGCACAATCATCGTGCCGCACGTTCCTCACGCACCAGGTCGGCTGTGTCGAGGACCACCGCAACCGGCCTGCGCGTGTGCAGACGCTCGCGAAACTCGGCCAGAGTAGGACGCTCGGCGATCTCCCGGAGTTCGCCGAGTAAATAGTCAGAAAGCGACATTCCTGCGGTCGCGGCCCTGGCTTTTAGACTGCGGTGAAGACCGTCCGGAACATTTCGGACCTGAATCATTCGCGCCATGTTTCAAGCATATTTGCATGTGGTAAACATGTCAATTTGTTAATCAGCCGTTCTGGGCGGTTGAACCGCTAACTCGGAAGCCTCCGTCTCCGAGTCCTCGCCTTTCGGGATGTAAACTCTGGGCATGCGAAAAGCTGCTCTTCGATCCAGGTTGGCCCAGGTTCAGCTCGTTCTGATTGCTGCAGTCTCCTTTTCTCCCGCCTGCATTCGCGCCGCCGACGGCGATCAACAGATCGGCCAGCTCCACACCTGCAAGCTCGCCAATAAACGTCAGATCGAGGACTGTTTCCTCGGCTACCGCACCTGGGGCACGCTCAACGCGCAGCAATCGAATGCCGTCCTCTTCCCCACCTGGTTTTCCGGCAACAGCGCCAACATCGCAAACTTTGTCGGCGCCGACAAGATGATCGACCCGGCAAAGTTCTTCCTGATTGCGGTCGACGCCCTGGGTGATGGTGTTTCGTCCTCGCCCTCGAATTCCAGCGATCAGCACGGCACGCATTTCCCGGCGTTCACCATTGCCGACATGGTGAATGCCGAGT
>Ga0335077_10002811_pt1 | contig 20867 bp, 21 predicted proteins | sample Lox_Sample_31_FD_207151 | JGI IMG/M metagenome (GOLD analysis project Ga0335077, IMG submission 207151) | Soil microbial communities from Loxahatchee National Wildlife Refuge, Florida, United States - Lox_Sample_3.1 | ecosystem: Environmental > Terrestrial > Soil > Wetlands | place: USA...
CACACGCACCGCGGTGGAGACCGCGTTCGCGGAGAGCCCGCTCCGCTTCCTCACCCCGCGCAACCACGGCACCGCCGCCTGGGCGTACACCAGCACCCTCGGGGGCGGGCTCGTGGACGGAGACCGCCTCGAGCTGGAGATCGCGGTCGGCCCCGGGGCCCGGGCGTTCGTCTCCTCGCAGGGGCCGACGCGGGTCTTCCGCTCGCCCGGAGGCTGCTCCTCGGAGACGCTCGCCCGCGTTGCCGAGGACGGCGCGCTGGTGCTGGCGCCGGATCCGATCGCCTGCTTCGCCGGGGCCCGGTATGCGCAGCGGACCGAGGTCACGCTCGCCCCGCGGGCCTCGCTGGCGCTCTGGGAGGTCGTCTCCGCCGGGCGCGAGCGGTGGGGCTTCACCCGGTGCACCAGCGCCCTTCGCATCCTCCCCTTCCTCGACGAGACATGGCTCCTCGATCCAGAGCAGGGCGCGGTCGCCGAGCGGATGGGGCGCTTCGGGGCCATCGGCACCCTGTTCCTCGCCGGGCCGCTGTTCTCGACCGTGGCGGCCGCGGCGCGGGCAGAGGTCGACTCCCGCCCGCCGAGGCCGGGCGCGCCGCTGGTCGAGTCGGCGAGCCCCCTCCGCGACGGGGCGCTGGTCGTCCGTCTGGCCGCCCTCTCGGTGCAGGAGCTCGTGCACCGGCTTCGCCACCACCTCGCCACCCTCCCCTCGCTGCTCGGGGACGATCCCTGGAGGCTCGATGCATCTGTCGCCGCGTGACATCGACAAGCTCATCCTTCATGGCGCGGGGTTCCTCGCGCAGAAGCGGCTCGCCCGGGGGTTGCGGCTCAACTACCCGGAGGCGGTGGCGCTCGTCTCGGCGCAGCTCCTGGAGCTGATCCGAGAGGGCCGCACCGTGGCCGAGCTGATGGACCTGGGCCGCCGCATGCTGGGGCGCGCGCAGGTGCTCCCCGGGGTCCCGGAGCTCATCGCCGAGGTCCAGGTCGAGGGTACCTTCCCCGACGGGACCAAGCTGGTGACCGTCCACCACCCCATCGCCGTCGAGCAGGGCGACCTCGCGCTCGCGCTCCACGGGAGCTTCCTTCCGGTGCCGGGGTCCTTCCCCGCGGCGGAGTCGATACCCACGCCGGGGGAGATCCTCCCCGCCGCGGGCGAGATCGAGCTCAACGCCGGCCGCGAGGTGGTGAGCCTGCCGGTCCTGAACCGGGGCGACCGGCCCATCCAGGTGGGCAGCCACTATCCCTTCGCCGAGACCAACCGCGCCCTCGAGTTCGATCGCGCCCGGGCCTACGGGATGCGGCTGGACATCCCCGCTGGCACGGCGGTTCGGTTCGAGCCGGGCGAGAGCAAGACCGTGCAGCTGGTGGCCTTCGCCGGGGCGCGCGTGGTCCGCGGGGGGAACGCGCTGGGCGAGGGGCCGGTCAGCGAGGAGGGCCGCGCACGATTCCTGGCCACGGCTCGCGAGCGGGGATTCCAGTCCGGAGGCAAGTCATGAGCCGCCGCCTCGACCGGCGCCACTACGCCGACCTGTACGGGCCCACCACCGGGGACCGGGTGCGCCTCGGGGACACAGCGCTCGTGGCCGAGGTGGAGCGCGACCTCACCCACTACGGCGACGAGTGCAAGTTCGGAGGCGGCAAGGTGCTGCGCGACGGACAGGGGCAGAAGGCCGGCGCCGCCGACCAGGATGCGCTCGACGTCGTCGTCACCAACGCGCTGATCATCGACCACACCGGCATCTACAAGGCCGACCTGGGCATCAAGGGCGGACGCATCGCCGGGATCGGCAAGGCCGGCAATCCCGACGTGATGGCGGGGGTGACGCCGGGGATGACGGTGGGGGTGACGACCGAGGCCATCGCCGGGGAGGGCCTCCTCCTCACCGCCGGGGGCATCGACAGCCACATCCACTTCATCAGCCCCCAGCAGGCCGACGAGGCGCTCGCGAGCGGCATCACCTCGTGGATCGGCGGCGGAACGGGGCCGGCCACCGGGACCAACGCCACCACCTGCACCCCGGGCATCTGGAACCTGGCCCGGATGCTCGAGGCGGTGGACGACATCCCGCTCAACATCGGCTTCACCGGGAAGGGGAACGCCTCGCTTCCCGAGGGGCTGGTGGACCAGATCCGCGGCGGAGCCATCGGGCTGAAGCTGCACGAGGACTGGGGCACCACGCCCGCCACCATCGACTGCTGCCTGGGGATCGCCGAGGAGGAGGACGTTCAGGTCACCATCCACACCGACACCCTCAACGAGTCGGGCTTCGTGGACGACTCGATCGCCGCCTTCCGCGACCGGACCATCCACACCTACCACTCGGAGGGAGCGGGCGGAGGACACGCCCCGGACATCCTCCGGGTGTGCGGGGTGCCGCACGTCCTGCCCTCGTCCACCAATCCAACCCGGCCGTTCACCGTGAACACGCTGGACGAGCACCTGGACATGCTCATGGTCTGCCACCACCTCGATCGCGAGATCCCCGAGGACGTGGCCTTCGCCGAGAGCCGCATCCGGGCCGAGACCATCGCCGCCGAGGACATCCTCCACGACCTGGGGGCGATCAGCATGATGTCCAGCGACAGCCAGGCCATGGGGCGGGTGGGCGAGGTCATCACCCGCACCTGGCAGACCGCCCACAAGATGCGCGAGCAGCGCGGGCGGCTGGCGGAGGAGCAGGGGCAGAACGACAACCTCCGCATCCGGCGCTACGTCGCGAAGTACACCATCAACCCCGCCATCGCCCACGGCTTCTCCCACGAGACCGGCTCGGTCGAGGTGGGCAAGCTCGCCGACCTGGTCCTGTGGAAGCCGGGCTTCTTCGGGTTGAAGCCCGAGCTGGTCATCAAGGGCGGGTTCATCGCCTGGGCGCAGATGGGTGACGCGAACGCCTCCATCCCGACGCCGCAGCCGCTGCTGATGCGGCCGATGTTCGGGGCGCGGGCGCCGGGAGCGATCAGCCTGGCGCTGGTGTCGCAGCGCGCGGTGTCCGAGGGACCGGTCAGCCGGCTCGGCCTGCGCAAGCGCCTGTCCGCGGTGCGTGGCTGCCGGGGGCTCGGCAAGCGCCACATGAAGCTCAACGACGCCCTCCCCCGCCTCCAGGTCGACCCCGAGACCTACGAGGTGCGCGCCGACGGCCTCCTGCTCCGCTGCGAGCCGGCCCGGACGCTTCCGCTGACCCAGCGGTACTCGCTCTTCTAGCGCCATGGTCTCCTGGCGACTCCTCCAGCTCGCGGACTCGGCGTTCCCCACCGGAGGCTTCGCCCACTCCGGCGGGCTGGAGGCCGCGGCCCAGGGCGGAGAGGCGGCGGACGTCCTGGCGTTCGTCCGCGCTGCGCTCTGGCAGGCGGGGTTCGGCGCGCTTCCGCTCCTCCGGGACGCCTGGCTCGAGCCGGCGGCGCTCCCTCGCCTCGACGCCCGGGCGGACGTCTTCCTCGCCAACCACGTCGCCAACCGCGCCAGCCGCACCCAGGGAGGGGCGTTCTTCTCCACCTGCGCGCGCGTCTTCCCCCACCAGGCACTCGCGCTGCCCGCCGGCCTGTGCATGCACCTCGCTCCGCTCTGGGGAATGGCGTTCCGCGCGCTGGAGATGACGCTGGACGATGCCCGGCACCTGTTCCTCTGGAGCACGGCCCGCGGCGTCCTCTCCGCCGGCGTGCGCCTCGGCCTGGCCGGCACCTACGAGGCGCAGCGGATGCTGGCCGAGCTCGGGCCCACCCTGGACGGCGTGGCCGCGCGGTGCGCCGCGCTCGGGTCGGACGACCTCGCGCAGCCCGCACCGCTGCTCGACCTCCTCCACGCCACGCACGACCGTCTCCACTCCCGGCTGTTCCAGTCCTGAGGTTCTTCCCCATGGGCCACGAAGGCGACCACACCCACGCGGACCATCCCGGCCACTTCCATCAGCGGGAGCGCCCGATGCGCCGGGACACCCGCGAGCGCGCCTTCACCGTGGGCGTCGGCGGCCCGGTGGGGAGCGGGAAGACGGCGCTGGTGCTCGCGCTCTGCCGGCTCCTGCGCGACCGCGTGAGCCTGGGGGTGGTGACCAACGACATCTTCACGAGGGAGGACGCCGAGTTCCTGGTCCGCAACGAGGCGCTCCCCACTGAGCGGATCCGCGCGGTGGAGACCGGCGGCTGCCCCCACGCCGCCATCCGCGAGGACATCAGCCACAACCTCCTCTCGCTGGAGCGTCTGATGGCAGAGGTGCGCCCTGCACCCGAGCTGCTCTTCGTCGAGAGCGGGGGCGACAACCTGGCCGCGCAGTACAGCCGGGAGCTGGCGGACTTCACCATCTACGTCATCGACGTCGCCGGCGGGGACAAGGTTCCCCGCAAGGGCGGTCCGGGCATCACCCAGTCGGACCTCCTGGTCATCAACAAGACCGACCTCGCGCCGCACGTCGGGGCGGACCTCGGGGTGATGGACCGCGACGCGCGGAAGATGCGAGGCACCGGGCCCACCGTCTTCGCCCAGGTGACGCACGGGGTGGGCGTGGACGAGATCGCCGCCCAGGTGCTGCGGGCCGCCGGGAAGTCGCTCTAGCGCTGGGGCTCAGGTCCAGCGGAACAGGCGCAGCGCCAGCGCGAAGCTCCCCACGCCCCAGAGCAGCAGCACCAGGCCCGGCGCCAGCAGCGCCGCCACGCCAGCCCCATCGATGGCCACCGCCCGCAACCCGTCGATCAGCGCGGTGAGCGGAAGCGCCCGCAGCACCGGCTGGAGCCAGACCGGGAAGTGGCTGGCGGAGAAGAACACGCCCGAGACCACGGTCATCGGGAGGGTCGCGAGGTTCATCAGCCCGCTGGCCGTCTCCGAGGTCTGGGCCTGGCTGCCCACCAGCGCGGCCAGCCCGGCGAAGCTCAGCGCGCCGGCGAGCGCCCACCCGACGAAGGTCACCGGGTTCCCGGCGATGCGCACGTCGAAGAGAAGCCGCGCGAAGCCGATGAAGAACAGCACCTCGAGGAGCCCCAGGAGGAGCCTTCCCGCGGCGAAGGCGAGGAGGAAGTCCAGCTTCCGCATCGGGGTGGCCGCGAGGCGCCGGAGAAGCTTTCCCATCCGCATCTGGACGATGATCCACCCCAGCCCCCAGATGCTCGAGGACATGATCCCGAAGCCGAGAAGGCCCGGGATGAGGAAGTCGACGTAGCGGGTGCCGGGGACGGTGACCCGCTCCTCGGAGAGTGCGCGCGGATCGGTCCGGCCCGCCGCGCGCTGGAGCGCATCGACCGCGAGCAGCCGGGCGGTGCGCGCGTCGGGCTGCGTTGGATCGAGCAGGAGCTGCGGGGTCGCCTGGGGCACCACCACCAGGGCCACCTTTCCCTGGCGCAGAGCGCGGCGTGCCTCCTCGAGGGGCAATGGGGACGCGCTCAGGCCGTCGCTGGCCGAGAGCGCGGAGAGTACCGCGGAGCGCTCGGGCCCCTCGGCCACGGCGACCGAGAGCCGGCTCGCCCCCTGGTTCCGGAAGGCGAGCCCCAGGGCGATCGACATGAGCAGCGGGAAGCCGAACACCCAGAAGGTGGCCGCCGGCTCGCGGGTGAACGAGCGCAGGCGCATCAGGAACAGCTGCCACCGGGGGTTGAGCCAGCCGGCCGCGCCCCTCATTTCTCCTCCGCCTCGGTGAGAGTCCGCCCGGTGAGGGCGAGGAAGACGTCGTCCAGGGTCGCAGCGCGAGTGGAGAGCTGGACCAGCTCGCTCCCGTGCTCGTCGGCGATGCGGAGCAGCGCGGGGACCGCCTCGTGGAGCGCCTGCACCGAGAGCGACACCGTCTCGCCGCGCTGCCGCCGGCCGCTGAATCCGGGAACGCTCTCCAGCGCCCGGGGAGGGATCTCCGGCCGGGCGACGAATTCCAGGAGCTGATCGCCCCCCAGCGAGCGCACCAGCGCCTCGGGCGTGCCGCGGGCGACGACCTTGCCGTGGTCCACGATGACGATCTCGTCGCAGAGGACCGCCGCCTCCTCCATGTAGTGCGTGGTCAGCACCACCGTCCGGCCGCGCCCCTTGAGCCCCTCGATGATGGTCCACAGCCCGCGGCGGCTCACGGGATCCAGCCCGGTGGTGGGCTCGTCCAGGAAGAGCAGCTCCGGATCCCCGACCAGGCCGACGGCCAGCGCGAGCCGCTGCTTCTGCCCGCCGGACAGCGTGCCGACCCGGGCGCTCCGCTTCTCCTCCAGCCCCACCTGGGCCAGCGCCGTCTCCACGGTGAGGCCGTGCGGGTAGAAGCTCCGGAAGAGCGTGAGGGTCTCCTCGACGGTGAGCTTCTCGTGGAAGCGCGTTTCTTGAAGGGTTCCTCCGATCCGGGCCCGGAGCGCGTCCGGGTCGTCGTCCCAGGAGCGTCCCAGGACGCGAACGGTCCCCGAGGTGGCCCGCTGGAGGCCCTCGAGGATCTCCACCGTGGTGGTCTTCCCCGCACCGTTGGGCCCGAGCAGCCCGAGGCAGGTTCCCGCCGGCACGGCGAGATCCACTCCGTCGACGGCGACCAGGTCACCGAACCGCTTGACCAGCTGCTCCACCTCGATCGCCAGGCCGGGGCTCAAGGTCCCGGGCTGTTACTCAAGCCCGGGCGGGCGTGGCAAGGACCGCGAGAGTGCTCGGGGGTGCGTGGCCACCTCGACCGACGCCGGCGCGCTGCGGCCCGCCTCCCGAGCTGCGGGCGCCGAGCGGGTGTGCACCCGGTCGTCGCGGGCCAGGAGCCCGATGGCGCCGAGATAGCCCTCGATCAGCAGCACGACCGCCATCGGCCGGCGCCGACGGCCGGGGATGAGGATCACCTTCGTCTGCACTGTTAGCTCGCTCACGTTCGGCGGGGCATCCGGACCATCCGGGCCGCGCCGCAGAGCAGCCGATGACGGGAGTGTGAACGGAATGTGAAGTCCGTGACCGCGTCCATGTGCGCGAGGCGCCGCCTCCTGACTCCTCGCCAGACGCGCTGCGCCGTTCATGGCTGGTGGTCTTGCCTCTTCGTTGCGCACGCAACCCTGCACGCCCGTCCTCGGCAACGCGCTTGATCGTCGATCTCCGCGGGCGTAGTCGGCCGCCCACCGTGGCCCGGACCACGCGCGGAGGCGGGGGCAGCAGTCTCACTCGACGGGGATGCCTCGGCATCCGAGGGAAGCACCACCCATGCGAACACTCACCTGGCTGGCTGTCCTTGCTTCGCTGACCACCCTCCCGGGCCTCGCGCTCGCGGGGGACGACCACGGCCATTCCCGCCCGGATCCGGCGATGATCGCCGCACGCCAGAAGCTGTTCGGGCGAGAGAACGTCGACTCCCGATCCGGGCAGGTTCGCTCGGACAAGGTCATCTTCTCGTGGATCACCAATGCCAGCTTCGCCGCCTCGGTGCGGGGCCGCGTGGTGCTCCTCGACACCTTCGTCACCCGCCTGGAGGTGACCGCCGGCCGGACGCCGCTGGTGATCCAGGACCTGGTGGACCTCAAGCCCGAAGCGCTCTTCATCGGGCACGGTCACTTCGATCACGCGGACAACGCCGCGTACATCTCCAAGCAGACCGGAGCGACCATCTACGCCACCCCCGAGACGTGCGACAACATGCAGCTCGACGCTGCGCGGATCTTCGGTGCGGGCACGACGGTGCCGTGCGTGGAGATCACTTCGCGGGGATCGATTCCCGGAAGCGAGCTGGTCACCATCCACCAGCTGGAGCCGGTGGCGACGATCAAGGCCTTCAAGCACCTCCACTCGACCAACACCGCTCCCCAGGACACGAGCTTCCCGCCGGTGGTGATCAACTCCCCCGATCCGACGACGCACACCTGCGTTCCGCCCTGCAATCTGGCGGATCCGCGCGACGCGGCGATGTTCCCGGCCGGAACGCCCCTCTCCACCGTGCTGAACATCGCCACCGCCCGCACCGGTTTCGGCGGGCCGATCAGCATCTACTATTCGTTCCGGCTGCGCGGGGACAACGAGTTCACCTTCGTCTGGCACAACACCAGCGGCGCGCTCCGGGAGGGCTGCGCGCTCCCCAACAACGTCCCGGGAACCGCCCCGCCTCAGCCCAGCCAGCCCGGCCAGGACGCCCAGGGCTGCTTCGGTCCCGCCGTCGGACAGAAGCTGGAGGACCTGATGGAGGCGCTCGGTCCCACCGATCTGGAGATCGGATCGGTGGTGAGCCTCGGCTTCGGCATCAACGGCGAGCGGGACATCGTGGACTACAACACCCACGTCACCCCCAAGGTCTTCATCCCCTGCCACACCACCGCGGTGGCGGTGGAGAGCTCGTCGCTGGAGTGGAAGGTGGGCTACGCGAAGCAGCTCGACGCGATGGGCATCCCCGCCCAGGATCGGCCCGAGGTGCGCTGGCTGGTGGATCCCAACGACTACCTGCGGCCGCTGGTCTTCGACCCGAAGAATCCGCGCTGGGACAAGTCGCACCGCCACGACGACTGACCGCCGTGCGTCCCTGCCCCGGCGCTCCACCAGAGCGCCCCGGGGTGCAGAAGTTGCGCGCGGGCCAGGGGTCACGCAGGCCATGCGTGGGCGCGCACGGACGACTCCGGGACGGTGGGGGCCACTGCAAGGGCCCCGCCGTTGCACGTCTCTCCCCCGATGGGAGCGGACCTCGGACAGCTCCTGGAGGCGGAACGGGCCTTCGCCGCCCAGATCGACGCTGCGCGGCGTGAGGCGCGCGCGCTGGTCGAGGTCGCGCGGACCGAGGCCGAGGCGCTGCGGAACGACTCGGCCGACGCGCTGCTCCTCGGCAAGCAGGCCCTCGCCGAGGAGGAGGACCGGGCGCTCGCCTCCGAGCTGACCCAGCTCGCTGAGAAGACGGCGGCGCGGGTCGACCGCCTGGCAAAGGTGGACGAGGCCCGCGTGGCGGCGCTGGCCGACCAGCTGCTCCGGGCGCTCCTCGCCGGAGGCGGACCGTGATCCGCACCATGCGCCGCGTTCGCGTGATGGGCCCGCGCCGCGAGCTGGAGCGAACCCTGGGCGTCCTCCAGGACCTGGGCTCGGTCCACCTCGCCTCCCCGCCCCGCCTGCCGGCGCTGAACCCCTCGCCGGCGACCCGGCGCGAGCAGAGGCTCCTGCGTCAGCTCCGGACGCTGGCCGCCGATGCGGAGGCGGCGCGCTCGCTCCTCGGGCTCGCCGACGTCCCTCCCGCTGGCCCCGTCCCCGATCCCGCGCCCTGGGCGGCGTGGGCGCGCCAGGCGCGGCGGCTCCGCCACGGCGCCGAGCAGCTCGGCGAGCGACGGCAGCGGCTCGAGGAGGAGCGGGCGCTGCTCGGCAAGTACCGCGAGATGCTCGATGCGTTCTCCGGCCTGTTCGAGGCGGGCCACCTCCCCGCCGCGGTGCGCGCGTACCACATCGTCCTCCGGCCTGGTCAGTCCGCGGTGGTCGAGCCGCTCCGTCAGGCCCTGACCGAGGTGCTCGATTCCGCGTTCGAGCTCCGGACCCGCACCCTCTCCGGCGGTGACACCGCCCTGCTCCTCCTCGTTCCCTTGCCTCGAACCGGCCGGGTGGAGCGGCTGCTCGGGGAGAGCGGGGTGCAGGAGGTCCCACTCCCCGCCGGCTACGAGCGCGCCACGGCCGCGGAGGCCCTTCCGCGGATGCGCGCCCGCCTCGAGGCGCTCCCGCCGCTCATCGAGGAGGTGGAGGCCGGGCGGAAGACCCAGGGTGCGGCCGCGGCCACGGTGCTTCCTCCGATGCTCGCCGCGACCCGGGACGCCATCTCCCGCCTCGAGGCGGTAGGGCTCGCGGCCTCCACCCGAAGCGCCTTCGTGGTCGAGGGCTGGGTCCCGGCCCCGGACCTGCCCGCGCTCGGTCAGGCGCTGAGGGAGCGCGTCGGCCCGGAGATCACGCTGGAGGAGCTGCCCCCCGGAGTGGACGTCGATGCGCCGGTGGTCCTCCACAATCCTCGCCTCTTCCGCCCCTTCCAGCTGCTGGTCGAGATGATGCCGCTCCCGACCTACGGGAGCATCGATCCCACCCCGTTCGTGGCCGTCTTCTTCCCGGTGTTCTTCGGGCTCATGCTCGGCGACATCGGCTACGGCCTGATGCTTCTCGGGCTGGGCGTCCTCCTCCACCGTCGCTCTGGTGAGGGCACGCCCCTCCGGGCGATCGCGCAGATCGCCCTCATCTGCTCGGTCTTCACCATCATCTTCGGCATCCTCTTCGGCGAGCTGTTCGGGGACGCGGGGCGGCACCTGTTCGGGCTCCACCCCCTGGTTCTCGACCGCGAGGAGCCGAAGGACATCGTCGCCTTCCTCGTCCTCTGCGTCGGCATCGGCGGGGTCCACGTCATCCTCGGGCTCGTCCTGGGAGTGCTCAACGCGCTCCACGGACACCGGAAGCAGGCCCTCGGTCGAGGGCTCTCCGCGGTGATGATCCTCCTGGTGGTGGCAGCGCTCCTGGCGGCGGTGAAGCTCCTCCCGGGCCAGCTCCTCACGCCGGTGGTGGTGGCGCTCCTGATCGCCTTCCCGGTCCTGGTGATCGCCGAGGGGATCGTCGCCCCGGTGGAGCTGCTGGCCACCATGGGGAACATCCTCTCCTACGCCCGTATCATGGCGCTCGGCACCGCGTCGGTGATGCTCGCGGTGGTCGCCAACCGGCTCGCCGGAGCGATCGGCAGCGTGGTGGTGGGAGCCCTCTTCGCCCTGCTCTTCCACCTGGTGAACTTCGCCCTCGGGCTCTTCAGCCCCACGGTGCACGCTCTCCGCCTCCACTACGTGGAGTTCTTCGGCCGCTTCTACAGCCCGGGCGGCGTGCGCTACCGACCCTTCACCCACTGGAGGACGCACTGATGCAGATCTTCTGGGTCACCCTCAGTGCCGCGCTGGCCATCGCCATCCCCGCGCTGGCCACGGCCTGGGCGCAGTCGCGCATCGGCCCGGCGGCGGCGGCGAGCCTGGCGGAGAAACCCGAGCTCAGCACCACGGTGATCGTGATGCTCGCCATCCCGGAGACGATGTCCATCCTCGGATTCGTGGTGGCGATGTTCATCATGCTCCGCGCCGGGGGGTAGCTCGGTGCCACTGCCGGACCTGCTGCAGGCGCTCGGGCGATCGAACGAGGAGGAGGTCGCCGGCGTGCTCTCCGCCGCCCGCAGCGAGGCGGAGACGATCCGCGCCGCTGCGCGGGCCGATGCGGACGCACGCCTGGGGCGAACGCTCGAGGTGGAGCGCGCGCGGCTACGACAGGCCTCGGAGCGCCGGCGGGTCGCTGCCCGGCGCGAGGCGGCAGCGCGCCTTCTCCGCGCGCGGGCCGCGCTGCTGGACCGGGTCTTCGAGGCCGCGCGTTCCCGTGCGGCGGCTGTGCTGGGCTGGCCGGAGTACGCGACGGCGCTCGAGGCCAGCGTCCGCCAGGTGCTGGAGCTGCTCGGCGGCGACCCCTGCGCGCTCAGCTGCGCTCCTGCGGACGTCGAACGGATCCGGAGCTGGGTCGCGGGCTCGGCCGTCTCGGTGACGCCCGCGCCCGACATCCCGGCGGGGGTGTCCTGCACCGCCGAGGACGGCCGCCTCGCCATCGACCTCACCATCCGGGCACGGCTCACCCGGGAGCGGCCGGCGCTGGCGATCGCGCTCGGCCCGGCGCTGGAGGCGGCGGGGTGACCGTGCTCGACGCCGGCGTCGCGCGCGCCCGGGGGCTGTCCACCCATCTGCTGCCCGCGGCCGCGATGGACGAGCTCCGCGCCTCGCTCGACCTCGGGACCGTGGCGGAGCGGCTCCGGACCGGACCCGACCCGGCGGTGCTCGCCGGTCCCGGCGCCCCCACGCCGGAGGCGCTGGAGACGGCCATCCGGCGCCGCGCAGGGGCACGGCTGGCGGCGCTGGCCCGGTGGTGCGCGGACGTGCCCGACGTCCTCACCGTGCTCCTGGGCGAGGAAGACCGGAGGAACCTCCGCCTCCTCTTCCACGGAGCAGTCGAGGGTGCCGCGCCGGCCGATCGGCTCCGCGGCGTGGTTCCGACGCCCGCGCTTCCCAGCGGTGCGCTGGCGACCCTGGCCGCGCAGACCAGCGTGCCGGCGATGGCGGCACTGCTCGGTGTCTGGCACCACCCCGACGCCCCGGCGCTGGCGAGCATCCGGGCCCCGGGGCCCCCGGACCTCCTCGCCCTGGATGCGGCGCTGACCCGCTCCTGGGCGTCGCGGGCGACCGCCGCCGCCGCACGCGTCGACGACGAGCTTCGCCGGTACGTCTCGGTGACGATCGACCTGGAGAACGCGCTGACCGCGGTGGCCCTGGTCGGCGCCTCCGGCGATCGCCCCGAGCTCGAGCCCGTCCCCGGCGGCCACCGGTTCCCGCCCGCGGCCTGGCGCACCATCGGGGCGGCGGGCTCGGTGGCCGCCGCGCTCGCCCTTGCCCGCCAGGGATTCGCCGGAACGCCCTTCGAGCGGGCCTTCTCCGGAGGCGGAGGAGTCGCGCTCGCGCGCGATCGCGCCTGGGCCACCGCGCTCGAGGTGGCACGGGGCCGTGCCCGCACCGCGCCACTCAGCTCCGCGCCGCTCATCGCCTACGTCCTGGGCGTGCGAGAAGAGGTCCAGCAGCTGCAGCGGGTGATCTGGGCCATCGCGCTCGGCGCGCCGGCGGCGACACGCGGAGGTCGTCGATGAGCGAGCTCCGCGTCGCGCTCATCTGCCGGCCCGAGGTGGCCCCGGCCTTCGCCCTCGCTGGATTCCGCCCGCTGGTCGTCGCCGAGGCCGAGGAGGCAGCCCGCCGCCTCACCGCGCTGCTCTCCGATCCGCGCGTCGGCCTGGTGCTCGTCGAGGGGCCGCTCCACGACGGGCTGGACGCCGACCTCCAGCGCCGGCTCTCGGCCCGGCCGGTGCCGCTGGTGGTTCCCGTCCCGGCACCGAGCTGGACCGAGCACGCCACCGCCGACCAGGTCATCGTCGAGCTGCTCCGGCGCGCCATCGGCTACCAGGTGAGGTTGCGATGAGCGGCCTTCGAGTCACGCGGGTGAATGGCTCGCTGGTGGAGGCCACCCCAGCCTCCGGCATCGCCCTGTACGAGCTGACCTACGTGGGGGAGGCCAGACTCCTCGCCGAGGTCATCGGCCTCGTGGGCGACGTCGCCATCCTCCAGGTCTACGAGGACACCAACGGCCTCGCGGTCGGCGAGCCGGTGGCAGCCACCGGAGGCACGCTCCAGGCCGAGCTGGGGCCCGGCCTCCTGGGCTCCATCCTCGACGGGCTCGGCCGGCCCCTCGACGTGCTCGCCTCCCAGGCGGGGCCCTTCGTCCCACCTGGCCGCGAGCTCCGGATGCTCGACGCTGCTCGCCGCTGGCACTTCGTCCCCGCGCTCGCCCCGGGCGACCGGGTGAGCGGCGGGGACGTGCTGGGCTCGGTGGAGGAGCGCCCCGGCTTCGCTCACCGCGTCCTCGTCCCGCCCGGCGTGGAGGGCACGCTGGTCACGCTCGACCGGGCGGAGCTCACCGTCGACCAGCCGGTGGGCAAGCTCGAGGACGGGACGCCGCTTCGGCTCGCGCACCGCTGGCCGGTGCGCCGGCCTCGCCCGGTCGGGGCACGGCTGCCCCTGGGCCGTCCCTTCCTGACCGGGCAGCGCATCCTGGATCTCCTCTTCCCCGTCGCCGAGGGCGGCACGGTGGCGGTCCCCGGTGGATTCGGGACCGGGAAGACGGTCATCGAGCAGTCGCTGGCCAAGCACGGCGAGGCCGACGTGGTGGTCTACATCGGCTGCGGCGAGCGCGGGAACGAGATGGCCGAGGTGCTCTCCGAGTTCCCCCGGCTCGCGGATCCGCGCACCGGCCGGTCGATCATGGACCGCACGGTGATGGTGGTGAACACCTCCAACATGCCCGTCGCCGCCCGCGAGGCCTCGGTCTACCTGGGCGTCACCATCGCCGAGTACTTCCGCGACCAGGGCCTCCGGGTGGCGCTGATGGCGGACAGCCTCTCCCGCTGGGCCGAGGCGCTGCGGGAGATCGGCGCCCGGCTACAGGAGATGCCCGGCGAGGAGGGCTACCCGACCTACCTCGCCAGCCGGCTGGCCAAGTTCTACGAGCGGGCGGGCCGGGTGAAGGCCGCCGGCCGGCCCGAGCGCGAGGGCGCGCTGACGCTGATCAGCGCCGTCTCGCCTCCCGGGGGCGACCTCTCCGAGCCGGTGAGCCAGGCGAGCCTCCGCGTGGCCGGGACGCTCTGGGCGCTCGACGCCGACCTGGCGCACCAGCGGCAGTTCCCGGCGGTGGACTGGGCGACCAGTTACAGCCTCCACGCCGAGCAGACCACTCCGTGGTTCGCCGCGTCGGTGGACGCGCGCTGGGCGGGGGTGCGCGCGCGGACGCTCGAGCTGTTGCAGCGGGACCGGGAGCTGCGCGAGATCGCCGGCCTCGTCGGCCCCGAGGCCCTCCAGGACGCCGACCGCCTGGTGCTCGCCGTGGCCCAGCTCCTCCGGGAGGTGGTGCTGGGACAGAGCGCCTACCATCCGAACGACGCCCACTCCTCGCCGGAGAAGACCTTCCAGCTGGCCTCGCTGGCCTGCGCAGCAGCGGACCGGGTGCTCGGCCGGCTCCAGGCTGGAGTCGCGCTCTCCGAGCTGGACCTCGGGCCTCTCCACCGCGCCCTGGTGGCGCTGCGCGACGGAGCGCAGGACGAGCTTCAGGTACGGGCCGCGGCGGCGACGGCGGAGCTGGACCGCCTCTCGGCCCGGGGGGCGGCGGCATGAGCACGCTCCCCCGCGAGGTGGCGGGCGCCGCGGGCATCCGCGGACCGCTGGTCTTCGTGGAGCACGTCCGCCGGGTGGCCCTCGGCGAGCAGGTGGAGCTCGCGCTCGGCGGGCGACGGTGGCAAGCGCAGGTCATCGACGCCGGCGAGCGCCACACCGTGCTCCAGCTGCTGGAGGAGGGCCTGGAGCTCGTCCCCGAGCGGGCGCGGCTGGCCTTCAAGGGCGACGTGGCCCGGGCGGTGGTGGGCCGGGAGCTGCTGGGCCGCGTCTTCAGCGGGCTGGGCACGCCGCTGGATGGCCTCCCCCCACCGGTGGGCGAGGCGCTCCGGCCGCTGAACGGGGCGCCGCTCAACCCGGCAGCGCGGCTGCCGCCGAACGAGCTCATCGAGACCGGGGTCTCGGCCATCGACGGGATGAACACCCTCGTCCGCGGACAGAAGCTGCCCATCTTCTCCGGTCCGGGTCTGCCGGCGCTGGAGCTGGCGGCGCGAATCGTGGAGTGGGCACGCGCCCCGAAGGGCGAGCCGTTCGCGGTGGTGTTCGTCGGGATCGGCATCACCGCGCGCGAGACCAGCGAGTTCCTGGAGCGCTTCGAGTCCAGCGGCGCGCTGGAGCGCAGCGTGGTCTTCCTCAACGAGGCCCGGGACCCGACCATCGAGCGGCTGCTCGCGCCGAGGGTGGCACTGGCCCAGGCCGAGCACCTCGCCTTCGAGCACGGCCTGCACGTGCTGGTGGTGATGGCCGACGTCACCAGCTACTGCGAGGCGCTTCGCGAGCTGGCCACCGCGCGGCAGGAGATCCCCGGCCGCCGCGGCTACCCCGGCTACATGTACACCGACCTCGCCTCGCTCTTCGAGCGCGCGGGCCTGGTCCGGGGCCGGAGCGGGTCGGTCACCCAGCTCCCGGTCCTCACCATGCCGGACGACGACCTGACCCACCCCATCCCCGACCTCACCGGCTACATCACCGAGGGGCAGGTGGTGCTCGGCCGCGACCTCCACCGCCGCGGCGTCTTCCCGCCCATCGACGTGCTGCCCTCGCTCTCGCGCCTGATGAACGCCGGGATCGGCGAGGGGCGGAGCGCCCCCGAGCACCGCGAGTGGGCGGACCAGCTCTACGCGCTCTACGCCCGGGGAACCGAGGCCCGGCTGATGGCCACCATCGTCGGCGAGAGCGGCCTCCTCCCGGCGGACCGGCGCGCGCTCGGCTTCGTGGACCGCTTCGAGCACACCCTGGTCGGACAGGGCCGGGTCCGCCGGACCCTCTCCGAGACGCTCGAGGCCGGCTGGTCGCTGATGCGCGCATTCCCCAGGGAGGACCTGATCCGCATCCGGGAATCGACCTGGGAGCGCCACCTCGGCGCGGAGGTGCACCGGTGAGCGAGCCACGCCTCCCGGCGACGCGGCTGGGGCTGCTCCGGACGCAGCGGCGGCTCGAGCGCCTCGAGCGCGGCACCTCGCTGCTCCGCAGGAAGCGGGAGGCGCTGGTGGCAGAGCTGTTCTCGCTGGCCCGTGCCGCCCGGGACACCCGGGAGGAGATCGACGCCCAGGCCCGCGCCGCCTGGCCGGCGTACCTGGAGGCCCTGGCCGCGGAGGGGGCCGGAGCCCTGAGCGCCCTCGCCTGGCCGTCCCGTACCCTCGGGGTGCGCGTGACGGCCCGGGTGGTGTGGGGCGTCCCGGTGGCAGATCTGGAATCCGCCGGACCCATCGTCCGCACGCTCGCCGCGCGCGGCGTTCCCCCGGGCCAGGTACCCGCGGCGGTGGAGGCGGCGGAGGCCTTCGAGCGGCTCACGGACTTGCTGGTCCGTGCCGCGCCGCGGGAGATGCTCCTTCGCCGGCTGGGGGACGCGCTCGCCCAGACCACCCGGCAGGTGAACCGGCTGGAGCGGCGGGTGGCGCCTTCGCTTCGCCAGCAGGCGGCCCGCGTGCGCTCGGCCCTGGACGAGCGGGAGCGCGAGGAGCACGTCCGGCTCGGGCTGCTCGCACGCGCACAGCCGGAGTCGCCCCCTCGCGGCTGAGTGCACCCGGGCATTGCGCCGGCGCCTCGGGGGAGGTTTGCTCCCCGGCACCGTGAGCCAGCTCCCCTTCCACTTCGCCTTCCCGGTGAAGGACCTCGCCTCGACCCGCGCGTTCTACGGCGGACTCCTCGGCTGCACCGAGGGTCGCTCCACCGACACCTGGGTGGACTTCGACTTCTTCGGCAACCAGATCTCCGCCCACCTCGGGACGCCCCCGGCGCCGGGCGCGTTCGGCCACGTGGACGGGGTCGAGGTGCCCATTCCCCACTCGGGTGCTCTGCTGGGCTGGGAGCAGTTCCAGACGCTGGCGCGGAAGCTCGAGGCCGCCGGGGTTCGGTTCGTCATCCCGCCCTCGGTGCGCTACCTCGGCAAGCCGGAGGAGCAGGCCACCATGTTCCTCCTCGACCCGAGCGGGAACGCGCTGGAGATGAAGGCGTTCCGGAACCCGGGGGCGGTCTACTCCCGGTGAGGTGGGATTTCCTCGTCGTCGGCGGCGGGGTGATCGGCTGGAGCGTCGCCCACCACCTGGCGCGCACCCGCGCCGGGCGCATCGCGGTCGTCGACCGGGGCGGTGGAAGCACCGAGCGCGCGACCGGCGGGTTCCGGACCCAGTTCGCGACCGAGGTGAACGTCCGCCTCTCCCTCCTCTCGCGGGAGAAGCTCCTCGGCTTCCGGGACGAGACCGGCGTCGACCCGGGGTATCGCCCGGCCGGGTACCTCTTCCTCGCCGCGACCGACGCTCAGCGGCGCCAGCTCTCCGCGGCGCTGGACGTCCAGCGCGCCTGCGGCTGTCACGACGCGGCCCCGGTCGAGCTGGACGAGGTGCGGCGGCTCGCCCCCTGCATCCGGCCGGACGGCGTGGTGGGCGGCACCTTCGGCACGCGCGACGGCTTCATCCGGCCGATGGAGATCCGCCGCGGGTACCGGGAGTCCGCTCTGCGGGCGGGAGTCGAGGAGCTCGCCGCCGAGGTGACCGGTCTCCGCCGGGCCGGCCCCGGGCTCCGGCTGGACACCACGGCGGGGTGGCACGAGGCTGCCGTGGTGGTGAATGCCGCCGGTGCCTGGGCCCGGGGCCTGGGAGCGATGGCCGGCGTGGACATCCCGGTGCAGCCGCTCCGGCGGAAGGTCGCGGTGACGGCACCCACCTCGGCCCTGCCGGCCTCGACGCCAATGGTCATCTTCGCCGACGGCTTCCACTTCCGGGTCCGGGACGATCACGTCCTGCTCCTGTGGCCGGACGACGGCGCGGAGGACCCGTTCGACGTCTCGGTCGAGCCGGAGTGGACGCGGCAGATCGCCGTCACGGCGGAGGACCGCGTCCCGCCGCTCGCCGGCGTAGCGATCGCCTCGACCTACGGGGGCCTCTACGAGATGTCGCCCGACGAGCACGCCCTGCTCGGTCCGGCTCCGGGGCTCGAGGCGCTCTTCCTGGTGAACGGCTCGTCGGGACACGGGGTGATGCATTCGCCCGCGCTGGGGCAGCTCGCCGCGGAGATGCTCACCGGCCGGAGACCGGCGCTGGACGTGCACGCGCTCCGGCCGGAGAGGTTCGTCGAGGGCCGGCCGAACCCCATCCGCCGCCTGCTCTGAGAGCGCTTCAGCCCACCTGGTCCAGCGCTCGGCGGAGCCGCGCGTCGGCCTCCTGGGCGATCGGCTCGAGCTCCTTCCGTCCGATGAACCCGAGCATGGCCTCGGGCTTGATCACCTGCACCACCGCGCCCCGCGGGCCCTCGGACACCACGACGTTGCAGGGAAGCACCAGCCCCACCCCCGGCTCGACCGTGAGGGCCCGGTGCGCCAGCTGAGGATTGCACGCGCCCAGGATGAGGTAGCGCCGGAAGTCGATCCCCAGCTTCTGCTTCAGCGTCTCCTGGACGTCGATCCTGGTGAGGACCCCGAAGCCCTCCTTCTTGAGCGCCTCGGTGATGCGCGTCACGGCCTCGTCGTAGCCCACGCCCGGAAGCGTCCGTGTATATCCGTAGCCGACCTCGGTCCCCATCGTTCGCTCCTTTCTCGCCCTCCCGTTCGAGCCACTCAGAGACCGAAGGGATACGTCTCGGGCAACCCGGGCTCGAGAGGCCCGGTGCCGAGCGGCTGGAGCGCGGTCGTGCGGTCGAACCAGATCCACTCGTCGAACTGGCCCGGCAAGCTGGCCTGGAAGTAGTGGCTCTGCAGCTCGGTCTCCGGCCGGTAGATGACGCCGATGGCCCTCTCCAGGCGCGACGGGGTCAGCTCGTCGCGGAGCACCTCTCGCCGCGGGTGACGGAGCGAGAGCAGGAAGCCGGGCATCCGGACGCGGTGACAGAGGGCCTCGTAGCTCCGGTCGTCTGCCGGCCGGACCTGCTTGAGCTGGTGGGGCTCGTCCCAGTTCGAGGCGGCGATCACCGTGCCGTGATCGGTCCCGAACCCCACCAGCCGGACGTCGGACCCCAGCCGCTCCCGGCAGAGCTGGCCGAGCGTGTGCTCGCCGTGCGCCCCCATCTCGGTCGCGGTGGCGTCGCCCACGTGGGAGTTGTGGGCCCAGACCACCACCCGGGCGTCGGACCCGAGGTGGGTCCGCAGGGCGAGCAGCGTCTCCACCATGTGCCGGTCACGCAGGTTCCAGGAGGCGACGTTTCCCCGGTACATCGCCCGGTAGTAGGCCTCGGCATCCGCCACCACCCGGGCGTTCTGGGCCGCGTCGAAGAAGCGCTCGCCGTCACGGGCCTCGTACTCCAGGCGTTGCCTCAGGAGATCGACCAGGACCTGCACCACCTCGTCCTCGCAGCTCTCGAACCGGCCGGTCACCACCGCGCGGCCGTAGGCGGCCGGATCCTTCTGCCACGGGGTGAGCAGACCGTACCGGGCCCGGGCCACGGCCGCAGCGGCAGCGTCCACCTGGTCGAGGTAGCGCAGCACCGTGTCCGCCGAGGTGAAGAGGCTGTAGAGGTCGAGGCCGTAGAACCCTGCTCTCCGCTCCGGTTCGACCCGTCCGTTGTGTGCCCGGAGCCACTCGGCGAAGAGACGCACCTCCTCGTTTCGCCACATCCAGGTGGGGAAGCGGGCGAACGGCTTCCAGGGGACGGAGGCCGGAGGAAGGTGGCGGGCGTAGCGGTCCACCCGGGCGGCGTCCGGCCAGTCCGCCTCCACCGCCACCGCCAGGAAGCCGTGGTGCTCGATGAGCGCTCGGCTGATCCGGGCGCGCATCCGGTAGAACTCGTGGGTGCCGTGGGTCGCCTCGCCGAGCAGCACCACCTTCGCCGAGGCGATCCGCTCCAGGAGCGCCGGCAGCTCGGCCGATTCCACGTGCTCGATCGGCTCGGCGCACTCGGTCATCAGGGCCACCACGCCGGCCTCCGTGGACCGCCGGGCCGGCGCCCAGCCGTGCTCCCCGACCAGGGGGACGAAGCGGACGTCGCCCAGGCTCTCCCGCTCGAACGCGCCGTCCCGGCCGCGCCGGACCCGGACAAGCGTCTGCTGCTCGGTCGAGCCCACCGGCATCACCAGCGCGCCTCCCGGGGCCAGCTGGGTCAGCAGCACCTCGGGAACCGCCGGGCCGGCGGCGGCGACGAGGATCGCGTCGTAGGGGGCGTGCTCGGGCCAGCCGCGCGTCCCATCCGCGTGCAGGACGTGGACGTTCCGGTAGCCGAGCTCGCCGAGCAGCGTCTGGGCTCCCTCGGCCAGCGTGGCGTGCCGCTCGATCGAGTAGACCTCGCCGGCGATCCGAGAGGCGACCGCGGCGGCGTACCCCGAGCCGGTGCCCACCTCCAGCACCCGCTGCCCGCGCTTCACGCCGGCGGCCTCGATCATGAACGCCACGATGTACGGCTGGGAGATGGTCTGTCCCTCGCCGATGGGCAGGGGGATGTCCTGGTAGGCGAACTCGGCCATCGCCCCGGGAAGGAAGCGATGCCGGGGAACCTCGGCGAACGCCCGCAGGACGTCCGGATCCCCGATGCCACGCGCGGCGAGCGTCCGGACCAGGCGCTCCCGCAGCGATTCGACGCCGTCCACGGCCATCACCGGAAGAGGCTGCGGATTCCCCGGAGGACGAGCCAGGCTCCGAGGCCGGCGCCCGCCACGAGGGCGAAGATGCGGCGTGCCTCGCCAGAGGGATCGGGGATGCTGCGGAACTCGGCCGAGCCGCCGCGGACGCTGATGAAGCCCACCGGCCGGACCTGCGCCCCGCCGCCGCCCCCCTCCCCGAGCTCGTCTCCGGAGGCCGCCTTGCCCCCGC
>Ga0335077_10002812_pt1 | contig 20843 bp, 18 predicted proteins | sample Lox_Sample_31_FD_207151 | JGI IMG/M metagenome (GOLD analysis project Ga0335077, IMG submission 207151) | Soil microbial communities from Loxahatchee National Wildlife Refuge, Florida, United States - Lox_Sample_3.1 | ecosystem: Environmental > Terrestrial > Soil > Wetlands | place: USA...
CCTCCCGTGGGCGTCCCGCGGACCCCCCATTTCCTCCCGGGGCGTCCCCCGGATCCCCCCATTTTCATGCCGAACGGAGCGTGATGCGTGCCTCCGCGGGCCGACCGGGCCCAGGCCGTGGGCTACGCCTACCGGCACGGACTCGTCCCTCCCGGTTCCGCCCGCCGGTAGCATCGCACGGGTGGATGCATCCAGTGGCCTGGAGAGCGATATACGCGAGCAGAGAGATACCGGCGGTAATCCAGGGCTCGTCGTCGCGGTCGACGGGCCGTCGGGCGCGGGCAAGTCGAGTGCCTCTCGCGGCACGGCGATTGCCCTCGGCCTGCGGTACCTGGACACCGGGTCCATGTACCGCGCCCTGACCTGGTGGCTGCTCGAGCGGGGGGTGGACACCGGCGACGCCGGCCTGGTCGGGCAGCTGGCCGCCGAACCGCACATCGAGGTCGGCACCGACCCGCGAGCTCCGTGGGTGCGGGTCAACGGCGCCGACGTGTCCGCCGCGATCCGGACCCGCGAGGTGACCAGCGCGGTCAGCGCCGTGGCCGCGGTCCCGCGGGTCCGGGCGCACCTGATCGCGCAGCAGCGGGCCATCATCTCCAGCGCCCCTGGGATCGTCGCCGAGGGCCGCGACATTGGCACCGTGGTCGCGCCCGGTGCCCAGGTCAAGGTGTTCCTCACTGCGGACAGCGCCGCCCGGGCCGACCGCCGGGCTACCGAGGCCAGCTGGTCGGTCGCCTCCACCCGGGTCGACCAGGATCGCCGCGACCGGCTCGACACCGGGCAGAGCGCGAAGGCCGGCGACGCGGTCGAGATCGATTCCACCCGGCTCGACCTGGACCAGGTGATCGATATCATCGTCCGGCTGGCCCGCGAACGCGCAGGCGTTCCGCACCCGCGCCAGCAGACCCGATAGCGAAGAGCTGACACCGATGCCAAGCAAGCCTTCCTCCACCGGGGCGCCCGTGCCCGTGCTGGCCGTCGTGGGCCGGCCCAACGTGGGTAAGTCCACGCTGGTCAACCGCATCCTGGGCAGCCGGCAGGCGGTCGTGGAGGACACCCCCGGCGTGACCAGGGACCGAGTCGCCTACGACGCCATCTGGAACGGGCGGGCGTTCACGCTGGTCGATACCGGCGGCTGGGAACCCTCGGCGGAGAAGACCGAGACCTTGGCCGCGCGGGTCGCCGCCCAGGCCAGGGTGGCGGTGGACGCTGCGGACGCGGTCCTGCTCGTGGTTGACGCGACCGTGGGCGTCACCGACGCGGACGCCGCGGTGGCCGCGGTGCTGCGCCGGTCCGGCAAGCCGATCGTGGTCGCGGCCAACAAGGTCGACGACGCCAAGGCCGAGCCGGAGGTCGCGGCGCTGTGGTCACTCGGGCTCGGCGAGCCCGTGCCGGTCAGCGCGCTGCACGGCCGGGGCAGCGGTGACCTGCTCGATCTGGTCCTCGGCGCGCTGCCCGACGCGCCGAAGGAAACCGGGGAGGCTGAAGGCGGTCCGCGCCGGGTCGCGCTCCTCGGCCGCCCGAACGTCGGTAAGTCCAGCCTGCTCAACAGGCTGGCAGGTCAGCAGCGGGCTCTCGTCGACCCGGTGGCCGGCACGACCAGGGACCCTGTGGACGAGCTCGTCGAGCTGGGCGGCACGACGTGGCGGTTCGTGGACACGGCCGGCATCAGGCGCCGGTTCCGGGAGAATCAGGGCGCGGACTACTACGCCGCGCTGCGCACGGCCGGCGCGCTGGACCGGGCCGAGGTGGCCGTGGTCCTCATCGACGCGAGTGAGCCGCTCACCGAGCAGGACCTGCGGATCGTCTCGATGGTGATCGAGGCCGGCCGGGCCCTGGTCATCGCGTACAACAAGTGGGACCTGGTCGACGAGGAGCGGCAGCGCTACCTGGAGCGGGAGATCGACCGGCAACTGCATACCGCCCGCTGGGCGCCGCGAGTGAACATCTCCGCCGTCACCGGGCGGCACACCGACCGGCTGGTACCCGCGCTGGAGACGGCTCTGGCCAGCTGGGAGACCCGGGTCCCGACCGGCAGGCTCAACGCTTGGCTCACCGGACTGGTGGCCGCGACCCCGCCGCCGGTGCGCGGCGGCCGACAGCCCAAGATCCTGTTCGCCACTGAGGCCGGGATCCGGCCTCCGCACTTCGTGCTGTTCGCGTCCGGGTTCCTCGAGGCGGCGTACCGCCGCTTCGTCGAGCGGCGGCTGCGCGAGGAGTTCGGCTTCGAGGGCAGCCCGGTGCAGGTCTCGGTGCGGGTCCGGGCCAAGCGCGAGTCCCGTCCCGGGCGCCGGCCGGGCGCGCGGCGGCGCTTACGGCACGAACGCACCAGCCGGGGGAGCGGGGGAAGGGCTCGCGTTCGCGTCGGTGACCGGCTTCGCGCCGGCCGCGAACCGCGTCAGCTCCTCGCCGTGCAGCACCCGGCCCGGCATCGGATCACCCGCCGCCAGCCGGGTTAGCCGGTCCACCGGCAGCGGGCCCGGGCCGGCGACGAGCACGAGGTTGCCGAACCTCCGGCCGCGCAGCACCCCCGCGTCGGCGATCAGGCACGTCTCGGCGAATACCGCCCCGGCCGTAGCCACCTGCGCCCGGGCGTGCGCCAGCGGCGTCCCGTCCGCTACGTTGGCGGCGAAGACCCCGCCCCTCTGGCCCCCCTGGCCCCCTTGGCCCCCCTGGCCGCCGCGCAGCACCCGCCGCGCGCCCCTCATGAATTCGGCGGTGGTCAGATGAGCCGGCGTGCGCCCTCCGGCGAACACGTCCGCGATCACCACGTCGTAGGAGTGGGCTCGCAGCCGCTTTAGCACCTCGCGCGCGTCCCCGACCCGGATCCGGGCCCGGACCCGGCGCAGCGGCAGCCTGAGCCGTACCAGGTCTACCAGTGCCGCGTCGATCTCGACGGCCAGTTGCGGTGAGCCCGGCCGGCTCGCCGCCACGTACCGGGCCAGGGTGAGGGCCCCCGCCCCCAGGTGCAGGACGCGCAGCGGCTGCCCCGGCGGCGCCGCCGTGTCGATCACGTGCCCCAGCCGCCGGACGTACTCGAAGTCCAGGTAGCCGGGGTCCTCCAGGTCGACGTGCGACTGCGGGACGCCGTCGACCAGCAGCATCCACGCCGCCCGCCGGTCGGCGTCGCGCAGCAGCTCGGCCCGGCCGTGGGCGCCCTCCGCGCTGCCGGCCGGATATCGCCTGGCCTGCCTGCCCATTACTTAAGTATCGTAGGTACCATCCACGCCGTCAGGGAGGTCCGCATGGCTGTCGAGCAATCCGGAGCCGAAGCTTCCCCGCAGGACGACACGCCGCCGACGCCCGACGATAAGTCCGGGAGCGCCCAGGCTGATTTCGACGAGCTGAAGCGCAAGTTCCGCGAGGCGCTCGAGCGCAAGCGCGGCGCTCACGCCAGCGCGGAGGGCGCGCACGATACCGGCAAGGTGCACGGCTCCCACGGCCCCGCCGTCAGCCGCCGCTCGTTCCGCCGCAAGAGCGGCGGATAGCGGCCCTGTCCCGTACGGTCGTGGTACCGCGCTCATCCCCCCATTCTGCCCAACACGCTCATCCTCTCATTCTGCCCAACACGGGAGGGGTGGCCACGACACAGAGGTGGTTGGGCGGGGCTCGATGGGGTTCGGTGCCCACGGTGAAGTCATCGGGCCGCGCGGGAATCCCGAGGTCGGGCCCTGCGGACCGGCCACGCGGGCCGGACTGGCCCGCGGCCTGCTGTGGTTCGTAGGTCGCCGGAAGCTGGAACCAGACCGTGGTGCCGGTAGAGGCGCGCAGGTAACCCCACTGGGCGGCCAGCTGCTGGACCAGGAACAGCCCGTGTCCCTCCGCCGCGTAGAGGTCACCCTTGACGACGGGGGTGCCCGCCGAGCCGTCGTCGATGATCTCGATGAGGACGCCACGTGAGACGCCGATCACCACGATGGTGACGGTGCCGCCATCGACACCGGACTTGGTGTGCTGGATGGCGTTGGTGACGATCTCCGACGTCAGTAATGTTGCCGCGTCATCGTCCGCGCCGACCTGGTTCGTGCCGAGCGTCCGGGCCACGAAGGCCCTGGCCAGGCCAACCTGTTCCGGGCGTCCCGGTAGGGTCAGGGAACCGAGCACCGTGGCGCGCGGGTTCCGCGCGGCGCTTCGTGCCCCCCGTCCCCCGGCGGGCCCCGAGTCTCCCGGCCTCCCTGCGGGCCCGCGCCGCGGATAAAGGAAATTGCCGGCGGGCGTTTCCATGTCGAGTGCCTCCCACTATCGCCGAGATCGTCTCATCGGCTCGCGGCCAGAGGCCCAGGCGACAGTGCCTACCCTCCAGCTCCAGGCGGCCACCCCAGTAGCACATGCCACGGGGGTACGCCTGATCGTCGCTTATCACTCAAATCAACCTCGGACGTGCTAACGAGCCGTTGATGCCGACGCGGCCTTCCCTATGCCCGGCGTATCGCCCGGAAATACGAATGAAGGCCGTTATCCGGCGGCATCCCTTGTTTGTGAAAATTGTCCTGATTTATTACCTTTCAACTGGTCGGACAGGCCAGGCGTCAACCCTGATGATGGGGCCGGGAGTGCCCGGTACGCAAGTGCGTGGAGCAAATTTCCTACGTGAAATCCTAGATGAAATCTTAGATGGGATTTCAAACTTGCAGTTGGTGCTGTATCGTACTGGTTGTCACGGACGACGTGGTGCTCTGCACTTGCACTCCCGATGCAAGTGAGACGGCCTGGTCATTCGCATCGTCCGAGCGCTCGGTTGGCTCGATGAAACGGATGAGGAGGTGAGCTTCGGTGCCCCTTGGCCCCACTGTCCGTAGGCGTCGGCTCGGAGCCGAACTCCGTCGTCTGCGTGAGGCGCACTCGCTCAAGCTCGAGGAAGTAGCCGAACAGCTCGGCCTGGCTCCGTCGACCCTCTCCCGCATCGAGACGGGCAAGGCGCCCACCAAGTCGGCGTACCTGACCGCGATGCTCGGGATGTACCACGTGGAGGATCCCGCGGTGCGGAAGGTGCTCGTCGACATGGCGCGCGAGGGCCACCGCAAGGGCTGGTGGTCGATTTACGACGACGTCCTGCCCAGCGGGTTCGACATCTACGTCGGCTTGGAGGCGGAAGCCAGCGCGCTGCGCAGCTACGAGACCGACGTGGTGCACGGGCTGCTGCAGACCACGGACTATGCCGTGGCCGTCCTGCGTGAACTGCGGCCGAGGGACAGCGAGGAGCAGATCTCGCGAGTGGTGGACCTGCGGATGCGGCGGCAGCGGCTGCTGGACCAGGATCCGCCGCTCGACCTGTGGCTGATCCTCGACGAGGGCGCGATCAGGCGGAACATCGGCGGGGCCAAGGTCATGCGGCCTCAGCTCGAGCACCTGATCCAGGCCAGCCGGTGGTCCAACGTGACGCTGCAGATCCTGGCCTTCGAATCCGGTGCGCACGCGGGACTGGTCGGGCCGTTCTCCATTCTCGAGTTCCCGGAGCGAGGCGACTCTGACGTCGCCTACACCGAATCCGTGGGCGGCATGATCTACCTGGAGAAGGAGCGGGAAGTCCGGTCCTGCGCCGAAGCCTTTGACCGGATGCGCGCCGCGGCGCTTTCCCCGGCCGCATCAGTTGAGCTGATCCAGCACGTTCTCGAGGAGCTCACCTGACCGTGACTCACCCAAGAAAAGCACCATCAACCGGAAAGGAGAGGACGGATGGACACCGACCTCGACGGCCTGCTGTGGTTCAAGAGCAGCGCCAGCAGCGCAGCGGGGTGCGTGGAGATAGCGCACCTGCCTGACGGAGGTGTGGCGGTCCGCGATTCGAAGGACCGCGCCAGGACCCCGCACGTGTTCAACCGGCACGAGTGGGAGTGCTTCCTCCTCGGCGCCAAGAACGGGGAGTTCGACCTTCCCGCCTCATGAGCGCGCACCCCGGGGCCTGCGGGGCCGTTCCAGCCAGTAGCCCTACCACCGACGTCAAGGCTGGGGGGAGAGGAGGGCGGTGGTCCGTCCGGACCACCGCCCTCTGCATGTCCGCGGCCAGGAAGGACATCCCCGGGCCGGGGCGTAAGGCGTTCTGTGCCGCCGGGAGCTAAAGCTCTTCCTCGAGCTCGTCGATGATCGCGGTCAGGATGCCCGGCGTGTGGTTGGGCTTCACGGCCACGATGCTGAGGCGTTCCATGGCCAGCAGGTAGCGGTCGACGTCGGCCTTCTTGTCGAAGTACAGAGCGCTGGTGAGGTGTTCCAGGTAAGCCACGTCCGGCAGGTCCGGCTCGGCGAACCGAAGTATGGTGAATCCGCTGGGCACGGCGTGGCCGCCCATGCCGCACGGGATGATCTGCAGGGTGAAGTTCGGCCGGTTGCTCAGGCTGAGCAGATAGCGGAGCTGATCGCGCAGGATCTCCTTGCTGCCGACCGGCCGCCGCAGCGCCGTCTCCTCGATGATGGCCCACAGCTTGAGCCGCCCTTCGGTGAACCGGCGTTGCCGTTCCTTGCGCAGGATGACGTGCCGTTCCGCTTCGCCGAGGGGGATGTCGCATACGGCCAGGACCGCGGCCGTATAGGCCGGGATCTGCAGCAGGCCCGGCACGAACTGCGGCTCGTAGACACGGATGGACGTCGCCGCCTCTTCCATCCCGACATAGGACTGGAACCAGTCGGGCAGGATGTCGTTGAACCGGTGCCACCAGCCGGGGCGGTTGGCCTGCTCGGCCAGGGTCAGCAGTTGCTCCCGTTCGACCGCGCCGACGCCGTAGAAGGTGAGCAGGTCGAGTACGTCGATCTCGCGGATGGCATTCCGGCCCAGCTCGATGCGGCTGATCTTGGACTCCGATCCGCGGATCGCCTTCGCCGCGGCCTGTGCGCTGATCCCCCGGCTCTCCCGGAGCCGGCGCAACTGAGTGCCAAGCAGGATGCGCAGCACAGTTGGCCCTTCCGTCGCCTCTGGCATGCCGCCTCCCCGGTCCGCCATGCCAAGGAATTCTATTACGCAATTGCGTGGCAAGGCGTTGCCATCTCAAACTTCGGTAATCGTGATGATATCCCAGATGGGATTGCACGCCCACCCCCAGTATCGACTCCTGGCCTGGCTTAACCGGACAGTTCTGTCTGGTCAAAGGGTCATTAGCGGATCTGCGTCGTGATCGTTCTCGGGGCCACCCGGCCGCCCCGGCACCCGCGCTGCCGCAGCCGGACGGTTATGTCTTCCGGCATCCGGAACCTTTAATGTCCCAGGGGCGGGAGACTCAAAAGAGCCGGTGGGAGGGCTTGCGCCGTGGCGGTGGCGCCTGGTGACAGGCCGTGGCCCAGGCGGATCGGTGAGCCAGCGCCGGACCCGTAAAGTCCCTTAATGCCTCAGAATAAAGACAAGGAAATGGCGGGTGGAGAACGAGAGGAAATCGCGCTGGCGAGGGTGACGGCCCGAAGGCGCCGTACGCCTCGCCGGATCGTTAAGGCCATGATGACTGGCGGACAGCATTCGGGCCGGGCATTCCGAGTCCGGTTCGGATTCACGGCCATTTCGTCGGCGGCAAAGACCACTTTAGGCCGACCGGGATCAGGCCGGCCGGCTCGCCGCGTATCTGCCGACTATGCGCTAAGCCGCCCCGGATCAATCGCGCCTTTGTGCGCCGGGCGGTCCACTGCCTGGGTGGGCAAGGCGGAATCAGGCAGCTGATCGGCATTGGCACGGGATTGCCGACGGTGGGGAACGTGCCCCGAGGTGACGGCCTCGTAGCCCTGGAAGGCGTGGCTGCGTACGGCAGGCGGATAACTACGATCCGTTCGAGACTAATGGTCTGATCGCGGCCGCGACCCAGGCGGGCGGGATCCCGTAAGACCCTCCGTAGGGCCCATAAAATGGGGCCCATGCGCTATAGGCCGCTGGGTGAGTCGGGACTCGTAGTATCGGTGGCCGGGCTCGGCTGCAACAACTTCGGCGGGCGCCTGGATACCGACGGGGCGCGCGCCGTGGTGGACGCGGCCATCGACGCCGGCATCACCCTGTTCGACACGTCGGACACATATGGCGCAGGCGGCGGGTCAGAGCGCGCGCTGGGCGAGATCCTCGGCCGGCGCCGGGATCAGATCGTCCTGGCCACCAAGTTCGGGCACCAGGGCGCGGACATGGGTTACGGGCCGGCGGCGGGCGCCAAGGGCGGCCGGGCCTACATCCGGCGGGCCGTGACCGAGTCGCTGCGGCGGTTGCGCACCGATTACATCGACCTGTACCAGCTGCACACGCCCGATCCGGTGACGCCGGTCGAGGAGACCATCGCGGCCCTGCACGACCTGGTGGGCGAGGGCAAGGTCCGGTACCTGGGCCATTCCAACTTCTCCGGCTGGCAGCTCGCCGACGCCGCGCACCTGGCGGCGATGGCCGGCCGCACCCCGTTCATCTCCGCCCAGAATCACTGGTCGCTGCTCGAGCGCGCGGCCGAGGCGGATGTCGTGCCCGCGGCCAGGCACTTCGGCCTGGGGGTGCTTCCCTACTTCCCGCTGGCCAACGGACTGCTGACCGGCAAGGTGCGCCGGGGCCAGCCGGTCCCGCCGGGGACCAGGCTGGCCAGCCGCGCGGGCTACATCACCGACGAGAAGCTGGCCAAGGTCGAGGCCCTGATCGCCTGGGCCCGGGAGCACGGCGTCACGATCCTGGAGACGGCCATCGGCGGCCTGGCCGCCCAGCCGGGCTGCTCGTCGGTGATCGCGGGGGCGATGAACCCGGAGCAGGTGAAGGCGAACGCGGCGGCGTCGGAGTGGATCCCGTCCGCGGCTGAACTGGCCGAGATCGATCAGATCGTCCCGCCCCGCCGGTGAGCCAGGGCCGGCCCCCGGCGGGGATCAGCCGCCGTCCTCCGCCAGCCGGTACAGCGCCGCGACGTTCGCGCGGAACATGGACGAGTACGAGACCTGCGGGGTAAGACCGCCCTGCTCGTATCCGCCGATCACCCCGATCACCGTGCCCTGCCCGGTCACCGGGTTGACTTCCGCCAGGAACGGCGCCCCGCTCGTCCCATCGGTGTAGCCGCCGCAGTCGAACTCGAGCTGATCCGACATCGGCTCCCTGGTCCAGTTCCGGCAGGCGATCGGCTCGTTGGTAGCGTCCGGGTACCCGATGACCTCGACCAGCTGCCGGCCCAGCGGGCCGGTCTCGAGCTGTTCCGCCCCGGTCACGTCCTCGATCGGAACGGTCGAGCCGGACTGGCTGACCCGGAGGAAGGCGACGTCGTCCTCCGGGTCGGACGAGGCTTTCCACGACCGGTCCGTGTAGATCCTGGTCACCGCCCACATCCCGTACGGGGCCCCGCCGCGGTTATAGCCGGGCGCGAACACCAGGCCGGAGGTCCCGCTCACGCAGTGCGCGGCGGTGACGACCAGGTCGCCGGCCGGGCTGTGCACCACGCTCGCCGTGCAGAAATGCCGGCCGAGCCGGCCGTGGGACGTGGTGAACAGCGCTCCCACCGCCGGGGTGCCCGCGAAGGCCTTCCCGTTCTGCGAGGTTGACACCAGCTGCCGGACCACCTGCGCGAAACTGGAGGCGATGTCGCCGGCGGCGCCTTCGGCCGGGGTCACCGTGACGGCCGCGCCGACCGCCAGCACGGTGATGAGGACGGCCGCGGCCGACTTCCGGGAGAACCAGCGGGCCTGTTTGCGCGGGCCGCTATCGGCCCCGGGCTGGGCCTCCGCGTCCCTGCGGACCGCGAGGTCCCGCCCGGCTGGCCGCGCCGCTCGCAACCGCACCTGCTCCCGTTTCCCCTCGCTATGTCACGATTCAGGTTGATACCTAATTGTGATTTACGGGATGCGACAGTACCAGAGGAAATCCTGCAAGGACGCTCAGAAATGACTGCTGGAGCTGAGGATTCCCTGAGAGAAGCCTTCGGGCTCATCCCGGGTCGGGACTGCACGGGCCAGCAACGCCGCGGACAAGGTGTTCAAGGGGGCTACGCTTCACCCATGAAGGCAGCGTTGTACCGGCACAATGGCCCGGCGGCCGAGGTGCTGCAAGTCGAGGAGATCGAACGGCCGCAGCCGGGGCCGGAGGAGGTCCTGGTCCGGGTGCGCGCCTCGGGCGTCAACCCCACCGACTGGAAGACCCGCTCGGGGATGACACCGCGCCCGATCGACGGCTTCCAGATCCCGCACCTGGACGGCGCGGGCATCATCGAGGCGGTCGGGCCCGGTGTCGACCCGGGGCGCGTTGGGGAGCGGGTGTGGCTGGTCATGGCGGCGGTCGGGCGGCGCTGGGGGACGGCCGCCGAGTGGACCGCGGTGCCTGAGCGGCAGGCCGTGCCGCTGCCCGACGGCGCCTCCTTCGAACTGGGCGCCTCTTTGGGCGTACCGGCTCTGACCGCGCACTACTGCCTGTTCAGCGACGGTCCCGTGAAGGGCCAGACCGTACTGGTGGCCGGAGGTGCCGGAGCTGTCGGTCACTTCGCCATTGAATTGGCCAAACGGGCCGGGGCGCGTGTTATCACGACCGTGAGCAGCGCCGAGAAGGGGGCGCTGGCCGAGAAGGCGGGCGCGGACCTGGTGGTGAACTACCGCGCCGGGGACGCGGCCGACCAGATCCGTGCGTTCGCGCCGGCCGTTGACCGGGTGATCGAGGTGGCGCTCGGCGCCAACCTCGCGCTCGACCTGGCCTTGTCGCGGGTCGGGACCACGGTGGTGACTTACGCGGCTGAATCCGCCGACCCCGTCCTGCCCGTCCGCGCCTGCATGACCGCCAACGTGATCCTGCGGTTCGTCCTGCTCTATGGCGTCCCGGCGGCGGCGCTGGAGCGCGCGGCCGCCGACATCACCGCCGCGCTCGCCGCGGGCGACCTCACCGGCCTGCCCGTGCGCAGGTACCCACTGGACCACATCGCCGCCGCACACGAGGCCGCCGAGGCCGGCGTCGTGGGCAAGATCATCGTCACGCCGTAAGGGTGGCTCCGGGGGGGAGGGGGAGGGGGGGAGGCACGGCGCGGCAAGCCATGGGTCGGCGCGCGGGCGGGGTCGCGGGCCGACCGCTCCTGGCGGGGCGGGCCGCTACTTCTTGTTGGGGAAGACCCCCGTGTGCTTGGTCCCGCCGTAGAAGATCTGCGTGCCCCTCCGGTCGAGCTGGCCTCGGCCGTCGCACCTGCGGCAACGCCGGTACGTTCCGGTGAAGACGGCGCCGAAGTGCCTGCCGCTCATGTTGCACCGAGGGCATTTGCGCAGAGGGTGAATACGCAGTGACACAAGGTAGCCGACTGCGATTAGGACAATAATCAACACCAACATCGTCGAACTCCTATCCCGCCCACGCGGAAACCGCCCGTGACGTCGTGTCCCTGCAGGGCGTCACGGCTCCGGGCTCGGCCCTCCAGCGCGAGTTGACCACCGCCGCCGGCACCGGGTAATCACCCTTAGTGCCGACTCACTAGCACAGAGTAAACCACCCTGGATGAGTATGTGAAGGATTTTGTCATGGTAGATCGCACCATGAGCCCACTTACCTGATTTTGCCGGCGCCTTCCCGCGAACCACCCGGTATCAGCCAAGTAACCGGTACGCACTGATACCAAGCTTCACCGCCAGCCCCAGCCCGCACAGGCTGACGAAGACGCGGAACGCCCCGGCGGGGACCCGGCGGGCGATCTTGGGCCCGATCCACCCGCCGATGAGGAAGCCGGCCGCGAGCGGTACCACAAGATTCCACCGCACGTCGCCGAACAGCGCGAAGCACGCCGCGGCCATGGCGTTCGCCATCCCGGACACCGCATTCTTGATCGCGTTGACCCGGACCAGCGGCTCGGTGATCATGGCGCTGAGCACCACCAGCAGCATGACGCCCGCGGCCGCGCCGAAGTACCCCACGTACAGCGCGACCGCGAACAGTGCCGCGCCCAGCGCCAGGCGGCGCCTGGTGTCCAGGACCGCCGGCGGCGTCAGCATGCTGATCCTAGGCTGGACGAGCAGCACCAGCGACGCGCCGCCGATCAGTACCGGAACCACTACGGTGAACGTGCTCGCCGGAGTCAGCAGCAGGATCGCGGCCCCGGCCGCGCCGCCGAGCGCGGTGATGACACCCAGACGGAGCACCCGTCGGCCCTGCCCGGCCAGTTCCGGCCGGGACCCGGCCGCGGAACCGGCCCCGGTCAGTACGAGCGAGACCGTGTTGGTCATGTTGGCCGCCAGCGGCGGCACCCCCAGCGCGAGCAGCGCCGGATAGGTCACCAGCGAGGCGATGGCCGCCACCGTGCTCAGAATGCCGCCCGCCGTCCCGGCGGCCAGCAGCACCAGCGCCTCGGAGAATCTCATTCCGAAGTAAGGATGGCCCACTCCCGGGCGGGCCCGCACCGCCGTACGCCCCGCGCGCGTGTGATCCGCATCGCACCGCTAGCATGCGGCAGGCGTGCGGCTACTGGCAGGAAGTGCTCGCCGTGGGCCGCGCTGACCTTCGCAGGGCGTCGTGGCCCGCACTCCCTGAAGGCCCACTAGGCTTCGGTCATGATCCGGGAGGCGGCCGGCAGGCGGGGGCAGACGGACGGCAGGCCCGAGCGGATACTTGCCGCAGTCCGGCGCCCGTGGGTGCGGGAGGTGGCGCTGCTGGCCGCCTACCTGGCGGCCGGAGTGGCGGCGACCTGGCCGCTGGCCTCCTATCTCACCGGCAGGCTGCCAGCCAGCCGGGACGTCGCCGTCTACGTCTGGGACATGTGGTGGGTCGCCCATCAGATCATCGGTTTGCACAACCCGTGGTCCACCAGCTACCTGGCCGCTCCGGCCGGGCTCCAGCTCGGGTACCACACGCTCGTGCCGCTGCTGGCCGCCCTGCTGACTCCGGTCACGCTGGCCTTCGGCCCCTCGGTCGCCTACAACCTGGTGGTCGTGGCCGTACCCGGCCTGGCCTGCTACGCGATGTACCGGGTGGCCCGGCTGTGGCTGCCCACGCTGGCGGGCGCGATCGCGGCCGGGGCGTTCTTCGGGCTGTCGGCGATGCTGACCTACCAGGCTTGGTATCACCTCAACATCGCCTACGGCACGGTGTTCCTGCCGCTGACGCTGGAGGCCGCCGTCCGGCTGCGCCGCGGTCCCTCGGTCGGCCGGGGCGTGATCCTGGGTGTCGTGCTCGGCGCCTCGGCGCTGGTCAACCAGGAGTCAGCGGTGATGGCCCTGATCGTGGCCGTGCTCGGCGTGGTCCCGTGGCTGGCGGGTACGCGCGCGTGGGCCACGGCGGCGGCCCGGCTCCGGGCCCTGGCTGCGGCGGGGGCGGCGGGCCTGGTGGTGGCCAGTCCGCAGCTGGCCGCGATGATCCAGCAGGCCCGGGCGGGGGGAAACGCCACGAGCGCGGCCTCGCTCGGGTACGCCACCTGGGTGGCCAACGTGCCCAGCCTGTTCGCGCCCTCGCCCCGGCTCGCTGACGACGGGCTGACCGGCCTGGGGCACATCTACGTCTCCCAGACTCGGCTGGAGACGATGAACACGTTCGGCGTGGTCCTGAGCCTGCTTGCAGTCCTGGGCCTGGTCGTGAGCTGGCGCCGGCGCAGCGCCTGGCTGCTCCTACTGCTCTGGCTGGGCGGCGCCGCGCTGGCGCTCGGGCCGGTGCTGTATGTGGGCCGCCACCTCTACCTGCCGCTCGCCCAGACCTGGGACGGCGTGCGGGTCTCGGCGCTGATGCCGTACACCTGGTTCATCAGGATCCCCGGGCTGTCGATCTTCCGCGAGGCCGACCGGCTGGCCCTGCTCGGCCTGGTCGGCGCGGCCCTCCTCGCCGGAGCGGCGGTGGACTGGCTGGCGCGCAAACGAGTCTGGCCCGTGATAGCCGTGGTGGCGGTCCTCGGCGGCCTGGAGGCGGGCTGGTCCGGGACTCCCGGCGGTCTCCCGGTCATGCCGGCCACGTTCCCGGCCCTCGACCGCCCGATCGCCGCTGATCACTCCGGCTCGATCGTGGTCGACGTGCCGTTCGGGCTGGACAACGTCCCGTCCTACGGGCTGGAGCCGGCCTCCCAGGCCATCTTGATGGCAACCGCCGATGGTCATCCGCGGGCCATCTGCTACACGTCCTGGGTGCCCACCAAGACCATCGCCGCGATCGAGGCGCACCCCTTCTACGTCGAGCTCAACCAGGCCCAGCTGGGGCGGACCGTGGGACGGGACCAGGTCGCGAGGGCCCGCGCGGACCTGCGCAAGCTGCGCGTGGGCTGGGTCGTGGTGTGGCTGGCGAAGCCGGATCAGTCCCTGTCGCGGTACCTGTCCGCCACCGGCTTCCGCTTCGCCTACCGGGCCGGCGGGGCCTCGGTCTACCGCCCCATTAAGCCCGTTTAGCCGGCTTCCGGCGGCCAGCCGCGCCCATGGTGCTCAGCCTGATCCTGGTCAGGATCCAGACCGCCTCCACCCCGTCTCGCCAGGTGATCTTCTTGCCCGCTTCGCGGCTGCGAGCCCGGTAGGTGATCGGCACCTCGAACGGGCGTATCCGGCGGGCCAGCAGCTTGCCGGTGATCTCGGCTTCCATGCCGAATCCTTCGGAGGTGATGTGCAGGCTCCGCAGCAGATTCAGGGGCATGAGCTTGAAGCAGGTCTCCAGGTCGGCGATGTACGCGTTGAACAGGATGTTCGCGACCGTGGTCACGGCCTTGTTGCCCATGACGTACCAGAATGAATACGCCGCGTGGCTGCCGAAACTCCGGCTGCCGTATACCACCTCGGCCTCGCCGCTCAGCACCGGTTCGAGCAGCTTGGGAATCTCCTCGGGCTGGTACTCCAGGTCCGCGTCCAGGGGGACCATGAAGTCACCGGTCGCCGCGGCGACCGCGGTGCGGATCGCGGCCCCCTTGCCCCGGTTCGCCGGGTGCCGGAGCTTGACCAGCCGCTCATCGTCGAGGTGGCTGAGGATCTCGGCGGTTCCGTCGGTGCTGGCGTCATCGACGATCACCACCTCCACCGGGCACGGAAAGTCGACGTCGAGGACCCGCTTGAGCACCGTCTGCACGGTCCTGGCCTCGTTGTACACGGGCATCAGGATGGAGAGCTTCACCGCACCGCTCATCACGCACGCTCCCGGAACCACGCGATGGTACGGCTCAGACCTTCCTCCAGGCCGACCTCGGGCTTCCAGCCGAGGACCTCGCGGGCCAGGTCGATGCGCGGCTGGCGCACCATCGGGTCGTCCTGCGGACGCGGGACGAAGGTGATCGGCGACTGTGACCCGGTCATGCGCCGGATCGTCTCCGCCAGTTCCAGGACCGACAGCTCACTGGGGTTCCCGATGTTCATCGGGCCCGGATGCGAGGACCGCAGCAGCCTCAGGATGCCTTCGATCAGGTCGCTCACAAAACAGACCGAGCGGGTCTGGCCGCCGTCGCCCGACACGGTAATGGGCTCGCCCCGCAGCGCCTGGCTGATGAACGTGGGAATGGCGCGCCCGTCGTCTGGGCGCATCCGCGGACCGTAGGTGTTGAAGATGCGGACGATCTTGGTGTCCACGCCGTGGTTCTTGCCGTAGGCCACGGTCAGCGCTTCGGAGAAGCGTTTTGCCTCGTCGTAGACGCCGCGAGGGCCAACCGGGTTCACGTTGCCCCAGTAGTCCTCGCTCTGCGGGTGGACCAGCGGATCGCCGTAGACCTCGGAGGTGGAGGCGAGCAGGAAGCGCGCACCTTTCTCCCGGGCCAGCCCGAGTGCGTGGATGGTCCCGATCGAGCCGACCTTGAGCGTCTCTATGGGCAGTTCCAGGTAGTCGACCGGGCTCGCGGGGGAGGCGAAGTGGAACACCGCGTCCACCGGGCCGCCCACGTACAGGTACTCGGTCACATCGTAGCGCATCAGCCGGAACCTGGGGTTCTCGATCAGGTGCGCCACGTTGGCCGGGGTCCCGGTACAGAAGTTATCCACGCATATCACCGAGCAGCCATCGGCCACCAGCCGCTCGCAAAGGTGCGAGCCGAGGAACCCGGCTCCGCCGGTGATGACGATAGTCTCCAGGCCAGACAACTACGTCCCTTTCCCTCCGTAAAGGAGATAACCTACCGCGCGAAGCGTGGAGCACGGGCTGCCGCCACGCGAGCATGTCGCCGACCTGGATGGTCGGCGGCCCGAACTCTGCGGTCAGGTAGCGTCCGAGCCGCGTATTCCGGGTGGTGACGGCGACGATCGCGGTCAGCTGCCAGTAGGCGAGATCCGCGCGCAGCTGTGCCGCGGAGGGCACGCGCCCGCTCGGCGCCCCGAGATAGAGGGCCTCGAGGTACTTCGCGGTCGGGCGCCGGTTGTCGACGTAGCTGGTGGCCCGTCCGTCCGGAGCGGGCTCGATGGTGGCACCGCCGCCCACCATCGAGCCCTGTACGCCGGACTCGGCCTGCCAGCGCATGCCCAGCCTGAGATCGGGGATCAGGAGCACGTGGTCACTGGGGGCGAGCCGGAGGTCGGAGAAGGCCGCCTGCCAGCCGGTCGGCAGCGGGGTGACGCCGGTGACCGTTACCGGCCGCGGGATCAGGGGCAGGACGGCCAGCACCGCGACCGTGCTCGCCAGTAGCCCGATCAGCCGGGGATGCCCGACCCGTCCCCCCAGTCCGCGCGCCCGGTCCAGGGCGAACGCCAGCGAGGCGCCAGCCGCCCCGGCCGCCAGAATCGAGAGCCGGTCCGGAAGCAGGTCGGCCAGCAACGGAACGTGCTGCAGCCAGTGCCAGGGGAGGACCCATACCGGATAGCGCCACCCACCAACTGTCTGTTGCACAACGCCGAGGGAGAACAGTTCGAGCAGCGCGAAGGTCACCGCGGTCAGCCGGACCCTCGGATCCCTCCAGAAGCAGACCGCGGAGACAGCCAGCACGATCAGGAGCGGCCAGCCCAAGTAGGCGAGGTACTCGGGCAGCGGCTCGGGATAGCTCGCGGCGGCCGCCGTACTGGCGCTGGTGTGGAACAGCAGTGCGCCGGACGGCGTCACGAAAGCGTACGGATAGTTGTGGAACTCGGTGACCAGCCACGGGCTGCCGCGGCTGGCGAGCGGCCCCCGGAACTGGTCCCACAGCGCGTACCCGCAGGTCACTGCCATAACCCCGACCGTGACGCCCAGGCCGGCCAGGATCGGCCGGGCCCGTGTCCTGACCGCCGCCACGGTCGCGCGCGGATGGCCGAGGACCAGTACCGCCACCATTACCGCCGCGGCCACCGCGGTGTCGGCCAGCAACTCCTCCCCGGTGAACAGCTGCGCGGCGACCAGCAGACCGAGCCAGAGGCCAGAGCGCAGGGCTCTGCCGCGCCCGGTGAGGATGCTCAGCAGCGCGTCGATGATCAGCGGCGGCAGCACGGCGAACTGCAGATGGAAGTGTCCCATGCTCGCGGCCAGCAGGGCGGGCGAGAACCCGTACACCGCACCGCCCAGGCCAGCTGCGACGAGGCTGGCGCCCCACCGTCGCAGCACCCAGAACAGGCTGGCCGCGGAACCGGCGAAGCCTACCGTCAGCAGGATGGTCAGGCTGGTCTGCGGACCGGCCAGCAGCGTTACCGGGGCCAGCAGGATCCCCGGGAGCAGGACGGACGTGTTCCACATCAGGTTGATGCCCTGCGGCGCGTTCAGTCCGGTCGTGACCAGGGCCGGGAGCCGGCCGTGCGAGACGGCGGCGGCGCTGTACCGCATGAACCAGGCGAACAGGTTGGTGTCCCCGGGATTGCCGGCCACCATCCGCCCCGCGGGATCGGCCCACAGCCGCCAGGTCAGCGCGGAGGAGGCTAGCAGGTACAGCCCCACGACCAGCCATGCAGCCCAGCTCGCGGTGCGGCGGCCGGGTACGGGCGCGAGCGGGGCCGACTCGTCCGGAACGGACTGGCCGTGCTCGCTCGTGACGCTGCTCACTTCGCCTAAGCCTAGTGCCGCGCCAGGCAACGTTTGGCCGGCCGCCGGGACCGTCCGGACCGTCCAGACATATGCACCAGAGCCCGAGATGAGGGCCGGATCCACGCCGGGAGCGCGGAGCGCGCCGCCGGTACGGTCGGTCACCGGGCAAGTTACCCGGCAAGTTCTTTGTCGACATGATCGGTCAGTTCAGCGTACTGAGCAGGAAGGAGCGTAGCCGGTGACGCCGGGGAGTGCGCGCAAGTGTCAACCAAGGTTGACACTTGGCTGTTGTCAACATAGGTTGACAACATGGCAGTTATGTCGGGGATGGGGACATCGGGGACGGGCGAGCTGGGGCACGCGATACGCACCGAGGACCTGCGCAAGACCTACAAGTCGTCCCGCGGGGACGTCCCCGCCGTGCGCGGCATCGGCCTCTTGGTCGAGAAGGGCAAGTTCTTCGGGCTGCTTGGGCCGAACGGAGCCGGCAAGTCCACGACCATCGGGATGCTGACCACGCTGGTCGTGCCCACCGGCGGCCGGGCCTGGGTATCGGGGCTGGACGTGGTCGCCGACCCCGTCGGGGTCAAGCGGCGGATCGGCGTGGTGACGCAGAACAATACGCTGGACATGCAGCTGACCGTGGCCGAGAACCTGGAGTTCCGCAGCCGGTTCTTCGGCCTCGGGCTACGCGAGGCGTCCCGGCGCGCCGCGCAGCTGCTCGAGGTGTTCGGGCTGGCCGACCGGCGCAAGGCGATGTCCACCGACCTGTCCGGCGGGCAGGCGAGGCGGCTGCTCATCGCCCGAGCCCTGGTCCACCGGCCGGACGTGCTGTTCCTCGACGAACCGACCGCCGGCCTGGATCCGCAGACGCGGGTGAACCTGTGGGACATCCTCCGCGTGCTGCACGCCGAGGGCCAGACCATCCTGCTGACCACCCACTACATGGAAGAGGCCGAGGCGCTGTGCGAGCAGATCGCCGTCATGGACCACGGCGAGGTGCTCGCGCAGGGCACCGTGAACGAGCTGAAGGACGGCGCGGGCGCCGAGACGGTGATCACGGTCCGGTACGAGGACCGGGTCCCCGGTGACCTTGCCGCCCGGGCCCGGCTGGCCGACCGCCCCGGAGTGAGCAAGGTGGAGTCCGACGGCGACTTCGTCCGGGTCTTCACCCGCGAGCCCGAGGGCGTGCTCGGTGAGCTGGTCACCGCCGGATCGGCCGCCGGGCTGACCGTCCGCGACGCCACCCAGCTCAAACCCAGCCTGGAGACCGTCTTCCTCACCCTGACCGGAAGGGACTATCGGGAGTGACCACCACGACCAGAGCACTCGTCCAGGCGGCCGAGCCCGCCGGGGCGCCTTCGTCAGCGGACATCGCCGCGCTGATCGCCGGGGCGCCGGCGCCGCGGCCGACCCTGCTGCGGACCTTCAACGCCATGATGGCTCGGGAGTTCCGGGTCCTGCGGCGCAACGCCATCTCCGTGTTCACCCGGGCGGTCATGCAGCCGCTGCTGTTCGTCTTCGTGTTCGCCTACGTGTTCCCGAAGATCGGCGGCGGCTTCAGCCTCGGCGGCGGCGCCGCGGCGGCCGGGGCTCACGTCCCGGGCGGCATCAACTTCGCCACGATCCTGGTGCCCGGGCTGATGGCCTCGATGCTGCTCATGCAGGGCATCATGGCCGTGACGTTCCCGCTGGTGATGGAGTTCTCCTGGCAGCGCACGATCGAGGACCGGGCGCTCGCTCCGGTGCCGATCCGGGTGCTGGCCATCCAGAAGATCGTGGCCGGCGCGGTCCAGTCGTTCATCGGCGCGTGCATCGTGTTCCCGATCGTGCTGCTGGTGCACGCGCCAGGCCAGGCCCCACACGTGCACGTGACCAACTGGGCGCTGTTCATCTTCATCCTGGCCGCCGCGTCCCTGCTCACCGCCTCGCTCGGGCTGCTGCTCGGTACGGCCATGGACCCGCGCAAGATGCAGATGCTGTTCGCGGTGATCCTGCTCCCGGCCACCATGCTGGGCTGCGTCTACTACCCCTGGTCCGCGCTGCACCACATCCGCTGGCTGCAAATCGCGGTCCTGGTCAACCCTATGGTGTACATGTCCGAGGGCCTGCGGGCCGTGCTCACCCCGGTACTCCCGCACATGCCGATGTGGGCCGTCCTGCTCGCGCTGGTCGGCGGCACGGTGGTGTTCGGCTACCTGGGCATCCGCACCTTCACCAACCGGGTCCTCAACTGAGGCGCGGCAAGCTGAACCTGTCCCGGCGGGAATACCGCTTCGCGGCCCGGTGCTGTTAGGGTTAGGTGTTACAGCCCGGTGCCTAGGTGCCGGGCGCGCGAAGCGGAGGACCACCTCCCACCCGGTCAGCCTGGTAGATACCGAGGCAGGCGGGTCTGGCCAGAAGTCCCAGCGGCGAAACGCGCGGCAAGCGCGTGCGCCGCCGGGCACTCGCTGGCACGGCGCGTTCCCGCAGGCCCGCACGGCCGTCGAGAACGACGCCGTTGTTGTGGTTGCCCCGCAAGCGCATCGCTCGCGGGGCTTTCTCGTGTGCGGCATCCGTCCCTCGCGGACGGCCGCGGCATCGGGGACACCGCGGGCGAGTACATACCGCCGCCGGAGGCACCGGCGGCGGGATACATGCTCAAGGAGGTCACATCAGCGCCGAAGCGCGTATCAACGAGCGTATCCGTGCTCCCGAAGTCCGGCTCGTAGGCCCGAAAGGGGAGCAGATCGGGATCGTCTCGATCAATGACGCACTCAAGCTAGCTCAGGAAGCCGATCTCGACCTGGTCGAGGTTGCCCCGACTGCCCGCCCGCCCGTCGCCAAGCTCATGGACTACGGCAAGTTCAAGTACGAGGCTGCGGTCAAGGCCAGGGAGTCACGCAAGAACCAGACCCAGACGATCGTCAAGGAGATCAAGCTCCGGCCGAAGATCGACCCGCACGACTACGGCACCAAGAAGGGCCACGTCGAGCGGTTCCTCAAGGCCGGTGACAAGGTCAAGGTGACGATCATGTTCAGGGGACGTGAACAGTCACGGCCTGAACTAGGCTTCCGCTTGCTGCAGCGTCTCGCCGGAGACGTTGAGGAG
>Ga0335077_10002815_pt1 | contig 20831 bp, 23 predicted proteins | sample Lox_Sample_31_FD_207151 | JGI IMG/M metagenome (GOLD analysis project Ga0335077, IMG submission 207151) | Soil microbial communities from Loxahatchee National Wildlife Refuge, Florida, United States - Lox_Sample_3.1 | ecosystem: Environmental > Terrestrial > Soil > Wetlands | place: USA...
CAGCGCGGACGTTGGCCTGCGCAGCGGACTTGTTCGCCCGCGTGCGGAAGCTGAGGTACGAGGGGATCGCGATTGCAAGCAGGATCCCGAGGATGATGATCACGACCAGAAGCTCGATCAGGGTGAAGCCACCCTCATCGCGGTGCACCTGGCCGAGTCGGTGCGAAAGCATGGAACGCATGCGTTTTCCTCCTTAGGGTGCGCAGTGGCCTCCCCACTCATCGGCTGCGACTTCCCAAGGCGATCCCCCCGGACGGGTGATCCGAAACACCACGGAGCTGACCCGCGACGAACCCCTCAAGTCAGGGGTGGGCCCTGCCGATAGCTCGCGCGAGGGCCATGCCGGAGACCCTGTATTCCATCGACGACTTGCTCGAGCAGATGGTGGCGCTGAATGCGTCGGATCTGCACATCACCGTGGGCGCGCACCCGGTCGTGCGCGTACGCGGTCGCCTGGAGCCGCTGCAGAACGTCGACGCGCTGAACGCCGAGACGACGCAGCAGCTGCTCTACCGGATTCTCTCGACCGAGCAGCAGAAGCAGCTCGAGGTCAACCGTCAGATCGACCTCGCGCACGCGATCCCCGGCCTCGCGCGCTTCCGCGTGAACGTGTACTGGCAGCGCGAGGCCCTGGGCGCGGCCTTCCGCCTGATCCCGACCGAGATCAAGACGCTCGAGGAGCTCGGGATCCCGTCGAGCCTGCACGTGCTCACCGACCGGCCGCGCGGGCTCGTGCTCGTCACCGGCCCGACCGGCTCCGGTAAGTCGACGACGCTCGCGGCGCTCATCGACGAGATCAACCGTAAGCGCGCAGAGCACATCCTCACGATCGAGGACCCGATCGAGTTCGTGCACCGGCACAAGCGCTGCGTCGTCAACCAGCGCGAGATCGGCGTCGACGCGACCAGCTTCGCGGACGCGTTGCGCGCCGCGCTCCGCCAGGACCCCGACGTGATCCTCCTCGGCGAGATGCGCGACCTCGAGACGATCTCGACCGCGCTGACCGCGGCCGAGACCGGCCACCTCGTCTTCGCGACGCTGCACACCCAGAGCGCACCGGGAACGATCGACCGCGTGATCGACGCCTTTCCGGCGGCCCAGCAGGACCAGATCCGCATTCAGCTCGCCGCCACGCTCGAGGGCGTCGTCACCCAGGCGCTGCTGCCGACGGCCGACGGAGCCGGCCGCGTGGCCGCGCTCGAGATCCTCTTTCCCGACGACGCCGTGCGGAACCTGATCCGCCAGGCGAAGGTCGAGCAGGTCTACTCGATCATGCAGACCGGAACGGCCAAGGGCATGCAGACGATGGAGCAGTCCCTGGCCGACCTGACCCTGCGCGGCGTGATCACGATCGAGACGGCCATCGGCCGCTCGAGCCGGCCCGAGCAGCTCACCGGGTTGCTCGAGCGTGCCGGCTTCGACCTCGGCGAGCGTGAGGCGCCCGCCCCGAGCCTGCGGATCGCCGAGGCCTGATCGTGGACCTCAAGAAGGAGATCAAGCTCTCGGACCTGGTTCCGAAGCGAAAGCGCAAGCCGGCGGCCGAGAACGAGCCTGCCGGGGTGGAAGAGCCCGGCGCAACGCCCAAGCCGCCGAAGCAGAAGCGCGGCTCGCTCCTGAAGAAGGAGATCTCGTTCAAGCGCCGGCCGAAGGCGAAGCAACCGCTCGACGCGTCGGCCAAGGACGGGAAGAAGAAGAAGTCGAAACGCGGAGGACGCCGCGACGGCCCCTCGCGCAAGCGCGCCAAGCGGGTCGTCGGGCTGAAGCTCGGCGGCTCCCAGATCGCGGCCGCTCGGGTCGTCAACAACGGCTCGCCCGAGCTCGTGCAGGTCGCGCGCGAGAGCATCGACCAGGGCCTGATCGTCGGCGGCGAGCTGCGCGAGCCGGAGCTCCTCGCCGACGAGCTGCGCTCGTTCTTCCGCAAGCACGGCCTGCCGCGCCAGGGCGTGCGGCTCGGCATCGCCAACAACCGCATCGGCGTCCGCATCTTCGAGATCGCCGGCATCTCCGATCCGCGCCAGCTCGAGAACGCCGTCCGCTTCCGCGCCCAGGAGGTGCTGCCGATTCCGATCGAGGAGGCGGTGCTCGACTACCACGTCCTCGGCGAGCGGCTCGACGAGGAGGGCAACTCGGTGATGCGGATCCTGCTGGTGGTCGCCTACCGCGAGCTGATCGACCGCTACGTCGCCGCCTGCAAGAAGGCGGGGCTACGGCTGTCCGGGATCGACCTCGAGGCGTTCGCGCTCCTGCGCGCGCTCGGGGAGCCGCGCGGCGATGATGACGGCGCCGCCGACGCGGCGGTGGTCGTCGTCGCCATCGGCCACGACCGCTCCACCTTCGCCGTCTCCGACGGCCGCGTCTGCGAGTTCACGCGCGTGCTCGAGTGGGGCGGGGGAACCCTGAACGTCGCGATCGCCCGCGAGCTGGACGTCGCCCCGTCGGAGGCCGAGTCCGTCAAGCGCGAGCTGTCCCTGACCGGCGGCTCCGTCCCGGAAGGCCTAGCTCCCGAGAAGGCGGAAGCGGTCCGCGAGGCCGTCCATCGCCAGCTCCAGACCTTCGCGCGAGAGCTCGTCTCCTCGCTCCAGTTCTACCAGAACCAGCCGGGCTCTCTGGGCATCGGCGAGATCGTGATCACCGGCGGCACCGCCCACCTCGCCGGGCTCGCCGAGGAGCTGCAGAAGCTGATCGGCGTGCGCGTCAGCGTCGGCGACCCGCTCTCGCGGGTGAAGCTCGGGCGCAAGGTCCGCGACACCGAGCAGCTCGGCTCGCTCGCCGTTGCCATCGGCCTCGGGATCGAGGACTAGTGCGGGCGATCAACCTCCTCCCGCGAGACGACGCCAAGGGTCGCCAGAAGACCCAGTGGATCGTGATCGTGCCGGTGATCGCAGCCGTGTTGATGAGCGCGGTGCTCTCGATGCTGTTCCTGTCGGCCAGCGGCAAGGTGAAGGACCGGAAGGCGACGCTCACCTCGCTCCAGGCCGAGCTGGCCGCGATCCCGACGCCTGACGCCTCGAAGGTGCAGAGCCAAAACGCGCTCGTGGCCGACAAGCAGACGCGCGTGCGGGCGCTCAACACGGCGCTGTCGCACCGCGTCGCCTGGGACCGCGTCTTCCGCGAGCTCTCGCTCGTCCTGCCCGACGACGTCTGGCTCTCGACCGTCTCGGCGAAGGCGCCCGTGTCGTCGTCGCTCGCGACCGCGCCACCGGCGCCCGTCGCGAACGTCGCTGCGACCGAGTTCACGCTCGACGGCTACACGTACTCGCAGCCCGCGGTTGCGCGCCTGCTCAGCCGGCTGAGCGTGATCCCCGACCTCGTCAACGTCCAGCTCCAGCAGAGCGCCCTGACGAAGGTCGGCAACGCCCAGGCCGTGCACTTCACGATCGTGGCCGACGTCAGGAGCCCGGGAGGCGGCTCGTGAAGCGCACGATCCCAAAGCCGGTGGTGATCGGGCTGATCGTGGCGGGCTTCGTGCTCGCCGGCCTCGGCGGCTACTTCCTGCTGATCGGGCCGCAGCAGTCGAAGGCGGCCGACCTCGACAAGCAGATCGCCGACACCAACCAGGCGATCGACTCCGCCCGTGCGCTGACGCTGCAGGCGAAGACGGACGCGAAGATCCGCGTCGCCGACGTCTTCCGGCTGACCAAGGCGATGCCCGACCAGACCGACATGTCCGACATCCTGCTCGAGCTGAGCCAGGTCGCCCAGGACAGCGGGATCACCTTCGAGCAGATCACGCCGTCGGCGACGGCCGTCGCGCTCGACGGCTACGAGGCGATCCCGATCACGGTCGAGTTCCAGGGCAACTTCTACGAGCTGTCCGACTTCCTCTACCGGCTGCGAAACCTCGTCGACGTTCGGCATGGCGCGCTCGACGCGAGCGGCCGTCTGTTCGCGATCGACACGATCGACTTTGCGGAGGCGCCTCCGCCGCCGGGCTTCCCGGAGCTCCACGCGACACTCGTGATCGACGCCTTCGTCTATGGCACGGGCACCGCCCCGACGGTCGAGCCGGCCGGCGGAACCACCGGTCCCTCGGGCACGACCGGCGCGTCCGGCACGACCGGCGCGAGCGGGGCGACCGGCGCGAGCGGCACCACGACGACCACCGGCACGACGACGACCCCGAGCGACACGAGCGCCGCGCCGTCCGGGGGAGGCAACTAGCCCGATGGCGAAGAAGCACGACCCGAAGGCCAAGGCCAAGCGCCAGAAGATCTACGCGGCGGTCGGGGGCGTGCTGCTGCTCGGAGTGCTCGCGTTCCAGGTACCGCGCACGCTGAAGCTGCTGCACCAGTCGAATGCGAACGCGTCCTCGGAGCCGACCAGCTCGGTGCCCTCGACCGGCACGACGGGGCCGATCGCCCCGCCGACCCTCGGCGGCGGCAACGCGACCCCGGCTGCTGCTGCGGCCGTGTCGTCGGACGGCGTCAGCGACCCCGGAGTCCTGCCCGCGCCCCAGTCCGGCCAGCTGCTCGCGTTCAGCCGCTTCCACACCAAGGACCCGTTTGCGCAGCAGCTCGCCACCGGCGCGACCGGTGCGAGCGGCGCCACCGCCACCGGCGCGACCGGGGCCTCGGGCTCGACCGGCTCCGGCTCGGGTTCCTCGACGGGCTCGAGCGGCTCGAACGGCGGCGCCACGCCGCCCTCTTCGACTCCGGCCAAGCCGACCACGGCCAAGATCTCGACCAACGGCGTCAGCGAGGACGTCCAGGTGGGAGCGCAGTTCCCGGCCTCGAACCCGACCTTCGTGCTCGTCTCGCTGACGAAGACGACCGCCAAGATCGGAATCGCCGGCGGCTCGCTCGCGGGCAGCAAGCAGACGGTCACGCTGAAGAAGAACACGCCGCTGACGCTGATGAACACGGCCGACGGGACGCGCTATGTCCTGCGGCTGATCTCCGTCAGCTAGGCGCTCGCCGTCACCGCCTTCCGTGACGCTAGCATCGCCGGATGAGCGCCTTGCGTGAGCCGGTGCCGTTCGAGGTGTATGAGGCCGGCGTGTACCTGCACGGCACGAAGGCCGCCCTCGCGGTGGGCGATCTACTGGTCGGGGGGCGCGAATCGAACTTCGAGACCGGCCGCGTGATGAACTACGTCTACTTCACTGCAACTCTCGACGCCGCGGTCTGGGGCGCCGAGCTCGCTGGTGGTGAGGGCCGCGGGCGCATCTACATGGTCGAGCCAACCGGGGAGTTCGAGGACGACCCGAACTTGACCGACAAGAAGTTCCCGGGGAACCCGACGCAGTCGTTCCGTAGCCGCAAGCCGCTGCGCGTTGTCGGCGAGCTTGTCGACTGGGCCGGTCATTCGCCCGAGAGGCTCGAGGAGATGCGAGCCGCACTTGGTGCATTGCAGCGAAACGGACACGCCCAGATCGAGGACTAGGTCGCCGCGTGGTCGGCAGGCTGCGAGAGCTTCGGGTGGACCAGGGGTTCCCCCACGGTCTCTAGCCGGTGGACTGGTCGAAGGCCGAGCTGACGCGCGCGAACGGCCGCGCGGTCACGTAGTTCGCGTCGCGGACGACCACGGTGACGATCTTCAGCGGCCGCCCGTTTGTCGGGGTCGGGGGCGTCGTGCTTCCCGTCGAGAGGACGATGTAGGTGTCGACGCGGTACTTCTTGCGGTCGGCGCCGGTGACGGTGCGGCTCGCATTGCACTGGTTCGGCACCGGCGAGCCGCTGCAGGACGCCGTGACCTGCGTGGCGCTGTAGGCCGTGTCCGTCGTGTAGGGCGACGAGCTCGGGATCGTCGAGGAATCGAGCGAGATCGATGCGTACGGCAGGGCCCGGTACAGCTCCATCTGCTGGTCGGCCAGTGCCGCTCCGGTCGAGGCGCGAGAGGCGCGGTTCAGCGCCACGATCCCGCTGTTGAACGCGGCCACGACCGCGAGGATGCCGATGTTCAGCATCACCATCGCGATCAGCAGCTCGATCAGGCCGAAGCCGCGTTCGCTCCGTAGCCGCACGCGCACGGTTTCCCTATCGGCAAGCCGCTCCCATCCCTCAAGCGCGCCTATCCCCCTGCCGATACGACCTCCGTATGGCGGCGTACGCCTACAGCGCGATCAATGCGGAGGGCCTCGAGCTTGCGGGCGAGGTGCATGCGCCCGATCTCTCGGCCGCGCGCGAGCAGCTGCGTATCCGAGGGCTCCTTCCCAGCCGCCTGGAAGAGATGTCTGCGGCCGGCGAGGAGGGCGTCCGCACCACCTTCAAGAAGATCAAGCCGAAGACGCTCCAGATCTTCTCGCGCCAGTTTGCGACGATGATCGAGGCCGGCCTGAACGTCGTCAGCTCGCTCGTCATCCTGGAGGAACAGACAGACGACGCCTACTTCGCCCATGTGATCCACGAGATCAGAGCCGACGTCGAAGGAGGCCTCCTGCTCTCGCAGGCGCTCTCGCGGCACCCGAAGATCTTCAGCCGGCTCTACGTGTCGATGGTCGAGGCGGGCGAGGCCGCCGGAATCCTCGACCAGGTGCTCGACCGCGTCGCCTACCAGATCGAGAAGGAGACGCAGATCAAGCGCAGGGTCAAGAGCGCGATGATGTACCCGACGATGGTGCTGATCTTCGCCACCCTCGTCCTGATCGGCCTGCTGATGTTCCTGGTGCCGGTCTTCGTCAAGATCTTCGCCCAGCTCAACGGCCAGCTCCCGACGCTGACCCAGTACGTCGTCGGCGCCTCGAACCAGCTCCGCCACCACTGGTTCATCATCTTCCCGGTGCTGTTCGGCGCGGTCTGGGGCATCCGCCGCGCCAAGCGCACCGAGCCCGGCCGGCAGCTCTGGGACCGGACGAAGCTGAAGATCCCGATGAAGATCGGCGACGTCGTCCTCAAGGTGACGATGGCCCGCTTCTCGCGGACCCTCTCGACGCTCGTCGCCGCCGGTGTGGACATCATCAAGGCGCTCGAGATCACCGGCCAGACCGCCGGCAACTGGGTGATCGAGGAGGCCCTGGGCGACGTCCGTCTGAAGGTGCACCAGGGCGTGCCGATCGCGCAGCCGCTGATCGACAACGACGTCTTTCCGCCGATGGTCAGCCAGATGGTCAAGATCGGCGAGGAGACCGGAGAGCTCGAGAAGATGCTCTCGAAGATCGCGGACTTCTACGAGGACGAGGTCGACACCGCGATCGCCTCGCTGACGGCGATCATCGAGCCGCTGATGATGATCGGCGTCGGCGCCATGGTAGGCGTGATCATCATCTCGATGTACCTCCCGATGTTCAAGCTGCTGTCGCTCGTCAAGTAGCGGGCGGTCGGGGGTTGAGGAGCAGTTCCTTCAGTTGGGTCAGGTGAAGATGATCTCGCCGCCGGCCGCCTTCTCGTAGAACTCGCCGACGCTGATGATCTCCTCGACCTGCGGGACGAAGGCGTCCATCGTCAGCCCGAACATGTCGACGGTCGCCTTGCACGCGTAGAGGCGGACACCGGAGTCGTGGACGAGTTCGATGAACTCGGGGATCGGGGGAATGTCGATCTTCTCCATCTGCCGCTTCATCATCCGCGTCGCGAATGCGGAGAAGCCGGGGATCGCGCCGATCCAGGTGGCCATGTGCATGCCGGGGTTGCCGACCGTCGCGACCTTGATCTTCTCGTAACGGTCCTTGCGGATCGCGTCCAGTCCGAAGAACGTGAAGAAGAGGTCGGCCTCGATCCCTTCCATGCGCGCACCGTTGGCCATGATCAATGCGGGGTAGATGCCTTCGAGCGAGCCTTTGGAGACGACGATCGCGACCTTCTCGATCGTCTTCGGCTCCGACGTGTCGATCTTCGGTTGTTCGAGCAGTTCGCTCATCTCGTTCGTTCCTCCTAGATGCAGCCCTTGGGCTTGGGAATGCCGCCGATCTTGGCGGCGAGCTTGGCCGGCCCCTTGGGGAACAGCTGGTAGAGCTCCTTGACGGGGACGCCGGATTCCTTGCCGAGCGACCGGATCGAGGGGGCGTTGCCCGTCTCGAGGTAGCGCTCGCGCATGAAGCGCACGACCAGCCAGTGACGGTCGGTCAGCTCCGCGATTCCGTTCTCGGCGGCGATCGCCTCCGCGATCTGCTCGTTCCACTGCTCGGGCGAGGTCATGAAGCCTTCGGCATCGACGTCAACCGGCGAGTCGGCGATGAGTGCCATGGTCATCTTCGTTCTCCTTTCAGGCGTTGACGGGAATCTTCTTGCCTCGGGTTGGCATCGTCGGACCGATGGCAGGCAGATCGCGCCCCGGGAGCAGCGCATGCCAGTAGAGCCATTGGAAGGCGAGCTTGCCAAGGTGGTTGACGCGCGACTCGCGCAAGAGCGGTAGCCCGAGGGCGGCGGGAAAGTGGCCGGGCAGGGGCTCGACGTCGTAGTTGAAGTCGATCAGCAGCGCCTTGTGAAACCCCGTCTCGATGAAGCAGTTTGTATGCCCGTCGTAGCCGGCCTCCAGCTCCTCGCCGGCGAAGAAGCGGCCGACGTTCTCGGCCAGCACCTCGGCCTCGAAGTGCGTGACCGATCCGGCCTTCGACGTCGGCAGGTCCGTCGCGTCGCCGAGGGCGAAGACGTTCGGCTTTGCAGCCGCCTGAAGGGTCGCCTTGTCCGTCGGGACGAAGCCGAGTGCATCACCAAGCCCCCGCGAACGCTCGACGTAGGCGGCGCCCCCGTGCAGCGGAACCGTGACGAGGAGGTCGAAGTCGAGCTTGCGCTCGTCGTAGGAGACGAGCTTGCCGCTCGCACCGTCCACCTCACCGGCGCTGAAGTCGGTCACCAGCTCGATCTCCTTGTCCTCGAGGAGGAACGACAGATGCTCCGCGCAGGTCGCCTTGGTGAAGGCGCTGTCGAGCGGCGTCACGTAGACGAGCTCCGTGCCGGCGCGGACTCCGCGCTCACGCAGGTGCCAGTCGGCGAGGAAGGCGAACTCGAGCGGCGCGACCGGGCACTTGATCGGCATGTCGACGAGGTTCACGACCAGCCGGCCGCCCTGGAACCGCTCCAGCGCGCCCCGTAGCGCTTCAGCCCCTTCAGGGCTGTAGAACGTGAAGACGCGCTCGTTCCAGCCTGCGTCGGTCATGCCCTCGGTCTCCTCGGGTTGCAGGCGGGCGCCGCTTGCGACGACGAGCACGTCGTATGGGAGCTGGGTTCCGTCGCTGAGCACGACAGCGTTCTGGTCGAGCGCGACGGAATCGACCTCGCTCTCGTGGAAGAGGATGCCCTCGCGCAGCTGGCGCCGGCGCGGCCGCACTAACTCGTCGAGCTGCGTCAGGCCGAACGGAACGAAGAGCAGGCCGGGTTGGTAGACGTGTCGGTTGTCGCGGTCGATGACGTGGATGTCGGCCTCGTCCTCGTCGAATCCCCGCCGCAAGCGGTTGGCGGTCATCGTCCCGCCCGTGCCACCGCCCAGGATCACGATCTGCCTCTTCGTCACGCCGGTCACCTCCTCGTTCGCTGCTCTCAGGTTCGCGCAAGGAGGTCACGGGGCAATCGGTGTCTCCCCGGAATTCGGTGCGGACAACTACCCAGCTGAGTAGTTGTCCGCAGCCCGATCAGCGCGGCTGCGGATGGCAGGCGCGTCCCTCGCCGCGACGATGGCAGCGATGGAACTCGTGCACCCACTCCCCTCTTCGATGGTCGAGCTGATCGCGAGGCGTTTTCGCGCCCTGAGCGAGCCGACCCGGATCAAGCTGCTCGATCGGCTTCGCGACGGCGAGGCGAGCGTCCTCGAGCTGACGGCGCTGATCGGGACAAGCGAGCAGAACATCTCGAAACACCTCGGCGTTCTCACGCGGGAAGGGATCGTCGCCCGGCGCAAGCACGGCAACTTTTCGTACTACTCAATCGCCGACGAGGGCGTGCTCGCGTTGTGCGGGCACGTCTGCGGAAGCCTTCAGGCGCAGGTTGAGGCGCTTGGGGAGATCGTCGGCTCCGCGCTGCCCGTCGTCTCACGCGCGGCGAACGGCGACGACGGACAGGCGGAGATACACACACGGCATTTCGGCAGTCGCGGCCACCGGCCGCTGCCGCACTGAGTGGAGGCAGCGATGGATGTTACGACCGACACTTTCGAGACGGAGGTGCTCGAGCGGTCGCGCGACGTCCCGGTCGTGGTCGACTACTGGGCGGCGTGGTGCGGGCCTTGCCGGATGCTCGGGCCCGTGCTCGAGCAGGAAGCGCGGGAACGCGAGGGCGAGTTCGTGCTTGCCAAGGTCGACGTCGACGCGAATCCCGAGCTTGCCGCCCGATACCGAATACAGGGCATCCCGGCCGTGAAGGCGTTCCGCGACGGCGAGGTTGTGCGCGAGTTCGTCGGCGCGCTACCTCCGTTTGCGGTGGCGAGTTTCCTCGACGAGCTGACCGGCCCGAGTGCGGCCGATCGGATTGTCGACGAATTGACCGCGAGCGGCGATCTGCCCGAAGTGGTGGACGCGCTCGAGCAGGGAGCGAACGAACGCGCGCTCCAACTGCTCGTTGAGGCGGTCGCTGCAAGCAACGGCGACGAACGCGAGCACTTGATCACGCTGACGGTCGGGCTCTTTCGCGATCTCGGCGACGAGCACCCGCTGACCATGCGCTACCGGCGGCAGCTGGCCGCCAGCCTGTACTGATGAGCACTTCCGCCACGCCTCTCGTCCGGCCGAAGGAGTTCCACTTTCCCGTCACCGTCGACTGGCAGGGCGGGCGCCGCGTTGCGGCCGGTGTAGACGGCAAGGAGTCCGTCGAGATCGCGCCGCCGCCGGTCTTCCGCGGTGGCGAGGACGCGGCGATGTGGAGCCCCGAGGACTTCTTCGTCGCTGCGGCTGCATCGTGTCTCGCCGTGACTTTCACCGGGCTCGCCGAGCGGGCCGGCTTCGAGTACCGCAGCCTGACCGTCGACGGCGATGGGGTCTGCAGCCTGCGGAGCGACGGCCACTTCGGCTTCACGCGTCTGCTGCTCAGGATCGAGCTCGTGACCAAGGCAGGCGACGAGGACCGAGCGAGGCAGTTGGCCGCGCAGGCCGAGGAGAAGTGCCTCGTCTCTGCTTCGCTCGACGTCGCGATCGAGACGGCCGTCGAGGTGCGCCACGAGTAGCGCTACGCGCCCGTCGCAGCGCCGCGCGTCGAACGCTGCCGATGCTCGACTCGCCGAGCTCCGTCGCACCGAGTTCGGCCGTCTAGATGAGGGCGGGCACGTCTACCTCGATTACACCGGCGCCGGCCTCTATGCCGAGTCGCAGCTCGCCGAGCACATGGAGCTGCTGCATGGGAGCGTGTTCGGCAACCCGCACTCGCTCAACCCGACCTCGGCAGCGATGACCGAGCTGGTGGAGTCTGCCCGAGCTGCGGTGCTTCGGTTCTTCCGGGCGCCGGCAGACGAATTCGTCGTCATCTTCACTCCCAACGCGACCGGCGCGCTTCGCCTCGTCGGCGAGGCATATCCGTTTCGCCGCGGCGATCGCTTCCTGCTCACCTTCGACAACCACAACTCGGTCAATGGCATCCGCGAGTTCGCTCGAGCGCGCTGCGCCGAGACGACCTACGTGCCGAGCGTCGCTCCCGAGCTGCGGGTCGACGAGGCGCTGTTGCCCCGCTACTTGACCGACGTCGGCGGCGAGCACCACAACCTCTTCGCCTACCCGGCTCAATCGAACTTCTCCGGCGTCCAGCATCCGCTCTCTTGGATCCAGCTGGCGCACGCCCATGGCTGGGACGTGCTCCTAGACGCTGCCGCGTTCGTCCCGACCAACCGGCTCGACCTTTCGCGTGTCAAGCCGGACTTCGTTGCCCTGTCCTTCTACAAGATGTTCGGCTGGCCGACCGGTGTCGGCGCACTGATTGCGCGGCCCGAGGCGCTGGCCAAGCTCGAGCGGCCGTGGTTCTCCGGTGGCACGATCGTTGCCGCCTTCGTCCAGCGTCAGTGGTACCGGTCGGCTCCTGGAGCGGCGCACTTCGAGGACGGAACGGTCAACTTCCTCAGCCTGCCCGCGGTCGAGATCGGCCTGCGCTTCCTTGATCGGATCGGGATGGACAACATTCACCGGCACGTGCAGGGCCTGGCCGGTTCGCTGCTCGAAACGCTCGATTCCCTTCGACACTCGAACGGCGCTCCTGCGGCACGCGTCTACGGGCCACGGACGGCCGCTGGCCGCGGCGCGACCGTCGCCTTCAACTTCCTCCATCCGGACGGCCGCGTCGTTGACGAGCGCTACGTCGATCACGTTGCACGCGAGCACATGATCTCGTTGCGCACCGGCTGCTTCTGCAACCCGGGCGCCGGCGAGGTCGCCTTCACGATTTCGCGTGAGACGCTCGTCGGCGGCGAGTTCGGCGACGGCATGACGCTCGACGACTACATCGACGCGATCGGCCTGCCCTCAGGCGGCGCCGTACGCGCCTCGCTTGGCCTACCTACCGACCGGAACGACATCGCCCGCTTCGAGCAGTTCGCTCAGCACTTTGTCGATCTCGACACCATCCCCGTGGACTTGCCTCCGCGTAGCGCCTGCTGAGCGCCTCGTCGGCCTCTGGCGCGGCAACTACCCGTGCCCGAAGCGCACATCCGGAAGCACCCGGTCGAGCCACCGCGGAAGTGCCCATGCCCGCGGTCCGAACACCCGCAGCAGCGTCGGGATCAGGACGAGCCGGACGAGCATGGCGTCGAGCAGCACGGCGATCCCGAGGATCACGCCCATCTCCTTCGGCGGTAGCGGGCCCGAGAGAGCGAAGGTGAAGAAGACCGCGACCATCACGGCCGCGGCAGCGAAGATCACGCGACCCGAGTGCGCGAGCCCACCCACCATCGCCTCGCGCGCGTCGTGTGAGCGATCCCAGTGCTCCTTGGCCGAGGAGAGCAGGAACACCGTGTAGTCCATCGAGATCGCGAAGATCATCGCGAAGAAGAACACCGGAGCCCAGGCGTCCATGAAGCCCTGCGACTCGAAGCCGAGCAGGCCGGCGCCGTGGCCGTTCTGGAAGATCAGCCGGCCGACCCCGAAGGCTGCGCCGACGGCGAGGAGGTTGGTCAGAACTCCGAGCGCGGCGATCAGCGGCGCCTGCAGCGCTACGAGCAGGAGCAGGAAGCCGAGCGCGAGCACGACGCCGATCACGAGGGGCGTCTTCGAGGCGAGGGCGGACTCGAGGTCGTGGTTCTCGGCCGCGGCACCGCCGACGAGCGCGTCCGCCGGGAGCGCGCCACGCAGCCGGTCGATCGTGCTCCCGGTCGCCTTGCTCGATGGGTCGGTCGTCGGGATCGCTTGCACGAGGGCGAGGCCGTTACCGCCGACCCGAACCGGCGCGACGCGGGCGATGCCAGGGTCGCGGCGAGCGACGGCGGCAACCGCGTCGGCCTCGTGCTGCGGCGCCACGATCTGCAGCGCGCCCGGCGCGCCGGTACCGAACGCCTGCTGCACCTGCGTGTACCCGACGCGTGAACCGTCGCTCTTCGGCACGACCTTGATCGAAGGCATGCCGGTCTTCAGGCCGATGACCGGGAGCGCCAGGACGACGAGCACGAGCGTCGCTGCGGGCCCGTAGACGTGTGGGCGGCGCCAGAGCCGTTCGCCCCAGCGGGCGAAGCGCGCCGAGCGGTGCTCGCCCGAGTGCACCCAGCGAAGCGGCGCCGCGTCAACCCTGGGCCCGAGCTTGGCGAGCACTGCCGGCAGGAGCGTCAGCGTCGCCGCCAGCACGAACGCGACGCTGAGCATGATCCCCAGCGCCATCGAGCGGAAGGCAGGGCTGGGAACGAGCATCACTGCCGTGAGCGAGACGAACACTGTGAGCCCGGAGAAGAGCACCGCCTTGCCGGCCGTGTCCATGGTCACCGCGACGGCGTCCCGCACGTCGAGCTTCGAGCCGAACAGAGCGCCACGGAAGCGATGCACGACGAAGAGCGCATAGTCGATCCCCAGCGCCAGCGCGAACATCAACGCGAAGTTCATCGACCAGATCGAAATCTCGAAGCCGTGCGTCAAGATCGTCAGCAGCCCGGCCGAGGCGATCAGGCCGACGATCGTCAGCAGCAGCGGCAGCCCGGCGGCGACCAGCGAGCCGAACGCGAGCACGAGAATCGCCATCGTCACCGGCCAGGAGAAGAGCTCCGACTTCATCATCGCCGTGCGGTTGGCGGTGTTGAAGTCGCTCCACATCCCGGACGCGCCCGTCAGCGACACGGTCACGCTGTGGGCGCCGGCGGCCTGCAGCTTGGACTTGAGCCTGTCGGCGGCTGCGACCATCGCGGTCGGGTCACCCTTCGCGCCGGCCGTGATGACGGCGGTGTGACCGTCGGCCGAGATGCTCGCTCCTGGCTGCGGCGCCTGCACCGAGGCGACACGTGAGTCGCCGGCGAGGATGTGCTCGACGCGCTGGACCGTGCTGTTGAAGCCGGGGTCGGCCGTCGTTTGGCGTGCCGAGTGGACGACGACCATCAGCGCCGAGCTCGAGAGGCCGGCGAAGTCGCGCTGGATCAGCGCGCGTGCCTGGACCGATTGCGAGCCGTTCGCCTGCCAGCCGGCGCCCGACAGCGCAGTCTCGACCTTGGGCGCGAAAGCGGCGAGCACGACCGCCACGACCAGCCAGGCGATCGAAACGGCCCGGATGTTATCGGCCGTCCAGCCGCCCAGGCGTCCCAGCGGCCCGACTTCGAGAGGCCGCTCGGGCGCGGAGGCCTTCGCGCGAAGAGCTGTTGTCAGCGCGCTCATCGTCGACACCCCTTCTCGATCCCAACTCCGCGTTCGAGCAGCAGCGAGGCCGGGCACCAGCCTGAGCCGACAAACAGCCACTGGTTGAGGCCGACGAACACGGTCAGCAGCAAAAACCAGGGCGAGACGAGGACAGCCAGGAGCGCGCTCAAGAGGGTCATCGAGCCCGCCAGCGCGAATAGCACTCGCTCGAGTGGCCAGCGCCGTGCCATCAGGCGTGCACCCCCTCGATCAGCTCTTGGAGTGCACGCAGCTGCTGCTGGGCAGCGCCGCAGACCTGCTCGCAGAGCGCGAACACGCTCTCGTCGACGATCCGGTAGTAGACGCGGTTGCCTTCCTTGCGACGGCCGAGCATGCCGGCCTCGGCCAGGACGGCCAGATGCTTGGAGACGTTCTGCTGCGAGGTTTCGAGGGACTCCGAGAGCTCGCCAACGGTCGCCTCGCCCTCGCGGAGACGGTCGAGCAAGCGGATTCGCATCGGCTCGGCGAGAACGCGGAACCGGCGGGCGACCAGGTCGGCCAGGTCCGCGGGAATCGGATGGGGAAGTAGTGACATCTCAGCTCCTACCATTCACAACAGATTAGTTGTGAAGATGTATAGCACAACTTTCCGGCTGCGGTCGGGTGCGACTGTTGGTGCGCGCGTTCATCGAAAGCGCACCTGCGGAAACTCGTGACTGATTGAAGCGGCCGCGAAAGCCACGCTTCCTCCGTCGCTCAGATCTCCGATCTGCTCATGGGTCGATCCGATTCCCGGCAGCGGCTGCGCAGCGCCTCCCAGTCGTCTTCCACCTGTCGCTGGATCCCTGCCACGACGTCGGTGTTCTCCGGCCCGAGCAGATGTGCGAAGCGGGCCTGCGGCCGCAGCCACTCCTCGATCGGGAGCATCTCCTCGGGCTCGTAGGTCAACCTGAAGCGCCCGTCGACGACCTCGTAGAGGGGCCAGAAGCAGGTCTCGACCGCCGCGTCGAGCACCTGAATGCCGATCCGCGGCTCGTGGCCCCAGCCGAGTGGGCAGTTCGTCAGCACGTTGAGGAACGCCGGCCCGTCGGCGGCGGCGGCGCGCTCCACCTTCTCGCTCAGGTCCTGCCAGTGCGAGCCGGCTGCCTGCGCGACGTAAGGCACGTGGTGCGCGATCGCGATCGCGGTCATGTCCTTGCGCTGCTGCGCCTTGCCCAGACTCTCGAGACCCGATGGGCTGGTCGTCGTCGACGCGCCGAAGGGCGTCGCGCCCGACCGCTGGATACCGGTGTTCATGTAGGCCTCGTTGTCGTAGCAGACGAACAGGAAGCGGTGACCGCGCTCGAGTGCGCCCGACAGCGCCTGGAGGCCGATGTCGTAGGTGCCGCCGTCGCCGGCGAAGACCACGACAGCGGGCTCCTGATCCTCGGGAAGGGCGTTCCGGCGGCGCAGCGCTCGCTTGGCGGCGTCGACCCCGCTCGCGACCGCGGCGGCATTCTCGAACGCGACATGCACCCACGGCACGTTCCAGGCCGTCGTCGGGAAGCGCGTCGTCGCGACCTCGAGGCAGCCGGTGGCGTTGACGACCACCACGGGGCGGTCGAACGAGCCCAGGACGGTGCGAACGACGGCAGGGATCCCGCAGCCCTGGCAGAGCGAGTGTCCGCCCGCGAGCGGCGGGAGCCCGGCCTCGCGGCGAGCAAGCGTCTTCAGACGGGACATGGCTCACCCCTCAGGCCGACGTAGTCGCCCACGCGCCGAGCGAAGACGTCGCGCACGTCCTCCGGGTGGAGGTCGCGCCCGCCGAGCCCGTACACGTGGCCCTCGACGCGCGTGCCCTCGCCGCTGAGGGCAGACGCGACCTCCGCTCTGAGGGGAGCCGCGCCGCCCGGCGAGGCCGCCCGGTCGAGAACGATCACCGACGGGACGTCTCGCAGGAGCTCGGCGAGCGCCGCCGCCGGGAACGGCCGGAACGAGACGATCTTCACCAGTCCGACCGGCTCGCCCGCGTCGCGCAGCTCGTCGACCGCGTCCTTGATGGTTCCCGTCGCGGAGCCCAGCGCAACGAGCACGCGTTCTGCATCGTCGAGCCTGTACGGCTCGAGCAGGCCGTAGCCTCGCCCTGACAGCTGCTCGTACTCGAGCGCGACCTCGGGCAGCGCGTCGAGCACGGCCTCGAGCGCAGCGATCTGCTGCCGGCGAAGCTCGAAGTAGTAGTCGGGCATCGCAAACGGCCCGTGCGTGGCCGGATGACCGCGCTCGAGCAACGGGTGCGGAATCGCGTAGTCGCCGACGAATTGCCGAACCGCCGTGTCGGCGAGCAGCGCCACCGGCTCCGCCGAGTGCGTGATCGTGAAGCCGTCCTGGCAGACGAGAACCGGCAGCATGACCTCCCGCCGCTCCGCGAGACGTGTTCCGAGCACGGTCAGGTCGTACGCCTCCTGGGCGTTCTCGGCGAAGAGCTGCACCACCCCCGAGTCGCGGATCAGCATCGAGTCCGAGTGGTCGCAATGGATGTTGATCGGCCCCGAGAGCGCGCGATTGCCGAGCGCCATCACGATCGGAGCGCGCATCGCGGCCGCGATGTAGACGACCTCGGCCATCAGGGCGAGGCCCTGCGAGGAGGTGGCGGTCATCGTTCGCGCGCCTGCGAGCGCCGACCCGATCGCCGCGCTCATTGCCGAGTGCTCCGACTCGACGTCCACGAGCTCGCCGTGCGCCGCCCCGTCCGCCACGAACTTCGCAAACGTCTGGATGATCGGGGTCTGCGGGGTGATCGGATACACCGGGACGACGTCGGGGTCGATCTGCCGCATCGCCTCGGCGACGGCCTCGCCGCCGGTCAGCAGCTGGAGGTCGCGCACGCTCACGACGCCCGCTCCTCGGGCACCATCGTGATCGCGTCGACCGGACAGATCTCGGCGCAGATCTCGCACCCCTTGCAGTGGTCGAGGTCGAAGCCGTCGAAGGTCACCCCGTCGAGCTTCACGGCCGAGTCGGGGCAGTAGATCCAGCAGAGCAGGCAGTTGACGCAGCTCGCGAGCTCGACCTGCGGTTTCAGGCCGGTGCGCCAGCTGCCGGTCTCGGGACGCACTGCCGACGAAGCGTCAACGGCTCCCGCGTGCGGAAGCGCTTGCCACGGGGTCAGCGAAGACACCGGTACCCCTCCTCGACCGCGTCGCGCACGGCGGTCTCGTCCACCTTCTTGCCGAGCACGCTGGCGGCCGCGTCCTGGATCGCCTCGAGCGGCGGCTCGCCGAGCGCGGCGCCCACGGCACCGAGCATGGTCATGTTCACGAAGCCGGAACCGCGCTTCCCGGCCAGCCGCGAGGCGGGGATGCAGACCACGTCGGAGCCGGAGAGGGCGGGTGGCGCCTCCTCCGCGTTCACGATGATCCGGCCGCCTTCGGTCAGGCCCTCGGTCACCGACGCCTCGTCGACCAGCGACGGCTCGAGCACCACAACCGTGTCGGGATGCTCGATCGCGTCGTGACGCCGGATGGGCCGGCTCGAGCTGCGGGTGTAGGCACGCAGCGGAGCGCCGCGGCGCTCGGGCCCGTACTCCGGGAACGCCTGCACGAAGCGCCCGGATCGAAGGAGCGCGAGGGCGAGGATCTGCGAGGCGGTCTTCGCGCCCTGGCCCGCGCGCGCATGCCAGCGGATCTCCGTCAACCCGTTCATCGCAGCCACTCGTCGATCGCGCACGCGGCCCGCTTGCCGTCGCGCACCGCCTCCACCGCGCTGACGCCGCCGTTGACCAGGTCGCCCCCTGCGAAGTACTTCGGGTTCGACGTCTGCCCGCTGGCGGCGACGTGAACCGTTCCGGCGTCGTCGAGCTCCAGTCCGGCGATCCAGTCGGCCAGCTCGCGCCGAGGTTGCTGGCCGATCGCCTTCACGACGGTGTCCGCCGCGAGAATGAACTCGCTTCCCTGCAGCGGCTCCGGGCGGCGCCGCCCACTGGTGTCCGGCGCGCCGAGCCGCATACGCCGGCACTCCACGGCCTCCGTTCGGTGGTAGCCCAGAATTCGGACCGGGTCGGCCAGGAACTGGAAGCGGACGCCCTCCGCGCGTGCCTCGGCCACCTCGTACGGGTAGGCGGGCATCTCGGCCTCGCTTCGCCGATAGACGACGGTGACGAGCTCGGCGCCGATCCGCAGCGCCTCACGTGCGACGTCGATCGCCGTGTTGCCGCCGCCGATGACGACGGTGCGCCGCCCGATGCTTGGAAGCTTGCCCGTCTTGAGCCGCTCGATGAACCTGAGCGACTCCCACACGCCGGGCAGCTCGTCACCGGGGTACATGACCTCGGCATCCGCTCCCATCCCGGCGGCGAGGAAGACCGCGTCAGCCTGAGCGGCGATCGAGGCGAGCTCGTCGCCGTCGACCCGGGTGCCGAGCCGGAAGTCGACGCCGATGCTCGCCAGTGCCTCCGCCTCGTCCGGCAGCGGCTCCCGCACCTGGCGGTACGGAGCGATCGCGTAGCGAACGAGACCGCCGACTTCCTCGTGCTCGTCGAAGACCGTCACGTGGTAGCCGAGCGCGGCGAGCTCTCCGGCGCAGACCAGCCCGGCCGGGCCGGCGCCGATCACGGCGACGCGGCGTCCGTTCCACGGCGAGGCTTGCCGGAGCGGTGTTCCGGCGGCGAGGGCCTGGTCGGTGGCGTAGCGCTGGAGTGACCCGATGGCGATCGGCTTCCGGCCGACCTCCGCCAGCACGCAGGCTCCTTCGCACAGGACCTCGGTCGGACAGACGCGCGCACACGTCGCCCCGAGCAGGTTCTCCGCAAAGATCGTCTCGGCTGCGTCGATCGGCTCGTCGGCCGCGATCGCCGCGATGAAGCCGGCGACATCGACGCCTGCTGGACAGGCGACCATGCAGGGAGCCGGCGCGTACGGGCCTCCGCACTCCAGGCACCGGTCGGCCTCCAGCAGAGCCGCAGCTCGGTCGAGCGGTGGGTGCAGCTCGTCGAACACCGGGTCCGTCGCAACACTCATTACGCACAAAGCCTGGCCGCTGCGCCGCGGTGTCACATCCGCGCGCGGGCTGACTCGAGATGCGGCTTATCCGCACTGCTGCGACGGCTCTTTGACCACCGTTCTCGCGCTTCTCAGCCGCCGAGCACTCCCTCGGCCGCCGCCGACGGCTCGGGGTCCGGCAGCCGTGTCATCCGGAAGCCGTTGAGCAGGCCGAGCAGCGCGGCAAGCAGCGGGACCAGCAGCGCGATCTGCAGCGCCTTCGGCCGGGCCACGGTGTTGATGTGGAGGATCTCGGCCTTCACGTCGGCCGGCTGGCCGGCGAGGAGCTTCTCGAGCTGCGTGTTGGTCATCACCTCGGCGTTCTTCTCGAGGCCCTTGGAGACCTGCTGCTGCTCCGCTGGGGAGAGCACCTTGCTGTTGTCCGAGTAGTGGGTGAAGAGGAGCGACAGCGACGCGAGCATGATCGCGCCGGCGAACGCGAGGCCGAACGAGAGGCCGAACGACCCCCCGGCCGAGTTCACGCCCGCCGCCTCGCTCACCCGCTCCTCCTCGATCGGCGACAGCGTGTAGTTGTTGAGCTGGGAGACGAGCAGCCCGAGGCCGCAACCCGCGATCAGGAGCGGCACGGCCATCCACCAGCCGGAATGGGCGCGCGGCACGATCGGGATCAGCACCGCGACCCCGGCCGCGAGCAGCAGGAACCCGGCGCGGATGATCCTGCTCGGGCTGCGGCGCCCGGCCCGCTTGCCGGCCAGCAAGGCGACGGCGAACATGCTCAGCGAGAGCGGCGCGAGCGAGAGCCCCGCCTCCAGCGCGTTGTACTCCAGCACCATCTGCAGAAAGATCGGAAGCGCGATCATCAGCCCGCCGAGGGCGATCTGCTGAAGCGTCTGGGACGAGATCCCGAGCCGGAAGTACCTGGACGTGAAGAGGCCGGGGTCGAGCAGCGCGGACTTGCCCTCACGCTTCCGCTTCCTGAGCCACCATCCGAGCGACACGAGCGCGACGACGCCGACCGCGATGAGCGCGCCGACCGCGGCACCGCCTTCCTCCCAGACGAGGATCCCCAGCACGACGCCGGCCATGCCGACGGCCGAGAGGATCGCGCCGACGACGTCGATCTCCCTCGAGCCGGTGTACGGGACGTCGTGAACGCGGCGGCTTCCGAGGAGCACGATCGCGATGATCAGGACCTCCCCGGCGAAGGCGACCCGCCACGAGAGGTAGGTGGTGATCAGGCCCCCGATCAGCGGGCCCACCGC
>Ga0335077_10002816_pt1 | contig 20831 bp, 12 predicted proteins | sample Lox_Sample_31_FD_207151 | JGI IMG/M metagenome (GOLD analysis project Ga0335077, IMG submission 207151) | Soil microbial communities from Loxahatchee National Wildlife Refuge, Florida, United States - Lox_Sample_3.1 | ecosystem: Environmental > Terrestrial > Soil > Wetlands | place: USA...
GGGAAACGCCGGCAAACAGTCCTTTGGACCTCGACCACGCCAGGATCTCGGCGTTCAGCTTCACGTCGGTATTGGCATTCGCGGTGCGGCCCACGGGTCCGGCGGCCACCGAAGCGTCCGCGCCCAGGGTGAACTTATCGCTCAACAGCTCGTCGAGTCCGTGCTGGTTCATGACGAGCATGATGATGTCAGTGGACGAGCCTCCGATTTGAAAACCGATGCTGCCGCCCTCCATCCGGATCGCCGCGGGAGCACCCCATCCCGTACCGCTGTGGTTACGGCAGGTGACGAACCCGCGTCCGTATTCGCCGCCGACCACGAAGGCCGCTTTTTTCAATCCCGGAAGAATCATGACGCACTGGGCCTTATCGAGCAGGTCCTGCGGGATCCCCTTGTCCGGAGTCGCCATGACCTCGGAAAACACTCTCGCGGACTCGGCCAGGTTTTTCTCCGCCGTGTCCGCAAGCATTGCCGTGGCCGATATGATCATCGTTGCAGCTACTGCCAGGAGTTTCATCTTTTTTTCGAGACCTCAGTCTCCGTGTGGAGCACCCGAAGGTCCACAATTCACATGCGCGGATTAGAGGCCGGTTCTACTTGCGTCCCAACAGGCGTAAACGCACACTGAACGCACGCACCTGTCCTCTTCCGTACGTCAGAAACTGCGGAGTCCCCACCACGTTGTTCACCACGTTGGGATTTCCGTTGTTGGTGAGGTTGTTGTAACCGAAACGCCAGGCCCACAGGTAGTGCAATGCGCGGAACTGGCGTTCCAGATGGAGATTGATGTTGAAGTAATCGGGAAACCGCCGGGATTCGGGAGGCCCCACCATGAGCCCCTCCTCGTCCACGGTTCCGAAGGGAAAGCCGGTGCGATATTCCACCAGGTAGGCGGCAGTGGTGTTGCGCGTCAGAAAACGAAGATGCTGCGGCAGCACGCGCACGGGGAGCGGCGCCCAGCCCCACATATGGAATCGGTTGGGCGTATCCCACGGGGTCGGACCGGGCCCCTGAGGGCCGAAAATCGGGTTCTCCAGGCTATACTCGACAGCCGCGTTCGAACGCGAACTCGACCGCGTATACCCGGCGAACCACTCGAACTTTCCGGCGAAGGTGTGACGCAGCGACAGTTCCAGGGCGTCGTAACGTTCGCGCCTGGTGTTCGCGAGCTGGAAACTGATCGTGCCGGCAAATTGCGGCCCGTTCACAATCCCCGGCGGTGGCAGGAACGTGAACCCGCGGTTTCCGGCCCTGTGCATATATCCCGACCGCAGGAAAAAAGCGCCCGGAAGTTTTCGCTCCACCGCGAAACTGGCGGTTTGATAATACGGCGCGCGCAACGACCGGTCATTCGCCAGAAACGAAGTGACCACCGGACCTTCGACCACTCCGCCCGGCAGGTAAAAAGTGGACACGCTCACCTGGTCCTGCTGGCGGCTGATGATCCCCAGACTGATGGAATCGTAATAGATACCCCAGCCGGCGGAGATCTTCGTGTCGTGCGAGCGTCCCGGAGCCCAGGCGATGCCCAGGCGCGGCGCCACCTCCAGGTCGCGCACCACCTCGTTCCACTCCGCCCGAAGGCCGGCTTCCAGGACGACCCCTTCGCCAGGCGTCCAGGCGTCCTGAATATATTGCGCACCCTCGAAATTCTTGCGCGCCACGAAAGGATTACCCAGAAAGGTGACGTATCGCGCAACCGAGTTGTCCTCACGCAGCACCTCGTAAGGATGGCGCGTAGTCTCCTGGTGGAAGGCTTCGCGTTCGAAGTCGATCCCGAACTTGAGCTGGTGGGTGCCCATCAGGTGCCGGGTCCGGAGAAACAGGTTGGCTACCCATTGCTGGCGGTAGAAATGCCGGTCGAGGTCCGCAAAGTAGTTGCCCCGGTCGCCGAACGGGGTGATCTGATAAAGCTGGTCGCCTTGGGGAACGTCGCGCAAAGCGCCGCGCGAATCCGCAAATCCCACGTCCAGCAGAGATCCGCCCCAAAGGTAGGACTGATCGCGAATCGTGCTCATATAGAGCCACTGGCGGTGCGACGTGGTGGTTTCGACGGGGGTGAGGAAGCTGAGGCCGTAGTGCGTATTGTCGGCAAGGTTGAACAGAAATCCTCCGGTCAGGATATTGGTGGGGGTCAGGTTCACCTGAAAGCGGCTCAGGTCGCTGAGGGTCAAACCCCTGGTGCGATTCTGGCCCCGCGGGAGCCCCTGCACGATGTCATCGTTGTAGAAGGCATCCATCCCGTTGTGAAACCAGGCGCGGCCTTTAGCCAGCGGCCCCGAGAGTTCCACCCGCGGCGTCCATTTGTTGACGTGCCAGCCGCCGTCGCTGGAGATTCCGGGAATGAAGTTGGTACCGCCGAATCGCAGGCGGTCATCCCCCATCTTGGTCTCCAGATCCAGCACGCCCGCGGAACCGCGTCCGTTCTCCGCGGAGAAGCGGCTGCTTTCGACATCCATTGCCTGGATCGTCTCGATATTGACGCGCGTCTCCAGGCGCCCGGTCACCGGATCGGAGATGTTGAAACCGTTGAGCTGGTAATTGGTCTGGTTGGTGTCGCCGCCGTTGAAATGCGCCCGCCCGGAGTTGTCTTGCACCACCCCGTCCACCAGGGGCAGAGCGTTGCGGTAGTCCTGTGGCGCGGGATACGGCACCGCTTGTATTTCGGTGTTGTCCAGCTCCTTGCGATCGGCGGGCTGCTTCGGGTCGATGGCCGGAGGAGAGTAGGTGACGTCGATTTTGTCCGAGAATTCCTGCAGGTGATTGAGCGTGATGGTCAGCTCCGCGGACCCCGCTGCGAAAGGCTGCGATTTGGATTGGTACAGGTAGAATCCCAACCGTTCGGCCCGGATGGAATACTCGCCGTCGGCGGCAAGATTCACTTTGAAGATTCCCGCGGTGTCCGACGAAGCTACCGTGGCCGGCCCGCCCTCGATCGGCCGCAGTTCCACCCTCGCGCCGGCAATGGCCGCGCCCGTGTCGTCGATGACCCGGCCGGTCACGGCAACCTGTGCCGCCAGCCAGGGAGACATGGCCAGCAGAGCGAGAGATACCTTCCGAATCTGAGATCCGACAACCATTCGCCAACCCGCCCGCACCGGCGCGTAATGCCAGCATAACGCCGTGAAAGGAAATTTGCGTACCGCCGTGGGCCCTGGAGTACAATCAGCCACGGACCTTATGATCTCCCCTCTCACGCCGCTCGACTTTCTCGCTCGCAGCGCGCTGGTCTACCCCGAGGCGATCGCCGTCGTCGATGGGCACCGGCGATTCCCGTATGCCGAGTTCCAGAATCGCGTCGAGCGTTTCGCCGCCGCGCTCGAGAACCTGGGCGTTGAGCCCGGCGACCGCGTGGCGGTGCTGGCTCCGAACGGCGCCCTGGCGCTCGAAGCCCATTTCGCCCCGATGCGAATTGGCGCGGTCCTGGTGATGCTCAACACCCGCCTCCAATCCCAGGAACTGGCTTGGATTCTGCGGCACTGCGGAGCGAAAGTGCTGTTCGTGGATTCGCCACTACGGCATCTGGTGGAGTCCGCCGCCGTGGAGCGCATCATCGACGATTACGAGGAATTCCTGCGCGCCGCGCCGGACGGCGCTCCCCTTCGAACCCGCGAGATCGACGAGAATGCCTGTATCTCCATCAACTATACCAGCGGCACCACCGGCTTTCCCAAGGGTGTGATGTACACCCACCGGGGCGCGTGGGTGAATGCCCTCGGCGAGATCACCGAGCATGGGTTGAATCCGGGCAGCGTCTACCTGTGGTCGCTGCCCATGTTCCACTGCAACGGCTGGTGCTTCCCGTGGGCCGTAACAGCGGCCGGCGGGCGCCACGTCGCCATGCCGCGTCCCGATCCTTGCGAAATGGTCCGGCTGATCGAGGCCGAGGGCGTCACCCATTTGTGTGGAGCGCCCGTCGTCGTGGCTTCCCTGGCTTATCACTGCGCCTCGGAAGGCATCCGTTTTTCCCGCCCACTGAGGATCGTCACTGCCGGAGCCCCGCCTCCTCCGGCCGTCATCCGCGCGGCGGAAGAGACTGGCGCGCAGATCACGCACGTTTACGGTCTCACCGAGACCTACGGGCCCCACACGGTTTGCGCGTGGAAGTCCGCTTGGGACGAGAAGCCGTGCGAGGAGCGGGCGCAGATCAAAGCCCGGCAGGGCGTGGCGTACCTGGTGGCCGGCACCGATCTCCGCGTGGCGGACGACCACATGCGCGACGTTCCTGCCGACGGCGAAACCATGGGTGAAGTCCTGATGCGCGGCAATAACGTCATGCTCGGCTATTACGACAACCCGGCGGCCACCGAAGAGGCCTTTGCGGGCGGCTGGTTCCATTCCGGCGATCTCGCCGTCCGCCACCCGGACGGGTACATTGAGCTCCGCGACCGCAAGAAGGACATCGTCATCTCGGGCGGCGAGAATATCTCTTCCATCGAAGTCGAAAAGGTCCTGGCCGACCACCCCGCAGTGGCGGAAGTCGCTATTGTCGCGGTCCCCGATGCAAAATGGGGAGAGGTGCCCAAAGCCTACGTAGGGCTGAAACCCGGCGCTTCCGTAACCTCCGGGGAGTTGATCGCCTGGTGCCGGGAGCGTCTGGCGCATTTCAAGTGCCCCCGGCAACTGGAGTTCGGACCGCTCCCCCGGACCTCCACCGGAAAGGTCCGCAAGAACGAACTGCGCGCGCGAACGCGCGGAACAGGTACATCCGCATGATTTTCGAAAATCTTCTAGTGAATGTCGAGCCGCCCCTGGCAGTAGTGACACTCAACCGGCCCCACCGCCGCAATGCCCTATCGCTCGAACTGATGCTGGAACTCATCCGTTGCCTCGACGAGATCGGGCGGGACCGCGAGATCCGCGCGGTGATCCTCGCGGCGGAGGGCAAGGTTTTTTGCTCCGGCCACGACTTGGGCGAGATGACCGGCCGGGACATCAATGACTATCGCCAAATCTTCGACGTCTGCACCGAGCTGATGACCAGAATCCAGACTATCCCGCAACCGGTGATCGCGGAGGTCCAGGGGATCGCCACGGCAGCCGGATGCCAGTTGGTGGCCACGTGCGATCTCGCGGTGGCTGCCGAGGGGGCCGGCTTCGCCACTCCGGGTGTCAAGATCGGGCTGTTTTGCACCACTCCGATGGTGGCCCTGACGCGTGCCGTTGGCCGCAAGCGGGCGTTGCAGATGCTCCTTACCGGCGAAATCGTGGACGCTCGTACCGCCGCTGATTGGGGGCTGATCAACACGGTGGTGCCGGCAGCCGATCTGTCCGCGGCCGCTCGGGAGATGGCGTGCAAGGTCGCCGAAGCGAGTTCGTTGGTGGTGGCTCTCGGCAAACAGGCTTTCTACACCCAGATCGATCTCGACCAGCCTAAAGCTTATGCCTACGCGAAGGAGGTGATGTCGATGAACGCCCTGGCCGCCGACGCTCAGGAAGGCATCGGTGCGTTCCTGGGCAAGCGGGCACCCTGCTGGGTCGGGAAATAGCCGGCTTACCGGAAATCATCTTCCAGAAACTCCAGGCGCCCGCGCCCGGTGCGCGACTGCTCGGCCTTTCTCAGCTCCGCGCGGCGGATCTTGCCCGATACCGTCTTCGGCAGGTCGGAAAACTCCAGCCGCCGAATGCGTTTGTAAGGCGCCAGTTTCTGCCGGATGAACACGAACAGTTCGCGAGCGAGCTCCTCGCAGGGACTGTATCCCGCGGTCAAAACCAGGTACGCCTTGGGCACGAAACTCCGGACGGGATCCGGACACGGCACTACTGCGGCCTCAGCGACCGCCGGGTGCTCGATCAGCGCGCTTTCCAACTCGAACGGGCTGATGCGATAGTCCGACGCTTTGAATACATCGTCCGCGCGCCCGATGTAGGTGAAGTATCCATCCTCGTCGCACGACCCGATGTCTCCCGTGTGGTACAGGCCCCCGCGTTGCACGCCGGTGCTCATTCCGGCAGCGACGACGTATCCGGGCATCAGCCCGGCCGGACGCGCCGACAGGTCGATACAGATCTCACCGTCGCTGGCGGTCACGATCCGATAACCGGGCATCGGCCGTCCCATCGACCCGGGCTTCACCGGCTGCCCCGGCGAATTCCCAATCAGGGCCGTGGTTTCCGTCTGGCCATAACCGTCGCGAACCGTCAGAGCCCAAGCCGCCCGCACCTGCTCGATTACTTCCGGATTCAACGGCTCGCCTGCGCTGATCGCTTCTCGCAAAGACACCCGATACTCCGCAAGCCTCTCCTGGATCAGCATGCGCCACACGGTGGGCGGGGCGCACAGCGTGGTGATCCCCCTGGTGCTCAGGATTTCGAGCGCGTCCGTGGCTCGAAACCGCGAGTAGTTGGATGCAAACACGGTTGCGCCCGCAGCCCACGGCGTGAAGAAGCAGCTCCAGGCATGCTTCGCCCAGCCGGGAGAGCTGATGTTCCAATGCACGTCGCCGGGCTGCAGACCCAGCCAGTACATCGTCGAAAGGTGCCCCACCGGGTAGCTTCGGTGCGTGTGCGGCACCAGCTTGGGCAACGCGGTCGTGCCGGACGTGAAATAGAGCAACAGAGGATCGGTGGCGCGCGTCGCGCCATCGGGCTCGAAGTGCACGGACTGCTGCCGCGCATCGTCGAAACGCAACCAGCCGGAGACCTCGCCGTTTACTGCGATGCGCGAGATGCCACCCAGGCCGGCAGCTGCCATCGCCTCATCGATCTTCTCCGCGTGTGCCACCCCGGCAATCACGTGCGCCACCCTTCCCCGTTCGAGGCGGTCCCGCAGATCCGCGGCCCCCAACAGCCCGGTGGTAGGGATCATCACGGCTCCCAGCTTCATGGCTGCGAGCAACGTTTCCCACAGCGGGGCTTCATTGCCGAGCATCACCAGGATGGGGTCGCCGCGCCCCACGCCCGCGCCGCGTAGATAGTTCGCCACGCGGTTGGACCGCTCCCAGAGCTCCGCAAAACTGAGACGCGTCTCCGCGCCGCTTTCCTCAACGATCCGGAGCGCGGTTTGGGTGTTCTCTCGCGCCAGTTCATCGAAGTAGTCCAGCGCCCAGTTGAATTCATCGAGCTCCGGCCAGCGAAAACCGCGGATCGCCGCCTCGTAATCGGTGCGATGCGCCAGCAAAAAGTCGCGCGCTTTCAAAAATTCGGCGGTGCGTGACACTGGCTGCCAGTATAATACCCGCATAGCTTGAAGGAGGAAGTTGCCATGCCGAACCGGCTGTTCCAGCCTTCCCGAAGGACCTGGATGAAGCTCGCGGGAATGAGCCTGGGCGCCGCCCTGGCTGCCCGCCCGCAGTCCGGCGCAGCGGCGCCGCTCTTCGACGGCAGGACCCTGGACGGATGGATCCAGATCGAAAACAACGCCACTATCCTTGCCGCCGGCGGCATCACCGATCCGGCTGGTTTTGCCGGCAAACTCGCAAACGGGTCCGATCCACTGTCCGCCTATCTGCGCGGCCAGTTGGAGGACCCGGTGAAGAGCGGTCTCGCCGCGTACACCCCATCGAACGCCGATGCCAAGGCCGTAATCTCCGCGCTGGTCAAGAACCTGAATCAGGTCATCGGCGGACCCTCGATCTATGAGAAGTCTCGGTTCCGCGCTACGGCTCTCCGGCCTGAGACCGCGGCGTTGCTCCAGCAGAACCCACGCGGCCAGCAGTTGGCCCGACTGAATAAGCTGCTGCTCGAGGATGCCTATCCGGCGGAATTGGCGAAGAGCGTCACCACCGGATGGACCGTGAAGGATGGCGCCATGGCGAGCACCGGAGTCGGGCGCGGCGTCATCTACACCGCCAGAGACTACGGCCGATTCCGCCTGATGTTCACTATGCGGCACGTCTCCGGCAATCCCGACCATCAGGCCTGCATCCTGATCTTCTGCACGCGTCCCCAACCCGGCGAGAAGCCTTTCGATGCGCTCGCCGGCATTCAGTTTCAGGTTCCCAATGGCGGCCACTGGGACTACCGGCCGGGCATGAACAACAACGGCGGCGCGGAGTTCGCCACGGTCAACAAGACGCATTTCGACGTCCACGAATGGAGCCGGGTCGAGATCGTAGCGGATGCCGCGAAGGGGACCGCTCGCATGGCGGTCGCCCAACCGGTCGGGAGCAAGGCCGTGGAGGTGCTGGACTTCCAGGATCCCGCGGCGGGCAAAATGGGACCGATTGCCTGGCAGATGCACAATGCCGGCCTGTTCGACGAATTCAAGGATGTCACGATCGAAGTGGATCCGAAGGATCAAGGTTTCGTCAGCGCAAACTAAACTCCGCATCCGCGTCGAGGAATGTGCCGCGCTGTTTTTCGTTATATTGAAATTTCATGCTGCGTTTGGCCGCGGGACTTCTCCTGGTACCGGCTCTCTGGCCGGCCGGGCGCGACATCGTTGTCTTCGACACGGATTCCGGCCTGTTCGGCGACGATGGCGCCGCACTGGTGATGCTGCTGCGCAGTCCCGCTCAGGTCACGGTCACGGGCGTCACGGTCGTTCCAGGCAACGTCTGGCCCGCCCAGGGGGCGGAGTACATGCTGCACATTCTCGACCTCCTGAAGCGGCCGCTGGTGCCGGTCTATACCGGCGCGGCGGGCCCCCTGGTACATACCAGCGCCATGGCTCACGAGAGCGCCCGCAGATGGGGAAAGCTGGAGTTCATAGGCGCGTTCGCCGATAATCCGGCCGACGTGAAACCCGCGCCCGGCTTCAAGCTCAGCCAGCGGAAGCCGCACCATGAAGGCGCTGTCGAGTTCCTGATCTCCGAGATCGAGCGGCACCCGGGAGAGATCACCATCCTGGCGATCGGGCCGATGACCAACATCGCGCTGGCGCTGCGCCTGCGTCCTGAGATTGAGACCAAGATCAAGCGCATCGTCTTCATGGGGGGCAATGTTCAGGTGCCTGGCAATGCCAGTCCATCGGCCGAATTCAATTTCTGGTTCGATCCGGAGGCGGCGCGGATCGTTCTTCGCTCACGCATCAAGCAGAAAGTGATGTTCGGGCTCGACATCTGCAACACCGCGGTTCTCCATAAGAGCGAGTTCGACCAGGTTGTGGCCGTACCAACACCCGTTACCGACCTGTTCCGCGAGGATTTAGGCAATCGGTATCCGGCGTTTTTGAAGCACCCGGAAGCCACCGGGTACATGTGGGACTCCCTGGCAGCGGCTTATCTGATCGACCCCGGGTTTGTGACCAGGTCGGACACGCGATACCTGGACGTGCTGACCGCTTGGGGCCGGTTTTATGGGTCCACTGTACCCCTGGATCGCCGGAGCGTTCCCGATGCCACTCCCGTGCAGGTGATGATCGCGCTGGACTTCAAGCGCGTCTTCGGGCTGTATAAGGACCGTCTGACCCAGCAGGAATGAGCCTGTTGGCGCAGACATTCGCCATCCGAAAACGGGAACGAGCACGTCAGGTCAGCCGATCGAGATACTGCTGCACGAAGTCGCAGCCCACCTCGGCGATATAGGCTTCGGTGAGGCGTCTGGTGATGGGCCCCGGCACGCGGCCGTCTCCAACCGTTGCGCCGTTGAAACTGCGGGCTCCGGCGATGCAGAGGCTGGTGGATGTCAGGAACATCTCGTCGGCGTTGGCCGCATCGAAGAGGTCGATGTCGGCCTCGACCGCCGGAATGTCGAGCCTGCGCGCCAGGTCGAGCGTCATCTGGCGGCTGATGCCGGGAAGGACGTAGCGTTCTCGTGGCGTATAGAGCGTTCCCGCGCGCACCACAAAGATATTGCTGCCCCTCCCTTCGGCAAGATTGCCGTTGATGTCGAGCAGCACCGCCCAGCCCTCGGGATCGTGGGCTTTCACCGACTGCTCCGCGACGATCAGGTTCAGGTAGTTGTGAGTCTTGGCGCGCGGGCTGAGCATATCCGGCGCGACGCGGCGCTGGGCCGGCGTCCAGACGTCGATCCCGTCGCGGAACAAACGCGCCCGCGCCTGGAGCGGCAATGGTGTACATTCCACGATAACGTTGGGGCCAAGGTGCGCGGGCACTTCCTCACCGATCGGATCGACGCCGCGGGTGACGCGCTGGCCCAGCCACCAATCGCCGGCCGCCGCGCGCAAAGGCTCGTTGCAGACCAGGAGTTGCTCCGAGACGCCGATCATTTCCTGCCGGCTCATGCCGGGGTCGAGGCGCAGATAGCGCAGCGAGCGATAGAAACGGTCGATGTGTTCCTCGAGCCGGAACGGGCGTCCGTTGAAGGTCCGGGTCATGTCGAAGGCAGCGTCGCCGTATTTGAAGCTGCGGTCGCGGAAGGGGATCAGGACCTGGCTCTCGGGCATGAATTGGCCGTTGAACCAGGCGAGGCGGGGTTTGGATGGCTGCGTCATGACGGTCTCTGCTATCTTAGCCCCGGGGATCGGCCTTCGGGTGCGATTCCGGGCCGGCGGTTCGCTGCGATTGCCCACGTCAGTTTCCGGTGGGCACCTTTTCGGCACGATCGATGACGAGCATTTCCACGGGCTCTTTGCGCGCTTCCAGCCGGAGACCGAGTTGTTGCTCGAGCGCCCCGTAGATGGCGGGTTCGGGGCTGTCTGAGGAGATGGCGCTTTCCGGAGTGAAGTAAAGCTCAAACGTGTAGACGCCCGTAAGGCCCGTTTTGTCGAGTACCGGGCGGCCGGCCTGGCCCGTCAGGAAGTCGGTGAATTTGGCCATCGACACGTCCTTGGCGGTGACGCGCGCGCGGCCATTGATCGTCTCGATCACCACGCCGGGAGATCGCATGGAGACCACCGGGAATCCGTCCTTGCCCTCGGCCTTCTGAACCACTGCCAACTGGTCGGGCGGCGTGCCCGTCGCTGCCAGGGCGCTCTCCCGGACTTTCAAGCCGGCTTTCGCGACGAGCAAGGCGTAGACCGGCATCTCGCGGGACTCGCGGCGGACAACCATCTGAAAGCGGGCCACGAGCAGGTTCTGCAACATCGCCTGGAATTGCGCTTTGGTGGTGCCCGGCGGGATCGTGGCATCGATATCGTAGCGAAGAGAGTTCAGCCAGTCGGGACCGATGAGTTGATAGTTCCGGACCGGGTACGCCTCCAGCAGCACGCGTCGTAGCGGAACATTGTGGAAGCTGATGCGGGCCGGATCGGCGGTGCCGGGACCTCCGTTCATGGTGAACAAACCGGCAGAAGTTGGAAGCGGCTTGACGGAGGCCACGTCGAACTTCTGGGCCGAGGCCGCCGCGATCGACAGGAGCGCGAAGGCCGCGGTCCTCCCGCGCCAGTGCTGTTTATACAGCATAATGCTGCTAAAATAGCACTGCAGGCCGGACGTTGTCAATCGGATGTCTACTCTTCACGGAGCACCCCCATCGGGTGGATCCGGGTGATGGTGTGCGCCGGCAACACACAGGCCAACAGCGCCACGGAGGCGAGCACCAGCGCCATGGCCCCGAGCGTTCGGAAGTCGGTGGCGCTGACTCCGAACAGCAGGCTGCGAATCAGCGGGCCGGCGGCCAGGGCCGCAGACATGCCGCATGCCAAGCCGGCGGAGACCGGGCGCAGCCCCTGCCTCACCAGCATACGGCGGATCTGGCCGGCTCTTCCGCCCAAGGCGATGCGGATTCCCAGTTCTCTACGCCGCAGCGCGATCCCGTATGCCACAACCCCGTAGATGCCGAGTGCGGCCAGCAGGAGCGCCGCGACTGCGAAGGCCACCGAGACATCCATCTGGAAGCGCCGCCCGGCGACGGACTCCGATACGAGCTCTTCCATGCTGCGCATACGCGGCGCGGGGATACCGGAATCGATCGACTGAATGGTGCGCCGCACTTCCTCCTGAAGTCCGGATCCTGCCGAAGAGCGGATGACCCATCCCGACACCTGCCAGGCAGACTTCCAGTACGGCGCGTAGATCATGAGCGTGGGGTCGCGTTCCAGGCGGGTGCTGTGGACGTCGCCCACAATGCCAACGACCTCGGCGTGTGACACGCTCGATCCGGCGCTGATGATGACCTTCCCGAGCGGGTTCTGCCCCGGCCAAAGCTTCGCCGCCAGTCTTTCGGAGATCACCACTACATTGCGGTCACGGTCGGCGGGTTCGATGGTCCGGCCGCGGAGGAGGGGAATTCCCAGGGCGTTGAAATAGCCGGGGCCGACGAACCGGTCGTTGACCATCACCAGTTGCCTGGTAGCGGGATCGAGGGCGCCGTCAGCGGATCCTTCCAGGCTGACGTGGTTGACGTTGGATTCACCGGTGAGGGGTACACGGCTGGAGGCGGACACCGCGCTGACGCCGGGAAGCGCGCGAAGGCGCTCGTCCGCGAGATCGAAGAAAGCGGCGCGGTCCTGAACGGAGCGGTAGCGCGATGGCAGCGACACGCGGACTTCAAGCGCGCGGCCGGCGGTGAAGCCGCGGTCCACGTGGAGCACGTGCCAGAGGCTGCTGACCAGCAATCCCGCCAGCACCAGCAACAGGGTGCTTAACGACACTTCGGCCCCCACCAGCCACTGGCGAAGCTGCAATCCGGGCCGGCTGCCGCTGATAGACAGCCGATTATATAGACGGACTATATTGCGGACGGTTAGGCTGTCCACGAGGCACCCGGAAAACAGCCGGATGAAGACTCCGAACTCCCGGCCTCGCGGAGTCGTCCGTACTCATAGGCCCGCCGCAGGAACTGATGAAAACCCGCGCCACAGACGACTTACCAGACGCGGCAGACGGGGTTCCGCACCATGGGCTGGCCGGCTTTGCAGGAAAAGGCCTTGGAGAAGTCGGGCATGTTGGACACCACGCCGTTGATCCGGTATTCGTCGGGCGAGTGAGGATTGGTGATGGCGTTGAGCCGCTTATTCTCCGGCCGTTCGTAGCCGCAGGCCCACTGCGCCATTCCGATGAAGAAGCGTTGCTCGGGCGTGAAGCCGCCGATGGACTGCAACTCCTGGCCCCGGGTGGCGTCCTTCCAGGCAAGATAAGCGAGGGTGGTGCCGCCCAGGTCCGCCACATCTTCGCCCAGGGTGAGCTTGCCGTTGATCTTGACGTCGTCCACGACGGTGTAGTGGGAATACTGGTCGGACACGCAGGCGGCGCGTTTGGTGAACTCTGCGGCGTCTTGTCTGGTCCACCAGTCGCGCAGATTGCCTTTGGAGTCGAACTGCCGCCCTTCGTCGTCGAAGCCGTGGGTGAGTTCGTGGCCGATGGTAGCGCCGGTATTGCCGTAGTTCGGAGCATCGTCGGACTTCGGGTCGAACAGAGGCGGCTGGAGAACGCCGGCGGGAAAGTTGATGTCGTTCATCTGCGGGTCGTAGTAGGCGTCCACCGTGGGCGGCGTGATTTGCCACTCGGTCCGGTCCACGGGCTTGCCGATCTTATTCAACTGGCGCCTGGATTCGAACTCGGTGGCGCGGCTGACGTTGCCCAGGAAGTCGCGCCGATCGATGCGCACCGCGCTGTAGTCGCGCCATTTGTCCGGATAGCCGATCTTGTTTACGATGGCGTGCAGCTTCAAGAGGGCCTGTTGTTTGGTAGCGTCTCCCATCCAGGTGAGCTGGCGGATGTCGGTTTCCATGGTCTTTTCGACTTCACGGGTCATCGCCAGCGCGCGGGCCTTGGTATCGGTGGTGAAGGTCTTCTCCACGAACACCTGGCCGAGCGCTTCGCCGAGGTCGCGATCGATATATCGCACGCAGCGCTTCCAGCGCGGCGGCAGTTCGGCCACGCCGCGCAAGTACTTGCTGAAGAAATCGAAATTCGCCCGCACGAACGGTGTGGAGAGGTAGGCTGCTTTGTCGTGCACGAAGTGCCAGCGCAGGTAGGTTTTCCAGTCCGCGACAGGCCGCGTCTCGAGCTGGCGCTGCACCTCCCGGAAAAACTCGGGCTCGGTGACGTTGACCTGCGCGGGGGCGGCCAGGCCGATACCCTTCCAGTAGGCCGCCCAATCGAAGGCCGGATTCTGGCTCAGGAATTGGGCGCGCGTGACCTTGTGGAACTGCTTGTAAGGATCGCGCTTCTCGACCATCGTGAGGGACTTCTGGGCTAGCGCGGTCTCGATCGCCATCACGGTCCGGGACTCGGCCCTGGCGGCATCAGGCGAATCGCCGAGCAGCTCGAACACGCGAGCTACGTGCTCCACGTAACGATTGCGCGTCTCAACGGACTTGGCATCGGTTTTCGTGTAGTAATCGCGGTCGGGCAGGCCGAGTCCGCCGGCGGAGGCAAAGGCGATCACCTGGCTGGAGTCGGCGAAATCCTGACTGGAGCCAAATCCGAAGAGAGCGCTGTCGCCGGACTCCAAGTGCAGGCGGGCGAGAAGCGGCGCGAGGTCGGCCACGCGCGCAAGTGCGACGATTTCGGAGAGCGTCCTGTCGAGCGGCGAGCGTCCGGCCTTCTCGATGGTGGGCTCATCCATGCAAGCCGCGAAATAGTCGCCGATCTTCTGTTCGTTGGGTGACCGGGCGGGCACCGGCCTGGCTGCCTCTTCGAGGATGCCCCACAGGAACTTCAGATTGTCGGTGCCGAGCTTGGCGTACACGTTCCAGCGCGCCTGGTCGGCAGGGATGGGATTCAGCTTGTTCCAGTTGCCACACGCAAAGCGGTAGAAATCGACGCACGGATCGGCGGAACGGTCGAGAAATGCGGGCTCGAGGACCGGAGTGTAGGGTAGCGACGCGAGCGGCCGATCCCCCTGCGCGGCAAGAAGGCACGGAATCAGGACAAGGAGGCTGGAAATCAGAGACGATTTGGGGTTCACGGACTGCAGCGTATCACAGCGGGCGGGCAGGCCTTTGGCCAGGCTGGCCGTCGGTCTCGGCAATCCTGCGGGCGCGAAACCGATCAGTGGTGAAATTGAACCTCTGTAATGTACCAGCCGTCGCGACTCTGCCGGATCGTAATAGTCTGTGGCGTCTCGCGGCCCGTTTGTGTGGAAATCTGCCGGCCGGTTTTCGGGTCGTAGAAAATCTCTGACCAGACTTCGACGGTATCGACCTCAATCGAGAAGTTCGCCGGCTCGTAACGGAGTTCCCGCACCTGGCCGCTCTCCAACCGCGGCACCCTTGCCGATCTTCTCTCATCGTCAAAGTTCACGCGAGCTTTGGCCAGCGCCGGGCCGGCGTAAAAGCGCTTGAGGTAGCTGCTGTCGCCGTCGAATGCCGCTCTCGTTTCCGAACGATCCGCCGCCGCGATGAAATCGATGATCATCGATTTCTGCTCCGGGCTGATTTGTTGCGAGATCGGCGTGCGGGCCAGCGGATGGAGATAGAGATTGACCTTGGAGTCATTGCCGTTCGAGAGACTCACCAATTGGCTGTCGCTTCGCATCTCGCCGCCTTGGATGCTGCTGCTCAGGCGGGCCGATATGGAATACAGGCCCGGAGCATCCGTGAACGAGTAGAATCCATTTTCAAACGTCATCCGCCATTGCGGCTGGGCTGTGGTGATGAACGAAGCCACCAGCGATACGACGGCGCCGCTCACAGGATTCCCGTGTTCGTCCAGCACCACGCCGGTTACCGTCGCCTGCGTGGGAGCCGCAACTGCATTGAGCCAAGGCGGGAATTGAATTCTGTTTCCCTGCGGCGGGTTTTGCCCCGATTGTCCAACTGCAGGCGTATTGCCGGAGTTGGAGCCGAGCTGATTAATCAATCGGTGAAATTGAAGATTGGGAATTGCCGGACTGGTGCTCTCATAAGGCTTCAACAGCTCATTGATGGAACTGTTCCAGCCGTTGCCCGTGAGCTTCTGCAGGTCCGAACGCGTGCCGAGGATCGAAAAAGGGGGATCGCCGAACGGCGTCCTGAAGCCGGGCGGCGCGGGGCATAGTTCGATGTTTGTGGGCGCCGTCCCGGTATGTTTCTGAATGTAGTCGGCCACTTCGTGCGCCAACCCAATACCGTCGCCAATGGCAGCCAGCTTGGGAGACTCTCTCAAGTCGGCAATAAATCCCACCAGTTGACCGGCGATCGAGACCTTCTGATCCGCCAGGAACGCCACCACCTGGTCGAAGATGCTCTTCGATTTCACCACCGTGACGTTCGGACAGCTTTGTTGCGCCAAAACCGGGACCGCTGCGGACAAAAGCAAGAGACGGAGAACGGGACGAAGCGTCTGTCCCATATCGAACCTCCTGTTCGGTCCAGTCTACAACGCTCCAGTCCGATCATGTGGGTTCGCCGTTGCGATAGCGCTTCCGTGTTTCGCGCGCAGGCCGCAGCGTCGGGAAGTTGTTTCAGAACGTCGCTTTGAGGAGAAATTGCACCACGCGATAGGCTTCTCCGTTCGAAACGATCGCGGTGGAGGTGGAGGTGCTCTGCGTTTGGCAGCACGCCGTCCCGAAGTTCGACGAGAGGATGCTGGTGGATCCCACACTGGTAGAACCGAGCTTGCGGAAATTCGCGTGATTGAGGGCGTTGAACGCTTCCGCACGGAAGGTGAATTTCAAACGCTCGGTGGCCTGGAAGCTCTTGGAGAGGGCGCCGTCCGTGTCCCAGAAGCCCGGCCCCTGAAACACGTTGCGGCCCATGCCGGTGGTGCCGGGAGCGGCGAGCGCGAAGCTGCTGGCGTTCTTGAAGAAGACCGGGCCTAGCGTGCCGGGCTGGAGGGCGTCGCTGGGGGCCGTGGAGCCGGCCACGACGGCACGGGCATTGGCGCCGAACTGGTCGGTCTTGGCGCCACTCGAGATCGAGAACGGCTCGCCGGACATGTAGCTGTTGAATCCCTGGAGGCTCCAGCCGCCGATCACAGTCTGCAACACGCGGTTGGCGGATTTCAGCAGGGGCTTGCCTTTGCCAAACGGCAGCTCGTAGATCCAGGTGACGATGGCGACGTGGGTCTGATCGAAATCGGCACGGCCACGGTCCAGTCGGAGGTTGTTGCTATCGACAGCCGAACTGGTAGTGGGGCCGTAACTGGTGCCGACAGGGTCGCCCGACTGGTTGTCAATGGCTTTGCCGAACGTGTACGAGAAGTTCATCAGGAAGCCGGCTGAGAAGCGCTTGCGCACGGTGGTTTGCCAACTGTGGAAGACGGAATCGGCCTTGTTCGATAGGAAAATGATGGAGCTGAATTGCTGGTTGGGGCGAAGGTGGGCGGCCAGCGTGGTTTGCTCGATTCTCCCGGCGAAATTACCAGCGGCGTTCTGCTGCAGATCGGTGATGGTGGTAGAGGAGTTGACAAAAGAGCTGGTCACAATCCCGCTGGTCACCAGAGGCACGGGAGTGGAAACCACGCCATTGGGGCAACCGGATCCATCGGGCTTGCATCCTTGGGACAGGTTGGATTGCATGGCGAAGAACGACGGCAGAATCGGGGCGGCGCTGATCTGGTTGGCGTCGGTCTGGCTGTAGAGGCGCTCTCCGCGATTGCCCACATACCCGGTCTGGAGGACGAACCCGGCGGGAAGTTCCCGCTGCACGGTGAGGTTCCACTGGTGCACGGTCGCGGTTTTGAAATTGGGGTCGAAGACCACGATGTTTGGGGCGGTGCCGAGAAGTGCCGGGGGCGGCGACAGGAAGCTGGACGGCTGAACCGTGGGGATGCTGAGTTGTTGCGGAAAGCCTTGCGAAAGCCGCGTATTGGCCGGCACGGTGCCGCAACCCGCGGTGGAAGGAGTTCCGTAGGTAGTGGCCGTGCACGAATAAGCTAACCCAGGCACACTATTGGCTGCCGCCGCCGGCGCATAGGTCGGGATCGAATCGAAGGCGATCCCGTATCCGGCGTGGATCACGGTCTTCGAACTCGCTCCCGGCGCCCAGCTGATTCCGATGCGCGGCGCGAAGGCGTCCAGGTTGCTTCGCTTCCACCAGCTTGCGGCCTTTGCGAACGTGACTGAGCCTTGCGACCCGTCGATGGGCTTATCGGGAACGTAGGGAGTCTCGCTCACTTCGCTGGCCGGCCGGTTGTACTCCCAGCGCAAGCCGTAGGTCACGGTCAGGTCTCGGCGGACGTGCCATTCATCCTGAGCGAAGGCGTTGAACTGCTTGGCGCGCTCGCCTACATACCAGACGGAGAGGTAATTGCCGGAGTGGAGCGGGAGGAAGGAGTTGGTGTTGAGGTTGCCCAGGAAGCCCTGCTTCAGGGTCGCCGGAATGCCCAGAAGATCGTTCACCGCGGACAGCAGGCGCGTGTTGTCGGTGCTGGCAATCCCCGCGGCGGAGCCGTTGGCGATGGACGGCAGGTTGAATGCCGCGCCGGGAGGATTCAGCGAGGCGCTTAAGGAGATGGACGGTAATACATTGATGCCTGCCACGCTGCCGCTCTGATCGTTCTGCTGATAGAGGCGAATGTTCGCTCCCACCTTGATGACGTGAGAGCCGCGCGTCCAGGAGATGTTGTCGATGAGCTGCGGAGTATTGAGGGTGCGCTCGGAGTGAGGCGAAAAGATGTAATCGACGTCCACATTGTTGAAGGTGTAGGCCGGAATGTTGTTCGGGAACTTCGGGTTGGAATCGCCGTAGGTGAACAGGAAGGTGAAGCGCGCAAAGCCGGCGGTAAGCTCGTTCACCAGGTGCGGCGTGATCAGCGACCGCAGGGACAGCGCGAAGTTATCCGCCGGCCGGTAGACTTCGCCACGCGGCGGGAAGCCGGGAAAGATGGCGGGCCGGCCATTGAGCAGATCTCCTTTGAGCTGCTGCTCGGTGGCCCACATCGCACGGAAGAAGATGTTGTTTTTGTCGTTGATGGTGTGGTCGATGCGCAGAAGGTTGCGCGGTCCCCGCACGGAAGAGGGTGCGCTCCACAAATAGCCGGCCTGGTTGAGGCCATCGCCGGCCGCAAAGTCGTTGGGCGCGGGATAACTCTTGAGCAGGCTCAACGCCGCGGGATCGCCGCCGATGTGCAGCGGGTCGTTGGCGAAGATGTTGTAGCTCTGGACGCAATTCACGTCAGTGGGGCTGGCACAATTGCGGATGCCCGGCGCGAGGGCCCCGGTGGATGTCACCAGGCTCGGCGAGTTCTGGGTGATCCTGGTCCCATTGATCACCAGCGGGCTGGCGGGATCGGCGACAAAGTACCGAAACACGCCGGACAAGGCCTGAGCGGTATAGACGCGGGGGATCGAGCCGAACGCTTTGTCGATGGCCTGCGAGAGGTTGACTTTCTGCCCCTGCCAGGCGGAATAGAAGAATGTCCGGTTCTTGCGGATCGGCCCGCCCACCTCCCAGCCGTACTGGTTGGCCTTCAGGTTGGCGCGGGGCTGCCCCTGGGCGTTCGCATAAAACTCGTTGGAGTTGAGGTCGTTGTTGCGAAAGTATTCCACCAGCGACCCGTGGAACTGGTTGGTGCCCGAGCGCGTGGCAATCGAGACGTTCAGCCCGGAATTCTTGCCCTCTTCGGGAGTCGGATTGCTGGTGGTGGCCTTGAACTCTTCGACGTTGTCGGGGTTGATGCGGAAGACATTGTTGGTGGGGGTGGGATTGGAGGCTTCGTTGGCTTCGATGCCGTCGATCGTGACGTTCCCCGCCTGGCTGCGCATGCCGTTGACATTAATCGTAGTGCCGCTGCGCTGAGTCACTCCCGGTTCGAGGACGATCAGGTTGAGGGGGTTGCGGCCGTTGAGCGGGAGCGTGACCACGGTCTGCTTCTCGACGACGTTGCCGAGAGTGGCGTTCGCGGTATTGACCTGTTCCACGGAAGCTTCCACCTTCACCACTTCGGTGGCGCTGCCGATTTCGAGCGTCACGTTGACCGTGAGCGGCGTCCCGACCACCAGGGTGTTCCCGGTCTGGCGTTCCGTCTTGAAGCCGGTCGCCTCGACCACGATCGTGTAGACGCCGACTGGAATCGAGGGAAATGCGTACAGGCCGGAGTTGTTGGAGATTTGCTTGAGAATGGTCCCCGTGGCCTCGTTCACAGCCGTTACACCAGAGCCGGTGACTACCGCTCCGGAGTGGTCAAAAATCGTCCCGCTGAGCAGCGAGGTGGAAGTCTGGCCTGCACACGTCAGGGTGACTCCCGCCAGGATTCCGGAAACAGACAGAAGACGTCGCATCGATCTGAGCATTCTTGGTCGCCTCCAAAACGGAAAATCGAAATGGCAACGACATGGTCACGACTCGACTGAGAGGGAATGGAAGTTAGCGGGGCGCTTCACCCGGCGCCGAATTGGGACAGTTATAGCAGACGCCCTGCCGAAATGCAAGCGCCCGCGGCCTTTTTCAATTGTGAGTTGAAACAAATGCTGCAACGGGGACGTCCGCATTCATAGAGAACGACGAAAGGGAGTCCGTGCGCAGCGACCTGTGATACGCCTTTGCGTTCTCCGGCGGAATCCCGGCTTTATGACTACCGCAATGGCCGCGATTTTTTTAGTGGTGGACGCGGTGATTCTAAGGCCCTGCCCTTTGCGAATTCCGATCGGATCGTGAGCATCGGCCGTCGAAGTAGCAATTCAGCTTCAATTCCCATGTTCATCTACTAGGGAGCGCCTCAATCCCGGCTTCGAGAATCTGACCGCGTATCTGGCCGGCGCGAGCATGAACCTGAGCGGCGGTGGAAGTCCGGCCCGGAGGGGCCACGCGCGTGGATCCAATGACGTTTCGGCAGCAGGGTTGTGTTCTGGTAGGCCCGGCTGGACTCGAACCAGCGACCCTCAGCTTAGAAGGCTGATGCTCTATCCACCTGAGCTACGGGCCCAAACTGCCGCAACCCACCTGGCCCATCATATCAAGCACGGTGCCCCGGTGGGTGCCGCCTTCAGCGAAGACAAGGCGCACGCCCTTTACACTTCAACTAGACTGCCGCATAAATCGTCATCTTCCCGTTGAGAAACTTGTCCAGCACATCGCGAATTGTTGCGCCGGCATCTTTGTCCGGTACGGGCGTGCCCCACGGTTCCGATATGACCTCCACCAGGCGATTCAGTTTCCGATCCGCCTCGGACATTCTCCT
>Ga0335077_10002817_pt1 | contig 20828 bp, 15 predicted proteins | sample Lox_Sample_31_FD_207151 | JGI IMG/M metagenome (GOLD analysis project Ga0335077, IMG submission 207151) | Soil microbial communities from Loxahatchee National Wildlife Refuge, Florida, United States - Lox_Sample_3.1 | ecosystem: Environmental > Terrestrial > Soil > Wetlands | place: USA...
CCCCAGGTGCCTGCCACCGCTTCCCGCGTGGCCGTGCCGGTTTACCGCGCGGGCCGCCAGGTCGGCAAAGCAACCTCCACCACGTGGTCGCCATCGCTCAAGCGCATGATCGCCCTCGCTTCCCTCAGCCGCGAAAGTGCCACCGTGGGTACAACGCTCAGCATGGAATTGACGGTGGAAGCCGTGCGTAAGACCGTTTCCGCGAAAATCGTGCCTCTTCCCTTCTTCAATCCGCCGCGCAAAACCGCCGCGCTGGCTCTATAACTTTTCGACACTCAGCGCGCTGCAGCAAATCGCTCTACACTCGCGAGCAGCTTATCCAATTCATTTCGGCCCAGCAACTTCCCGTTCACAATCACGACGCGGATTTTCTCCGTGTTTCTGATGTCCGCCAGGGGATTCGCATCCAGCAGGACCAGGTCCGCTCGCTTGCCAACTTCGATGCTGCCCTGCCCCACGCTGCGGCCAAGAAATTCCGCCGGTTTGATCGTCGCTGCTTGCAGTGCCTGCATGGGCGTCAGCCCGGATCGCACCATGTATTCCAATTCCTCATGCAAGCTGAATCCCGGAACGACATTCGGCGCCGCTGTATCGCTCCCCGCCATCAGGGGCACGCCGGCAGCATTCATTTTCCCTACAATTTCCATGTAACGCTTCACGACCGTTTCGCGCAGCGCGAAATCCTCCGTCGAATAGCCTTCCAGCTGCTCTTTGCGGCCAGTTCGCCAATTCGTTTGCACATCGCCAGGAACATATTTCATGCGCCAATCGCCCGCCAGGTCTGTTCGGGGTGTCAGGAAACCAATATGAACCAAAGTCGGAAACGTCGGAACTTGCCAGGTGCGGTTCCTGGCAAACGCCGCCAGCAGAGCCGCCGCCTTCTCATTTGAGACGGATTCCAACAACGTTCGCGTCCACAACCGGTTTCGTTTTACTGTTGCCTCCGCGAATTCACCGGCGGGTGCGGCCTTCATTTTTTCCCGCCGCAGCTCTTCCTCCTTCTTCGAAACTCCCAGCAGCACACCGGTCAGGTGCTCGATGCTCGACTGGCCGGCTTCCGAAGCCTGCAAAGCGGTAATGGAATCGGGAACGTGGCCCACGAATCGCATCCCCAATCTTTTCGATTCGCACGCAATCGCAAAATACGCTTCGGGTTGTAAGCGGGACTGCACTTTAATGAAATCGACGCCATCGCCCCTCAGTCTATCCACCGCCGCCTTGGCCTCTGCCTCCGTTTGCACCACGATCGATGGCTGAAACGACGGTGGATTCCCATCGAGGTATGGCCCGGTGAAGAAGATCTGCGGGCCAACGCGCTTCCCGGCATTAATCTCAGAGCGCAGCGTTTTGAGCAGTTCGACGCTCCCGCCCATATCGCGAACGGTCGTAATTCCATTGGCGATCAACAACGGAAGCATGAATTCGCGGCTGCCGCCCGGCTCGCCTGCGCCCATCAGGTGCACATGCATATCTGCGAACCCGGGGATCAGAAATTTCCCGCTGCCCTCTATGACTTTTGCGTCAGCAGGAATTGGGATTGAGTTTCTGGGCCCTATCGCAGCTATCCTCGACCCCGTCACGACCACTGTCGTGTCCGTTATCGGCGGCGCGCCCGTGGCGTCAATCACAGTAACGTCGGTGATCGCGATGATCGTTTCGCGAGTTGAAGAACAAGCCCAAAGGACAATAGCGAAAATGAGGATGGTGAGGTGGAAAAAGGCCCCGCGGAGCGCACCGTGCATTTCTCATTCTAACAGCCGGTTCGCATCGGCAAGGCGCGCAAATTATGGATTCAACCGATTGTATTTCTTCAGGATGGCCCGAAGCTGATCGTGCGGCAACGCGGATACTTTGTGATTCTCAATGCCGGTCATGGTTTGCGCCGCAACCATCGCGTTAATGATTGCTTCTTCGGTCGCCTCCACGGTTGCCGCGAAAGCTGGGTTCAGCAGATCGTTCGGGTACATTTTCAGATCCACAGTGCGGTCGACGGCGGCTGCGCCGGGATTCGCCGTTGAGAAGGCGATAAAAATGTCTCCCGAGCCGTTGCCGGAAATGCTGCCGTCGCGGCCCAGCCCCAACGACACCCGCCGAGTCAGCCGCTTCAGCTGGTGGGGAAGCAACGGCGCATCGGTCGCCACGATCACAATAATCGAGCCGCGTTCGGTAATGTCGTCCGGCGCAAACGCGTAGGGATCTTCGCTCGGAATTTCGCGCCCCACCGGAATTCCCGCCACGCGGAAATTCTGCCGCGATCCGTAATTGCACTGCACCAGCACTCCAATCGTGAATCCACCCTCTTTGGCCGGAAGTTTTCGCGACGAGGTGCCGATCCCGCCTTTGAATCCGTTGCAGACCATTCCCGTGCCGCCGCCCACCGCGCCTTCTTCCACCGGCCCGCCATGGGAACTCTCGATTGCGTGAAACACGTGCTCCGGCTTCACATGAAATCCGTTGATATCGTTCAGATAGCCGTCCCAAGTTTCCGCGACAACTGGCAGCGACCACCAATCGTCATCCGGTCCGACTTCCCGGTGCTTCACTGTCCACTGAATCACGGCATCCCGCACAACGCCGACACTGTGCGTATTCGTGATCATGATCGGACCAATCAGAAACCCCGATTCTTCCACCCACGTCGTGCCTGTCATTTCGCCGTTGCCGTTCAGCGACCACCAACCCGCAAAGACTCCCGTGTCGGTGCTGTCTTTGCCGCGCGGAAACACCGCGGTCACGCCGGTGCGCACTGGGCCCTGCCCAACAACTAGTTTGCCTTCGCCGGAAATCAGTGTGGTATGCCCGACAGTGACTCCGGCGACATCCGTGATCGCGTTTAACGGACCGGGGGTGCCATCAAACGGCACGCCCAGATCGCGCGCCCGCACTTTGGCAGCGCCGCCCCCCTGCGCAAACGAAACGCCCCCAAAAACAGCACAGATGCACAGTAGAGCCGGAACGCGCAGACAAGAGAACATCAAAAAGTCTCCGAGGCATGAATACTCAAGCAGGCCTAAACCTTTTAAGTCACCTGGGCAAGACAATCAAGCGGAAAACGTTTTGTCCAATGCGTATTGCACAGCGTTGGCGATCTGCTCACATTCCGCTTCATTAATAATGAACGCCGGCGCCAGCAGCAAATGGTCTCCGCGAACTCCGTCCACGGTTCCCTGGCCCGGATAAACCAACACGTTTTTTTCGAACGCCGCCTGGCGGATCCTTTCCGCGATTCCCGCTTCCTTCGGGAACGGCTCGCGAGTGGCCTTGTCTTTCACAAACTCGATTCCCTGCAACAGTCCCAATCCCCGAGCCTGCCCTACCTGAGGATGTTTTTCCAGTTTTGCCAGCGCCCGTCGCAACATTTCTCCCGCCGGCGCCACTCTATCGAACAGCTTGTGCCCATCCAAATAATCGAAAACCGCGTTGCCCGCGGCGGTGGCCACCGGATGCGCCTGATACGTAAATCCGTGCATAAATGCCGCCGTACCTTTTTCAAACGCTTCCACGATGCGCGGCGCCACGATCACTGCTCCCAGAGGAGCATATCCGCTCGCGATTCCCTTCCCAGTCAAAATAATGTCCGGCTCAAGCCCCCAATGCGCACTGGCAAACGGCTTCCCCGTGCGTCCCATGCCGGTCATGACTTCGTCTGCGATCGACAGAATGCCCTGCTTGCGGCAGATTTCTGCAATACGCGCCGTGTAACCATCCACGGCGGATGCCGCGCCCAGCGTCGCCCCCACCACCGGCTCGAACAGAAAGGCCGCGACACTCGCCGGATCATTCGCCTGCAAGAATGTATCGAGGTCGTCGGCGCAAGCCAGATTGCATTCCGGGTACGTCTTCCCGAACGGGCAGTGGTAACAGAAACACGGGGCCACGTGCCCCCACTCCGGGATCATCGGCGCATACGGCGCGCGACGCCCCACGTTGCCGCTCACCGACATCGCCCCCAGTGTGCTCCCGTGATAACTCTGCTTGCGCGACACCACCCGGTAGCGCGACGGCTGTTTCGTTTCCAGAAAATATTGCCGCGCCAGCTTGATGGCCGTTTCCGTGGCTTCCGAGCCGCCCGAAGTAAAATACACACGCCCGCCATCTTGAAAATTCCGCGGCGCAATGGCAAGCACGCGGGCCGCCAACTTCTCCGCCGGTTCCGAGTGAAACTGCGTCGTATGCGCGAAGGCGATCTTTCCGGATTGTTCGGCCATCGCCCGCCCGATCTCCGGCACACCATGGCCAATGCTCACAACGGCGGCTTGCCCCGACGCGTCCAGGTAGCGCCGCCCGTCGTCGGCGGTAATCCAGCAGCCTTCCCCTCGAACGGCGACAGGATACTGTTTCCGGAGATTTCGGGAAAAAAGAGAAGTTACTTCCGTCCGCGTACTCATACCGAAATTGTAGCAGATGGCGGCGAAGCTGCCGTTTTCCCAGGAGCTCTCGCAAAGCCAACTTGGCCCGCGGTCCGCACCGCTCCGGCAAGTGTGATACTCTTTCGCCGGTTCCGAGGACGCCTTGAAATTGCGAATTGATTTCTTCCTGCTCCGTATTTCTTGCCTGGCGCTTTTCTCTCTCGCTTCCGTCATAGCGCAGACTACGCAAAATCCCGCTCGCCTGGATGTCGACCTTCGCGACGCCCCAAAGCACATCTTTCACGCGAGTCTGACGCTACCCGTCCAGCCCGGGCTGCTCACGCTCGTTTACCCAAAATGGATTCCCGGCGAACATTCTCCCACCGGTCCCATCGTCAATCTTACTGGTTTGAAGTTCACCGCGAACGGCAAGGAAATTCCCTGGCGTCGCGACGATGTGGACATGTTCGCCTTCCACCTGGACATTCCTCCAGGCGTCAGCCAGCTCCAGGGTTCCTACGACTATCTCTCGCCCGCCGAGGCCACCGGTTCCCGGGAGCGTCCCTCGTCCACTGAAAAATTCGCAATCTTGAACTGGTACATGGTCGCGCTGTATCCGCAAGGGCCGAAAACCGATGACCTGACGTACGTCGCTACGCTGCGACTTCCACCCAACTGGAAATACGGAACCGCGCTACCTGTCGCTCGAGTGTCCGCCGAAACCATCGAATTTGCTCCCGCCAGCCTCACCACTCTCATCGACTCGCCCGTGATTTCCGGTTTCTATCTGCGACACATCGATCTTTCCCCAGGACAGACTCCGCCGCATGCCGTCCACGTCGTGGCGGACGGTCCCGGCCCGCTGGAAGCTACGCCTGCGCAAGTCCAGCACTTCCGCCAACTGGTCGCGGAGACTGGTGTGCTCTTCGGCACACGCCACTACCGCCGCTACGATTTCCTTCTCACGCTCAGCGACCGCATGCCACCTGACGGCGTCGAACATCACGAATCGAGCGACAATCGCACCGAAGAAGCTTATTTCCTCGAACCGGAACTCTTCGAGAGCTCGGAGCTTCTGCCGCACGAATTCACTCATTCCTGGAACGGTAAGTACCGCCGTCCCGCCGGCCTTGCCACGCCCGATTATCAGACCCCGATGAAGGGCGAACTGCTGTGGGTCTATGAAGGACTCACTCAATACTACGGCGTGATGCTGGCAGCGCGTTCCGGCTTGATGCCGCCAGAAATGTTCCGCGAGTATCTTGCTTCCACTGCCGCTTATCTCGATGACCGCCCGGGCCGCACTTGGCGCGATTTGCAAGACACCGCGATTGCCGCGCAGACGCTCTACAGCTCTCCCGAGGAAGGCTCTTCCTGGCGGCGCAGCGTCGATTACTACGACGAGGGCCTGCTCATCTGGCTCGAGGCGGACACCATCCTCCGCAAGCAGACCAATGACAAAAAGTCTCTAGATGATTTCTGCCGAAAATTCTTTGCCGGAGGGAACACTGATCCTAAAGTCGTCCCCTACACATTCGACGACGTAGTCGCGGGCCTGAATGGAGTCGCGCAGTTCGACTGGCGCGGATTCTTTACCGAGCATTTGAAATCGCACGGCCCCGGCGCTCCCCTGGTGGGAATCGAGAACAGCGGTTGGCGCTTGGCCTTCACCGACGTTTACAACGGGTACGAGCATGTCGACGAAGTCGCCGGGCAGCAACTCAACCTGCAATTTTCCCTCGGATTTCTGGTTCATGGCAGCGGCGGCGAAGACAGTGATCGAATTCTTGACGTGATTCCCGGCTCACCCGCGGCCATCGCCGGGATGGCGCCCGGCATGCGCTTGATTGCGGTGAACGGCCGCAAATGGTCTCCGGAGATCCTGCGGGATGCCTTGCGGCGCACGAAAAACAGCAAGGACACAATTGATCTGCTCGCTCAAAACGGCGATTTCTTCGCCACCTATCACCTGGACTATCACGGCGGCGAACGCCATCCGCACCTCGAGCCCATCAGCGGCAAACCCGACCTGCTTTCCGAAATCGCAAAGATGAAAGCGCCCGCTGTTCCCGTACCCTCGACTTACTGAGTAAAGGAATTCGTTCCTTGGCCTCCAGCCCGCACGCATTGGTTCGCACCATCGGGCGCTGGAGCTTGACCGCGCTGATGGTCAACTCCATCGTGGGCGTGAGCATCTTCAAACTGCCCTCCGATCTGGCAGCGAAATTGGGTTGGCTGAGCCCGCTCAGCTGCCTCTTCGCCGGAGCAGGAATCCTGATCGTCGCGGGATGCATCGCCGAAGTTTCTTCGTGCTATGACGAAACCGGCGGCCTCTATCTCTACGCCCGCGACGCACTGGGCCGATTTGCGGGATTGCTGGTCGCCTGGCTGACCTGGCTGACCAGAATCGCCGCGCCCGCCGCAGCCGCGAATCTCTTTTGCACCTACCTGGCAAAATTCTTCCCGGCGGCCGGTTCCCGTGGCGGAGAGATTCTCGTTCTGGCAGCGTTGATCGGCCATTTGGCGCTCCTAAATTATCTTGGCGTCCGCAGCGGCCAGCGCGTAAGCAACTTCTTCACCAGCGTCAAGGTGAGCTTCTTGCTCTTCTTTGTGCTGGCTGGCGCCATTGCCTGGTTCGCGCGCCCCGCTCTGCGCGTGGGCTTCTCACTGCCTTCGACCTCGGCACATGACTGGTTCACGGCAATGTTGTTGTTGGTTTATGCCTACGGTGGTTTCGAAGGCGCGTTGTTCGTCGGCGGCGAAACCAAAAACCCCAAGCGCGACACGCCTCTGGCTCTACTCTCGGCTCTTGCTGGTGTTGGCCTGATCTATACCGCTGTGCAACTCATCGTCGTCGCCATTCTTCCCCACGCCGGAGCTTCCTCTCGGCCCCTTGCCGACGCCATGGAACGCTTCCTCGGCCCTATCGGCGCGGCGGCAATTGGATTTGCTGCGCTTGTCTCCGCGTATGGCTATCTGAGTGCGAATCTCCTGCACGCCCCGCGCATCACCTACGCAATGGGCCAGCAAGGCGACTTCCCTTCCTTCTTCGCCAAGGTCCATCCGCGATTTCGCACGCCATACATTTCTATTCTCATCTACGCCGCATCGGTATTCATCTTTGCAGTGCTGGGAAATTTCGAATGGAACGCAGTCCTCTCCGCCGTTTCGCGGCTCGCGGTCTACGCGGCCATGGCGATTTCCGTGCCCGTTCTGCGCCGTCGCAACGATGAAAGAGCGCAATTTCAGTTACCGCTGCCCTATTTTTTTGCGGGCGCAGCGCTCCTGTTTTCTCTCGTGCTGCTCACCCAGATGGGCAGAGCAGAGTTTTACGTCGTAGGGGGCACCAGCGCCATTGCATTGATAAACTGGCTCTCTGTTCGGAACTAGCGATGACGATAACCGCCGCACGGCCGGCGTGAAGCCGCCGGCGCTGCCTTGGCTTCGTTCGCCAATCGTGTCATGATCAGTCTTCTCCGGTGGCTGTTTATTTCTTCCCCATATCGACGAGGACCTCTATGAGAATTTGGCTACGCACGGGTTTGTTCTGCTGCGCACTGGCAGTGGCGATTTCCTCTCCGGCGCAGAATTCTGCCAAACACGCCATTACGTTTGACGATCTGATCAAAATGCACCGCGTCAGCGGCGCCACCGTCTCCCAAGACGGAAAGTGGATCGCCTACGCCGTCGCCACTCCGGATCTCGAGGCGAATCGCAGTGTCACCAACGTTTGGATCGTCAGCGCGTCGGGCGGCGCTCCCGTTCAGGTGACTCAAGGCGGGCGCGATAACTCTCCCGCGTGGTCGCCCGACGGCAAGACCCTCGCTTTCGTCTCCGCCCGCGACGGCAATTCCCAGGTCTACCTGCTGTCCATGGATGGTGGCGAAGCAAAGAAACTCACGCAGCTCTCCACCGGAGCCGATCTTTTCCACTGGTCTCCTGACGGCAAGACGATCGCGTTTACCTCGTCGGTCTACCCGGATTGCAAAGACGACGCCTGTAACGAAAAGCGGGATGCCGAAAAGGAAAAGAGCAAAGTCAAAGCCCGCCTTTACGATCACCTGCTCTACCGCCATTGGGATCATTGGTCGGAAGGCAAGCGCAGCCACCTGTTCGTGGTTCCCGTGGATGCCAGCAGTGCGCCGCGCGATCTGACAGCCGGTGCGAATTACGATGTTCCGCCGGAAGAGCGCAGCGGGCCAGGCGATTTCAATTTTTCTCCAGACAGCAAGGAACTCTGCTTCACCGCGGTTACAGACAAGATGGAAGCGATCAGCACCAACGCAGATTTGTTCCTCGTGCCAGTCAGCGGCGGAGAGTCGAAGCGCATCACCACGCAGCAGGGCTTCGACGGCAACCCTGTCTATTCGCCGGACGGCCGCTACATCGCCTACCACGCCCAACTCACGCCGGTGTACGAAGCCGACAAATGGCGCGTCATGCTTTACGATCGCCAGTCTGGCAAGAACGAAAATCTTTCTGAGAGCTTCGATCGCAGCGCTACTGATCTCGCATGGTCGCCAGACGGCAAGACCATCTACTTCCTCGCCGAAAATGAAACACTACAGCCCATCTACGCGATGGAGCCGCGGGTTGGCGCCACGCCCAAAAAGCTCGTCGATGGCTTTAACGCGGAATTCGCTCTGCGCGGCGACGGAAAGACCTTTGTGGCCACGCAGACGAGCCTGACAACACCGAGCGAAGTGTTCACCGTCTCCGTGGATGGCAGCGGTCTCACGGAACTGTCCCACGCGAATGACGCGATTCTGTCGCAACTGGAAATGAGTTCGCCGGAAAAGTTTTGGTTCGACGGTGCCGAAGGCACAAAAGTGGAGGCCATGCTGATCCGGCCGCCGCAGTTTTCCGCCTCGCAGAAATATCCGGTGCTTGTGCTCCTGCATGGCGGCCCGCAGACCATGTGGTCCGACGCCTGGGGCTATCGGTGGAACGCCCAGGTCTTTTCAGGCGCAGGCTACGTCACACTGATGATCAATCGGCGCGGTTCTACCGGCTACGGCCAGAAATTCACCGACGAGATCACCAACGATTGGGGCGGTAAGGCTTACGAGGACGTGATGAAAGGCATCGACGCCGCGCTCGCTAAATACCCGTTCCTGGATAAGTCGCGCCTCGCCGCGGCCGGCGGTTCCTATGGCGGTTACATGGCGGACTGGCTCGCCACGCACACCGACCGTTTCAAGGCCATCATCAGCCACGCCGGCGTTTACGACAAAGTGTCCATGTATGCCACGGAAGAACTCTGGTTCGAGGAGCACGATTTGCAGGGCACGCCATGGAGTGCGCCGGAGAATTACAAAAAGTGGGCGCCGTCCACGTATGCCGGCGAGCTGGGCAAGTACAAGACTCCTACGCTCGTGGTGGCCGGTGAACGCGATTACCGCGTTCCGTACACGCAATCGCTGGAATTCTTCAACACACTGCAACGTCAAGGCGTTCCTTCGAAGTTGTTGATCTTCCCGGATGAAGGCCACTGGGTTCTGAAGCCGCAAAATTCCCAGCTCTGGTACAAGACGTTTCTGGATTGGCTGGCCACCTACGTCAAGTAACCGCGAGGCCTATGTTTCCGCAAACTTTTGCAGTGTACGGCGCAAGAAGCGGAACAGGTGGTAGAGCAAATACAGCGAAATCGCCACCAGCGCGGCCACCACGATCACCGCGATGCGCGGATGTGCGGTCGCAAACCAGGTCACCCATACTGCCAGTAGATCCTCACCGAAACTTAGCGCCCAATTGCTGAGCGGCTCGGGCGACATATTGACCGCAGCGCGTGCGCTGGCCTTCGTGCCATGCGAAGTCAGCGCGATTCCCCCGGCCAGCAGAGCAGCTGCCCAGCGCCACGGCTCCGACGCAGCGGCGGTAACGCTGAATGCCAGCAGCGCAGCCGCGGGCGGCCGAATGAACGTGTGCACCGCCTGCCACACGGAATCAACATACGGAATCTTGTCCGCCAGAAATTCCACCACATAGAGTCCCAGCGCTACTCCGAGAACCAATGGGTGTCCAAGCGCCTGCAATTTGCCGGGCAGATGAATCACGCCAAACCTCTCGAGCAAACCAAGCGTGGCGACGGTGGCGTAAAGGTTCAGGCCCGACGAAAAACCAGTGCCCAGGACCAGACTCAACGTTTCAATCGGATTCATGAGCTCGTAACTCTGCTAAAGCGCGAAATTCCGCGGTAAACCCGAAGGTACCACGAATTCTGGCCACCGAATACGGGCTCACAAAAAGAACGTCCCGGCATCGTGCCGGGACGTTCGGGAAGAAGCAGCTTGGAATAGGTCTTATTGGCTCGGCAGCATCAACCGCGTCCAGCCCGTCGTGTTCGTGTCGCGGAACAGCGGCGTGCGCGGCGGCAACAATGCCGGAGTCAGGAAGTTTGTATCAAAGATGTAGCCGCGGGTGGGCGGACTGTACACCTGGTTGCAGCACTTGAACGTGCCGTTCGCCTGCCGGCTGTAGTACATGAAGATGATGGAACCTTGGTAGTTCAACGTGTCTCCGCTCCAGTTTTCCAGATAGCGCAGATAGTTGTGGACTCCACCGTCTGTGCCATAGTCCTGGCTGACGATGCCGGTTGGATTGCTGAAGTAGGGCGTCTGACCGGCCACAATCGCCGTGCGGTAGTACGAAGTCAAGGCGTTGCGGTTGGTCTGGGCGTAGGGGCTGGTATACGAGTTCATATCATTCCACTGGTCGGAGAGCAACGTCACCGCGTCGGCCGCGATCGACGTCGCGATCTCGGGGTCGCCGTAACCGTTGCCGCCGGAGTTCGCGTTGAAGTCTCCCTGGACGTAGACCGGATTCTCGGAAGCGATCGTCAGACCGCAGGTGGTGCTTCCGGGGCAAGGTCCAACGGCGGTCAACAAGCTTGCGTTTACGATCTTCACGGCGCGCCGGAAAAACAGCGCGGGATTTTCCCGTGCCGCGTTGGTGTTCGCTGCAAGCATCATCGGCCAGATGCCGTTCGTCGCGTAGGATGGAGTTGTCGCGCAAACCGAGTTGACAATCACGCCCGTACCGTTGAGGCCGGCGAAGATGCCGATTTGTCCATTGCCCAGCGGTTGCGACGACGTGTCTTGGACACCCATCGCCTGGATAAAGCTGTTGTTCGCGCCGTAGGTGTAGAGGACGCTCGTCTTGTCTGCGTCTTCACCGTTGTCCAGGCCGGCGTTCGGGCAGCCCGTGGTCGAGTTTCCCGGGAAATTGACCAGGTCGTTCCAGCCGAACTCGCCCGTCTCGTTCTTGGTGTAGGACAGCGGCGGCCAGCCTCCCGTGAGGGTTTGAGACTGGGAGTAATTCCCGCGCCGGTCCGAAACGTAGACCACGAAGTTGTTCGGAGCTACGCTGGGGTCTTTTGTGCCTTGTCCGCTGGTCGTCAGCGTTCCGATTTTCCCGCCAAACCAACTGGCCAGGTTTTTGCCGTCGACCTCGATGTAATGCATTGTGCCGTTCAAGGTGGGCAGCGCCGGATTGGTCGACGACATAGGCGAATCCCGGAGCGTGCCTTCGCGTGTGTCGAACAGCGTGTTCGGCCAGAAGTCGTAGACTTGCGGTGTCCATCCGGTGACCAGCTTGCCAGGATTAGCCTGGTCCGTTCCACAAACCGCGTTGATTGTCGCTTCCTTTGGCTTATTCGCCGCCGTGAGTTTGCCAGTCGCTACATACCCTAATTGCTGTAGAGAGGACGGATTATCGCGAATGCGCTCAAGACGGATAACCGCATACGGATGGGGATCCAGGCAACTCTTCGGCGTCGATGGGGTGGATGGTGCGGTCATCAGCGCTGTGCCGTTCGTCCAGGCCGGCCCATTTTGATATCCGAGGGCGGCTGCCGAAGCGGGCACTACCGTTATGTTCGGCGCTTGGCCCTGATCCATCGCGTTCGTGTTTTGGATCCATTGAGGATTGAGCGTCGAGTTGTTCAAGGACTGTGGCACGGGGTTGATGTTCCGGCCCACATAGCCGTAGCTCAGAATCTCCACGGTAACATCTTTCCACGTGCCGCAAGGGCTTCCGTAGGCCGTTTGCTCTTCTACCTTCAAGTATCCCTTAATGATCGGCCAGGGCGCGCCGGGGGTCTGGCCCGCTGGCGGGTTAGCCGGAATAGTTTTCGGCACCCAGTATCCATCCAGCGAGTTGTAGGCACCGCCGGGAGCCGAGGCCGAGCCCGATGCCGCCAAGGGCAGGGGCACGACGTTGTTGGTCACCAACTTGTTGTAGAGAGTTTGCAGCGGCGCATACGTCGATGTCGACCACGTGCTCGGCAGTGTCGCCATCTGGCTCAAATCAAACGGTTGCGTGCTTCCATCAATGCAAGGGAGATTCATGATGTCCGCAGGATTGTCCGACACCAGAACTCGTAGACTCGCTTGCGCGAAATACCGCTCGCCCGTGATGTCCGAAGCCTCACCGGAAAACGACCGGCGGATCAGGTCGACGGATTGCGTCGTACCGCTACCCATGGTGACGATCCCCAGGTTCAGTTGCCGCGCGCCGGTGGCATACTGCGGATATTCGCTGCCCTGGCCGTTGATCAGGTTGCCGTTGTAATACGTGGGAGCGCTGCCCGTAGAAATCTTGGGCCAGTTGGTATTCGCACAACCTGAGCAGCCCGCCGCACCCGTCAAACTTCCTTCCGATGCCCCAAGCGAACGATAGCTCGAACTGCCGGGGTTAGTCGTGATTTGTACGGTGCCGGTGTAGTTGCTGCTGGTCGGCCAGCCGTTTTCCAGGTTGGCACGAACCACGTCTTTGTACGCATCGACCTTGTCGGAAAGTGTCAGAAGCGACCCGCCCGCCAGGAACAGGTTCCCGTTGGTATGCGTGCGTCCACCGAAGCTGAAATTGGGGCCAGGGAAAAAGTCGAGGTCCGTGTCCGAGAAGATGCCGAACTGGAACATCGGTATGCCGACAGTTTGCGTCGTCCGCTGCAACTTCACTTCGCGTCCCTGCGCGGTCCGCGCATTCACCGTCAACGTATATTCCGTGATCAGCGCATTCATTCCAACGTACGGTCCGGACTTGATGGTCGAGACCGTAGGCGCTGGATTCCCGTTGGCGTCAAACGCCTGGGGGGCAATGATGTAACCGGAATGGCCGTCCGCCGTGAGGTAGGTGATCCCCGGCACGACCGGTGGCGTCGTCTGCAGCACATTGATCTGCGACATCGACGGCGCGTAGGTCTGGCTGAACAGGTTCCCAAGGCCGGCTGTCAGCTGCTCCATGCCCGCTTCCGCGCCATAGAAAGCCTGCACATCATCATTGTCCGCGCCCGCCAACTGCTGGTTCGACATCAGCAGGATGGTAAAGCCCACCAGCAGGCTGGACATCAAGAAGAGGAGAAGCAAGGTCGTGAGCAGTGCTACACCCGCTTCCCCGCTGAGGTGTTTTATTGTCTTTGAGAGATTCTTACTCATTCTCGGCTCCTCTTATTGATACCGGTTCACGTAGGCCAGACTGCGAAGGCTGACCTGCGTCTGTAGATTGGTTCTGGCGAATAGTGATTGGTTGCCCTGGTGGACTTGATAGCTGGATCGCGCTGCCAGGTACACGTTCACCGAACGGATTTGAGATTCCGAGTTTCCCGTCGGCACGGTGGGCTGATTGGCCGGATTGGTAACGCCGTCCACGAAGTTATACGTGAATTGCAGGTTTTCAAGCGTCTCACCCACCGGCGAAGGTGTGTTCATATTGACCTGGCGAATCAGGCGCACGAAGGGCGGCGCAGTGATGTTGTCGAGATAGTAGGTAATCATCCAAACGCGCGTCGCAAGCGTCGGCGGGAAGCAGGCTGGCCCGCCACCGCAACTGGCACCGCCGGTTTCGAGTTGCCGAATCGTGCCGCTTGTATCGGTACGGCCATTCAGGGCGAAGGCGTCCCCTGAGGCAAACGTCAACGTCTGTCCGGCGACTCCCGTCACCGTGAGCAGGGCGTTCCCCAGCGTATTGCTGAACAGGATCAGGTCACCGACCTGAATGGTGATACCGGAAGTTGCTGGATTCAGGTTCACGCAGGTACTGTCGAATGTCGCCGTCAAGGTCGAGCCCGTCAGTTTCAACGAGCCGCCAGGGCAGCCCGCAATGGCGGGGGGGCCCGGAGTGGCTGGCTGGTTGACCGGCCTATCGTTCAGTAACAGGGTATTGTCGGCATAAAGCATCGTGATCTCGTCCGTGATGCTCCCCGGATTGGAGGGCGTGCCGGTGCTGGCATCCGGCGCGGTAATCGCCGGGCCCAGCAGATTGCCGGGCTCAACCGCCGGCAGCGTAGAATTGCACGGTGGGAATGTGGTCATGCCGCCTAACTTGGGGCGATTAATCGGCAGAGTCGTACTGCACGGATTCGTCGTCGAACCATTCGAAGTATAGGGAATATTGATGCCGCCCACCGGGATTCCCGTGCCTGCCTGTTGCAGGTCTAATTCAATGTTGTTGAGCGCCGCCCGGAAATTCTCGGTCATGTCCGCGGCCTGCGTCACCACCTGGTTCGAATTCGTCGCATCCCGGAACGTCAGCACCGCCGCATACAAAAGGATCAACGTTACCGCCATCGCAATCATCATTTCGATCAGCGTGAAACCTAAGATTGCTTCTTTTCGTTTTGTCTTCATCGCAGGCCTCACGAGTAATTCGAAATGTAGCTGTTGACCGAGATCGACCCGGTCTGCCCTTCATACGTCCAGCTAATCGTCACGGTGATGTGGTTCAAGTTCCCGATGTTCGGGTCTGGCGTAAAAGTGATTGTCCGTGTCATCCATGGGCTCAGCGGAATCGCTTGATCATCGGATGTCCCGAAAATCTTGTCCGGTCCCGGACCGACAATAATCGTGTCAGGGCGCGCGCAATTGTCGTCCGCTGTTCCGTACAGGCCATCCGGCCCGGGATCGCATAGCGATTGCGGCCCGTCGTTGAACACGCCTCCCTGGCTTACGTTTTGGATCTGTGCCCAGGTCAGGACTTTGGTATCGCGAGCCGTGAAGATTGTCTCCATCGCTTCGCGTGCTTTTTGTTGGGCGATGAACTGAATTTGTGACTGATAAGAATTCTTTAGCCCCTGCGTGAAAACCGACACCAACGAAAGAATGCCAAAGCTAAGCACAGCCATGGCGACCATAGACTCCAGCAACGTGAATCCTCTTGCCCTGTTTTGCTTTCTCGCCAATTTCATAGTGCTGCTCCCTTATTCGATCCAACCCGAGGTTCCACCTACGTACGTGTACGGTCGCACACGGCCGGTGGCCCCCATGATCGTGACTGCCCGCGCAGTGCTCTTGTCATTTGCTATTCCGATGAACACTGTTCCGTTTATCGCATTCACACCGGTGCTGTCCGTGAACTGGCCGCTGGACGTGAATTGCATGATTGCTGGACCGCCTGAAACTCCGGCGATGCAAACGCCTGCCGTCCCACAAGTGCCGAATGCCATTGGCGTGTCGCCTGCCCCGGACTCCTGCATGTATCCCGTCTGCGGGGGCAAGATAACCGTGACCGGCGGTTGAGCAACGTCGCCACTGCCGACTCGAGGCATGATCGTATAGCTGACGGTCGGCGGAGTGGCCACGGTGTTGAATTGGACCTGCACGAATCGTCGCTGACTAATTGCCAACTGACGCGCTACGCGAAGTTGGCTCACCACCGTGTCTTGCGCCGAATTCGCCCGGTACCCTTGCAGCGAACCGAAGCTCTGAATCACCGCGATGCCGGCTAGGGTGAACATAATGCCGATGACGACCAGTGCTTCCAGCAACGTGAATCCTCGGTCCTGTCTATTGCGTTTTCTCATGGGCTACTTCCCGTCCCTCATCTAGCATTCCCAGTGACCTATGCTTCGGACAACCGCATTCCTGCGCCTACACGGAGTCCGCCGATGCTTGGTCCTATCCCACAGTTAACTAGGTCATCTGTGGCGGAACAACTGGACGGTGGTACGGGTTCGGAGCAGCCGCCATGCACCCGTCCTCAGGTTCCAGAAGAACAGTTACCAAGGTTTGCCATGGCGAGCGGGAGAGGCGAAGCCGTCCCTCCCATCTAAATCCTTGTGCAACTACCTGATTAGATTAGTGTTAACACTGGCAGGCTGGGCCCGATTCTTCGCCGTTGCGCCCATTCGCTCTGCGATCCGCTCCCACAAATCGTCTTCGCGGTTCCAATCTCGATAGTACTTTTCTCTTTACGATTGCGACACCAAGTTGCCGCTTGGTTGGCCATTTTCGCCCGGCGCGCTCTTTGTCGCTCGGCTTCGGTAGCCTTCGATGAGGCAACGAGAACGTCAATCGATCGTCAACGTCATCGTCGTCGACGCCGTGATCGACGACGTGGCTGTGTCCGTCCCAAGAATCGTTACCGTGTAGGTTCCCGCTGCCGCGTTCCCGGAAGGTGGCCCGGACGGCGACGATGAGGTACCCGAACACCCCTGACTCATCAGGCCCAAGGCAATCAGAATCAGTGCGCAGCCAGCCACGCGAAGCGGGCGCGAGCGGCGTCCGCCCCACCCGATCAGCACCACCGCCACAAGCGCCAGGCCTGCCTGCGTAAACCCTAGCAACGAACTCGGCCAGTCGTTGCGAGCGTCCGTGCGGACCAGCAATCCCGCGAACTTTCGGCTTTCCGTCGCGTCCAGGTTCGCCGCAGTGCCACACGCTGAGGAGCTCGTCTTGACGGTAAGGCTGGCTGTTACAGCCGAGGTGCCGGAAACCGTGGCACTCCCCATCGAAAAGCACAAACTGGACGAACTAGGATTGCTGGATACGGCCCACGCAACCGTGCCGGTGTACCCGTTCTGCGGAGTAATCGTCACCGTCGACGTCCCGGTCCCGCCTGCCGCCACCGTCACGTTGCTCGCCGACAGCGTAAAGCCCTTCCCGCTTGTCGAACCGCTCCAGGCGCTCAGCAAATTAGTGAAATCGACGGAACCAAGGCCCGTCGCCAGGTCGTAACCAGTCCCAGCGGAGTAGTTCGAATACGGCGGTATGTTCGTTGGGCACAGCGTCGTTCCCGCCAGGCTGCAGTTGTTGTTGCCGCTGGTCGTGTCGTGAAACGCCGAAGCGTATGTCGCGGAATTCGTCGCCAGCGAATAAAGCTTGCCGTTCGCTACACCCTGAGCCTTTCCCGTCTTCTGATTGATGATCGCCATCATGCCCGCAAAGATCGGCGCGCCAAAGCTCGTGCCGCCGGCAACCGTCAGCAGCGAGTTGTTGCTGTCTCGAAATCCGTTTCCGGCTGTACAGCTGCCGGTGACATTGGTCGACGTATCGCTGGAGCAATAAAGGTAGCCAGCGTTGTTTGGTGACGCGGAGAGCGAAATGTCCGGCACGAGCCGGGAAGTGCCCGAAGGAATTCCAGGAACGCCGATTTGCCAACTCGGTTTCGGAGTGAACATGCTCACGCCGCCCCCGCCTGACGAAACCTTGCCACTCGTCGTGTCATTCCAGACTTGCTCGGGAATATATTTGAGTGCGGAACTCACAATATCGGTGCTGGATTTCGGCTGCCAGTACTGCGCGCTCGCCGCGTTTGTAGGGTCCACGTCGGCAGATGGGAATTCTGTCCCGCCGATGCCGGCCACGTATTGGCTGCTCGACGGAAAATCAACGGAGAGCTGCTGCTGGGCCGTGGTCGCGCCAGTCATGCCTGCGCAATCCGCAGATCCGCCGTCCCCCGAGGCCGAAACCACCGTCTGCCCTTGCGTGGCTGCTTGCGCAAGAATCCCATTGAGGGAGTTATAGAACGATTGACCGAGCAACGGCTCGCAGAGTCCGTAACTGATACTGATAATGGGCGCCAGGTTTGAAGTGATGGCGTACTGTAGCGAGTCCCAGACCGAAGTATTCGTGTTCCCACCCGTATACACAAAATGGATCGTCGCTCCCGGCGCTATCGTGCTGCTATATTCCAGGTCGAGGTCGGATTCTGCCTCATCTCCAGTGACCGGCGTAGTGCCTGTTCCCGTGTTCGGAACCAAATGCAGGATGGGGTCCTTAGGAGTCGTGAATACGCCGGAGGCAGTTTGAAAATGCTCGATGTCACTCATCACGATCGGCGATTGTCCGACGACCGCAATCGATTGGCCGGTCCCATTCAAGCCCGCGCTGTACGCGGCATTGATGTCATAAATCGTGGCTACGTCCTTCGGGGTCAGGAAATAGTTTCCGCTTTGGCTGGAAGTAAAGTGAGATTGCGTGGCCAGCTGCGGCGCTTTTCGCACGATATGTGAGCGTGGCCGGAACGTGGAGAGATTCGTCACCGCTTGCACCACGGAAGCCAGCGATGTGGGCAACATCAGATCGGCGTACGGCGCGAAATGGCGCTCCCCGTTCGCGCTGTAATAGTGCAGTTCCGTGCCGAAGGCCTGTTCCACCTGCGCCACCATGCCCGAAAACGTGATCTGATTCTTGCTCCGCGACACAGCCTCCACCGTGAAACCCTGCTGTTCAAGCCAGTTCGTCACCGTCGCAATGTCCGCATCCGCCATGCCGAACCGCGCGCCATACTGTTCGGGCGTCAACCATTGTTGGTACAGCGCCGAAGCTGGATCCTGCTGCGCCGCAATCAGCGCCTGCAATTCCGCGTCTTGCTCCGCCGTACGGCTGAAGACGATGCTGACGCCCTGCAGTCGCGTGCCGCCGGGAACCCGCCCGGCCTCGTTTTCCGCGCGCGCCAATGGCGGATGCGACCCGCGAAGCGCAGTTCGCTCCTGGGAAGGAATCTCCCCGGCAATGCGCGCCGCGGGCTGCTGTGCATTCGTCGAAACACAAAGCAGAAGAAAGCCGGCCGCGCCGAGCAGGAAATTCCCCATCCGTCTAGAACCTGTGAAGATCCGCATAGCTCTCCTCGATACAATCAGGGCCCGTCTCGCGCGTGACGCTATCGTAAAGTGCCACGCTTCGTGCATCGCCTTCTGGCTGGGTTTGGGTAGTAAACAAAACCGGCTTCGCCTGAAACCGCAACGTCTCTCCGCAACGCAACCTGGCCGCCGGATTTCGGCACCGCTGGCCCGTACCTCCTCAGATGGGAAAACCGGCCGCCGCGTTGCGCGATTTGTTCCCGCCACCCGGTCGTCGTCTGGCCCGGAACATTAATTAAGCGTATTTTAGGGCCTCCCAGCAAGCTGGCCGGTGTCCAAGCCTGCACTGGACCAAAAGGCCAGCTTGCCTGCCACCACACGATGGTCCCGGCCCGGTGGCTCTCCCGTGCTGCTCATCCCCCCGACGACACGGGCACATCGGCGAATGCCCTGCCGTGCCCATCAGCTTTTGTTTTATACTCGGAAAGTAAGGCCGCGCGCCCGTAGCTCAGTTGGATAGAGCGTCTGCCTTCTAAGCAGAGGGTCGCCCGTTCGAGTCGGGCCGGGCGCGCCAGAAATCAGCCCCGGTTCCTCGCCATGAGTCAGCAACTTGCATCAGGTCGGCCATATCCTGGAAGCCCCTCCTCGCCTGACCGGAGCACCCCATGACCGAAGAACGCAAGTACGCAATCCTCCTCGCGGCGACCATCCTGTGCGCGCGCAAGCTCGCAACTTTAGAGACCACGGTGCGACCCCGGCGAAGATCTGCGCCGTCGACGACGCCAACGCGAAGTTCATCCTGGACAGGATCGATCAGAAGTGGCCAGCGAACTAGTCCCGATACCACGGTGGGAGGTTTCCCCGTTACTCAGGACTTTGCGGCATAATCACTGCCATGGGCTCCCAAGACTGGCAACTGAACCGGCGCACTCCTGAGCAGCCGATAATCAGAAAGTGTTCGTGCTAGTTCGAAGATGGACGCTTTGCGCTGACGGCACGACTTACCGTAAGGTCCGTGCTGGGAACCACGTCCAGTTGCTGGTCGGCCATCACCGACTTTTCTCAAACCATCTGCTACATGCTGATTGGCCCTGGAGACCGTCATCCCCTTGACTGGAATTAGGAGGGATTATGTCACCAACGTCGGGGAAGTTATTGTTTTGGGCCCCGCGCATTCTCACAATTATCTTCATCGCTTTTCTAAGTATGTTTGCACTGGATGTCTTCGACGAACACCTTGGCTTCTGGCCAACCGCTCTCGCACTTGTAATGCATTCCTTCCCATCCATCGTGCTAATCGCCGCGCTCATTCTAGCTTGGCGCCGGGAGTGGATCGGCTCGGTGGTTTATGCTGGTGCTGGTTTGCTTTACGTGATTTGGGCCGCAACCGTGCAGCGCCCTGTGCCCGTCTCTGCGCGACTGATCTGGATGCTCACAATTGCGGGTCCCGCGTTCGTTATTGCAATTCTGTTCCTCTTGAATTGGAGGAAGCACGCAGAATTACGGGCTTTTCTTCACTAGGTGACATCTTCAAGACATAGCTCCCGGGAAGTCGAGCTCCCGGGAAGTCGACACAATATAAAAGGGCGCCCCTTGTGGGGTAGGTTTTGAGTGCTAGCTCAACCATTCCCGAGGAGGAACGCCCTATGACCAGCACTAAATATATCGGCATGGACGTA
>Ga0335077_10002820_pt1 | contig 20810 bp, 12 predicted proteins | sample Lox_Sample_31_FD_207151 | JGI IMG/M metagenome (GOLD analysis project Ga0335077, IMG submission 207151) | Soil microbial communities from Loxahatchee National Wildlife Refuge, Florida, United States - Lox_Sample_3.1 | ecosystem: Environmental > Terrestrial > Soil > Wetlands | place: USA...
GTGAGCGATGCCATCAGCAACCACAGGCGCAATCTCGCAGGGGAAACCTCGGCACCTAAAGACTGACGCATGGCGGCTCTCCTTTTCAATGCGAATTGAATGGGCAGCTAGATGAGGACGTATCCAGAGAGAGGAACTGAACCCCCGCTGACGCCGTGCGAGCGTCAGCGGGGGAACTGGCAGCCGTTACCCGGGGTAGTGGGGCGGCCGCTTAGAAAACGAGCTTTGCACCGAACTGGAAGATACGCGGGTCATAGGCGGAGTTGACTTTGCCGAAGTCAACATCTCCCCAGTTAACATCCACACCATTCATCTGCGGATGGTTGAATGTGTTGTAGCTCTCGAATCGGAGTTCAAAATGTGCCCTCTCCGTGAAAGCAAACGTTTTGAACAAAGCGATGTTCCAGTTGTCGCGGCCTGGACCCCATACGCCGTCGTACCGGAGGTTGCCCCACGTAGCCAAACTGCTGTTCCCCGCCACGAGATTCGGAGCAAATGCCGACGGGCCAAACCACTGCATGGTTCCGTTTGGATTGCTCTGCGAGGTGGTCGCATTCTTCGGGTAAGTGATAGGCCCGACCAGGTTCGGGCGGATGTTGCCGCAAGTGCCTACGGCACTGCATACGGAGGTCTTGCCGCCGCCAACGGTGAGGGTGAGCGGGAGGCCCGACTCCATGGTAACAACGCCGGAAACCTGCCAGCCGCCCACGACATCTCTCAATAGCCGGTTGCTGTTTTTGCGCAGGAATGGAATGTCATAGACGAAGTTGACGAACGCTATGTTTTGGCGATTGTATTCCGATGGACCGAGGTCAAACTTCCACCCGGCATATGGGTTGGTTATGTAGTCCAAATCGCCGCCGTCACCGCCGTTGCTCGCGTTATTGGCAGCATCCATGGCGTGCGAGTACGTATACGCAGCCTGCAGCGTGAGGTCACGGATCTGCGAGCGCAAAGACACCTGCAAGGAGTTGTAACTGGAAGTGGCGTCATTCTGGTCCATCTTAATACCCCCGTAACCCAAGAACGGCCGGTCCAGATTTGCCTTGCCGTTGTAGTTTGGTCCCGTAAAGTAGGTCGGGAGCAGGTTCAAGGCCGGCATGTTAATTTCCGCGGCTTCGCTCATGTAACGTCCAACGTTGCCCACGTAGGCCACTGAGAGCACGGTTTGCGCGCTGAGTTGTTGCTGAACGCCCGTACTGTACTGATAGCTGGTAGGAATCTTGTAGTTTTTGGGATTCAGGGCGGTCAAGCCGTTTACCGTGACCGGGAGCGTGGCCGTACTAATCAAGGTTCCGGCCGGATCGATGCCCACGTGCGGATCGGAAAGTGAGACGTTGCTGATGGTGGGATTGCCGCCAAACAGGTTGTTGGCGCCAGACTGGTACATGTCGTTGCCCTGGATGCGCTCGTAAAAGATGCCGAATCCGGAGCGAATAATCGTCTTGCCTTTGCCAGTGACGTCGTAGGCGAAGCCAATGCGCGGGCCGAACGTATCCCAGTGGTTCCCGACCAACCCACAGGAAATCCCATTCTTACATGCGATGCCAAGCCCGTTGTCGTACGACAGCAGTCCGTTCAGCGCGGGGTTGGGACCGGCAGCCAAGAAAGGATTGGGTCCCGTGCAGGTTGCGTTAGGTATGCCTGCGCCGGAGCAAATCTGTGTGCCATTGGCGTCGGCAAACCCTATGCCGCTGCCAGGAGCAAACGCCGCCGCCGCTCCCGTCCCATCCCACAAATTGAGGTAGAAGTTGGAGTGCTGGCCGTTGACTTCTGCCGTATGCGGAATGCCGTCCCACCTCAGACCGAGGTTCAACGTCAGACGCCTCGTGGCGCGCCAATCGTCCTCGACGTACGCTGCCCAAGACACGCTGTTCCAGTGGCGGGTGTCTTTGAGCGCTGCTTCCGAATAGCTGTTGGAGAGGCCGAGGAGGAAGTCCGCAAAGTCATAGCCTGTGAAGTTGCCACCGAACTGGAATCCTCCCTGCGGGCTGTCCTGCAACGGCTGTGCCTTCACAAAGTGCAGCCAACTGCCGCCAATTTTGATTTGATGCGCTCCCCTGACCCAAGAGAGGTCATCACGGATCTGGTAGCTGTCGGCGGTATTGTTCCACGGGCTCCAGTTCTGGTTGTACACGTCTCCCGTTTTTCCAATCACGAAAATCTGCGGGAGGATGCTATTGGGCCCGGAGAACAGCCGGTGCTGCTGGAAACCCGCCTTCTGGGCGTCGAACACGCCCAACGGTGTGATATTGATGCGGTTCCCACCATAGTTAAACGCCATCTCGTTCAGAAGCGTTGGACTGATGGTATTCGCTGCGTGCACCACGGCTTGGTACGAAGGATTGCCAAACGTGTCGCTGGAGGTGGGCAGGTTGACCCACGCCCAGCGCGCCGGCACATCGGTCTGGTTGACCAGCGATTCGTCAATAAAGTGTCCGAAGATCGACCAGTGGCTGTTGAACGTGTGGTCGATCCTTACAATTTCTTCCCGGACGTTGGTGGGTGCGTTCTGGCCACCATTGAATAGGTCTGGAGTATTGGCATTGGTGCTGTTGGGGCCGGGAAAGATCCCGGCAGCTAACAAGGCTTTAGCATTGGGGTCGATTAGAGTTGGGTTAATTACGTTCGTCTTGCCGAGGTAAGAAAATGGTTGTGCCTTTGCCGGATCCGGCGCTCCGCCGGTGCAACCACTCATCGCCTGACCTGCGGCTGCAAACGCGTTTTGGACCGCTGTTGATACCTGACACGAATAGGGTGCCTGAACCCCGAGCGGAAAGTTGGCGCCTCCGTTGAACAGATTGCCCAAATTGACGGCATCAGTCAGATCCCCTCCATAAGTGCTCGTAAACGGAACGACTTGGTGGACCCCGCCACCATCCACCTCACGGCGCCACTCCATGTTGTAGAAGAAAAAGGTCTTGGGATGGGAGCTCTTGAATTCTACTGGGCCGCCGACGTTAAAGCCCCACAGATTGAAACGCAACTCCTGCACTTTTTGCGGGGCTGGATTGAACCACTTGCGGGCATCAAAGGCGTCGTTTCGCCCGAACCACCACGCTGAAGCATGATATTTGTCAGTGCCGCCTTTGACCGCGGTGCTGATAGTCGCACCCGAAACCAGCCCGTACTCCGCGGAATAGTTCGAGGTCATCACGCGGAATTCCGACAGCGAGTCGATCGAAGGCATCACGATAGCCCCGGAACCACCGCGGTCGGCAGCCTCGCCTCCATCGATCAGGTACAGGGCATGGGAAACGCGCGCACCGTTGAAGCTGACGGTCTGATCTCCTCCCATGGGTGTTGGAGTTTGGAAGTCGCGCTGAGCGCTGCTGGCTCCGGGCACGAGATTAACCAACGAGTAGAGGCTGCGGCCGTTGGTCTCGAGCTGCGTTATCTGCGTCCCAGTAATGACCGTGCTGATATCGTTGGTGTCGGCTTGCACCGCGATTTGAGTTGCTTCTACCGTCACAGTTTCTTTCGCCGCGCCCACCTCCAATTGGAAATCCAGGCGCCTGCGGTCGTTGACTTCCAATTTGATATCTTTTTGCTCGGCCGTCCGGAAGTTTGCGGCACTCGCTTTGACCACATAATGCCCAATACGCAAGTTGGGAACCACGTACTGGCCAGCTTCGTTAGTCGAAGACATAGTTACCAAGCCAGTATCGGTGTTTGTAATGGTGATTGTGACGTTCGGTATCGCCGCTCCGGATGGATCGGTAACGGTACCGACAATCGTTGCATCCTGAGCCGCGGCGACAAACGGCAGCCCGGCAAGCAACGCACACAGGGCGAAAATACGTAGCAGCCAATTGCGAGACCAATTCGGAGCTACACGAAAAGCACTTCGACTGAAAAGAAACATTTCTGCCTCCAAGCACCGTTTTTCTCAGGCACACCCCTCGACGATCGGGAATCGCCGTTAACGTACACGCACTATCGTGCTACCCTTTCCCTTTGTCAAGTGATTTTTTTAATGACCTCAACAAATCTGGTGAATGATCAGCCCGGACACCCGACTTCCTGCGCCGAGGCCGGCGAACACGCCAGCACCCCTTGGGAGCGGCGGGGCGAGTTAAGTTCTGGCTTTTGAAGGAACAGCGGAAGGAGTGAGACTGGCCGGCAGCGACCCATTACCCCAGAGTACTGCGTCGCTCAATTTGCCTTCTGTGGACCTGATCTCCCTGAAAAGGTGCAAATTGGAGGACATAACCACGCCAGGGCTAAGATGCACTGACGCGGGAAAGCTCACCTTGCTGATTAGGTTGTCGGCCATCACGCGAACAGCGATCTGCCCTTGTCGGTGCGGCTGCTGGTAAATGGACGCGGCGATTGTTCCCTTCTTGAAATAGGGCGACATCTCGACGAAAAGGTCTGTAGTGATGAGCTTCACTTTTCCGCCAAGGCCACGCGCGCCAAGAGCCCGGCAGACTGGGAGAGAGTTGACCGTGTTAACGTAAATTCCGGCAAGCCCAGGCACGCGCCGCAGCAGATCGAAAGTCTTTTGAAAACTCTCATCCTCATCTTCGTGCCCTTCGATGACAGCCGCAACTTTCCCGCCGGGGCAGTGCTTCGGAAAAGTCTCCGAAAAACCATGCGTCTTCTCGCGATGATCTTCCGCCGTCAACATGCCTGCTACGACGGCAACTTTCGACCCCGCGAGTACGAACTTTCCCATCAGCTCGCCAGCTAGACATCCGTTGAGATACGGCTCGACGCAAACAATGCTCGAACGCCGACTTTCCGGGGCATCGGTGGATACACAAACGACGCGGATGCCTTTGGCTTCGGCTTCGTTGATCAACGGCGTGAGGCTTTTCGGGTTCCCGGCAGTCAAAATGATCCCATCGACACCGCTGGCGACAAGTTCCTTTAGAGCTTCCGTGTCTCCCTCGCCAAGCGCCTTCACCGGGCGATTTATGAATTCAATCCCGAGTTGGGATACTCGTTTGGCCTCATCTAACACGCCACTCCAAAGCTGATCATAGAAAAAGTGAATTTCTCGTGGCATACACACCCCGATGCGGGCGCTGGCGCGTGCGGTCGAAAGAGCGCGTGCCGCCAGATTGGGGGTATACCCAATTTGCCGAGCTATTTCCAGAATGCGTTGCCGGGTGGCTTCCTTGATGCCGCCGCGGCCATGCAAGGCCCGGTCGACAGTGCCGATTGACACTTCTGCAATTTCCGCAATCAGGTGGATTCCGCGAGGCGGTTTCGACATTTCCATTGCATTATCTACCAAAGCGCTGGGAGAGGAAAGCCGCGCCAACGCGTACGCAACCGTTTTTAATTTAGCTAAGAATAACGATATTCCCGGGTTTCCCGCATCCGTGTACGTCAACGTCTGCGCCTTCCCATCCAGGGGTGCGCCCCAGCATATAGGAACTTTAAACCGCTGACTCCGTTTGTTCCGCCCGCAAGCAGAAGATACCCACGATTCAAATCGTGGCGCGGCAGGCGCTCCGTTTCAATTTCTGGGATCGGTGAGCTCTCGTGTGGTGGTTGGCGTCTTTCTCGAATGGGAATAGCCACGACACTGTGGCCGCGCTAAGCCCCCGGCGCGTACTTCTTACGCCTCTCGGCCAGGTCGTTGGCGATCGATTTCGTTTGCTCGCGAGACAGCGGATAGAAGAAGAGGCAAGCCGCGGCAGCAAAGAAGCAAAGGGCGGCATAGATGCTGGCTGTCAGACGGATGCCTGATTGGGCCTGCGCGCTCTGCACGGCGGCCTCGGATACGACACCGTAGGCGGAGAGAAGCCATCCAGCAATGGCGCCGCCGAGCGCGAGACCTGCCCAAAGGGCGAATACAACAGCCGCGGTGACGGTGCCGCTGGCGCGCCGGCCGGTCTTCCACTCGCCGTAATCGGCGACATCGCCCATCATTGCCCAGAGGATGGGACCCGACAAGCCAAATGAAAACTGGCGAAGAACTTCCGTTCCGATGATCAGCGAAGTGCCCGTCGGTGGCAGGAGAAGCAACACGGCAGTGAAAACGCCTGTCAAGATCATGCTGGCAATGAAGAGTGCACGCTTGCCCATACGGATGGAGACGAAAGTGGAGCAAGCAACACCCAGCAGCAGCGAACCGAGTCCGAAACCGTTGAACCAGGAGTAAAGCTTCACATTGCCGACAACATATCGGAAGTATGGCGGCATGACGTTACCACGCACGAGAATGGCAGTGAAATAGAAGAGCGTAACCAGGAACAGCACAACCCAGGGACGATTCTGGAACAGATCCGATAGACTTTGGCCGAGCGACATCTCCTGCTGCGGGTCGGGCTGGATACGCTCTTTAGCGCTGAGGAAAGTGACGATGAAGAAGACGACGCCGACGAGGCACAGAAGGCCCATGGTCAATTGGTAGCCACGGGCATCGTCGCCACGACCGAAAAACCCGACCATTGGGATGGCCAGGCTGGCAATAATGAAGCCCGCGGAGTTGGCGGCGATTTGACGGTAGGACGAAATGCTGGTGCGCTCGTCGGGATCTTCGGTCATGACGGCGGTCAACGAGGCGTACGGCACGTTGTTGACGATGTAAATCACTCTGAGCAGGATGTAGGTGACCCAGGCGTAGATGAGCTTGCCACCTGGGCTTAGGTTTGGCGTGGTGAAAGTCAGGACGCCGATGATGCCGAAGGGCACGGCGGTCCACAGAAGCCAGGGACGGAACTTGCCCCACCGCGTCGTGGTCCGGTCCGCGATTACACCCATGACGGGGTTGAGAAAAGCTACTCCCAACCCCACCACTCCGAACAGGGTTCCCGTCTGAGCCGGAGTAAGGCCAAAGGTGTGGGTGTAGAAGTCCAACTGCAGCGCAATCATGAACTGGAAAATGAAGTTTGCGGCCATGTCGCCAAGGCTGTAACCAAACTTCTCTGCAAAAGAAAGCTTCTGCGTCATGTATGAGCCTCGTCGCTCTTTGTCGCCGGCCGCGGGACGTTTCAGTTCGGCGACATGTCTGTTCCCCTACCCTTTCACTTGCAGCAGCACTTTCTGAAGGTCCGCATCTCGTGACGAGTTGCCAACCATGATTTCGAAATCGCCGGGTTCCACGACGTACTCCATATTTACGTTATAGAAGGAAAGCCGATCGGGAGTAATGTCGAACGACACGATTGTGGATTCGCCGGGTTTCAGGCGTACTTTGCGAAAACCCTTCAGTTCCTTGACGGGCCGGGTGACAGAACTCACAAGATCGCGGATATAAAGCTGCACCACTTCGGTTCCCTCGCGTCTGCCAGTATTGCTCACGTCAACCAAAAGGCTGGTTGAACCGTCGGGCTTAATTCTTGCCTTTGTCAGCCGAGGATTTTTGATCGAAAAGCTCGTATAACTCAAACCGTAACCGAAGGCATAGAGCGGTGAGACATCGTCGAACAAATAGCCGCGGCGGGCAGAGGGCTTGTAGTTGTAAAAAGCAGGCAGATGGCCTGCGGAGCGCGGAATAGTGATCGGCAATTTCCCGCCGGGATTATAATCGCCAAATAGCACGTCCGCCACGGCTCGCCCGGTTTCCTGCCCAAGGTACCAGCATTCATAAATCACCGGAACGTTTTGGCTGACGTAATTGATCGAAAGAGGACGGCCATTGAATAAGAAGACGATCACGGGTTTTCCCGTTGCTAGCATCGCCTTAACCAACTCTTCCTGCCTCCCGATCAGATCCAGACTGGCGCGATCGCCCATATGTTGCAGCGACCACGCTTCCCGCGAGGTCTGCTCGTTGCCGCCAATCGCCAGCACAATCACATCGGCATTCTCTGCTACTTGCGCTGCTTCGCTGATTCTCTTGCGATCCTCTTCAGGATCACTGGGCACGATCTCATCCTGATTCCAAGAGCCGCCCACGGTGATTTTGCAGCCTTCGCTGTAGAGGACCTGAGCGCGGTTGCCGACCTTGTCTTTAATGCCCTGGAGCACACTGACATCGTGTTTCGGCACGCCGCTGTAACCGCCCAATAGACTGCGGTTTGCATTAGGGCCAATGACCGCGATCGATTTGATTTTCTTCGAGTCTATTGGCGCCAGGTTATTCTCATTCTTTAGCAGAGTAATTGCCTCGTGAGCCGCCGTCAGCGCAAGTTCGCGGTGCGCGTCGCAGCCGACCACGCGTTCGGCTTCGTATGGGTCGACGTACGGGTCCTCGAACAATCCCATTTCAAATTTCCAGAAAAGCATGGGAGCCACGAGTTCGTCGAGTTGCGACTCCTTCAGCACGCTTCTGCGAACTAACTCCACCAAATGCAAGTAGCAATCGGGATCAGGCAACTCGATGTTGACGCCCGCCCGAACCGCCTGCGCGCACGCGTCCCGCTTGTCTTTAGCCACGAAGTGCCCGTGCGTGTCGGGACGATAGCCGAGTTCCCAGATCGCGAAATAGTCGGAAACCAAATATCCTTTGAAGCCCCACTCCTTGCGCAAAACGTCGCGCAGCAACCACTGGTTTGTGTGTGAGGGCACGCCGTCGATCTCGTTATAAGAGGGCATGATACTGATGGCCTCGGCGTGCTTGAGTACTTCATTGAACGTGTATAGAAAAGTCTCGCGCAAAACCCTCATCGAAACGTTGGCTGGGGCACAGTTCATGCCAGACTCGGGCTGGCCGTGTCCGACAAAATGCTTTAGCGTAGCAATCACGTGTCTTTTGTCCCGGAGGCTACGATCACCCTGAAAACCGCGAACTGCGGCGATGCCGAGCCGTGATACCAAATAAGGATCTTCTCCGTACGTTTCCTCCACGCGGCCCCAGCGCGGATCGCGTGCCACGTCGACTACAGGCGTGAGCGCTTGGTGCGTTCCTCGCAAACGGGCTTCGAGGGCAGTCGTAGAAAAGAGCGATTCGACCAGTTCGGGGTTGAAGGTCGCGCCAAGCGCAATCGGCTGCGGAAAACTGGTACCGTCCACCGCGGCATGCCCGTGGAGGCATTCTTCGTGAAATATCACCGGAATTCCCAGCCGGCTGTTTTCCAGAAAGAATTTTTGGATCGCGTTCGTGAGCTCCGCCATTTCTCGGGCGTTCTTGCCACTTCCTGAATCGCTCGGCCGGCCAACCTGCCCAGGTGCACAACCGTTCGAGAACGCCGCCGCCGCTTTCTGCTGATCGAAATTGCCCTGCTCGTCTACTAATTTCTGTGCCTTCTCTCTCCAGATACACACCATCTGCGCGGCCTTCTCTTCGAGGGTCATCCTGGATAACAGGTCTCTTACTCGCCGCTGCGCTGCCAGGCTCGCTTTCTTGTACGCAGGTTCTGTTTTCATCTTGCCCGACTTGCGAACAGGCTTCTTCTTCATGCAATCCACTCCTCTCTACCACTGCGCCCTTTGCGCGAAACGGAAACGTGCGAGTGCCACTGCGAAACACCCCGAAGCAAACGGTAGCAGGTGAGCTTCAGGGAACCTTCGTCGAAGGATTTTCTTTTTGAATTCTTGCAAGGCGCCCGGCACATGATACTATAGGCGCTCGTTAACGTACACGCCTGCAAGCGTGTACGCAGGAGGTTCGTCGAGGAGCCGCCCATGCGCTCTCAATCTTCGCGCTTGCTGGGGTGCCCTGTTCCTATTCGACGTCGGACGAAATCGTCCTTTAACCTCGCTAATTCGGAAAGCATCTAAACCGAAACTCCATAAATCTCGGCGTTGCGCATTCGTTCCAATCGGGAGAGAGACATGAGTCACAATGGATCATATCAGCCCAGGCCAGAACATAAGTTTTCGTTCGGGTTGTGGACTATTTCAAATCGCGGGCGAGATCCCTTTGGGGACGTTGTCCGTCCCGTGCAATCTCCTGTGGAGATCGTGGGCTTGCTCTCCGAAGTCGGGGCCTGGGGGGTCAATTTGCATGACAATGACCTGGTCCCCATTGACGCCACGCCAGCCGAGCGCGATGCCATCGTGCGCGAGTTTCAAAAGGCATGCCAGCAATATGGCATCGCCGTGCCCATGGCCACTGTCTCCTTGTTCTTTCACCCGATTTTTCGAGACGGCGCCTTCACGGCGAACGATCCCGAAGTCAGAGCTTACGCGCTGCAAAAGACTATGCGCGCCATGGACCTTGGCGCAGAGCTTGGCGCCAAGATATTTGTTCTGTGGGGTGGCCGAGAGGGCGCAGAAACTGATGCTTGCCGGCGCCCTGACGAAGCCATAAAGCGTTTGCGCGAAGCAATCAACTATCTCTGCGAGTACAACCTGGACCGAGGTTACGGATTCCGGTTTGCTCTCGAAGCCAAACCGAATGAGCCTCGGGGAGACATTTACATGGCCACGACCGGTCATTACCTGGGCTTCATTGCGACACTCGATCACCCGGAAATGGTGGGAGTCAATCCGGAGATGGCACATGAGCATATGTCCGGTTTGAATTTTGTCCACGGAGTGGCGCAGGCTTGGGAGGCAGGCAAGCTCTTTCACATCGATTTGAACGATCAAATGCCGGGCAGGTACGATCAAGATCTGCGCTTCGGTTCCGCGAATCTTAAGGCTTCGTTCTGGCTGGTCAAGTTTCTGGAAGACGTCGGTTATCAGGGTCCCCGTCATTTTGACGCACACGCCTACCGCACTGAGGACTGTGCAGGCGTGAAGGATTTTGCCCGCGGTTGCATGCGCACGTACTTGATCTTGAAAGAGAAAGGCGAACGCTGGAACGCCGACAAGGAGATCCAAGCCATCCTTCGCGAAATCTCCGCTGACGGGAAGCACGCGCCGCCAACCGGAAAGTACTCCAAGCAGGGAACGCAAGCTTTACTGGCTCATTCTTTCGACAAGGACACGATCTTACGCAAACGCCTTCCTTACGAACGCCTGGATCAGCTAACTGTGGATATACTTACAGGGGTCCGATAAGCGCAGTCACAGTCATTGATACGGAAAGCAGATCCCTACGTGACCGCGAGGAGTGTCGGAGTCTGGCTGGCGCAGGACCGCTTACGCGGGTCTAATGCCATATGAATGCTAGAGATGCTTCCGGAAGGGCGGCCTGAAAACCTTATGGGGCATTCGTCACTCAACCTTACCAACAAGACAGCCGTCGTGATCGGCGGCACCAGCGGAATCGGCTTGACGCTCAGCCGTGGACTTGCCGAAGCCGGTGCAAATGTCGTGCCCACTGGGCGACGGGAAAGCCTGGTGCGCGAAGCGGCGCGAATAGTCGAAGAAGCAGGCAGGCGATCTCTCGCGCAGGTCTGTGATGTGACAGACCAGAGCGAGATCGAACATCTTCGTGATGTAGTTCTGCAAACTTTCGGCAGCGTTCAAATCCTGGTGAACTGCGCAGGGCGCACGAAGCGCATGCCCACGCTCGATTTTCCTGAATCAGAGTGGAACGCCATTTTGGAGACGAATTTGAACGGAACGCTGCGCGCGTGCAAGGTTTTCGGGAACCATATGATCGAGCGCGGCTACGGCCGCATCATCAATATCGCGTCGTTAAGCTCCTTCGCAGGCGCTTTTGAGGTAGCCGCGTACTCAGCGAGCAAGGCCGGGGTAGTGGGACTTACGAAATCGCTGGCCGTGGAATGGGCTTCCAAAGGCGTTTGTGTCAATGCGCTCTGCCCGGGAGTGTTTCGTACAGACTTGAATGCTGAACTGCTGGATGGCACTGCCCGCGGCAGAGAATTCTTGATGCGCACCCCAATGCATCGCTTTGGAAACCTGGACGAATTGGTCGGTGCGGCTGTTTTCTTGGCGTCTGATGCCGCTAGTTTTGTGACCGGTCACGTGCTGGTGGTGGATGGAGGCTTCTTGGCCAGTGCCGTCAACCAATGATCTGGGGCCCCTGAAAAGACAGTTGCGAATTACTTGCGGACGGCGGTGGCCATTTGTTCGCGGGTTCGCCGAATAATCTCCAAAAATTGCCGGGCGGTCTCGGTTATCACTTCAAGCTTGCCCGCTTTCAAGGCTGCAGCCTGAACTAATTCCCCGCCTACGCCCAACGCAACTGCGCCGGCCTTGAGAAAATCGCTAGCCGTCTCCAAGTTCACGCCGCCCGTGGGAATGAGAGGTATTTCAGGTAGCGGCCCCTTAAGGGCTCGGATGTAGGTTGCACCGCCAACCGCGCTGCACGGGAACACTTTAACGTAGTCAACGCCGAGTTGCCAGGCGAAGTCCACCTCCGTTGGCGTGAGTGCTCCGGCCATCATGACTACCCCTTGTTCTTTGGCGAACTCGATGGTCTGGCGATTCGTTCCTGGGCTGACCAGAAATTGTGCACCTGCATCAAGGCATTTCCGCGCGGTTTCTGCGTTTCTCACCGTTCCCGCGCCAATCAGAACGTTTGAACCGCAACTCTTTACCAGCGCCTTGATTACTTCGACAGCGCCCGGAACCGTCATCGTAATTTCAACAATCGGGATTCCGCCCTGGCCGACGGCGTCGGCGGCCATGCATGCTTCCGCTGAGGACGCGGCCCGCACAACGGGAATGATGCCGACCGTCTCAATTCTCTGACGAACTTCTTGCTTGTTCATATCAACCTGTGTAGCGCTCAATGGATTGGGTCATCGAGCAATTCGCGCGCCCTTTCCTTTCATCACTTGCAGGACTTCCTGTAAATTGACCATCGAAGTATCGCCGGGAGTTGTCATGGCCAAAGCTCCGTGAGCTGCTCCGCATTCAACGGCCCACTGAGGGTCCTTTCCCGCCAGGAATCCATAGATCAAACCCGAGGCAAAGGAATCGCCGCCGCCCACGCGGTCCAGGATTTCGAGATTTTCTCGATTGGGAGCCTCGAAGAATTCTCCGTCGCAATAGCAAATCGCGCCCCAGTCATTCAGGGTTGCAGTCTTGGCCTTGCGCAAGGTGGTCGCTACAACCGAAAAAGAATAGTCGCGAACCGCTGTTTCTATCATGCTCCGAAAACCGGCCGTCTCGAACTCCGAGTGGCTTTCGTCGAGTCCGGGGATTTGATAGCCGAGCGCAGCGTTGAAATCCTCTTCGTTGCCGAGCATAACATCAACCAGCGGGGCGAGCCCGCGATTCACTTCTTGCGCGCGGGACTTCCCTCCCATGGATTTCCATAGCGATTCCCGGTAATTCAGATCGTACGAAATCACGGTCCCGTGGCGTTTTGCGCTTTGCATCGCTTCTCGCGCGATTTCCCGCGAAGACTCCGAGAGCGCACAGAAGATTCCCCCTGTATGAAACCAGCGAGCACCGTACTTGCCGAATACGGATTCCCAGTCGATGTCTCCTGGCTTGAGTTGTGACGCTGCGGAATTGCCGCGGTCAGAACAGCCTAAAGCGGCGCGCACTCCATAGCCGCGCTCCGTAAAATTCAGACCGTTGCGAACCGCTCGGCCGACCCCGTCAAAGGGCCTCCACTTGACCAAGGATTGGTCGACCCCGCCCTGATAAATCAGATCCTGCAAGAGGCGGCCGACGGCGTTATCGACAAAAGCGGTGACGATCGCCGTGTCGAGCCCAAAACATCTCTTCAGCCCCCGCGCAACGTTGTACTCTCCGCCGCCTTCGTAAACATCAAAGTGGCGAGTTGTCCAGATGCGCCGATCACCGGAGTCGAAGCGCAGCATCACCTCGCCGAGGCTCACAAGGTCCCAGCGGCATTGCTCTTTCGGTTTTATGTGTAGCGGCATGGATCTGGTCCGTGGTTCTAGATCGCAACAGGCTCCAACTTCGGCGCTAAAAGCTGAATTGCGCCTAACGCAATCAAGTATGCAAAACCCGCGAACAAAAAAGGAATTGTATAACTATGCGTCCACTGCAGGATGTGGGAGACGACCTCCGCAATAATCATTCCTGCGGCAGCGCCAGCCATTCCCCCGATTCCCACGACCGAACCAACCGCTTTCGCGGGGAACATGTCCGACGGCAGCGTAAATAAATTCGTGGAAAAACCCTGATGCGCGGCTGCTGCCAGCCCAATCAACAGCACGGCGCGCCAGGTACTCTGAACACTTGCCGCGAAGACAATCGGAAGAACGGCCACCGCGCAGATCAAAAATGCCAGCTTTCGCGCGCCATTCACTGTGCCGCCACGCGACAGAACAAATGACGAAATCCACCCGCCCAGAACACTTCCGCCGTCCGCCATCAAGAAAATTGCGAGAGTAGGCAAGCCCACCTGACGCAGCGCGAGACCGTGCCTTGTTTGGAGAAAATCCGGTATCCAAAATATATAAAACCACCAGACAGGGTCGATGAGGAATTTCCCGAGAACATAAGCCCACGTCTGCCTGTAGCGCAGCAGCTCCAGCCAGCGGACTGTGTTTCCGGGTGGGGAAGCATCGCTTCGAATATAGGCCAGCTCTTGCGCAGAACATCGGGGGTGATCTTCCGGCGGGCGATACGTTCCTAACCATAGGACGAGCCAAAGGAAGCCCAGCGATCCTACCAAGACAAATGCCCAGCGCCACCCCCAGTGCACGGCAATCCAAGGCACCAAGAGCGGAGTAAGCAGCGCGCCAACATTTGCTCCGGCGTTGAAGATCCCTGTCGCCAGAGCTCTTTCTTTTTGGGGGAACCATTCTGTAGCGGCCTTCAGACTTGCAGGGAACACTGCGCCTTCATTCAGACCAAGGAAGAAGCGCGCCGCTATGAATCCAGCCCGACCTGTTACTGCTCCCTGCGCCATGGCCGCCAGACTCCAAAACACCACCGCCAGGGCGTAGCCCAAGCGCGCTCCAACGCGGTCAATAAACCACCCAGCGGCGGCTAATCCGATGGCATAAGCAGCTTGAAACGCGAAAACGAGATTGCCGTAGTCAATCTCCGACCAACCCAAGTTGTGCTGAAGAGTCGTTTTCAGGACGCCGATAACCTGTCGATCCATGTAGTTCTTGGTCATCCCAAAGAACAAAACCGCACAGATCACCCAACGAAAATGACTCGCAAGGCGCAAAGAGCTTCGCGCCGAAAGTGGAGCAGCCGCGTCTGAAGTGGGATTCGTTATAGTATCCTAGTCCTTAAGACACTGGTGCTTTGTGTGGTGCACTGGACAAGGGCTGACTGACGGAAGGTCACCTAGCCAGATATTCTTGCCAGTAATGGAAACCTCTGAGCCACCCAGGAGCAGCCCATACGCATCGCTGTCGACCGGATGATAGCACGTAGCTTGCGCAGCGACGCGAGCCAAAGGAACTTGCCCGGCTCTTTGCAAGTCCTATATGCACCCCGGGGGCTGAATGAATTTCATCCACGAGGATTTCCTGCTGCAATCGAACTTCGCCCGCCGGCTATTTCATCAATATGCTGCCCCCGAACCGATTCTTGATTTCCATTCGCATCTTCCCCCTCAGGATGTCGCCGAGGACCGGCGCTTCGCGAATCTCTTTGAAATCTGGCTTGAGGGCGACCACTACAAATGGCGGGCTATGCGCGCGAACGGAATTGCGGAACGTTTCTGCACCGGCGATGCACCCCCGTACGAGAAGTATTTGGCCTGGGCCAGAACGGTTCCGGCCACGCTGCGCAATCCGCTCTACCATTGGACGCACCTGGAGCTAAACCGCTATTTCGATTTGGGGATGTTGCTTGATGAAAGCTCCGCAAAATACATCTGGGACTCCGCGAATCTTCTCCTGAAAAGGGACGATCTGAGTGCTCGCGGGATTTTGAAGAAGTTCGATGTCCGGGTTCTCTGCACCGTCGACGATCCATGCGATGACTTGAAACATCACCGAACCGTTGCCGATTCGCACTCAGGGCTAAAATTGCTTCCTACGTTTCGCCCTGACAAAGCCCTCCTCGTCGATTCTTCCGAAGAGTTCAATACCTGGGTTGATCAATTGCAAGCCGCCAGCAACCTGAGTATTACAACGCTTTCTGATTTTCTCGATGCCATCAGGCAAAGACACGACTACTTCCACGCGCATGGGTGCCGACTGTCGGATCATGGAATCGTCCACTGCTTTGCCTCGCCGTCGGGCGAGCAACAAGCATCCTTGATTTTCTCGAAAGTACGCGCGCGAACTTCCGCGACGAAAGAGGAGGCGGAACAATTTGCTTCCTACTTGATGCTGTTTTTGGGACGGCTGGACGCGGAGAAGGGCTGGACCAAGCAACTGCACTTGGGTGCGTTGCGAAACGTCAACACCCGAATGCTCCGGGAAATTGGCCCCGACACAGGATTTGATTGCATTGGCCAATGGCCACAGGCCCCCTACCTTTGTTCGTTCTTTGACCAACTCGAGCGGGAACATTCGTTGCCCAAAATGATCGTCTACAACGCGAACCCCGCCGACAATTACGCCATCGCCACGGCTATCAGCAGCTTTCAACGAGGACCGATTGCCGGCAAACTGCAGTTCGGCAGCGGTTGGTGGTTTCTTGACCAGCAAGAGGGCATCGAATGGCAACTCAACGCATTGTCTCGCACCGGGTTACTTTCCCGTTTTATCGGTATGTTGACCGATTCCCGCTCATTCATGTCCTTCCCTCGCCATGAATACTTCCGCCGGATTCTCTGTAATCTTCTCGGAGAAGACGTGATGAAGGGAGAGCTTCCCAACGATGAAGCGCTTCTCGGTTCGCTCGTCAGAAATATCTGCTTCCAAAACGCTCAGCAATACCTGGAGTTGGGGCTGACTGAGGCGGAGAATGCTAATCGGCCTGAAGCTCCTGCCCCCCCGACGCTGGCCTGATTGCCCTCATTCTTACCAGCTGTGCAGCGTCCCGTCCAGCTTCCGGTTGATTGGCAAGTACGCCCGTTGGTAGGGGTAGCGCGCCGCCTCTGACTCGTCGATATCAACGCCGAGGCCGGTCGCGTCGCCTGGATGCATCGAACCGTTCTCGAAAGTGTAAGAATGCGGGAAAACTTTATCTGTCTCCGCAGTGTGCCGCATGTATTCCTGAATTCCGAAGTTATGAATGCTGAGATCGAAATGCAGGGCCGCCGCCATGCACACGGGACTCAAGTCTGTGGCGCCATGGCAGCCTGTCCGAACGTGATAGATTTCCGCTAGGTTTGCAATCCTCCGTAAATGCGTGATGCCGCCGGCGTGCACGACCGTCGTTCGAATGAAATCGATCAACTGTTCCTCGATCAATTGCTGGCAATCATAAATACTGTTGAACACTTCACCCACAGCCAACGGCGTCGTGGTGTGCTGCCTGATGATCCGGAAGCTCTCCTGCAATTCTGCTGGAACTGGATCCTCAAGCCAAAACAGGTGGAACGGTTCAAGCTCTTTGCCGAGGCGTGCTGCTTCGATCGGAGTCAACCGATGATGCGCATCGTGCAGCAAGTGTAAATCGGGGCCGAATTCCTTGCGCAACCGGGCAAACAGTTGCGGCACAAAATTCAAATAGTGCTCCGACGACCATTGATTCTCGGGAGGCGCATCCTTCTCTGCCGGCTCGTAGTACATGCCTCCGCGCCCAACACCGTAGGTACTGGCGATCCCTGGAAAACCCGACTGAGCGCGAATCGCCTTATATCCGAGTCCAACATAATGGCCTACCGCATTTACCGTCTCCTCGATGGTTGCGCCGCTCGCGTGCCCATAGACCAAGACGGAATCGCGCGATGCTCCGCCAAGCAACTGATACAAAGGCACGCCCAAGCTCTTGGCTTTGATGTCCCACAGCGCCGTGTCCACCGCGGCGATCGCGCTCATGGTCACGGGCCCGCGCCGCCAGTACGCGCCCTTGTAAAGGTACTGCCAAGTGTCCTCAATGCGCCGGGCATCACGTCCCTTCAGCAACGGAACAATGTGATCACTCAAATAGCTGGCCACCGCCAGTTCCCGGCCATTCAAGGTGGCATCGCCCAAACCGCAGATCCCGTCTTCCGTAATGATCTTCAATGTGACGAAGTTGCGTCCCGGGCAGCAAACAATCGCCCTCGCGTCGACAATTCTCATTGCTGGTCTCTCCCTCGGCGCGCACAAGCAAAATATCTCACTCCCACCAACCCCCTGGACAACTGCTCTATAATCGCGGCAGGTGCTATCGCAATTGTGAAGGAAGGCATCGCTATGAAGAATACATCGGACGAAGATTTATGCGCGGCTTCGACTTGGGCTTTTCGTGTCGTCGGCGCCGCGATGGCCATGCTCCTTTGTTCGCTTGCGTTGTGTCTCCATGCGCTGGCGCTCGGGCAGGCACGTTATATCGAGACCACCCATAAGCCTGGCAGTTTTGTCATCGCCAGTCAGACGCAAGCCGCGACCATTTATGTAGACGCCAACGACTACGCCGGAGTTTTGCGCGCCGTTAACAATCTGCAGGCAGACATCAAAAGCGTCACGGACTGCACCGCGGCCATTGTACACGAGACCGGAAGTCATGAATTGAGCGTCATTCTTGTAGGCACGCTTGGGAAGAGCGCCGCCATCGACCAATTGGCTCGCGATGGCAAGATCGACGTAGCAGCGATTCGCGGAAAGTGGGAATCCTTTAGCATTCAGACGGTCGTCAATCCTTTGCCTGGCATGGAACGCGCGCTGGTCATTGCTGGCAGCGACAAGCGTGGAACCATCTACGGCATCTACGACCTCTCAGAACAAATTGGCGTCTCCCCTTGGTATTGGTGGGCCGACGTTCCAGTTCACCACCAGGACACGCTCACAGTTAATCCGGGCATCTATACCCAAGGCCCCCCCGCAATCAAGTACCGGGGAATTTTTCTGAACGACGAGGCACCGTCTCTAACCGGCTGGGTGAAGGAAAAATACGGAAACTACAATCACGAGTTCTACGAAAAGGTCTTCGAACTTCTGCTTCGCTTGAAAGCCAACTACCTCTGGCCGGCCATGTGGAACAACGCGTTCAATGAAGATGATCCCCTCAACCCGAAGCTTGCGGATGAGTACGGAATCGTGATGGGTACTTCCCATCATGAGCCCATGATGCGCGCGCAGCAGGAATGGAAACGCCACGGGAGCGGGCCGTGGGACTACTCCAAGAACGGAGCGGTGCTCCGGGAGTTTTGGCACCAGGGCCTGGAACGAAACAAAGACTACGAGAACATGACCACTATTGGCATGCGCGGAGACGGCGACCTGCCAATGTCCGAAACCGCCAATATCGCGCTTTTGGAGCAGATCGTAGCGGACCAGCGAAAAATCATTGCGGACGTGTATCACCGAGATCCAGCGACCGTCCCCCAGGACTGGGCTCTCTACAAGGAAGTGCTGGAATACTACAACAAAGGAATGCGCGTTCCCGATGATGTGACTTTGCTATGGTGCGATGACAATTGGGGCGACATCCGCCGCCTTCCAACTCCCGAAGAGCGCAAACGTAGCGGCGGCGCAGGCGTTTACTACCACTTTGACTATGTTGGCGACCCGCGCTCGTACAAGTGGATCAACACGAATCCCGTCCCAAAGGTCTGGGAGCAGATGAATCTGGCCTTGAACTATGGCGCTGATCGCATTTGGATTGTGAATGTCGGCGACCTGAAACCAATGGAATTCCCGATTGAGTTCTTCCTGAGCCTGGCCTGGAATCCTGCCAGGTGGCCGAAAGAAAGCATCGCAGAGTTCACAAGGCTCTGGGCCACCCGGGAATTTGGCCCAGAGTATGCCGACGACATCGCTGACATCGTTTCTAAATATGCGAAATACAACGGCAGGCGCAAACCTGAACTTTTAGATCCGAGCACGTACAGTCTGGGGAACTATCGCGAAGCGGACACAATCGTTGCGGATTTCCAGGCAATTACGGCAAGAGCAGAAGAGATTTACAAGAAACTGCCCGAGGAAGAAAAGAGCGCCTTCTACGAACTGGTTCTCTACCCAACCAATGCGTCTTCCGTGGTCAACGAACTCTATGTGACGGCGGGAAAGAACCAGCTTTACGCCAGCCAAGGGCGCGCAAGCAGCAACCAGCTTGCTCATGAAGCGCGAGATCTGTTTCAAAAAGATGCGGAACTATCCTCCTACTACAATCACACGCTGGCTGGCGGCAAATGGGATCACATGATGGATCAGACGCACATTGGCTACACGTTTTGGAATGAGCCGCCGCAGAACAATATGCCTAAGGTCACCGAAATTGAGCTTCCGGATGCCCCGAGTATGGGCATCGCGGTGGAAAGCTCGTCGCTCGCGTGGCCGGACGCTCCAAAGTCGCCAGCTCTTCCGCAATTCGATGTCTTCAATCAGCAGCACTATTACGTTGACATCTTCAACCGTGGAGAATCTTTTTTTGCGTTTACTGCGAAGGCGAGCAGGCCGTGGATCGTCGTTAGCGAATCGCAAGGCAAGATTGATGAGGAAAGACGGATTTGGGTCAGCGTGGATTGGAGCCGCGCTTCGGAAGGAAATAGCAGCGGCTCCTTGACAATATCGAGCAGCAGCGGTGAGAACGTTGCTGTGAAGGTCGACGCGTTTCGTCCCGCCGCGCCAAAAAGAGACAAGCTGGATGGTTTTGTCGAGGGTGATGGCTATGTGTCCATCGAGGCCGTCCATTACAACAGGAAAGTCGATGGCCCCTCAGCGCGTTGGGAGAAGATCGACGATCTAGGGCGGACGCTTTCCGCGATGTCGGTGTTCCCCGTGACGGCACAGAGTGTGTTGCCGGGTCAGAATGCGCCTTGCCTGGAATATAAGATGTACCTTTTCGACTCAGGCACTGCCACTGTTGATGCCATTCTCGATCCCACGCTCAACTTTGTTCCAGGCCGCGGGCTCCGCTATGCGGTTTCCTTCGACGAAGAAGCTCCTCAGGTCATTGATGTGCTGGCCCAGAACACAACGGAGGCGTGGGCGACTTCGGTGAAAGACAGCGTTCGAACAGCAACATCCAGCCACAAAATAGTGAATCCCGGTTATCACACTCTCAAATTCTGGATGGTGGATCCAGGTGTCCTACTTCAAAAACTGGTTGTTGACCTTGGCGGCGTGAAG
>Ga0335077_10002821_pt1 | contig 20809 bp, 16 predicted proteins | sample Lox_Sample_31_FD_207151 | JGI IMG/M metagenome (GOLD analysis project Ga0335077, IMG submission 207151) | Soil microbial communities from Loxahatchee National Wildlife Refuge, Florida, United States - Lox_Sample_3.1 | ecosystem: Environmental > Terrestrial > Soil > Wetlands | place: USA...
CGGACGATGCTGGAAGTGTTTTGGAAGGGCTTTTGGTGGCGGAGGACGGGATCGAACCGTCGACCTTGGGGTTATGAATCCCACGCTCTAACCATCTGAGCTACTCCGCCGGGGAGCTGGCGCGCCAGAACGGCAGCGCCAAAGTAAATCATACGGGGGGCTGGAGTTGAGGTCAAACCTCTTCCGGTTCCTAGTGTAGTCCGCCGGAAGTCCATGGCATTATTCGGCGGAGCCGTAAGAGGAAGGCAGCTGGGGCTAAAGCCCGAATTCCTTTCATTGGGGCTTTTGCGGCACGACTGAAGTCGTGCCCTGTTACAAAACTCAAGTGACGAGATTTACGGCGGACTACACTAGCCGCCATTTCCGCAATCCGGCCATCCGCCGAAAAGACTTAGGTACCGTTACTTGCGTCTGGACTTTCAAGCAACTATCCACTCCGGCACGCATCTGCTAAGAAAACGGTTCTTCCGTTCCTTCACAAGCCATCCTGGTCCGGCGCGGTGCCGGATCGGGAGGCCTGTTCCCTCGCCCAATTACACTCAGATTCAAATGAAATCACCCTCGATTGCGGCCGTCATCCCGGCCCGCCTGGCTTCCACGCGGCTGAGCCGCAAAGTCTTACGCGAGCTGGTCGGCCGTCCCATGCTGGAGTGGGTCTGGCGCGCCTCCATGGCCTCCGGCCGGATGGACCCCGTGCTGGTGGCTACTGACGCCGAGGAAGTGGCCGCGGTATGCCGCGCCCGTGGCATCCCTGTGGTCATGACGTCTCCCGCCTGTGCCAGCGGCTCTGATCGCGTATTTGAGGTGGCCCGCAGCATCCAGGCCGACATCTACGTAAATATCCAGGGCGACGAGCCGACGCTGACCGGCGATTTCTTCCCGCCGCTCCTGGGCCTGTTTGACCGGCCCGAGGTGCAGGTTTCCACGCTGGCCGTGCGTTGCCCCGAGGTGGAGATCGACAATCCCAACGCGGTGAAGGTGGTCACCGCCCTCGACGGCCGCGCGCTTTACTTTTCGCGCTCCACCATCCCCTTCGATCGTGATCGTACCGGGTTCACCGGCTACCGCAAGCACCTGGGCATCTACGCCTACCGTAAGGCGGCGCTGGAGAAGTTCGCGTCGCTGCCCCCCGGCCGTCTGGAACAACTGGAGCGGCTCGAACAACTGCGCCTCCTCGAGAACGGTAACGACATCTATGTAGCGGAGGCGCCTGCCGACACCATTGGGGTGGATACCGAGGAGGACCTTGTCAAGGCCGAAGCGGTGTTGAAAGGCAGGGACCAAGGGAAAAAGGAACCAAGGGACTGAGGGACCAAAGGTAAAGAACGACTGGCGGAATTGCGCGCAAGAACCGGGTGGCAGCAGGCGTTGCGACTCGGCGAGCATGGTGTACATGAACAGCACAACGAAACTCGCGATCAATGAAACAACGCCGGGCACGGCCGCGGAAATCGACGCCGAGCGGGCCTGGGACCAGGTCGTGCGCCGCGATCCCGCGGCGACGTTCTTCTACGCGGTCACCACCACCGGCGTGGTTTGCCACCCCGCCTGCAAGAGCCGCCTCCCGCTGCGGTCCAATGTCCGCTTCTTCGGCTCGGTGCAGAAAGCCCAGGCCGCCGGATTCCGTCCCTGCCTGCGTTGCCGTCCGGTTGGCGCGCGCGCCAACGCGCTCGACACGATCCGCGCTTACATTGAGCGCCATCTCGACGAGCCCGTGCGGCTGTCCGACCTGGGGCGCATCACCGGCCTGAGCCCGTTTACCGTGCAGCGCCTGTTCAAGAGCGCCATGGGCGTGAGCCCGCTGCAATACCGGCGCGCGCTCAAGGCAGGCCGCCTGCGTTCCGCGCTGAAGCAGGGCGAATCGGTGACGGACGCCATCTACACCGCCGGGTTCGAATCGCCGAGCCGGGCGTACGAAGGCGCGCAACTGGGCATGACGCCCGCCCGGTTCGCGCAGGGCGGCAAAGGCGAGGAGATTCGCTGGGCCATGGGCCCTTCGCCCTTCGGCTGGATCATCGTGGGAGAAACCCGGAAAGGCCTGTGCTGGCTCTCGCTCGGTTCAACCGCCGCCGCCGCCGAGGCGAGCTTGCGCGAGGAGTTTCCCGCTGCCACGCTGCGCCCCGATCCGTCCCTGTCGCGGCTGGTGGAATCTGCGCTGGCAAGCGTCCGCGACGGATCGGATCTGGAAGCAGCCAATCGCTCCCTTGACCTGCGCGGAACGGTCTTCCAGCTTCGCGTCTGGCAGGCCCTGCGCCAGATCCCGCGCGGCGAAACCCGCACCTACAGCCAGCTCGCGCGCGACCTCGGAGACGCGAACGCCACCCGCGCCGTGGCCCGCGCCTGCGCCACCAATCGCGTAGCGCTCGTTGTGCCCTGCCACCGCGTTATCGGCGCCGACGGCTCGCTGACGGGCTATCGTTGGGGCGTTGAGCGCAAGCAGCAACTGCTCGAGGCGGAGAGGGCCCATTAGGCGCAGAGATTCACGCGCCTCGCCGCCTGGCGCACGCTGCCCTTCAGAGTGAATTTCGGCATCAGAATGAGGCGCCAGGTGCTTTGAGAACAGCAACGCGGCAATCTCCGAGGAGATTGCCGCGTTTGCCCATCAGTCACAGACTGACACCGATTCTTTCTTCGCCTCCCCGGCGTCAAGTCCTCGCCGTTCTGTTCAGCGCACCCGAAAACTGACGTTTATCGACCACCCGTTGTCGGTCGCGTCTGTCATTGTGAGCCGATACTCGTAATTTCCAGGAAGAGGCACGTTAGGAGGACCAAAACTTGAATTGTCTGCAATGAAGATCGGGAAGTGGCTGTATCCATCCACATTGAGATCGACATAGGATGGACAGACCACCTGGCTGGGAAGAGGTGGCATTGCGAAATCCGCAAGGTACTGGTCCCAAAGCCGGCCATTGCGGTAGGCTTCTCCCACAATGCGGATGTGGAACAGGGTGTTCGGGATGATCGGGCCCGACGTAAAATCCGGCGAGGACCCCTTTGTTCTCGGATACGGCACCGCCACGGACACAGCCCATATTCCGTTCGGAGCGGAGAACTCCTTCACGAGAAACGTGGACCTCCCTGTAATTCATGATGTCGATGCCAGCCTCCACCTCGTGGTTGTAGGGCGGCTGATGGCGATCACCAGGTCCAATTCCCAGATTGACGCAAGTCTGATGTCTCAAGGGGTAAAACAGATAGGTCATCGTTTGCCCGAATTCGACATAGTCCGGTGGTGATCCGCTGGAAGCGGTAAACACGTGAAAGTCCACCGGCTTCCAGGTCGGATTGCCGCTGGCCTCGAGTTTCACCGGCGGCGGCGGGCCGCACTTATCTCCGTCTAAACCTGCCGGCGTGATCGCGCTGGGTTGAGCGGCCAGGCCGACGACTGCTGCGAAAACGAAAGCCGGGATGAACCAGATCTTTTTCATCGCAAACTCCTGAACTTGCGGTACTGGCGCCACAAAACGTGCGAACAATCCATCGCGTTTGGGCGCCTGTGGCGCGATCAGGTTCGTTTCTTATGTTGAGCAAAATAGGCCACATTGATTCCCATGTCCCAGGACTCGCTCTGAACCGGTTTTTGCGGGGACGGGGCGGCCGCGGTCCGCACGCCCCCTGATACTTCTTAACGCAAGTTGCCACAAAATTCCTTCGTCAAATTCCTTCGTCCATCCCCCTTCTGTGGTCTTCTAAACGTACCCGCCTATGCTGCGAATGCTCGAAAGCTATTTTGAATTCACTCATCTTGGAACCAACTGGCGCACGGAAATCCTGGCCGGGACCACCACCTTCCTGACCATGGCCTACATCGTGCTGGTGAACCCCGCGATTCTTGCGGAGGCCGGCGTGCCTCTGCCCGCGGTCACCGCGGCCACGTGCCTCTCGGCGGCGTTCGGCTCCATCCTGATGGGCGTGGTTGCCCGCTATCCCATTGCGCTTGCGCCGGGCATGGGACTGAACGCGTACTTCACCTACACGGTCTGCATCAAGATGCACATCCCCTGGCAGACCGCGCTGGGCGCGGTGTTTATCTCGGGCGTGATTTTTCTGGCGCTCACGGGCGCGGGCATTCGCCAGATGATCCTTCGCGCCATTCCCCACGAGCTGTACGCCGCCGTCGCCAGCGGCATCGGCCTGTTCATTGCCTTCATCGGTTTTCAGCATGCGGGGCTGGTGGTGCGCGACCCCAACACGCTAGTGGGACTGGGCAACATCCGAAACCCCACCGCCTGGCTGGCGCTGTTCGGCCTCATCCTCATGGTCGCGCTGGAAGTCAAGAGGGTGCGTGGCTCCATCCTGATCGGCGTGCTCAGCGTGACCGGCGCGGCGTGGGCGCTCAGCAAGCTGCCGCAGTTCTCCGGCCTGGTCCGCTGGACGCCCACTCCCGGTGGCGTTCACTCCCTCGGGGCCACTCTCTTCCAGCTCAACATTCGCGGCGCGCTGTCGAAGGGCCTGGTCGAGATCATCTTCGTCTTCTTCTTCGTCGATCTCTTCGATAACCTTGGCACGCTGGTCGCGGTCACCAAGCGGGCCGGGCTCATCTCGGCGGATCATTCCATTCCGCGGCTCAATCGCATCCTGTTCGCCGATGCCACGTCAACCGTCTTCGGATCGCTCACCGGCACGTCCACCGTGACGAGCTACGTGGAGTCGACCGCGGGAGTAGCCGCCGGAGGACGCAGCGGCATCACCGCCATCGTCACCGGCTTACTGTTCCTGGTGACCGTGGTCGCGGCTCCATTCGTCGGCATCGTGCCGCAGGCTGCCACCGCGCCTGCTCTCATCCTGGTGGGCTCCATGATGCTGGCCACCATCACCGAAATCCGCTGGCACGAGCCGGTGGTCGCGGTTCCCGCGTTTCTCACGCTGGTGCTGATCCCGCTCACCTATTCGATTGCCAACGGCCTCGGCTTTGGCATCATCGCGTGGGCTGTCCTTCACCTCGTCTCCGGGAGATTCCGCCGCCAGGACTGGCTGCTCTACACGCTGGCCGCGCTCTTCCTGGTCCGGTTCGCCTACCTGGGCTCGAGCTAAGAATGATTCAACTCACTATCGGTACGTGTCATCGTGAACAAAGCGAAGTGAAGGACCTGCTTCTTCGTCTCCCTCTCGGAGCATCTCCCGCTCGGAGCAACACTTTCCCGCCGATGCCTCTTACCATCCATATCCCCTCATTTCCCGATGGCGCGAAAGTCGTAAGCTCTCCTGAATGCCGCCCTGTACTATAAGTGGGAGCAGCAAGCACTCACATTTTTGCCATACCTGCGCACACCAGCGCGCCCGGAGAAGTGGATGCACCCAGCCCGGAATCGCCGGCCTGAACCCCGCATCGGCCATCGCCGCACCAGCCGCTCGCTCGCGTGGCCGTACCTGGCCGCCGCGGCGGCCGTGTCGCTCGTTGCCGCCCTGGGTCTCTCCTCCTGCACGAATGTCGCGGGCTTCTCGCAGCCCAGCCTGGTGCGCGTTATTGACGCCTCCTATATCGCGCCGGCCGTGAACATCTACGTCGAGAACACGCTCTTTGCAGCCAACGTCGGCCAGGGATATATCTCCAACTACGGCACCGTGTCGCCCTCCCCTGCCGCGGTCTTCAAGGTCACGCAGGCCAACGGAGGCGCCACGCTGGTCACCGCCTCCGCCACTCTGAATCCGGGCGCGCAGCACTCCGCCTTTCTCACCGACAACGGCGCCTCGCCCACCCAGTACATCATTACGGTCCTCGAGGATCAGCAGACCCCCGCAGCCGCCGGACACTCGGCGTTCCGATTCCTGAACCAGGCCCCGCGAACCGGGCCCGTTGATGTCTACATGGTCCCCGGCAGCACCACGCTCGCCAACACGATCCCGCTGTGTACTAACCTGGCAGTCGGTTCCACGTGCGGATATCTCAGCTTCGCCTCCCAGACCGTAACCATGGTCATTACGCCCGCCGGGACGACCACTCCGCAGTACACGTCGACCGCCCTCGGACTCACCGGGGGTGAAGTCCGCACGGTCGTGATCGTTGACAGCCAGCTCACCAGCAATCCCCCGGTGCAGGTGGTCATCGCCAAGGACGTGAACTGAATGCAGCCACTGGCTGCCGGCTTCTAGTTACAATCAGATTTGATGCGCTTGCCCTTCGTTTTCCGGGTCGTGTCTCTCCTCGCAATCTGTTCTTCCATCGTTCTGGCCGCCCCGGCGGCCGACACCTACCGCATCCTCCACACATATCCCCACGACCCTCACGCCTTCACCCAGGGCCTTGTCTTTGTCGGCGGCCATCTCTACGAAAGCACCGGCAAATACGGCCAATCCTCGCTGCGCATGGTCGATGTCGAAACCGGGCGCGTTCTGCAGGAACAGCCCGTCGACGCCAAATACTTTGGCGAGGGCCTCACGGACTGGGGCAGCACGCTGGTGCAACTCACGTGGGAGTCGCACATCGGCCTGGTCTACGATCGCTTCAGCTTCCGCCTGTTGCGAACATTGCCATGCCCCGGCGAAGGCTGGGGACTGACCCACGATGCAAAGTCCCTGATCCTCAGCGACGGGACACCGGCTCTCAGGTTTCTTGATCCCGCAACCTTCAAAGAAGTGCGGCGCCTCACCGTGACCGATCGCGGCAAGCCGGTAACCGACCTCAACGAGCTCGAGTACATCGATGGCCAGGTCTACGCGAACATCTGGCACTCGGATCGCATTGCGCGTATCTCTCCGCGGACCGGCAAAGTCCTGGGCTGGATCGACCTCAACGGCCTACTGCCCGCGAGCGAGCGTTCCAGCCCCGAAGCCGTGCTCAACGGCATCGCCTGGGATGCGCAGCACCGCCGTCTCTTCGTCACCGGAAAGCTGTGGCCGAAGCTGTTCGAGATCGAGGTGGTTCCACCGGGAAAACCCCGCTGACTTGCTGACTTGCCGGGGTGCCCCGTCTTAACTTGTCAGGGCGGGGTAGGGGGCGGTCGTACATCACATCCTCGCTATCGACCCCCCGGTATACTCGTCCCCAAGGCTCAGTCCATGGATTTTTCGGAGATTTCCGTTCCCACCATTCTGCAGAATGCGGCCATCCTTACCATCCTTGTGGCCTTTGCCGGCTATGCCATTACATTCCTCAGTGCGCACATGCTGGCCCGCCGGCGCGACAAGCTCGACCTGGTCAACAAGCGGTTGAACGAACTGTACGGGCCGCTGTACGTCGCATCGGAGGCCGGGAACATCGCCTACCGTTCGCTGCTGAAAAAGCAGGGCAAGACCCAAAGCGAACCCATCACCGATGAAGACTTGAAGGACTGGGTCCTGTGGATGCGAACCATCTTCATCCCTCTCAACGAAATCCGCGAGAAGATCATCATCGACAAGGCCCACCTCATCATCGAAGAGCAGATGCCGCAGTGCCTGCTCGATTTCGTGACCCACGTGGTGGGCTACAAGGCCGTGCTGCGCAAGTGGGCCGACGGCGACTTCAGCGAGCGCCGCTCCACCATCGGCTGGCCTCCCGAATTCGATGTCTACGTGCGGAAATCCTACGCGGCGCTCAAGGCCGAGCAGATGCGCCTCATGCACAGCCCCCTGTACCGGGCGTGGCGTCGCCTGTTGGGAAAAAACGGCAAAGCTTAGCTGTGCATCGCCGCCCGGATCGCAAAGATCAACCCCACCATCAGTACCGATTCCGCCGGAATCAGCAGCAGTGCCTTCCTGAGCCGCAGAGGATCCCCTCCCGCAATGGCGCCAATGACGCGCGAGCTGACCGCTAGCCCCGCCCATCCGCACGTGATCACGAACCCGATGGCGGTACCCGGCAGGCTGGGGAAATTTGCACCTGCGATCGCCAGGGTTGTAGGAAATACAGGCGCCATCGCGAGTCCTGCGATAAACACCAGCAATCCGGCCCCGCCCGCGCTGTTCGTCTGCAGCATCAGGTACGTTGTGATCGCCATGGCCACCGACGCCGCGAGCAATACCCGCAGGGGCGAGATGTGAATGAGAATGGGCGAGACCGCGACGCGGCCCACCAAGAGCCCCAGCGCAAAGCCCAGCGAGAGAATGTTCAGCGCGCGCGACTCGGGAATGCCCTGCGCGATGAGGTGCCGCGCCAGCCAGTTCCATACTCCCACTTCGCACGACACATAGAGAAACAGCAGGAATCCGAGCAGGAACAGCAGAGGCTTTCCTAGGATCGGGCCCGCATGCGTCAGTACGAACCCCGAACCCGGCGTGGGCGCCGGCATCGCGGTCGCCGCCTGTACAGCGATCGCGACAATGGTCAATCCTGCCACCGTATAGCAGAGCCGCACCCAGTTGCGATTGAACAGATTGGCCGAGATGAAGGGCGTCATCAGCCCGCCCAGCCCGAAGAACAGGTTCACGAGATTCAAGACGGTCGCTCCGTGCGCGCCCGCCGCGCCGCTGGCCAGCGCATTCGCCCCCGTGACCACGATCCCTCCGCCCACCCCCAGCAGAAACATCAGGAACGCGATGCTGCCGTAGCCGCGCGCGCGTGGCAACGCAAACAGCGAAACCGCAATGAACACCAGTCCCAGGATGAGGCCGATCTTGTCGCCCTCGGTGTCCAGCAGAGGGCCCACGGCCAGCGAGGCGATCATCAGCCCCAGCGCCTGCGCCGTGGCGATGGTCCCGTTCTGCGCGGGTGTCAGACGGAACCGGTCCGACAGGTCGGGCAGGATGGTTCCCAGCATGGCGGCGATCATCCCGTAGACAAAGATGGCGAGAATGGCGGCAAAGATCAACACGGGTTTCTAGAGTCCTTTCCTGTAGCGGCGATCGAGGTTGTTCACGGTTGTCTGCAGAACTACCGCCCAACGAGCAAAGAAAAAATCCTTTCAGTCCGTAGCCAAGCATACGGCACCCGCTCGGCCTTGCGCCTTTGCGCGTACTGAAAATCTCTTTCCGGCACCACATCGCTACCCGTCACAAAAATGGTCTACCTGAGATCACTGCCCGGACCAATCGCCGTCTACTGCAATAAAGAAGGCGCACGGCCCGCCCCCTCCGAGAGCGGCTCCGGCCGCCGTTTAGCACCTGTACACTTTCTGTCCTTGCCGGATCGGGAGTTGATTCATGGGCGATTTCTGGAAAGACTTCAAGCACGCTCTGCATCTGTTCATCAAGAGTCCCGGGTTCACCATTGCGGCGGTCTCGGCGCTGGCGCTGGGCATCGGGGCCAACACCGCCATCTTCACCGTCATCAATGCTGTCCTGCTCAAGCCGCTCGCCTACCCCGACTCTGATCGCATCGTCCAGATCGAGCTCACCTCCCCCGACGGGCCCTCCACCGCCGCATCGGTTCCGAAATTTGAAGTCTGGAGCCAACAGACCAGTGTGTTCAGGGACGTGGGCGGGTACGACTTCTCCGGCCCCGGCTTCAACATCACCGGTGACCGTCCCGAAGTCGTGCACGGCATGCATGTGACCGAGGGATGGTTTCGCGTCTTCGGCGCGCCCGTCATCCAGGGGCGCACGTTCACCCAGCAGGAAGACCTGCCAAACGGCGGCAAGGTGGTGGTGCTGAGTTATGGTCTTTGGCAGCGCAGGTTCGGCGGTGATTCCGGGGTTGTCGGCAAATCTCTGCAACTCGGCGGCGAACCCTACACCATCGTCGGAGTGCTGGGCCGGGACTTTCTTTCCGACCCCGAAGCCGATCTGTGGGTACCGTTCCAGTTCGATCCCAACACGACGAATCAGGCCCACTTCTTCCAGGCCGCCGCGATGCTAAAGCCGGGAATCACGCTTGCCCAGGCGAATGCCCAGATGAAGCTGGCGTCGCAGCAGTACCTGCGCGCCTTTCCGAAGGCGAACGCACAGTGGGGATTTATGGTTGAGCCGTTGCGTGACTCCATCATCGGCGACGCCCGGCGATCGCTGCTGGTGCTGCTGGGCGCCGTAGGGCTGGTCCTGCTCATTGCCTGCGCCAACGTGGCCAATCTCCTGCTGGTGCGCGCCACCGGCCGCAAGCGCGAATTCGCCATCCGCTTCGCGCTGGGCGCCAGGCGCTCGCGCATCATCCGCCAACTGCTTACGGAAAGCGTTATGCTCGCATTGACGGGCGGCGTCCTTGGGCTCATTCTCGGCTTCGCGGGCGTGCGCGCACTGCTCGCCATCAGCCCGGCCGGCCTGCCCCGCATCGGCGAAAACGGCTCGGCCATCGGCATCGACTGGCAGGTGCTCGGCTTCACGCTGGTAGTTTCGGTATTGACGGGCATCGTGTTCGGCCTCTTTCCCGCGTTCAGCGTCTCCCGCACCGATCTGAATTCCACCCTCAAAGACAATCGCGCCGGCACGGGCATCCGCCATGGGCGGGTCCGCGCCCTCCTCGTGGTTTTCGAAGTCCTGACGGCCGTGGTGCTGTTGATCGGCTCGGCGCTGCTGATCCGCACATTCGTGGCTCTTCACGCCGTCAATCCGGGCTTCGACCCCCACGATGTCGTCACCATGGAAATGTCGTTGACCGGTCCGCGATTCGAGAAGACCGCCGGGGTAGCCCAGCTTTCGCATGACGGCCGGCAGAGGCTGAACGCGATCCCCGGTGTCGAGACATCCGCCATTACCTGCTGCCTGCCGATCGCGGGAGAATTCGGACTGCCATTCACCATCGAGGGCAGGGCGGTCGATCCGTCCAAGGGCAATCCCAGCGCAGGGTGGATGAGCGCTTCCCCCGATTACCACAAAGTGTTCCGGATCCCCGTGATTCGCGGGCGGGAATTCACAGACCAGGACACTGCCGGGGCGCCGCTGGTTGTCCTCATCAATGAAGCTTTCGCAAAACAATTCTTTCCCGGCGAAAATCCCATCGGGCAGCAAATCCTCATTGGCCATGGGATCGGGCCGGAGTTCGAGGAGCCCGCGCGCCAGATCATCGGCGTTGTGGGTAATACGCATGACGGCGGGCTGGCCCGCGATCCCGGTTCGATGATGATCGTGCCCGATGCGCAGGTGACGGACGGCGTCACCAAGCTGAACGGCGGGATTTTCTCCCTCATCTGGGTGGTACGCACGCACGGCGACCCGCGCCATCTCTCAAATGAGATAACGGAACAACTGCGGCAGGCGAGCGGCGGATTCGCGGTTTCGCGCGTGCGCCTGATGGATGAAGTAGTCTCGCGGTCGACCGCGCGCGAAAACTTCAACATGCTGCTTCTGACCATCTTCGGCGTGGTCGCGCTGGTGCTGGCCGCCATCGGCATCTACGGTCTCATGGCCTACTCCGTGGAGCAGCGCACCCAGGAAATGGGCATACGCATCGCCCTGGGCGCCGACCGCTCCACCATTCGCAAGCTCGTGGTATGGCAGGGCATGCGTTTGGCGATCGTCGGCCTGGTGCTGGGCATCGGCGCGGCCTTCTGGTTTACGCGCTTCCTCGCGAGCTTCCTCTTCGGCGTGAAAGCCTGGGACCCGGCCGTCTTTGTCTCCGTGCCGCTGATCCTTGCGAGCGTGGCCCTGCTGGCGGTGTGGCTTCCCGCCGCGCGCGCTTCGAGGCTGAACCCGATGACCGCGCTCCGGGTCGAGTGAACCCCCCGGTGCCCCATCTCTCCGGTTTTGGAGACCTGGGAGCGGTTCTGATAAATCGCCGGGTGCCCCATATCTCCGGGCGCTTTTGGCCCGGGGATGCGCTTGAACAGCTCGATTCAGATTCGTCCTGCCCTTCAGGACGTTGCTGCCCTGATGGCTTCCGCCCTGGCCGCCCGCAGCGTGGCCACCGCATCTCCCTTGGGGTGGAACTCCATTGCGGCGACGTGCTTGTAATTCAACTGCGCCAGCTTGCGGTAGATATTGAGGTAATTGATCTCGCCAGTCCCCGGCTCGTGCCGGCCTGGCACATCGGCCACGTGGATCAGCCCAACGATGTCGATGTTCTTCTCGAGCTTTTCGATCAGATTGCCTTCGGCGATCTGCTCGTGGAACAGGTCGTAAAGGAATTGCACCTGGGGATGATTGACCGCGCGCACGATCTCCATGCCTTCGGCAGCCGATTGCAGGTAATACTTCGGGTTCTCTTCCTGGTCGATACACTCCAGCAGAAGGCGCACCGGCTGGCCGTCAATCTGCTTGCCTTCGACGAGAGCGGCCGCTTTCTTGAGGGAATCGATGCAGCTCTGGTGCTGCTGCTCGCGCGAAAGGCCGGGAACCACGTTGCCCGAAAGCATGATCATCGCCGGGCAGCCCAGAGTCTCCATGGGAACCAGGGCTTGGCGCAGTTCCTCGATCAGCGCGTCGCGCTGTGCGGGATTGGCAACGCCGTTCTTCAGGCCGGCTGTGGCGTCAAAGTGAATCCCGAGCTTTTTGCGCGCGGCGTTGGCCCGGTCGAAGTCTGCCGGCGTCCACTTGGCGTATTCGCCGACCAACTCGATATTTGTGTAGCCGGCCTCCATGACCTTTGCCAGCCGTTCTTCGAAGGGAAGAGCGTTGAAGACCGTCCACAGCATCACGGAGAGGGGAAACGGCCCGCTTGCGCCGGATGACGGCGATTCTGTGGCAGCTCCAGCGGACGCCAGGGGAGAGGCGGCGGCAAAAGCAGATGCAGCAAGGGCTTGCGTGAATTGGCGGCGATCCATCGGTCCTCCCGGAAGACGCAAGTCATCTTACTAGGTCTCGGGGGGCAGTGGATCAGGAACAGATATGTGCGCAACGAATTTCGTTCGTATCGAACACGACCGTACCTGTACGCACAACAAAACCCCGTCCGGAGACGGGGCCCTGCGCTGTTTCGAGAATATGATCCGGGACGAGCACCGCCCGAACGGCCTACGCCTTCGCGACCTTGCCGCTCTTGATGCAACTGGTGCAGACGCGCAGGCTCTTGGGCGCGCCATTGACCAGCGCCTTCACCTTCTGCAGATTCACGTTCCAACGCCGACGGGTGACGTTGTGCGCGTGAGAAATGTTATTTCCGAACTGCGGCCCCTTACCGCAAATGTCGCATACCTGTGCCATCGTTCTCTGCTCCAAATCCTGTGGGTGTATCGTGCGCGCCGCTGCCAGTGTCGCGGGACCGTCTTCAGCGCTTACTCTGCAAGCAACGCAAGCCGAAGATCCAGTTTCTCCCGGCGAGCTTCAGTGCATAAGAACACACATTTCCTGCGGCTTGCCGAATATCCAGTATAAACGGAGCGGAACCGGGGGCCAAATCGCGCCGGGTGACCGCCGGTTCTCCGGCTCGCTAGGCTCGCAACTCGGCCCGGGTGCGCTCGATGAGCACGTCCACATCGTTTAGCCAGACATCGGGCGGGGTGAGGCAGTCAACCACCAGATCGAACCCCGACTCCTCGTACGCCATGTTCGTGTTGCGAAAGAGGATCACGGGAAAGGAAGAGTGCGTCTTGGCAGCCGCCAGCGCCTCACGAGGTGAGACTCCCTCACGGTCGCTCATCAGCACGGCGTCCACCCCGGCCACTTTCGCCAGCATCGCGCGCAGTTGGATCAGGGATTCGCACTCCTCGACCGCGTACCCCGCGCTCTGCAACACCATCAGGCGGTGACACTCATCCGGTCCAAAATAGATGACTTTCGCAATCATGGGCGCGGACTCCCAAGGTTGAAACACGGGCAGGTGAGGCGCTTTGGCTGGGCAAAGCATATCTCGATTCCTGCAAATTTGTCTGCTCTCTTTTGGACGGTTTGGCGTAAATTTCTGCTTACGGCGGCGATGTGCATTTTCTTGCGATGGAAGGGCTAGCCGCATGCCGCCCGGCAGGGATTCCTTTGCATCTTTACACTGAGATCTATGCACAAAAAGTTCCCCAACCAGTGAGGCCTGGAACGGGATCGGGGCCCATGAGATTGTGGAACCCATGCTCACTCGCTTCAGATGAGCCAATGCGCGCACATTGTCACCTGATGAGTTGACGCGACTTCAGTAAGCCTTTTCTCGGTCTCTCCGTTTGTATTGGTTTCATTGATTCTCAAACTGCGGATTTGCTTCTTGATTTCTGCAGATTCGAGCGTATTCTGTAAACGCATTCTCGCGCCATTCGCTCATGGCTACCAAAAAAACCAAGTCCGCCCGCGGCGCCAAGAAGAAGCCCGTCCTCATGGACATTCGCACCGTTGCGGAGCGGGCCAACGTCTCCATCGCCACAGTCTCGCGGACCATTAACCACGTCCCAACTGTGAATGCCAAGATGGCCAAGCGGGTGTGGGAGGTCATCCGCGAACTGAACTACTTCCCCAACACGCAGGCGCGTGCATTGGTTTCCGGGCGAACACGCCTGCTCGGGCTGATCGTCTCGGAAATCACCAATCCGTTTTTCCCCGAGCTCATCCAAGGATTCGAGGACATCGCCGTCGAGAACGGCTACGAGATCCTCGTCAGCTCCACCAACTACGATCCGCGGCGGATGTCGCTCTGCATCCGCCGCATGCTGGAGCGCAAGGCCGAAGGTGTCGCGGTGATGACGTTCGGCATCGAGGAGCCGCTCCTGGAACAACTGGCTGAGCGCAACATCCCGCTGGTATTTGTCGACCAGGGACCTGACCGCCCGGGCATCAGCCTGTTGAAAGTGGATTACCACCACGGCATCCGCCAGGGTGTGCAGCATCTGGCCGCGCTGGGGCACCGTAACATTGCGTTTATCTCCGGGCCAATGCGGCTGCACTCGGCGCAATCGCGGCTCTCTGCATTTTCAAAATCACTTACCGAATGCGGAATCGCCATCAACCAGGAATGGATCATCGAGGGCGACCACACGCTCGATGGCGGCATCGTCGCCGCGGAGAGGCTTCTTGCCGGTTCCAGGCTGCCCACCGCGGTGATGTGTTCGAACGATATGACTGCGATCGGGGTGCTGCACAAGGTCTATCGCGCGGGGTTGCGCGTGCCCGACGACCTGTCGATCATCGGCTTCGATGATATTCACATCAACACCGTCACGATTCCTCCCCTGACCTCGATCCAGATGTCGCGCACCGAGCTGGCGCGCGCCGCGGTGAATGCGCTGCGCGCACACGTGGAGAGCACGACACCGCATCGCGAATACAAGATCGATACCAAGCTGGTGGTTCGCGAATCGACTGGCTATCCGCCCGGTGCAATGCAGGACCTTCGCGGACTGGCCGGTGAAAGCGCCGGAGTCGGAAAAGGCGCGCGTCCTTGATGCGTGCCGCAGGGAGAGCCGCTTCGGAACGTACAGCAGAACCACGGAAGATGTATCCCGCCCGATGCCCTCAAGTCGGCGCGACCAACGGGGAGCGTCGACCTTCCTCGGAATTAGCCAGAACACGGTAACCGTGGTTCTGCTCTAAAGATCTTCCACCCTCAGCTCAATATCGGCGCCCTGCCAGGCGGCTTGGAGTTGTTGTTTGATCCACGAAGCGTCGTAGTCGCGTTGCTGCCGCGTCAATGCCTCTGCCAGACCGAACAGCGAGCGCGGATTGCGGGGGTTCCGGGCAAGATCGTCGCGAAACACCTGCTCGGCTCCTGTCACATCGCCGGCCTGTAGCAGCATGCCCCCAAGCGATTCGCGTACGGGGTAGTACCAGTCAGCCGGCTCGTCATAGTGCAACTGATCCTGATTCGCCACGGCATCTCGCAGCAGCCCAATCGCCGCCTGCTTGTCGCCCTTCGCCGCGGCGATCCGCGCCGCCAGAATGTCGTCGGCGATGTGAAAGATCTGCCAGGTATGATTCTCGACCGGCGGCATAAAGAGATCTTCGCGTGGAGTGGATCTCTCGACGGCGGCGAGCTGCTTCTCGGTTGCCTCGGCGTCCCTGATCCTGCCTCGCGCGACCAGCGCCATGCCCCGACCGTATAGCCAGAAGGCCCTCATAACCGGCGTCTGCGCGTGGGGCTCATCGACGCCCAGCAGATCATCCCATCTGCCGCAGCGCACTGCGAGGGCAAGCGAAACCGCAATAAACGGTTCCACCATGCTTGTTTCTTTCAATGCTGGGACCAGGTTCTCGGCCAGCTTATCGGCTTGTCGCTTGGCCTCGGCGCAATGGCCTTGCATGCTGGCAGCGATAGCGCCGAAATGCAGGTTGTGCGAGTAGTACATCATCATGTACATCCCTTGTGCGCCGGTGGCAGCCGCATAGTCCTCGTCGGCCTTGGCTGCGGCGACATTGTGCTCGCGCGCGCCGTCGAAGTTGCCGGTCCGCTCGTAGATGTGAGCTGGCATGTGCACCAGGTGCCCGGCCGATGGAGCCAGCGCAGCAATCCGGTCCGCATAGGGCAGGGCTCGTTCCGGATGCGGCGATGCCTCCACGGCGTGGATGTACAGATGCATCGCACCTATGTGGTTGGGATCGCGTCGCAACACGCTCTCGAGTGTCGCGACAATTTCGTTCGTGCCTTCGGCCGGAGTGCCGTCCGCGTTCCATAACTTCCACGGCCGTAGATTCATCAAGCTGTCGGCATACAGGGTGGCGGCGTCCAGGTCGTCGGGGTACTTGCGCGTCAGCTCGCGCATGGCGCGGGAATAGTCAACATCGAGCTGGTGATAATCCGGATTGGCTTCACGCGAATAGCGCTTCTCCATCGCATCGATGTAGTCCCTTTCGATCTGCGGCGCGCCGGAACAGAGCTCCTTCGCCCTATCGACCGCTTCGACGGCTGTCTTCTCGTGTTCCGGATCGACGGGCAGGTTGTAGTTGGGTCCGACCGCCAGCGCCACCCCCCACCAGGCCATCGGAAGCTTCGGATCCAACTCCGCCGCACGGCGAAAGGAGCGGGCTGCCTCGTCATGATTGAAGGCGTACACCAGCCGCAGTCCCTGGTCGAAGAACTGCTGGGCTTCGGTGTTGGTTGTGGAAACGGGATGATGGAGGCTGCTGAGCCCGCTCAGCAGCGTCACTGGCTTTTGGCCGGCGGGGCTTTGCGCCCAGCCCGCGCACGCTAGGAGTACCACGGCTGGGGCCGCGATCGTCTTCATAGGAATCTCCGGCGGATCGGGGTTCGAGGGCAGCCAGAATACACTCTCCTGCGCTTGATTGAAAACTGTCACCACGCAGTACGGTGTCCGGCCCCGCCGCTCGCGGCAGAAATGCTGCCGGTCGTCACACCACCTCGCCCGAGCCCGATTTGTGACGAGTGGCGATCCCCTCACGACGAGCGGTCCGATTCGCCCAATATCCCTGCGATTTGGCGGGGCCAGACATCCCGTTTCGCTCAATTCCCGCTGATAACCTCCAGGCAAATCAGGGCGTCTTGGACGGCGAACAGACGCAGCAGCAGGCCTTCTCCCTAACGTTCGACCCAACCGAAAGGTGGCAGCCGTGGCAAGTAGTGCTTCCCCGCGTGTCGTTCTGATATTCGTTGCGCTTGGATCCTTCCTGTTGCTCCTTGCTCTGCCCCCAGCAGCGCAAGCCTCCGACCCAGACATCCCGCGCCTGCAGGTGGATGCGCAACGGGGTTCCATCAAGCAGCAAGTGGAACTGGGCGCGGCCTATTTCACCGGCCGCGGCGTGCCGCAGGATGAGAAGCGAGCGGCGTACTGGTATGAAAAGGCAGCCAATGCCGGCGACCCAGGCGCGCAGAAACAGATCGGGTACTTCTATGAAGTGGGGATCGGCGTGCAGCGCGATCCCGCCATGGCGGTGCGCTGGTATCAGCGGGCCGCAGCCAGCGGACTCATCAGCGCGAAGGTAAACATCGCGGTGGCCTATCTGCTGGGTGACGGCGTCAGGACAGATCCAGCCTTTGCCGAGGACCTGTTCCGCCAGGCGTACAAGCAGGGCAACGGGATGGCCGCCTGCTACCTGGGCGAGATGTACATGAAGGGAATGGGCGTGCAGCGCGACGAATCCTCCGGCGAACACTGGTACGAAGCCGGCGCCAGGCTTCACGATCCGCGCGCGGAATTCCAACTCGCCAACCTTTTGTGGCGCCGCCAGAAGAATTCCGACGAAACAAAGAGAGCCGTCAAGCTTCTGCACGAAGCTGCCGCATCTGGAATGGTCATCGCCATGCACCAGCTTGGCGTAGTCCTCGTTAAGCATCCTGAGATGGCCTCATCGCCACAGGAAGCCCCTGCTCTGCTGAAGGAAGCTTCGGAGGCCGGTGAATGGAGAGCCTCGATCGCCCTCGGCCTGCTCTCGCGCGACGGCGTGGCGAGCGTGCAGCCAGATCAAAAGGCGGCTTACTATCATTACCGGCTGGCGGCCCTGCAGGGCGGGGAAGAAGCGCAGAAGATCGTCGCCAACGATCTCGACGCTATCGCGGGCAGGTTGGGCCCGGAGCAGACGGCGGTAATCGACGCCGATGCCAGGGCATGGTTTGAGAATCACCATCTCGCTCTTCAGTTCGTCAACAAGGACGGAGCGAAATCAAAAGAATACCCGGCGTACGCGGTGGCGAATCCTCAAAACGGCATACACGCCGGCCAGTTGATTCCCACCGATCCGTCAGCGGGGTTCATGCAAGCGCCGACTCGCAGGCCGTCTGTCGATTGACCGTAACGGTCAGTGGCTGAGAGCGGGAAGAGCGCGGGCGCTGCTGGGCCTCTCCCCCATGCCCGCCTCCTCACGTCAGGCTCTTCTTTGAACCTTCGCGGACGCGCGCGCAGATAGCCCCGGTAACCTGGACGGTGGTTGCACTGCCGCCCAGGTCGCGCGTGTGCAACGCCGGGTCGGCCGTGATTGATTCGATCGCGGCCATCAAATGCTTCCCTGCCTCGTACTCGCCGAGATGCTCCAGCATCAGCACAGCAGACCAGAAGGTTCCGATCGGGTTTGCCCACCCCTTTCCTGCAATGTCGAATGCCGAGCCATGGATCGGCTCGAACATCGAGGGCGCGCGGCGCTCCGGGTTGATGTTGGCTGTCGGCGCAATGCCCAGGCTCCCGGCCAGCGCAGCGGCAAGGTCGCTCAGGATATCGGCGTGCAGGTTCGTCGCAACTATCGTGTCCAGCGATTCAGGTCGATTCACCATGCGCGCTGCCGCCGCGTCAACGAGTTCTTTGTCCCAGGTGACATCGGGGAACTCCTTCGCCACCTCGGCGGCGATTTCGTCCCACATCACCATCGCATGGCGCAGGGCGTTGCTCTTGGTAATCACCGTCAGTTGCTTCCGCGGACGCGACTGCGCCATTCGGAAAGCGTAGCGCTGGATGCGCTCCACCCCGGAGCGCGTCATCATGGTGACGTCAGTCGCCGCCTCGATCGGAAGCCCCCGGTGAACGCGCCCGCCCGCGCCTGAGTACTCGCCCTCGGTATTCTCGCGGACAATCACCCAGTCCAGGTCCTCGGGACGGCAGCGCTTGAGCGGCGTATTAATGCCGGGAAGAATGCGCGCCGGGCGCACATTCGCGTATTGATCCAGCCCCTGGCAGATCTTCAGCCGCAAGCCCCACAACGTGATGTGATGGGGGATGTGCCGGTCGCCCGCAGACCCGAACAGGACGGCGTCTTTTGCCCGCAGCACGTCGAGGCCATCTTCGGGCATCATCGTTCCGTGTCGGCGGTAGTAGTCTCCGCCCCAGTCGAAATCCTCGAATTCAAGCTCAAAGAGACTCAGCGACCGGGCAAGCGCTTCAAGCATCTGCCGCGCAGCAGCCACAACTTCCTTGCCGATGCCGTCGCCGGGAATGGTGGCGATGCGATAGATCTTCAAGGGAACCTCACCGGCGCGCCAGCACAAGAATACGACAGAGGCGACATTGGCCGACAGGGGTATGTGCGACAGTTCGGCGCACGCGCCGATTTGGAATTTGTCAAGGAATGCTCGGATGTGGCCGGCCGAGATCCTCTATAGTGGCAAATGAATTGACTTCAGGAGAATCGTCATCATCCGATACATATCTCGCGTTTGGCCGCTATGCGCGCTCGGGCTTTCGATTACGAACTGCTTTGGGCAATTGCGTGTGGTTGTCGATCACGTCGGATACGAACCCGATTCGCAAAAGATTGCGCTTGTGGCCGGTTCAGACACGGACACAGTTCCCATCTCGTTTTCGCTCCTCGATGCATCGACCGGCAAGGTCGTTTTCAGCGGCAAACTCAACGAGGCCGGAACGGTCGAACGCTGGGCAGGACGCAGATTCTGGACGGCTGATTTCTCCAGCTGGCGGAAGCCCGGGCATTACGCGCTGACGATTCATAGCCCCGCTGGAGACGTTGGTACCTGCGAATTCGCCATCGAAGAAGACCTGTTGGAGCGCAATACTCTTTCAAACGTGATTTTCTATTTCAAGGGGCAGCGAGCCAGCGGAGACATGGACCGTGCCGACCGCCACCTGCCGGTGCCTGGCGAAGCGGGCGTCTTCGCCGATCTTCACGGCGGATGGTATGACGCAACCGGAGACTACGGGATTCATCTTTCCCATCAGAACCCCACCTCTTATTTCAATCCGCAGCAGGTTCCGCTTGTGGCCTGGTCCCTGCTTTCCAGTTACCGGCTGCTCGAATCCAGGAAGGACGATAACTTCACGGAGTATGAGCGGCGCCTGCTGGACGAAGGCTTATTCGGCGCCGATTTTCTGACCCGTATGCATCGTCAGCACGGGTCATTTTTTGAGAGCATCAGCGCTCCCGGCAAACAGAAACTGGCGCGTGATCGCGAGATCGGTAACCCGAACTGGCGCACGCAAATCAAGAAGAGGGCCTCGGATTCGACCCAGAACCAGGGCGGAGCTTTGGGTCCACATGCGTATGAGGTGAGCTATCGATCCGGCGGGGGAATGGCCATTGCAGCCCTGGCCCTTGCCAGCACCATGCCGCAGGACGGTGAGCTGACTCGCGCAGAATATCTGAACGCTGCAGAATCGGCATTTAATTTTCTGGAGCAACACAACGTCGAACTTCTGAATGACGCGAAAGAGAACATCCTCGACGACTATTGCGCCCTGATGGCGGCGACGGAGTTATACCGCGCCGCAAA
>Ga0335077_10002822_pt1 | contig 20804 bp, 15 predicted proteins | sample Lox_Sample_31_FD_207151 | JGI IMG/M metagenome (GOLD analysis project Ga0335077, IMG submission 207151) | Soil microbial communities from Loxahatchee National Wildlife Refuge, Florida, United States - Lox_Sample_3.1 | ecosystem: Environmental > Terrestrial > Soil > Wetlands | place: USA...
CGCATTCATCCGCGCCAGGGCCAGATTGCGGTGGTTGATGGCCGACTGTTGCAACATCCAGAGCAGGCTGTTGGCCTCCTCACGCTTCATCAGGCCGGCGCCCAGGGCGCGACCGACGTGCTCCACCGCCGACTGCACCGCGTACAAGTCGTCGAGCGCGGGCAGGTCAAAGCGGTAGGGCAGGCGCCGGGCGATGGCGCGCGCCATGCGGATGCGCTGCCCGCGCAGCCGCAAATGGCTGTAACAGAAGTGGCGGTCGTGCACCGCCGGACTCTGGCAGTAGTATCCGCTTTCCATGCGGTGGTGGCAGAGGCCGGGGAGTTTGGCGCCCACGGCAGTTTCCGGTGTCAAGCTTCCAGTTTCGGGTGCGTCCGCGCCCTCCTGCAGGTCCGCCCCCTCGCCGGCCGGAGGCGAGAAGGCTGGGGTACCCACAGACAAGGGTGGGGCGGCAGTCTCAAGGTCGTGGTTGTGATCTTTGATGTTTTCGTTCTCCACTTTCGGAAGCGGATCCCCGGGTGTGGTCCTGATCAGACATGATGTTCTCCTAAAGATGAATTTTCGGTGCACAGCTCATAAATAGCTTGCGTCTTTGCAGGGGCCAAAGCCCGCGTTGATGAGAAGCCGGAATCAAGCACGACCGACGTCGTACCGTGACACGAACCTTCAGCAATATGACGGTTTTCAGCTGACGAATAAGGGACCCTCAGCAAGACACCGAGGTCCCGCCGCCGAGGGAGGGGCAGCAATCAGCAGCGATGATGGGCGACGCGGCGGCCGGAAGCCAAGCATATGGTTGAGAAGATCAACCCGCCCTGTACGCATCCTATGTCCGCGGCCCCGTTGGAGCACGGCCATGACCATGGCCCGGGACTGGGGTAGCGAGTTGGCTCGGCCCTACGTGCTACGTCAAGGTTAGGAAGGCGCTTGCCGGCAGGTCAAGGAAATAGCGTCAAGTTTACTTACGAAGGTGGAGTTACCAAGGTGCCAGTGCCCCGCAATGGGGACCAAGCTGGTTTTCTACAGGTTGCTTTTACGAAGTCGGGGGATCGCCGCTGGAGGGCTTCGGCGCCGGTTTGTTAGCGCCCGGCGTGAATCTGCGGAAAACAAATTCCTGCAGGATGTTCACACCGGCGGAAGTTCCGATGCCGATAAGGGTATTGGTTACGGTGGTCCCAAAACCGTTGCCTTCCGGGCAATACAGATTGGAGATGGCGCCCGCTGCGAGGCTGCCCAGGAGCCCCGAATAGTCGGGCTGCAGGTGGCCGTTGTCGGTGCGAGTTACTACCGACCTTTCAATAGCGTACAGAATGCGCGACTTGGTGGTGCCTGTGCCTTTATAGAAATATCGCGGGTCCTGTTTGAAGATCGATGGAAGAATAGCGTTGCCGATGTAGTTGCCAATAAAGAAGTCACCATAGGCTGCGCCGAAGCGCCGCCCGTAACCTGCCGCGCCCTGTCCGTATTCGGGGAACGAGTTGTTGGCCTGCTGCCCGCCCGCAATCATCGCAGCGATGACGAACGACGTGGGATCGATGGCCAGCCGCGACGCCAGCTTGAACTTCTGCTTCGCGTTCATGGGAGCAGCATCTTGAACATAGCTGGCATAAAAGTTGGGAACCACCCCCACCAGCCGTTGCTGCTCCTGCTGCTTGATCTGTTCTTCTGCAATCTGCTCCGTGGTCAGCCGCACGGTCACGTCGGTGACAACCGGAGCTATATCCAGCGTGATCGCCGGAGCCAGGTAGCCTTCGGTGGGAGGAAGAATTCCCGAAAGGGTCTTGGTCTTGAAGCCGGCAAGCGAAATGCTCAGTTCGAACGGTCCTGGCGCAACCTTGGCGAAGGAAAAGTGGCCGTCCTCACCGGTGGGAAGAACCTGGGGCGGGGTATTCGCGCGAGTGAGCCTGACTTGGGCTCCCGAGACCGGCGCGCCTGTCACATTCAGTACGGTTCCACTGACACTTCCAACCGGCACAGCACTCTGCGCCGGCCCGCTCGTGGCCGTGGTTGGCTTGTCCGTCTGAGCTGAGGCCGGGGAGGAAGCCAATGAGAGGGCGAAAAGCAGCCCTGTCCCGAGTAAGGTGGCCCGGAACAGCGCGAGGGGAGGATTCTGCAAACTGCTGTAGCCCATTTGTCCCTGTTTAACCAACGACTAGTGACACCCTGAAAACGGCGCTTTTCCGGCCACTGTGTTTGGAAGCCTAGCACAAAGGCGGTTGGCAACACTGTAAAAATTAGATGCCGAGTGTGAGGCCTGCGTGGCCCTTCTGCACCTACGGTTGCGTCCTCATATGCCGTCCCTGGACTGCTACGCCCGCGTCAGCTTCCGGGCGGCCAGGCTGAGCATCAGGCGCGTCGTGCCGGTGAAGATCATGCTGATTCCCACCAGCGTGCCGATCACCCACAGCGAGCTGGACGGCCATTGCCTCCACACCAGGATGCCGAGGATCAGAGTGACGATGCCGTCGAACAGGATCCAGCCTGAACCCGACAACTGTCGAACTTTGGAATAAGCCACCAGGTCGAAGATCCCTTCGAGGACAAAGAAAATCGCCAACGCCAGGGTGAACGCTGCCACGCCCAGCAAGGGATTCAGCAGTAAATAAATGCCGACGACCAGGTACAGAATCGCCACCAGCAGCTTCCACAGGATGGGGCCTACGCCCTGCGACTGAAAGGCGTGGACGAACTGAAATGCGCCGCTGAAGATGATGAGCCAGGCGAGGACGACAACCACTCCCCACGATGTAGCGAACGGAAGTGCGATGGCCAGGAAGCCGAAGATGATGAGCACGATCGCCCAGGCAATCGAACCGCCCGAGCCGAGTTTGGAGACGCCTGCTAGTTCCATGTCAAGTTCCTCCTTCGCGTTAGGAAATAACTCTTGCAGACCTCGGAGATTGGTGCTGCCGACCGCAGGTTCCGGCCCAGCTGATTATGACGATCGGCGCTTTGGTCCCGGTGATGCTCTGTTCGGCCCATTTACCGTTCTTGAAAGTAAGCCCGCGCTACGGCGCCGGCACCACAGTATAGTGCACGCCATTCGCACCATAGGCTGGCTGGAACCACGTGTTGCCGCACAGATAGTAAGTCCCGCCACCAGACACGTTGGGAGTGATGCAGCCGGACGGTAACGCCCCATGGACCGAGCCCATGGTGTACGCGGCGTTGGCGTTGGCAGCGGCAACATTCGCATTTGCAGCCGCGGCATTGGCGTTGGCAGCCGCCGCATTGGCATTCGCAGCCGCAGCGTTGGCATTGGCCGTGTTGGCGCTGGTCGCGCCGGCGTTGTAGCCCTGAGCGTAGGCATTTTGCGAAGCGGCCGCACTTTGCGAGGCAGCCGCGGAGGAGGCTATGGCTGCACCGGTAGCCACGCCGACCGCAGCGCCCACGGCGACGGCGCCTGCAGTCGAAGCGCAGTTGTAACACCCCGCGCCGTAGTACCCCACTGTGGTAGGCGGATGATACGGATAGTAGGGTGCGGGCGGATGGTAGGCATAGGCCGTGTCAGGCGGATGGTAGGTGGTTGCACCGTAGTCAGTGGTGTGAGTTGCGCCGTAGCCAGCCTCGCCTGAAGTGGTTCCGCCATAGGCGTTGGTGTGGGTGGTGCCGCCATCGTAGTTATGCGAGGTGCTGCCGCCGTACTCATTCGTGTGCGATGTGCCCTCACCGTAAGTGTGCGACGTGCTGGTCCCGTAAGCGCTGCTGTGGCTCGTGGATCCATAGCTGTGCGAGGTGCTACCGCCGTAGCGGTTCGCGTGCGAATAGGCAAATGCCGTGTTGAAGGGGAGCAGTGCGAATGCGACGCTCACCAAGCTAACGATGATCTTTTTCATGGTGTGTACTCCTTGTTACTGCCCTTTGGCTGGTTTGGCCTTGGCCGGAGGCTTGGCGCCCGGCGGAGGCTGCGGATGGGGATGAGCAAATGGAATGTGCTTGGCGCCGGCAGCGTTGGCGCCTGGCGCAAAAGCGTCCGCCGGGACGGCAGGGTCGAGCTTCCAGTCAGAGAGCAGCAGATTGTGGCGTAGTCCCGCCGGATCGTCCAGGTAAATCGCATGGACCACTCGCGGCAGCTTGTCTTCGGCTCCAATCCAGGCCTCTATGAATACTCCGCTGTCAACATACGCAACTATATCTGTGGTTGTGTCTGCGACGATATGAGACTGACCGACGTAATAAGCCAGCTTCAAACCTTCAGCCATGTCCTTGTAGGGATCGGCAACGATCAAATCGTCAAAAGGAAAGTAGGTTCCGGACAGGCGATAGTTCGCCTCCATGGCTGCGTCGATGGTGGGCGGCGCATCGGCAACCGCAATCAGGTTCTCCGCCGGCGCGTAGGCCGTCATGGTCTTTCCATTGTAGTAGAACTCGGAGGCCGGACCGTCGCCCACGGTGATGACCCGCAGCTTATCGGGCCGTTGCAGGGTGACTTCGAACTTATTTGCAAAGACCAGTGGATGGCCCTGGCGGCTCGGGCTTTCATAGGTTTCCACCGCGGTGAACGCCATGGTGTGAGCGGCGGCCAGGCGCTCGCTGGATGCCTTCAGGATCGCCAGCGCCTTGGGCTCGAGGGCGGGCGGGGCAGCCGTGGCCGATTTAGCGGAGGGACTCGTCTTCTTCTTTGGCGGCTGCGCGGTTTGCGGAAACGCTGTTCCTGCCAGGAAGCACAACCCTAGAACAAGCAGCAGGACGCGTCCTGAACTCTTGTCAAGCATCATTTGCTCCTCCGTTAAACAGTGGGGCGCAGCTTACGGGATCATGCCGCATTCGAACATCTTGTTGGCGATTGGAGCGGCAATCTTGTTGATGAACGCAGCGCGCATCTGGGGATCGCTCTTTAACATCGCGATTGCTCTCTGCTCCTCTGCCGACGGCGGAGCTTTCTGTGACTTCTTCTCCCACAGTTGCTCGCAGGTGGAGCTCTGATACTTCTGGACGACCTTGTCGGCGATCTTATCCATAATCGGATATTGCTGCGCGCTCCCGATACACACGTACAGAAACGCGAGCACCAGTCCAAACAAGAAATGACGTTTCATCGTAGTTCTCCTCGTGTGACGGGCTGAAGCTGTAGTGCTCGCAGCCGATATAACAGCGGAACATCCGGTCCGCCAAGTTCGCATGCATCTGTAGAGCACGCCGGACCTCGCAGCAGGATGTGGCCGACGCCCTCCGACTGGAAGGCATGGATGAACTGAAAGCCACCGCTGAAGATAATGAGCCAGGCGATGACCAAAACCACTCCCCAGGAAGATGCTAGCGGGAGCGCGATGGCCAGGAAGCCGAAAATGATGAGCAGAATCGCCCATATGATCGATCCTCCCGAACCCAACTTGGGAGGTAGAGCTTCAGCCATGTTGCTTTCCTCCTCGCATCAGCAACCTTGAATCATGAAACCGGGACCGGAGTCGGCACAGCGTCCAAGGCCGCCCATGTTTTCGGTCCGACAATGCCATCGGGGACGAGGCCATGGGCGCCTTGGAAAGCGCGAACCGCCGCCTCGGTTCTGGGTCCGAAGTCCCCGTCGGGGACAACTCCGATTTTCGCCTGCACCTGCTTAACCAGGTCACCCGTCGTCGGACGACGAAGCGTGGGCCGGCCGGCGGGAGCTCCCGGTCGAGCCGGAGGTTCTGCCGCTGGGATCAGCCTGGGAGCAGGAGCCGTGCCGGCCATGATCGCGGCCACGGCGGCCCGGAATGGCTTCATGTCGAAATTTGGATCGTTCTTGCGACCGGCAGGCAAAGCGTATTCCTTGTGTCCGGCGCAAAAATCAGCCGGCCGCCTGATGTGCTTCAAAATAGCTGCCACACCACGCTGATAGGCGTCGATTTGCACGTCGGGCCAGGGAAAATCGTTGGAGAGACCGGTATTCTCTGCCTCAATACCAATGAAACTGGAATTGCCAGTGGTCACGCCTTGCCAGGAGCCAGCTCCCGCGTGATTGCACCGTCCGGCAGCGATCACAAAGAACGTGCCGTCGCGACCAAGGCCAAGTTGAGCGAGAGGCCCAGGGAGGTCGGGCCGTCCATTGAGGAGAGTGCCCATGCTGGGCATGTTGCCATTCCGCGGCCCTGCGGTATGGTGGCAGATAACGCCCACGGTAGCGCCAACGTCGCCATTGCCACGGTTCTCCCATCCATCCACCGGGGCAACCTTCAGACCGCCGTCCTTCAGCACTTGAAGTAGCCAGGCTAATGAAAACGCCATGTCAGGCCACCCCTCCTTCGCTGGCTGGGAGATCCTCGTCGGATGTTGAATGTTCGACCGCCACGTCACATCCGTCAAGGTCATCGTCTTTCCGACGGTCGGGTGCCGGAGCCGGGGTTTCACCGGACGGCTTCTTCAGGTCCAGCGCGTGATACGAGACGGGCGAAGCAGCGTCACCGAGAGTAATTGGCGTACTGGTCAACATCGGTACCCTCCTTGGGAAGCGTCTGACGCTGCCGTCTGTCATCCCGAGCCGACCGCGCCACATCCCGCCCAAAAGCAGGCGGGACGCGGCTTTGGCACGGTTCTCGGCTGACCTTGCGGCATCTTGTTGTTGCCGATCGTCATTGCGCCGCGACGACTGTCGCCGTCGCGGCCAACTGAGGTCAATACAGCGAGTCTTACTTCTTGGTTTCGGGCAGTCCCGCCATCGTGCCGGCGATGCCCTTGTTAAGCAGGGCCTGGACTACGACGCGACGGTTCTCCGCCTGTCCTTGTTCCGTCTGGTCGCTACCGACTTGGCGGCTCTCACCCATGGCGCCCGGGGCCAGCATGGCCGTCAAAGGAACATGACCCTGCTGGATGATGATGTTGGAGACATTGGCGGCGCGCTCTTCGCTGAGCTTCTGGTTCAAGGCGGCGCTGCCCACCGAGGAGGCGTAGCCCTTCACCTGGATGTTGTAGCCGTTATACTCCTTGGCTTTCGCGACCAGGTCCATTAAGGGCTGAGTGTATTTCGGATCGACCTTAGTCTGGCCGTTGCCAAAGAGCACGGTGACCTCGTCGAGAATGTAGTAATCGTCAAGCTGGCCGAAGCGCGCGCTGGTGGCTGCGATCTGGGCCTTGTTGGCGGCGATCTCTGCCTGCTGCTTGTCGAGGGCCTGCTGCTGCGCCTTCAGAGCTGCGTTCTGGGCAGCCAGCGCGTCGGCCTGCTGCTGCAGCTCCGCCTGGTTCTTGGCTGCCTGTACCTGCGTCGCATGAACGGCAGCCTGTGCCGACTGAGCCTGCTCCAGGTCCTCGCCGGTGAACCGGACCCAATCCGCGACCAGCTGGTTTTGCGCATTGTAGCTGCCTTGCACCTCGCAGGCCAGGCCGGGAATCAGGGCAGCCATGGACATTTCCTTCTTGCGGGCCTTGAGGGCGCCCTGTAACTGTTGCACGTCGGTGCTGTCGGTGAGCACGACCACGACCTTCGAGCCATCCATGGTCGTCATGGTCATGGTGTTTCCGCCGCGACTGATGATGTTGCCCTTGACCTTCAGAGACTGAGCTGAGGCCACACCGCCCAGCAACAACACGGTCAACAGTGACAGGGTTACAACCAACGCAATTCCAGGGAATTTACTTCTGCTCATTACGCTTCTCTCCTTCTTTCTTTCTGGGATGACAATGACCCACGGTGCCGGCCCCAACACTGGCAATCCGAGGGTGAAACCGCGAGCGGCTCCGCGCCAATGAATCGACATACTAATTCTAAAGATGCAGGACGACTTGGGATACTGGCAAAATTAGCAGTATGGCCCAAAACTTTTGCAGCCGTACCTGGCGTTGCACACGATGATTCGACACGGTCAACCGGCCGCGGGTGATGCCCTAAATGGGCATTGAACGGCTACAATCGTTGGCGACGGAATCCCCGCCATTGGAGTTGCGCTATGCGGTTCGTCCATTGGACAGCGCTTCCCGTTTGCTTGTTCGCCGTCTCCGCAATAGCACAGAACCCGACCCCCGCCTACGAGCCGAATCAGACAATTACACTGTCGATTACATTTCAGGGTCCAGATGCCTCGAAAATAAAATCTGCGGCATGGATAGCAAACCTTAGCACCAAAACTTCCGCTTCCCAGCCCAATTTCTCAACTCAAATGATAGGAAACGGATCAACACGGGGCTCGACAGCGAACACATTTGATGTTTCATTTACCGTCCCAACGAATCAAGCCAGCGGTGATTATCGGATAGACGTGATCTATGGCGACATCTTCGAACCCCTGGTCGGTATTGAATACCATTCACCGACGGACTTCTCTCCGAGGATGTTAAAGATCAACAATGCTGAGAGCATTGTCAGACCAACGATCAAAGATGTGGAGGAGGTCTCGAAGCCGTAGCTTGTGAAGCTCGGAAAGGCCGGGAGCGATCGCGTAAGTCCGCGTCATGAGAGGCCAGACGACCTGATTCGGTGTATAGTGTTGGGCGCTTGTTCATCCCAAACCGGAGTTCCGGCTAAGAATCGGCTCGCACATTCGCTCGTACCGGAAATCCCACCCAGGAGTCGCCGTGAAAAACCAGGAATTATCCAGACGCAACTTGCTCCAGATGGGCCTCACCGCCGCCACCGCCAGCGTTCTGACAGGTGGCTTGGAGCTCACCTTCCCGTCACTGGCGCGCGCCCAGTCGAAACTCACACCCGATGCGGCGCTGGCCGCGCTAATGGCCGGCAACCAACGCTACACCTCGGGAAAGTTGGAGTCGCACGAACAGAACCTTGCCACCATCCGGGAGCACACCGAGGAGAAGCAGGAGCCGTTTGCCGGGGTGCTTTCCTGTGCCGATTCGCGCGTGCCCGTCGAATATATTTTCGACCAGACCATCGGAAGCCTTTTTGTGACGCGGGTTGCGGGCAACATCATCACGCCGGAGATCATCGGCAGCCTGGAATATGGCGCCGCGGTCCTGGGAACCAAGGTGATCCTGGTGATGGGCCACTCGCATTGCGGAGCGGTGCACGCGACCATCGACGGCAAGGAAGTGCCGGGACAGATCAGCTCGCTGTTTCCGCACATCCAGCCGGCGGTGGACCAGGCCGGGCACGATATGGAAGCCGCCATAAAGGCCAACGCCAAGATCCAGGCTGCACTGTTGCGCCAGTCATCCACCGTGATTTCGGAAATGGTGAAATCGGGCAAGCTGAAAGTCACGTCCGGTTACTACGACCTCGGCAGTGGAACGGTGACGCTGCTGGAGTAGCAGAAATCTTTGTAATTGCTCAGGAGCGGTTGCGTCTTCCTTTCCAGCGCATGTCACCAAGCGCTCACAGCACCGCCGTCTCGTGCAGCAGCGCGCCCTTGGCGAAGCGCTCGGGGCTCAGGACTTCGACGTTGCTCACCACGTCGGTCGCGCCATGCAGAATCAGGTCGGCGACGATCTTTCCGGTTGCGGGCGCGTGCATCACGCCGTGGCCGCTGAAGCCATTGGCACAGAAGAACCCGGGCACATCGGGCGCCTGCCCGATGATGGCGTGGTGGTCGGGCGACATCTCGTAGAGTCCCGCCCAGGCGCGCTTCGGATTCACGGCCAGATTTTCGAAGCAGGGCACCCGGTCGGCGGCGCGCAGCAGAATCTTCTCGATGAACGAAGGTTCGAAGGTGTCTTTGTATCCCGGAGTCTCCTCCGGATCGTTCCATGCCAACAGAAATCCGCGGCTCTCGGGGCGGAAGTGGAAGCCGTTGGTCATGTCAATGACCATGGGAATGGTGTGCGAGACGCCATCAAAAGGCTCGGTCGGGACCAGCATGCGGCGCAGCGGCTCGACGGGAAGGTCCACGCCGGCCAGCGCCGCGGTCGGTGCAGCCCATGGACCGGCAGCGTTGACGACGACCGGCGTACTCACCGGACCGCGAGTGGTTTCCACTCCGGCGATCCTCCCGTCTTCGAGATTGATTCCTGTGACCTCGGTCGAGCGCCAGAGTGTCGCGCCATGTTCGCCGGCGCGCGTGGTGAAGCCAACCATCACGCTGTAGGGATCGACGAAGCCGTCGGTGGGACAGAAGCTGCCACCGAGTATGTCATCAGAGCGCAACTGGGGAACGATGGCAACGATTTCCTCGCGTGTCAACCTTCGCACCTGGGTCAGCCCCAGCGACTTTTGCAGTTCCTGGTTGGGGCGCAGGTAGTCGAGGTGCGAGGGTCGAGTGGCAACGAAAAGATAGCCCTGGGGACGGTAGTCTGCGGGCATGCCGAGACGCTCCTCGAAGGCGGCGTAGAACGGGATGGAGTAGAGCGACATCTGAATGTTGACGGGCGTAGCGAACTGCGCCCGCACTCCGCCCATACTTTTGCCGGTGGAGCCTTTGCCCTGATGGGATTCACGCTCCACCATGAGCACGTTGCGGCAACCGGCGTCGGTCAAATGCCAGGCAATGCTGGAGCCCACAATGCCGGCGCCGATGATGACCACATCAGCAGTTTTCACAGTTCTTTCCCTCGCTGATGACAGCAGTATAATGCGCTCCCTGACTGCTCCGGCACCTTCGCTGGGCACCGCTCGCCTATAGGTCTAACAGCGGCCTACCATCTTTCGGGGCATGGCTGGGAATTGCTTGACACGGAACTGGAACCGCCGCACAATGCAGGCATCTATTGCGCGACCGTGGCGTTGCGCGAGACTTCCCCCATCGAGTTTCGCCGCCCGCAAGCAGGCAGAAATGCAAATACGCCGGTGTGCCGGCGTAGGAGAGAAGCAATCCCTATGCGAAATGCAATCCGAAGTGCGAGTCTTGCTTTACTGTTGACCCTGCTGCTGTGCTTCTGCGTCTCCGTATCGGCGCAGATCACGTTCGAAGATTTTTCCAATACGAGTTACGCGCGGCAAGCTCTGCGATTCAACGGTGATGGCGCCAGTCTGGCGACGTGGAACGATGCGGCAGTTCTTCGTCTAACCGACGGTGGGTCCAACCTGGAGTCGTCCACGGTTTACTTCCGCGGCACGCTACGAGCGAACGGCAAGCAGCCGGTGGCGGGCGGCTTCACTACGTGGTTTCAATTCCAGGTCCACAGTCCGTTCGGGTGCTGCGTTCCCGGAGACGGGTTTGCCTTCATCATTCAGAATTCGACTGCTACCGACAGCACCTACGGGGCAACCGGCCTGGGGATAACAGCCCTGGGAGCCGGTGGAAATCCGAACTACCCGAACCAGACGGGAGCGCTGGGTTATGCCGGCATTAACAACAGCCTCGTCATTGAGTTCGACATTGCAGAGGATGGCTGGGACCCCAATGGCAACCACATTGCCATCCAGACCTGCGGGCCGAACACCAATACGCCGGTGCATGAGACGGGAGATTTCACCATCGGGAACAACACCATGGTGACAAGCTGCCTGCTCAACCAGAGTCCGCAATCGATTGACACCTCGATCGGGAACATAGGCGACAACTGCACTTCGAATGGCTGCACGGACGGCGGAGTTCACAACGTGGTAATCGGTTACACGCCGCCGAAGATGGGCGCCCAACTGGGCGTGCTTGAGATATGGCTCGATCCCACGTTCGTTCCGGGCACCCACATCCCGCAGGGCCAACCCACGATGTCGGTTCCCTACAACATCGTGTATGACGCGACCAACAATCCAAGTGGACTCCAGCTTGATCCCATAAACGGCGGCTCAGCCTGGGTTGGATTTACCGCCTCGCAGCCGACCACAATGGATCGCCGTCGTCTCGATGGTGGAGGGGGAGCCGATACCGGCACAGCGCAGGACATTTTCGGATGGGAGTTCACGCTCTCATCCCCGGTGATGATAACGCAGACGATCGCGCCGGGCGGCCAAATGACCCAATTCGCTTTCGGCGCTCATGAGACCGACGTGACCTATCCTTCGGGTTTCCAAAATCCGAGCGGCATCACGATGACGGTGACGGCAACGCCGGTTGACCGCTACGACTTTTATCCGCGGCTGGTCGCGGGCGGCTTCGGCAATGAAGAGTGCATTGTGTACGGAGGAACGGGCGGTGGCAGTCCCTCCAATCGGCATGGGAACTGCATCGTTTACTCCTTCATGTGCGCGGACCAGAACGGCCCCATAGACTGCCCGTCGGAGTCGGACCCGACGATTGTGGTGGACACGAGCTACACGACAGCGGATCCGGTTAACTCCAACGACACCGACTACCTGGAGAATTCAGCAATCGGCAACAACGACTGGTTCAGCATCTGGACGGGATTCCAACCCAAGCCGCTCGACGGCACGACCACGGGTGGAACCAAAGGCTTCGGCTCAAGTGGAGGGAGCAAGCCCGGGATCTTCCAGCGTAGACTCGACCAGGTGCAGAACGCGGAGATCGTGGCTACCTTCTGTCCGAGCCAGGCGGGAAGCGGGCCAGGCTCTTCCGGCTGCTCTTCCTCACGCAAAAGCGCTGCTGCATCAGGCGGCGGTGTGAAGCCCGGGAAGTAAACCGTAAGGGAAAAGGTTGACAATGGCGGCGTCGCGGTTCATCTACGCGGCGCCGCACGCCTCGGCTTCGGCCGGGGGCTTGTTTTTCGCAGTCAGCTAATAGGACTTGGATTCGCTGTAGATGGCTTTCAGGTCGGCGCGATCCAGGATGTGTTCGGCCCCGGGCTGCTTGCTGAGGGCCTGCAGGATCCGCGCAGCCTCCTGGTAGTGCCGGCTTGCCTGGCTGGGCTTTCCGGTCGCGGCTACCGCCTTCCCCATCAGGTACTGGGCGCGGGCCAGTTCGACTCCGTGCATTCCCAGACCTTCCAATTGACCCAGGGTGTCCTCCAACTGGCGCCTCGCTGCTTCCGACTGTTTGCTATCCAAGAGGGCCTCAGCGTAAAGCAACGAAGCTTTCGCAGATAGGGCCCGCAGGCCTATGGAACTGGCGTCCTGCATACTCTTCTTCAGCACCGGCAGGGCGGCCGCAGCGCGCCCCTGGGCCAAGTCCAAGCGCGCGAGACCAAGCTGCGCACGAAGGCTCTGGTCGGTGAGGGTTTTTCCAGCTACCTGCAACGCCCGCTGATACTGCTGACGGGCGGAGGAATAGTCCCCGCGATACAAGTAGCTGTCGCCGAGGGCGTTCAGCGCCTCGGCTTTGGTCATCGCCGGCACCTTCACCTGATCAGCCAGACTCAGGGCCTGGTCGATATACTTCTGACCTTCCTCACCACGTCCCACGGTAGAGAGAGCGTCGCCATAGCGGGCCATGGCCTCGACGGAATACCAGGAGCGGTCCTTGGTGTCCTGGAAGTCTTTGATGGCGTCATTGAGGGAGCCGAAGGCCTTATCGTATTCTCCCTGGGCAGCAAACAAAGCGCCCATGCTGCTGGACTCCAACGCCAGGCTGGTCTTGTCGTCCGCGGCCTTGCTGCCGTTCATGGCTTTCAGGAACTGTCCCTTCGCGGTCTCATACTGACCCAGCTTGAAGTTCATCTCTCCCGAGTTGCGCAGGGATTCGACGGCGTCATCGTGCAACTGCAACTGCTCACGGATCTGGTAGGCCTGGTCAAAATTAGTCAGCGCGTCCTGATATTGCCCCTTGGCATTCAGGGCGCTGCCGATATTGTTCAGGGCCTTGGCCTGATAGGCTTTGTTATCCGTCTCGCGATAGATTTGCAGTGCCTCCTTCGTAAGCTTCAGGGTTTCGTCATAGTTCCCGTGGTTGTAATACGAGTTGCCAAGGTCCATGGAGGCCAGGGCGACGCCATCTTTGAAGTTGTTCCGCTTTGCGGTCTGGATCGCCTCCTGAAAGTTGGCCAGCGCCGACTTGAAATCGCCCATCGTGTCCTGCAACATGGCGATGTTGATCTGAGTCATGACCGCGCCGGATTCATCCTGGACGCTTCTGCGCATTTCCAGCGCCTGCTTATAGTTGCTGAGCGCATCCTCACGCTTGTCGAGGTCGTCGTAGAGGATGCCCAGGGCGTTGAGGATATTGGCCTTCTCGTGCTTGTTGTCGGATTTGATGGCCAGGCTAAGACCCTTGTTCAGGAATTCCAGCGCGGCATCGTACTTGCCATCCAGGATTTCCACCCGGCCCCTGGCATACAGAGCATCCACGTACTTGGGATCGGCAGCCAGGATGATATCCAGCCGCTTTCGGGCATCGTCAAATTTACCGGCCTTCTCGTACAAACCGGCCAGAACAAATTGCGCATCGATGTCGCCGGGACTGGCTTTCGTGAGGTTCTCATAAGCGGCGATCGCCTTGTCGGTCTGGCGCAGGATGCGGTCATGGTTCGCCTCGATGAGATATTGGTCGCGACGCGGCAGGTCCTTGCTCAAATCCACTGCCCGTTGCGACGCCTGCTGCGCCTTCACGTCATTGCCCAGCTTGAAGTAGGCATGCGCCAACCTGGCGAACGCCATGGCGAAATTGGGATCTTCGGTTGTAGCTTTCTCGAGCTTGGCCACTGCCCCGGCGTTGTCGCTGGCCCGCTCGAGCTGAATGCCTTCATCATAGGCCTGCAGCGCCGCAGCCGAGTTCGTCAACACATGTTGCGAGCTGTCCTGCAACTCCTTGAGGATGTCGGGCGTTGCCGCCAGTTTCTCCCGGACTTGTGCAGCCAGTTTGCTCACCGCCCCGGTCAAGTCCTTGACGTTGGCAAAGTCGGTGGAAACTGGAAGGTCGCGGCTGTTCTTCAGATCGTGAATGACCGCGTTGATGCGGAACTGATCGCCGGCCTTCACCAACTGTCCGGAGACGATGGTTTCAGCATCGGTGGCGCTCTTGATGCTGTTCAAAGTAGAGGCATCCACCTGTGGCGCGGGCGAGAAGCGCAGATCGTGCAGCACGTCCTGCACGCGGCCGGAGGGAATCAAATGCAGATGGGCTGAATCACCGATGTCGGAGATCAACGTGTCGGGAATCGTCGAGCTGACCCAGTCCAGGCTGGGATCGCCTGAGCCGTTGTAAAACGGAAGAATGGCTACCGACGATATCGGCCCTTTTACGGCCTGCGACCCAGTTCCCTGCCCGGAGGTCGTCCGATTGTGGAGCACGATGTAGGTCCCCGCAGCCAGCAGGATGGCGCCCACTCCGACCGCGACCCATTTCCACGGAGGGCGCTTCGCGGGAGTAGTGCGTTTGCCGAGCGGCGGAGCGATGACCGATTGCCCGACGCGCCGCTTCTTTCCCTCCCAGATTTCGAGCTCGTCTATCAGCTCCTGCATGGAGGCGAAGCGGTCGGCCGGATCGCGCTCCAGGCACTTGCCGACGATGGCGCTCAGCTCCGGCGGAATGCCGGGGTCAACTTCCGTCAGCGGCACGGCGCGCTCCTGGGTGCGCTTAACCAGGCTGGCGACGGCGCTTTCCGCGTGGTACGGCATCTTGCCGCTCAGCAGCTCGTAGAAGATGAGGCCCACTGCGAACTGGTCGGAGGCGGCATCCAGCTCCTTGCCCATCGCCTGCTCGGGCGACATGTACTCCATGGTCCCAACCATCATGCCGGTGCGAGTCATGCCATCACCCTGAACCGTGCGGGCCAGGCCGAAGTCCATCACCACCACGCGGCCCGCGGCGTCGCACATGACGTTGCTGGGCTTCAGGTCGCGATGGATGACGCCTTCACTGTGGGCCACCTGCAGGCCCTGGCACACCTGGACGATGATGTCCGCCGCGACCTTGGGCGGCAGCTTGCCTTCGCGCAGGAGTATGCTGCGCAAGTCCTCACCCTCGACGAACTCCATGGTGATGAACTTGACACCGCTGGCCTCGTTCAGGTCGTAGATGCGGATGATGTTCTTGTGCGTGACCTGCCGGGCTAGGACCAGCTCCTGCTTGAAGCGGGCCAGAACAGCGGGGTCGCCGGCAAGGTCGGGGCGGATGACCTTGAGTCCTACGACGCGCTCCACCTCCATATCGCGCGCCTTGTACACAGCGCCCATGCCGCCCATGCCGAGCAGTTTCAGGATCTCGTAACGCCCTCCGAGGACGTCGCCTTCATGAAAGACGGTGGCGCCGATGGACGTGAAGATGGGATGCGGTGTGCTGCCCGGGCCGCTCGGAGACTGGGCGATCGTCTTCGCGTCGGAAGCGTCACTTTTCGGGGTAATAGGTACCGGAGTGGCCGGTAACGTCAGATCCGAGGCGGGTGTGCGGATGCCGGGATCGGTCATCCCATCGGAACCTAGCGCCGGCTTGGGCGTAGCAGCGGAGCTGTCGCCGCTGGAGACAGCTACGCCATCCTGCGCTTTACGCGCCGCACCTTCTTGATTCCCAGCCATTCCCTACACTTCCCCTCAAGCCACATCCGGGCCTGGAGGTCATCGCCCCGTCCAGCCGGATTTTCACAAAGTATACCCTGCTTGGCCTGTTTGTCGCTGGAGCGCGCAGGTAATCAGAGTGAGACTGGGAGGACGCAGCCAGCTTTCATCTAAGGCACAAAACCAGCCACGCAGCGGCGCAATGATGGTAGGCGGGGGCGTAAGCCCTCGTTTCGAGTGGTGAGCAAGAGCATGAGCCGCCGCGCTGCGGCGACACCGGTCTTGCAGGAAATTAATGCACCAGGACCGACAAGCTTGGCTGGGCGCCGGTACTCATCTCCAGGCTCTTGGTGCTGGAGTTGGTGGCCCCCGAGGCGCCTCCGGAAATGATGTAGAGGACGTCCACGGGATTTCCGCTATTGTCCTGTACCAGCATTCTGCCGGTTGAGCTGCTCGCCTGCTGCGTAGAGGGACACGGCTTGTCATCAGCCAGGCAGAAGCCGCCCGGTCCCATCTGACCCGAAGGCGGCGCAGGACCGAACATCTGGTTCATCATTACGCCACCGGTTCCGTTGCTGTCGTAGGTGATGGTGACCGTACCGTTCCCGGTTCCCGGTGGCGGAGGTGGCGCGGCCTGAAAGACCTCCACCTCGTTCAGCACACTCGGCAGCACCGGATCAGCGGTGCCGCCGTAGAAGTTGCCGAACAGTGCGAGGATGGTGACCGGCTGGGGCACAGTCTGCGGCTCGAAGCTGCCCACCGTGACATTGGGATCGGTTCCCACGACGAAACCGGCGTTGCTCGCCGTCAAGTACCACACAGGGTTGTTGGTGACTCCGGCAAGGTTGACAGTAACGCGTCCCGAGAGCTTGTTGCCGGGATCGACCAAGTACGTGCCGGTGAAAGTGTTCGTGGCCGGTGTCGTCCAGGTTCCGCCCTTGTCCTCGTCAAAGATGTACGACGTGATATTGCCATTACCGTCGAAGTTGCCGAGGCCCAGGGAAATGTCTGGAACTGCTGTGGAACCGCTCCCGGAGACAGCGTTCAGCTCAAACACGCTGCCGTTGGGGTTGCTGCCGCGGGTGGCGCTCAAGTTGCCGTTCGAGAACGTGATGGTGGTGCCTCCACTGCCTAACCCTCGCTCGATTATCGATGCCAAAGTGATAGGTTGGCTGCTCGATATCGGGTCGGTCTGCACCGCCACGAGAGCCGGGAACTGCAACTTTCCGGGCGCGGCCGGGATGGCGTAAAAGGCGTAATCGAGCGTCGTGGAACCGATCGTGAGAGTGGCAGTTCCCCTCCCTGTGATCGGATCGACCATTGCGGAAATGCTCCCGGTCAAGGGCGTAGCTTGACCTGACCAGCTTCCATTGTCATTGATGTCCGCCTCTCCATTCCCGGCGCTGATGTTGCCACTGCTGTCGGTTATGAAGTAGCCCGCGCCGCCGTAGCGGTTGCCGCCCGAATCGATGCCATACAGACCGAAACCGAAGCTGCCCGACGCCAGTGAGACCCCGGACGGGTTGCTCTGCGTCTTTAACACGCCGGATCCCCACATGCTCGGATGGTTGGGATCGGCCAGAATGATCCTTGAGTCACTGACCAGCGAGACAGAAACGCTAAACGAGTAGGTTCCCAGCGCCGATGCGATGACGATGGTCCCCAGATTGGCGCCGGTAGTGACGGAGGGACGTCCGACGCAATAAACCGAGCCTGTGCCGCCGGGCGGACCACTGCTCGGACATTGACCGCTGCCGCCAGTTCCCGGCGTCATGGCAACGTCGGTCATCGCGCCGATGGAATCGTTGCCGTTGCGATCGAAGACCCCACTCGTAATATTGCCGTTGCCATCGGCAATCAAGCTGCCGGCCATGTAGAACGCTTGTCCCTGCTGGTTGTAGCCGTTGAACGAGAAGACGTAGTTACCCTGGATCTTTCCCGTCACGGTAATCATGAAAGTCGCAGTCGCCGTGGTCGGGAATTGGTCCGTCACCTGCACGGTGAAGTTGTAGATCCCGATCGTGGTTGGCGTGCCGGTAATGGTACCGTCGGAGTTCAGCGTCAGGCCCGGAGGCATGGTACTGCCCGGGGTGAGGGTGTAGGTATAACAGGGAGTCGTCTGCGGGGGAATACAGTTAGTTCCACCAGTGGCCACCACCCCACTGGAGTAAACCACCGCGACGACGCCGTTCACCAAAGTGGTGGGCTGAAAGGTGAGGGGCGCGTTGATGGTGAGCTGCATGCCGGCAACCTGATACGCCTTCGTCGGTGTCTGGGAGTCGGTCACCCGAACGGTGAAGCCGTAGAGCCCTGCCGATCCCGACGGCGGCGTGCCGCTAATCACTCCATCGGAGGATAGAGTCAGGCCGGGCGGCAACGCGCCCGAATCGATGGTCCAGGTGTAGGGTTGCGTCCCGCCGGAGGCCACCAGTCCCTGCTTGTAGGCGTCGCCTTCGGCCCCGGTCTTTAGAGGGCTGGTGCTGAGAATGTTAAGTGCCGCTGGGCCATTGCTTGGAATCTTGCCACTACAGGCGCTCAACAGCACGCACAGAATGAGTCCTAATCCAAGTAAAAGAAAAGGTTTGGATGCCTTCATGCATCTCCTCTAGGAATCTCAGCCAGGTTCGCCGGGGCGCCGCTTTCGCCGGCGGCCAGCCTGACCTGAAGCGCACTCTGGCAGGGCACCCGCCGGTTCGGCAAGACCGCACGGGTCGGATGACGAAGAAGTGCGTTTGTAACAGCAGAGTAATTCAAATCCGTCCGGATTGCCAAGAAGCAGTAGCCAGTAATCAGTAGCCGGTAGTCAGTTTCGGGAAGCGTCATTTCCGGGAATTTGGTCAAGTAATTCAGTGCCGTTGCACGACTTTCACTGGCAGCTGACTACCGGCTACTGACTACTGCTGGTGATGAGCACGACATCGGAGTTCGTCCGCCCCCGAGCTACGGCCAACTTCTTATTTTTCCAGTCGTAATCGTAGCTGTAGAGGAAGAGCTCATCGAAGTTGGTGGCCGGGGTGGGAGGGCCATCGGCAATCGGCTGCACCACGATGTTAGAAACCCCCTTCTCCGTAACCGGATAGTAGAGGCTCTGGCCGTCAGCGGAGTACTGGAACGGCCCGGAGATAAAACGGCTCGGCTCAAGACTTTTGACGGGCAGGCCGCCCTGCGCGGGAAGGATGGCAATCAGTGGCTTCACATTTGCGCCCTGTCCCTCGAAGGTCAACATGGCGATCTGCTTGCCATCGGGTGAGAAGGTCCCGAAGTTCGCCGGTTTGTCGGTGAGCTGTTTGGCCTGGCCGCCCGCAACCGGCATTTCCATCAGCCACTGCCTGCCCCGCTCCAACCGGTCGAAGATGATGAACTTGCTGTCGGGGGAGCATTCGGGGGTTTGGTCCACCTTGCCATTGGTGACGGCCGTCGCGGTACCGTTTTGCAGATCAAGACGAAAGATATTCAGGGTCTTGGTGTCCTTGTTCGGCATGCTGAAGAAAGCATTGGCGCCATCTGGACAGGCGGTCAAGCCCTGCATCGGCAGGTTCTGCTGATAAATGACGTTGCGGCTGCTGCCGTCACCGTTCATAAGGGAAATATGGCCGTCGGAATCCAGGGTGAGCAGCCGGCCATCCGGCAGCCAGCTCACATTGATATCACCATGGTTGTCCACCTGCTTGGGAGTGGAGTTGCCCACCACGTCCATGGTGTACACGCCGGAATCAGGCGTGTTCTGGATGGCAATGAGTTGACGCCCGTCACGGGTCACGGCAAGGGTGCGATTGCTGTAGGAGCTGAGGTCGTTGGTGATGCGATGCAGCTTCTTACCCGACACTGACACTTCTCCGACCTGTCCGTTCCAGTCACTGGTAATGTCGTGGAAGATAAGAAGCAGGTGTTTGCCGTCGGGCATCCAGGTCGGCTTTTGCAAGCTGGCCGTAGCCGCGAAGATGGTTTTCTCTTTTCCGTTCGTGGGATTGAGAACCACCACCCTGCCCAGATTCTGAGCACCCAGGTCGATGGTCGTCGAGGCGATCCATTTGCCGTCGGGGGACCAGTCAGGGCTGGAGTATCCGGGAATCGGAAGTGACGCCAGGGCGCGTTCTCCGCTGCCATCGGGATGGGCGATGATGAGCTTCGAACTTCCCTCCGAGGAGCTCATGCGCAGAAAGACCATCTGCTGGCCGTCGGGCGAGAAGCTGACAGCACTGTCCACGTCGGTAATCAGCTTGTGGGGCGTGCCACCAAGCACAGGTATCTGATAGAGCAGCCCCAGACCCGGGTTCTCCGGCTCAATGCGCACGAAGTACAGGAAATCGCCGCTGGGCGTAAAGGTCAGGCCCTGATAGCGCACCTCCGTCGGGGGCATGATCTGGGCGTTGCTGCCGGTAGCGATGTGGTGCATCCACAGGCTCTGCTTCCCGCGCCCTTCGTCCACCGCGTTCACCACATATTTGCCGTCGGGCGAAATGGTCGCCAGAACTACTTTGCCGGAGTTGGTGAGCTTCGACATGTTCATGTTCTGGAAAGGCACCGGCCCGGAATCACCGATCCATTGCGCGATGCCTTTGTACAAGCCGTAAATTCCTGCCGCGATCATCAGCAGACTCAACCCGGTGATCAGCCCGGCGCTGCTCTTATTTCTTTTCGCTGAGTCGAGGATGATGGAAGCGCTGGAAACCGGAGC
>Ga0335077_10002823_pt1 | contig 20803 bp, 13 predicted proteins | sample Lox_Sample_31_FD_207151 | JGI IMG/M metagenome (GOLD analysis project Ga0335077, IMG submission 207151) | Soil microbial communities from Loxahatchee National Wildlife Refuge, Florida, United States - Lox_Sample_3.1 | ecosystem: Environmental > Terrestrial > Soil > Wetlands | place: USA...
GTCGAGAAAAGTCCGCTGCTTGAGCGCGTCGCGACCAAAATCTCCGAATCTTTGTATATCCCGCGCGTTGCGGTGCTCCTCGAAGAGGGCGGCTTGTACCGTCCCGCCTTCGCCATCGGCTATTCCAGCGCGCTCGATGCCGCCTTCGCAGAATCGGGCGGCACCGTGCAGCGCTTCAAGCGCGAGCCCATCCCCGAGCACGTCTATTTCGATGACGAGAAATCGTGGGTCAATTCTTCTGAGCTTTCCGATGGCGAGCGCGAAAAACTGGTCCTGCTCGACTCGCAGCTCCTCATTCCCCTCGCCGTCAAGCAAAAGCTTCTCGGCATAATCAGCCTCGGCCAAAAGCGCTCCGAAGCTCCCTATACCAGCACGGACGTCCGCCTGCTCAAATCCGTCGCCACGCAAACGGCGCTCGCCCTTTCCAACGCGGAACTCACTTCCGCCATCGCCGACGAAGTCGCCCGCCGCGAGAAATTGAATCGCGAAATCGAAATCGCCCGCGAAGTGCAGGAGCGCCTCTTCCCGCAGCAGCTCCCGGAAATCGCGGGACTCGACTATTTCGGCCGCTGCCGCACCGCTCTTGGCGTCGGCGGCGACTATTACGATTTTCTGGCGCTTCCCGAAGGCAAGCTCGGCGTCGCGCTTGGCGACGTTTCCGGCAAGGGCATCGCTGCCGCGCTCACCATGGCCAGCCTCGAAGCCTCTCTGCGTGCCGAAGCCATGCGCGCCGGCAACGACGTCGCCGGCCTCATCACCCGCGTCAACCGCATGCTCTACGACGCTTCCACCGAAGACCGCTATGCCACGCTCTTCTACGCGCAGTACGATCCCGCGGCGCGCCGTCTCACCTACGTCAACGCAGGCCATTGCCCGCCCATTCTTATGCGCCACTCCGCAGCGCACCCCGCGCCCGCCGGCAACCCCGCCGCACCAACCATGGAGCGCCTCGACAAGGCCGGCGGCACCGTCGTCGGCCTGTTGCCCGATTGTGACTACGAACAAGCCGAGGTCGTTCTAGCCCCCGGCGACTTGCTGGTCGTCTACACCGACGGCTTCAGCGAAGCCATGAGCCCCAGCCTCGAAGAATGGGGTGAACCGCGCCTGTTCCACGCTGTCGCCAGCTGCGATGGCCTTCCCGCAAAAGACTCCATCGCCAAAATCATGCAAGCCGCCGACGCCTTCGCCTCCGGCGCTCCCCAAAGCGACGACATGACCCTTGTCATCCTCCGCGCTCTCTGAAATCCTTCGCTAGCGCCTTGCGGCGACGCCCGCTATTTGCCGGCGCACCACCTTCAATCATGCCGCAGAGCGGCGTGCAGCCGATGATGGACAAAGGTTGAGCCGGTGCGGACCGCGGAAATAGAGGGCTAGTGTAGGGCACGATTCATCGTACCCTTCGGTTTTCACCTCTCCCGGCCCGCCGCCAGGGACCCCAAAGTCTCGTGCCATCCTCTCAGAACTCTTGTACCCGCTCCGTTCCTCATCGCATCATAGCGTCATGGAATTCCGACAACTCGGCCACTCCGGCCTGCAAGTTCCCGTTCTCAGTTTCGGCGCCGGCACCTTCGGCGGCAGCAACGAATTCTTCAAGGCCTGGGGCGCCAGCGACGTCGCGGAAGCCACGCGCCTCGTGGACATTTGCCTCGACGCCGGCGTCAATCTCTTCGACACCGCCGATATTTACTCCGACGGCCTCTCCGAAGAAATCCTTGGCAAAGCTATCGCCCGCAAACGCAACCGCGTGCTTATCTCCAGCAAGGCCACTTTCCCCATGAGCAGCGGCCCCGGCGGCCCCAACGACCTCGGCTCCTCGCGCCATCACCTCATACAAGCCTGCGAAGCCTCCCTCCGCCGCCTCGGCACCGAGCACATTGACATCTACCACATGCACGGCTTCGACGCGTCCACGCCCGTCGAGGAAACTCTGCAAACGCTCGACACGCTTATCAAGGCCGGCAAGGTCCGCTACATCGCCTGCTCCAATTTTTCCGGCTGGCACCTCATGAAGTCGCTCTCGGTCTCTGAGCGCTATGGCTGGGCCCGCTACGTCGGCCATCAGGTCTACTACTCCCTCATCGGCCGCGAATACGAATGGGAACTCATGCCGCTCGGTTTGGATCAAAAAGTCGGCGCGCTCATCTGGAGCCCGCTCGGTTGGGGACGCCTCACCGGAAAAATCAGCCGCACACGACCCATTCCCGAAGTGTCGCGCCTGCACAAAACCGCGGAATATGCTCCGCCGGTCGCCAGTGCGCATCTCTACAACGTGGTGGAGGCGCTCGAAGAAGTCGCCAAGGAAACCGGCAAAAGTGTTCCGCAGGTCGCTCTGAATTGGCTGCTACAGCGTCCCACCGTTGTGAACGTCATCATCGGCGCGCGCAACGAAGAACAGCTCCGCCAGAATCTAGGCGCCGCCGGCTGGAATCTCACCAAAGACCAGGTCGCCAAACTCGACGCTGCCAGCGCCACCCAACCCATCTACCCCTACTGGCACCAGCGCCGCACTCTCCCCACCCGCAACCCCGTCCCGGTCTAGCCGGCGCCTCGCCTTCCCCACCGGGTTCCGGGTTCTCAGGTCTTGGCCTGCCTCTTCGGCTGGCCCTTCTGCGCAGCCGTGCCGCTGGCATTTCCTAGGAGCACTTCCGCCCGCGCATGCGCTTTCCAGAACGACTCCACGGCCCCTTCCGCCAGCCACTCCTGATTCACCGAAGAACCGAAGATATGCCGGTACATCATCGGCCCCAACAGCAGTGCGACGCCCAAATCCTCATCCAGCACCGCCGGAAAAATGCCGCGACTCATGCCGCGCCGAAGCAGCATCTTCAAACCTGTGCGCGCTCGATCCATCACGCGCGTCTTCCAGGCCCTCGCAAACGCCTCATTCTTTGCGGAGTATGCAATGAGATGCGGCATCAGCTTTTTCAACACCGCCGCCTTCTCGGGCGACGGCTCGTAGCGCAAAAAGGCCTTCAGGTCCGCTTTCAGGTCCCCGGAATCCCGTTCCGGCGGCCCTTCGTCCAGCAAGTGCACGTGCATCAACACTTCCAGGCACAGCGCGTCCTTGTCCGCCCAATGCTTGTAAATCGTTGCTTTGCTTACGCCGGAAGCCCCGGCTATCGCGTCCACACTCGTTGCGTCAATGCCCCGCTCGCCAAACAGCCGGGTGGCTGCCTCGAGCACCTTCTTGTGCGCCCGTTCGCTCAGCCCTCGCGCCATTCTTAAATCTCAATCTTCGAAAACCGCCACGCGCCCAGGCACAGCAGCCCGACCGCCACTGCGCTGAGCACCACCGCGTCCACCACCGCTCCAAAGTACCCCACGCCAATCAGCGCCGCCCGCAGGCCATCCACTCCATACGACAGCGGATCCAGGCGGGTCACGAACGACAGCGCTTTCGGCAAATTATTCAGCGGAAACAGCGCCCCCGACAAAAAGAAAATCGGCAGCACCAGAAAATTCATGATCAGCTGGAATCCTTGCATGTCCTGCAGACTCGAACCAATCGCCGTTCCCAGTGCAGCAAACACCACCGCAATCATCGCCATGAACACAAAACCCAGGGGAATCCCCAGCAAACTCGCGGGCCGGAATCCCGCAACCAGGCACACGATCATGATCAACGTCCCTTGCAGCATCGCCACGGTCGCTCCTCCCAGCGTCCGCCCAATCATGATGCGCAGGCGCGGCACCGGCGCCACTAGCGTCTCCTTCAAAAATCCGAACTGCCGGTCCCACAGCAGCGCGATCCCCGAAAACACCGAAGTGAACAACACCGCCATGCCGATAATCCCCGGCGCCATAAACTGCAAATAACTTCCCCCTCCCGCTTTCTGAAACACCGGCCCGAGCCCGAAACCGAGCACCAGCAAATACAGCAGCGGTTGCCCCAGCGACGCGAAGATCTGCACTCGCGACCGGCTGTACTTTTTCACTTCGCGCAGCCACAAAATGTATATCGCGCTCATCGCCGGCCTCCTCCGCGAAACATCTGTGCCACCTGCCGCAATTGGTCCGTCGACGTCGCCGACTCGTCGCGAATCGTCGAACCCGTAAGCGCGAGAAATGCCTCCTCCAGCGACCGCGTCCCCGTTTTCTGCTTCAACTCTTCCGCTGTTCCGATCGCCACAATCTTTCCGTGGTCAATCACCGCAATGCGATCCGCCACGCGGTCCGCCTCGTCCATGTAATGTGTCGTCAGAAACACCGTCACGTGGTCCGCTTCGTTCTGCCGCTTCACGTGCGTCCATAGCTGGTTGCGGCTTTGCGGGTCCAGCCCCAGCGTGGGCTCGTCCAGAAACAGAATCTTCGGCGTGTGCAAAAACCCGCGCGCAATCTCGAGTCGCCGCCGCATCCCCCCGGAAAACGTCTTCACCAGCGCGTCTTTGCGGTCCCACAGCTCGAACAACTTCAGCAGCGTCTCCGTCTTCTCCCGCCGGATTTTTCCGGGCACGTGATACAGCACTCCGTGCAACTCCATGTTCTCCCACGCCGTCAAATCCTGGTCCAGACTCGGGTCCTGAAACACGATGCCAAACCGCCGCCGCACTTCGTTCTCGTGCGTCATCGGGTTCAGCCCGTCCACTTCCACCGTTCCGCTCGTGGCTTTCAGCAACGTGGTCAGCACCTTGATCGTCGTGGTCTTCCCCGCTCCGTTCGGCCCAAGAAACGCAAAGATCTCTCCCTTGGGAACTTCGAACGAAATATTGTCCACCGCTGTAAAATCCCCGAACTTTTTCACCAGATTTTCGACGCGAATCATCGCCCCTCTCTGTCGTTGCGCATGGCAGGCCCTGAGGCAGGCATACTAAACGGTTTAGTTTAGTACGTCAAGATTGCTCCCTGGCTTGGCGCCGCTACCCACACGCGGCTCTCCCGGCTCTGGTCTTGCGCAATTGTGTTTTCTTAGGTGGCTGCGGTGGGTTCCGCGGCTGGCGTCTTCGATGCGGCTTCCGCGTTTCCCGTTACGCGCACCGCTATCCCCAGCGCCATCAGCAGGATAAACGCCGCCAAATACCATGGCCCCGCGGGGAAGTCGCGCCCTTGGGCAATGCAGGCGGCGAACGTAAAGGCGAAGAATTGCGGCCCAAAGATCATCGCCAGCCCGCGCAACGAACTCAGCGCGCCTTGCAATTCCCCTTGCTCCGACGGCGAAACGCGCTTCGTCATCATCGATTGCGACGGCGGCCCGGCCAGTCCCCACAGCGCGTTCACCGGAATTGCGGAGAGAAAAACCCAGCCGAGCGGCGCCCATCCAAATAGAGCGAATCCCACGCCCCCAAAGAACAGCCCCGCGAAGAGCGCCTTCCGCTCGCCAAATCGTTTGACGGTGGGACCGACAAGACCAGCCATGGTGATCATGGTAGCGATGCCGACGACAGCCAGCGAATAGCCCACCGCCTTCTCATTCCAGTTGTAGCGGTACATCGCGTACAACACCCACACCGTCGCATAAACTTCATGCGCCAGATACGCCAGAAAATTCACCACCGCCAGCCCAAACAGTTCGTGGTGCGAACGCAGCAGCTTCAGCGCCCCCACGGGGTTTGCATTCTTCCAGCGCAAGAATTTCTGCCGCTTCGCCGGCGCCAGCGACTCCGGCAATACGAACAATCCGTACATCGCATTCAACAAACTCATCCCCGCCGCCACCCAGAACGGCAGCCGCGAGTTCATCGCCCCCAGCCAGCCTCCAATCGCCGGCCCCAGCACGAATCCGACTCCAAACGCCGCGCCAAAAATTCCAAACGCCTTCGCCCGGTTCTCCGGCGGCGTCACGTCGCTGATGTATGCCGTCGCCGTCGGCATGCTCGAAGAGCAGATCCCCGATAGGATGCGCCCCAGAAACAGCCACCCAATCGTGGGCGACAGCGCCATCACCACGTAATCCAGCCCCAACCCAAAATTCGATAGCAGAATCACCGGCCGCCGCCCATAGCGATCCGACATTGTCCCCAGAATCGGCGAAAAGAAAAACTGCATCAGCGCCCAGGTGGTCACAAACAGCCCCATATATTCCGAGCTGCGCGCCATGTTCCCGTTCAAGAATTCCGTAATCAGCTTGGGCAGGATCGGCACGATAATGCCGAACGCCAGCATATCCAGCAGCACCGTCACAAACACAAATCCTAGCGCTGCGTGCCGTTTATTCTCCATTTGCTCTCCTTTCTTCGTGGAACAGGCGTTAGCCTGTTTTCCCAGTGGGACACGCTTTAGCCTGTTCTCTTCGCCGCCGAGCCTTCAGCCTTTTGGCGCCGCAATCGCCTCCAAACCCGCCAACCACAGCTCGACCGCCCGATCCACTCGCTCCCGGTCTCTCGTCGCGCAATAGTCCAGCAAAAATCCCCGGAAGCCCGCCACCACCACTGTTGCCTGCGCCCGCGCCTCTGCCTTCGCATAGCCTTTCCTCACCAGCGGCGGCACCAAAAATCCCAGCCAGTCTTCCATCGTCGCCCGCAGATACTCCGCAAATCGTTCTGGCTCCCGCAGCGCCATCGCGAAAATCTCCAGCGAGATCCGGAACAGCCGCGCATTTTCCGGCGAGCTCATGTGCCGCCAGATCGCCCGGCAAGCCGCGGCCGGCGTCTCATATTCTAACGACTTCATCCGCTCATAAGTCACGCGCTGCCGCTCCCGCAATCTCCCCAGTGCCTTGACCACCAGGTCCTCTTTCGACCCAAAATAGTAGAGCAGCACCCGCGGACTCGCCCCCACCGCCTTCGCCAGCGGCCTGAGCGACAGGTCTGCCACGCCATTGTGCGCCAAATAGTCGGCCACTTCATCCAGCAACTCCGCTGGCCGCTCTGTCCCCGCTATCCTCGCCACAGCGCGCACTCTACCATACTTGAAACGACCGTTTCAACTATGGTTCTTTCCATCCTTCCCCACCCGTCTCAGCAGCCTCCCATTTGTGCCGAGGCCGTATATTTGGAGTGCGGGAGCCCTGCTCCCGCTTTTTCGACCCCGCCAATGGCACAATTCCCACTCCGGCCGCTCTACGGGACCGCCCTACAAGCCCCTACAAAATTTCTCTTGACGTTTTTTCGACTTGTGCTATTATTAATTTTGAGTAATACTGCGAGTTGCCGGCGATAGACGCGATCCCCACGAAGTGACCTGTTCTGGGATTCTAAGTGCGAAACAAATTGTATTATCGGAAGGAAGGCAGGCGCGCCCCAGCGTTTGCCAAGTAGATTGGCGCGAGTTATATTCCTCAGATTCTGTGAAAAACCTGGAGCCGCGCACGTTTGCGCCGGTCCTCAGCGAGGGTGAAGTGAAATCGAATCTGAAAGCTTCCCAGGTCGCATTCCTTCTTTGGTTCGCATTTTCCGGGTGGAGGTGCGCGATGGCTAGGCCTCAGAACGCATCCAGCGAAGTGCGGGGAAAAGATCGCGCCGCCATTGCCCGAACAGTTGCTGCCTTCCTGGATGCATGGAACAAACACGACGCACACGCCTTCGCGATGACATTCACGGAAGATGCGGATTTTACCAATGTGGCAGGCACACATGCTCAGGGGCGCTCCAGTGTGGAATCGTTTCATGCCCCGATGTTTGGAGGGATTTTCAAAGAAAGTCACCAGACGGCCGAAATCCGCAACATCCGTTTCTTAAAGCCGGACTTGGCCGCCGTGGACGTGGACTGGAAGATGACTGGGGCAAGATCCCAGGACAGGACCCCGCGGCCGGAACGTAGAGGTCTTTTGAATTGGGTGATGGCGCGTCAGAGCGACGGCGCATGGCTCATCCAGATCATGCACAATACGGACCTGACCAATTACCCTCAGCCGCCGCAATAGAGTGCATGCCATTTTCTGCTTGCTCCGAAGGTATGCTCAAGAATTGATGATTTCGGCGTGTCCGATTGCCGGCGGCATCTCAGGCTCAAGTCCTGATTTGTCGGGTTACCGGTAAGGTTCCTTGGCCGATTCAACTTCTCCGGTTAGTGCGTTCACCAGTTGAGAAAACTACTCTTCTCTTTGAATGGCAATCCGCAGCTTTTCAAAGGCTTCCACCGGAAATGGATGCCGCCAAGCCAGTTTGTAGCCTTCACTTCCCATATCGGTTTTAATGGATTCGAGCGAACTCAACAGTTGTCTGGCAAAAGTGACCCATTTCGTACGAGACTTGAACGCGGATACCGGTTCCCCACGATGCTGGCCCGGAAAACTGATTTCACGAAATTCTAGAATCTCAACTTCAATATCTTTTCCGCTCCGACGCAAATTCCAGTGCAGCTCTCCGGGTTCTTGGAACCAACAGCAATCTGCCGCCTCTACGGTTTGTAGACTTTGGACAGCGTCAACGAGGTCACGTAGCACATCGACTGGTGAGTATCGACCCCCTGATAGAAACCCCGAAGTCGATCGTGGATGACAAAGAAGAAGTCCTGCGGCGTCTTCACTCCGTTCAGTGGGGTTGGTAATGTGCGAGCATCGCCAGGCAGGACTCCTGCTCTAAAAGCACCCAAGCGGCGCATGCCAACTAACTGTGCCGAACCGTGCCAGATTACCAAGGAGCCTTAAAGGGGAGAGCTCCTGCTCTAAAAGCATCGGCGCGAAGCAGGCGATTTTTTTGCTGTGCCAAAACTGTGCCAGAATCCAACGTTTTGGTGCCATTCGGGTTAGCTCTTGAGCGAAAGCAGACTCCCCGATTTGTTGGAAACGTTAGTATTTAGAAGCAAGCGAGGGAGTTGTTGGAGTCGCTCGGTGCGCGCCCAAGGCAGGCGCGCTACCAGGCTGCGCTACGCCCCGACTGACTAGCTTTGTGTTCTACTGTACTTCGTAAACGCGCTTCCACTCGGCCTGATCGGAGCGATTCTAACGAGGCTACGCCGTCTCAAAACGAGCACGAGCGCGACGAAGCGACCGGCATCCATCAAAGCTCCGGGGACTAGGACAGCGCCTGCAGCGTTTCGACCGGAAGTTTTGCCGCTTCCCAGCCTGCGATGCCGCCGGCAATCTCGCTGACGCGAGTAAACCCGCTTCGTTGCAACAGGCTTGCGGCGATGGACGAACGGTAACCGCCAGCGCAGTAGACCAGCAGTGGCCGGTCTTTCGGCAGCATCGGCAAGTTCTCCGGCAGACGGTTTAGCGGAATACCCACGCTGCCGCCGATGTGTCTCTGTTCACGCTCGCGAGGCGCGCGCACGTCGACGGCCAATGGCCCCTCATCGGATGCCAGCAATTCCGCGGCGAATTGCGCACTCACGCGCGCCGTCGACGCGACCAGTTCCGGCCGCGATTCCAGGCTACGCAAGCCATTCTGCAGATATCCCGCGATGTGATCGAACCCGATGCGTCCGAGCCGGATGGCCGATTCGCTTTCGCGTCCTGGAGCCGCGATGATGACAATCGGATGGGCTTGATCGAGCATGGTCCCGGCCCACGTGGCATACTGGCCTCCGAGGCCGATGTTGATGCTGCGGGTGAGGTGCGCCGCGGCGAATTCATCGGGATCCCGCGTGTCAAGGATTTGCGCGCCGGCAGATTGCAGTTGCAGCACGGCCTCGAGCGTCAGCGGGTTCATCTCGCGCGCCAGCGCCTGGTCCAGTGTCGGCCGCTCTTCGCTATTCAACACAGCGTCATAGGTGAAATAGGCGGGAGCGTCTGGCTGATCGGCGGTCACCACCTGGACGAAGGCTTCTTTGCTCATGGGCTGCAGCGCGTAGTTGAATCGCCGCTGTTCGCCCAGCGTGGATACGGTCTCTTTGCCAATCGCCTTTCCGCACAGCGAACCTGCTCCGTGAGCAGGGTAGACGAGGGCGGCATCGGGCAGCGGCAGCAGTTTCGTGTGCAACGAATCGAACAGCATGCCGCCCAACTCTGTGGCCGACCAGCCCAGAGCGACACGCAAGTCAGGCCGACCGACGTCGCCGATGAACAACGTGTCGCCGGTGAGTACGGCATGCGGTTGCGTATCGCTGGCGTTCAGGTCGTAAACGAGAATCGAAATCGACTCCGGAGTATGGCCCGGCGTCTCCAGCATCTTCAGGCGCACGCGTCCGAATTCCACCACGTCGCCATCCTTGAGTGGTGTAAATGCATACGCTGCTTTTGCAGCAGCGCCGAGATAAATAGTTGCGCCCACGCGATCGCGCAGTTCCAGATGTCCGGCGACGAAATCGGCATGCAGATGTGTCAGGAAGACGTGCCCGATCTTGAGCTGTTTCTCGGCGGCTAAGGCGACGTACTGGTCGGTGTCTCGTTGCGGGTCGACGACGGCAGCTGTGCCTGTGGCTTCATCACCAATCAAGTAGGAAGCGTGTGCCAGGCACGGCAGATAGAACTGCTTGAAGATCACACTGACCTCGCTTCGCGTATGCTACTTCGGCTGGGAGACGATCCGCAAATAAGGCCGTGGCGCCTTCCAGCCGTCGGGATACTTCTGTTTGGCCTCTTCGTCGGAAACGGAATTCAGGATGATCACATCGTCGCCCTGTTTCCAGTTCACCGGTGTGGCCACTTTGTGCTTGGCCGTGAGTTGTATGGAATCGAGCACGCGCAACACTTCGTCGAAGTTGCGCCCGGTGCTCATCGGATAGCTGAGCATCAGCTTGATTTTTTTGTCCGGTCCGATTACGAAGACGGTGCGCACCGCGGCATTGTCTGCCGCCGTTCGCCCTTCGCAGCTCTCTCCGCTCTGGGCGGGCAGCATGTTGTAGAGTTTGGCCACTTTCAGTTCCGGGTCCCCAATCATCGGGTAGTTCACTTTGTGGCCTTGCGTCTCTTCGATGTCCACGGCCCACTTGGCATGACTGCTCACTGGGTCCACGCTTAGTCCGATGATTTTGCAGTTGCGCTTTGCAAATTCGGGCTGCAGCCCGGCCATATAGCCCAGTTCGGTGGTGCAGACTGGCGTGAAGTCCTTAGGATGCGAAAACAGAATGGCCCAGCCGTTGCCGATCCATTCGTGGAAATTCAGCGTGCCCTGCGAGGTTTCCGCGGTGAAGTTGGGAGCTTCGTCATTGATGCGCAACATGGTCCGTGCATCTCCTGGAGAGTATTCTTCTTTCTTGGGCCGGCACCTGGAACCATCCCTCTGCTCTTTAGAGTCGGGAACAGCGCAAAGAATGTGTCCTTCGGTCGGGACTCCGTCAACTTAATATTACCGTTCTGCTTCCCTGGAAACAAAGAATGGCCACGAAAGTAGGACCGCAGCGCGGTCGCGGCCATCAAAACACCATCTGCGCGAAAGCGAAAGGAACCATTCGACCCTGCGGGGCTTCTCTCGGAGCCAGCCAGTCGCTCTACGCCGCCTCAAGCGCCCGCAGCGAGATTAGAGCCGGCAGATGAGTAGCTCTCGCTCGTAGACCATCTCTTTGGGGAGGTGGTCGTGCAACTGGATGAATAACTCTTCGTGTTCGATCACTTCTTTATGCCATGCCTCGCGATCAAATCGCTGCGCCGCTTCGAATTTCTCCTTTGAGAAATCGAGTCCCTTCCATTCCATGTCTTCGTATTTGGGCATCCAGCCAATGGGCGTTTCCCTGGCCAGCGCCCGTCCCTTGGTGCGATCCACGATCCATTTCAGAACCCGCATATTCTCCGAATAGCCGGGCCACAGGAACTTGCCTTCGCCATCTTTGCGGAACCAGTTGACATGAAAAATTCGCGGCGTCAGCGTCAGCGATCGCTGCATCTTGATCCAGTGGCGGAAGTAATCGCCCATGTGATAGCCGCAAAAGGGAAGCATGGCCATCGGGTCGCGGCGAACTTTGCCAACTGCGCCCGCTGCCGCCGCCGTGGTCTCCGAGCCCATGGTCGCTCCGATGTAGACGCCGGAGCTCCAATTAAAAGCCTGAAAGACCAGCGGCATGGTCGTGGCACGCCGTCCGCCGAAAATAATGGCACTGATGGGAACGCCGCTGGGATCTTCCCACGCCGGGTCAATGGTCGGGCATTGCGACGCCGGCGCTGTGAATCGCGCGTTCGGATGCGCTGCCTTGGCGCCAGTCTCTTGCGCAATTTCCGGAGTCCACCGCTGGCCCTTCCAATCGAGGCACTCGGCGGGCGGTGTGTCCGTCATGCCTTCCCACCAAACGCCGCCGTTCGGCGTAAGCGCGACGTTGGTGAATATTGAGTTCTTGGCCAACGTGGCCATCGCATTGCGATTGGTCTTGACCGACGTGCCGGGAGCGACGCCAAAAAATCCTGCCTCAGGATTGATCGCGCGCAGGAACCCGTTCTCATCCGGACGAATCCACGCGATATCGTCCCCCACCGTCCAAACCTTCCAGCCTTCAAATCCCTTCGGAGGGATCATCATGGCGAAATTTGTTTTTCCGCAGGCGCTGGGAAACGCCGCAGCCACGTAAGTCTTTTCGCCGGCGGGATTTTCCACGCCCAGAATCAGCATGTGCTCCGCCATCCAGCCTTCGTCGCGAGCAATGTTCGAAGCGATGCGCAAACCAAAGCATTTCTTGCCGAGAAGCGCATTTCCGCCATATCCCGAGCCGAACGACCAGATCTCGCGCGTCTCCGGGAAATGCACAATGTACTTCTCTTTGTTGCACGGCCACGGCACGTCCTTCTGGCCTGGCGAAAGCGGCACACCCACGGAATGCATGCACGGAACGACGCGTGGAATCCCCGTGTCAATCTGCTGAAAAGCCGGCAAGCCAATGCGCGCCATGATGCGCATGCTGGCCACCACGTACGGGGAATCCGTCAACTGCACGCCAATCTGCGACATCGGCGAACCGAACGGACCCATGCTGTAGCCCAGCACGTACATGGTGCGCCCGCGCATCGCCCCGTTGAAAAGCCCCTTCAGTCTTTTCCGCATTTCATAGGGGTTTTCCCAATTGTTGGTCGGGCCGGCGCTGTCCTTCGAGAGGGAACAGATGAACGTCCGGTCCTCCACACGCGCGACATCGTTGGCATCCGATCGCGCGTAGTAGCAGCCAGGCCAGAGCTCCGGATTCAGTTTGGTCAGCGTTCCGGCCGCAAGCATTTCCTGCAACAGCAGTTCATTTTCTTCCGCCGAGCCGTCCACCCAGTGGATTCTCGCCGGTTTCGCAAGTTCCGCCATCTTCTCGACCCAGCGCAGCAGATGTTCATTCTTGCTGAGAGGCACAGCCGGGTTCCGGCCGAGCGCGCTGGTAACGTGTTTTGCGGCTGTTTCGAGCATAGATTTATCTCATCCCCGGTATCAACTTTACTAGGAGTGATAGGCAAAGGGAAATAGCCACCCGTCCAGCCGTCTCGCATGTGCCCGCGACGCCTGGCGCCTACGCCGCTGGTACTGGCGTCTCTTCTTCCGCTTTGTCTCGATACAGAAGGTAGTGGATGGCGGGGGTAAATACCAACGACAAGACCATGGAGCTTAAGATTCCGCCGATTACGGTGATGGCCAGCGGCTGCAGCATCTGTGAACCGGCGCCGATCGCAAACGCCAGGGGCGCCATACCGGCTACCGTCGCCAGCGCGGTCATTAATATCGGCCGCAATCGGCGTCGGCCGGACTGAATCATGGCTTCCTCGGGAGAAAACCCGAGCTTGCGAAAGCGTTGGTCGGCATCCAGCAGCAAAATGCCGTTCTTCGCGACGATGCCAATGACCATGATCATGCCCATGAAGGAGGCAACATTGAACGTCACGCGGGTCACGAGCAACGCCACCAGCCCGCCAAACAGCGAAAGCAAAGCCGAGGCTAAAATCGCCGCCGGGGCGGAAAACGTCCGGAACTCGAACAGCAACACGCTGAACAACAGCAGAAGCGCCAGAATCAGCACCATCGAGAGCTCCCGGAACGACTGCTGCTGCACCTGGTACTTGCCGCCGAACTCGATGCGGATGGAAGCTGGCAGATGCAGATCGCCAATCGCTTTTTGTACTGCGGCGATCCCGCTGCCCAGTCCCGTGCCCTCCAAGGAAGCGGTCACTTCGACCATGCGTTGGAGATTCTCCCGCCGAATTTCAATCTGGCCCGCATCTAGCGTTACGCTGGCTAGCGATCCCAGTGTGGCGCTGTGCCCCGTCGCGCTGCCGACCAGTGTGTTGCTCATCCGGTCCAGCGAGGCCCGGCTCTGCTCGGGAAAACGGACGCGAATCGGATACGCCCGATCGTTGAGAATAACCGGCGTTGCCGCCGGCTCGCCCTCCAGGATTGCCGAGGCATCCACGGCGATTTCCTCTGGCGTGAAGCCGGAGCGCGCGGCGACCGCGGGATTGATCTGGTAGGTCACCGCTGGCCCGCTGGTCGAATTCTCAATCCCGTCGAGAATGTCCACCACAGGGTGCTTGTCTCCAATTTGAATTTTGTCTATGCCGTCCGCCACTCGCGGCGCGGTTTCCTCCAGCAGCTTCCCGTCTTCCGAAAACAGCTTGATGACCACGGCCTGCGGTTCGTTTGAGAGGTCGCCGATCATGTCCTGCAATACCTGCACGAATTCCACTTTGGTGCCCGGCTCGCTCTGCTCGATGCGGCCGCGGACATCGTCAATGACTTCCTCGATGCCCCGGTCGCGGTCCCGCTTCAGCCGCACCGTGAAGTCGCCGCGATTCGCCTCCGTAACCGCAGCCAGCCCCAGTTCCAGACCCGTGCGGCGTGAAGTGTTCTCGATTTCCGGCGTGCTGTGCAGAATCTTGTCAATGCGCAGCAGGATGCGATCGGATTCTGCCAGCGAGCTTCCGGGAGGAGTGTGGTAGTCCAAGATAAAACCACCTTCATCCATTTCCGGCAGCAAATCCGTCTCTAGCACAACGATGCCGATAAAGACCGACACCGCCACCAGCACAACCGAGCTTACGGCCAGAACCCACGGCCGCTTCAACACTGCCCGCATCGTCCGCGCGTAGAAACTCACGACCCTGCGAAAAAAGCCGGAAATATGAGCTTCCTCCACCTCAAGAAGGGACGCGGCCGTCAAATCGCTGGAAGCACCCGGCGCCTCCGGCGTCGCTGTGCCCTCCTTTGTCTCGCTCATTCCCACACGATCCGCCCGGCGAACCAGATGCAGGCTCAGCGTCGGCGTCCACGTGAGAGCCAAGAGCAGGGAAGTGAACAGCGAAACGGTCATGGTAATCGCCAGGGCTCGGAAAAAGCTGCCGACCACCCCCGTAGTGGAAATGAGCGGGAGGAATACGACGATGGGCGTGATCGTGGATCCGATCAGCGGGACGGTCAATTCTCGCAGCGCGCTGCGAATCGCTTGCGTGCGGCTCTGCCCAGCGTCGCGATGGAGCACAATGTTCTCTAGCACCACGATGGCGTCGTCAATCACCAGCCCCACCGCCGCAGCCAGGCCGCCCAGGGTCATCAAGTTGAAACTCTGGCCGGTCAGATACAGCACGATGAACGTAATCAGCAACGTCGTGGGAATCACCAGGCCCGCCACCAGCGACGATCCCCAGTCGCGCAGGAACAGCACCAGCACAATCGAGGAGAGAATCAGGCCAAGCAGAACGGCGTCGCGCACGCTGGCGATGGAATCGTGCACGATCGTGGATTGATCGTAGAACGGTTCGAGGTGCACCCCCGGAGGAAGCGACTGCGACAGCTCTTTGATCGTGTCGTGAACTTCGTTGGCCACCTGAAGAGTATTGCTGTCCGGCTGGCGACTCACGTTCAAGAGCACCGCCGGTTTCCCGTTTGCCGTCACGATGGTGTAAACCGGCGCGACGGAGGGCGAGATTGTTGCAATATCCGCCAGACGAAGGGGCACTCCGCTCGGCGAACTCTTCACCACGATCTGCCCAATCTGCTCCGGAGTTCGCACCTGCCCGCTAACCAGGCCCAGTGTTAGCGTGTGTTCGCGCTCGATCAATCCCGGCGAATCAATGAGGTTTGTTCGCCGAATGGATTCCAGAATGTCGGAGACCGTCACTCCAGCGGCCAGCAGCCGCGCGGGGTCGGGCATCACCTGAAACTCAGGGACCCGCCCGCCTTGAATCACGACCGTGGCAACGCCATCCAGCCGGTTGATGCGCGGCTTCAAGTCGTACGTCGCGATCTCCCACAATTTGTTCGGCGGCACGCTGTCGGACGTCAGGCTGTAGCCAAGGATAGGAAACGCCGCAAAGGTCAGCCGGTGTGTTTGGACCTTTGCTCCGGGCGGAAGCTCGGATTGCAAACGCGCCACCACCGCGTCCACGCGCTGTAGCGTCAAGATCATGTCGCTCTTCCAATCGAAGAAGAGGTCGACCTCCGCGTCCCCACGGCTGGTGATCGACTGCACTTTTTGCAATCCGGGAACGCTGTTGACCGCCTCCTCGATGGGCCGCGTGATCGTCACCAGCATCTGGTCAATCGGCATCACGCCGTTATCGACACCAATGACGATGCGCGGGAAATTCGTGTTAGGGAAAACAGAAACAGGGATCGAAAACGCGACGTAACCGCCAACCAGTGCCAAGCTGACTATCAAAAACAAAATCGGGCGGGAGAGGCGCTGGAACCACGGCGCGCTTGCCTGGCCTTCGTGAACATGTGTGTGTAATTCGGGACGAAGCTCCATACGCCGCTATTCCTGGTCCTTATCGTCAGGTTTCTTTGCGTCGCCGGCTTTGTCATCCTTGTCCGCTTTGTCGGACTTTTCGCCCGATTCACTCTCCGCGGACGCCGGAGCTTCGATCTTGATCTTCGTTTTGTCGGGCAAGGCATATCCGCCCGAAACAATCACCGCATCGCCTGCATTAATGCCGCTTACGATCTGCGCCATCGTGCTGTTCCGGATGCCCACTTGCACTGTCTTCTGATGCGCGACATTGTCCGACCCAGCGGTCAAGACGTAGTCCGCGCCGTCCGCGTTCTTGAATACCGCACTCGCCGGCACGCCGATGGCGTCCTTCACCGTTTTCGCGGTCATCGCGACTTCCACTGTCACTCCCGCCTTCAACGCGGGGCTCGTTCTGTTCGCTTCGACCCACACCTCCAGCGTGGTGCTCCCCGGATCGAGCGCCGGACTGACCAACGTCACGTGCCCCTTAATCGGGTCATCCACGCCAGGCACTTTTAGTTCCGCTGGGTCACCCACCTTCAGAGCCGCCGCCTCCGCCTGCGCCACGTGCGCTTTGGCAATCAGCCGCGACAAGTTCATCACCGTCAGTATTGGCTGATTGGCGGTTGCCAGATCCCCTTCATAGAGCGGACGATCGGTTACGACTCCATCGATCGGGCTTAGAATCCTCGAATAACTTAGTTGCGCCTCCGCGCCCTTGTACTTGCCCTCCGCCGAGAGCCGCGAACCTTGCGCCGATTTCAGCGCTTGTTCTTTGCCCAGCCGTTGCAAATCTGCGAGCTGCTTCTGCGCTTGCTCGTTCTGCGACCGCGCCTGGACCAGGGTTACTTCCGCCGCATCCAGATCGCGCCGCGGAATCGCGCCTTGCTGAAACAACTCCTTCCGGCTGTCGTAAACCTTTTGCTGTGCTTCAAACGCCGATTTCGCGGCCTCCGCGTCCAACTCCGCTTTCTGGATTTGTTGCGGCAAGCTTGCGCCCACCGTCGTGTTATAGGTGGCATCCGCTTGCTCGAAGTCCCCTTTGCTAGACTCCGCGGCCGCAGTGAGGTCCGCATTCTCTAGTTCCGCCAGCAACTGCCCTTTCTTCACCGGCGTGCCGCGCTGCACTAAGAATTTCTTCACTGTCGAAGTAATTTTCGGAGCAACATTGGCTTGCTCCAGCGGAAAGACCACGGCTTCGGCCGAGACGATCTGCGAGATCGGCCCTCGCTGCGCCGGTGCCGTCTGCACACTGACGACCGGCTCCTTTTCCGTTTCACTTTTGCCGCACCCGGCTAGCAACATCATGCCCAGCGCCGCAGACGCGCCGCTTGCCAACCGCATTCCTCGCCACTTTTCTTGCATTCTTTTCCGTTTCATGGAGTCGTCAGCACCCCAGTAAGAGTTTGCAAATCTGCCAGCGCCACGCGATACCGCACCGCCCCATCCTGATACGCACTGTTTGCCAATGCTGCGGTCGTCTGCGCGTCCACCACTTCCAGCACTGTGGATTCTCCGCTCTTGTAACGCAGGGTCGTGAGCCGCAGGCTGTCCGCCGCCAGCTGCGCCGATCGGTTGAGTCCATCCATCTCATTCAGCGCCGTTTCTGCTTCGGCATAGAGCGACTTGATTTCGGCCAGCAGCTTGCGCTGGGCCAGGGAGAGCTCCCGGTTCGCCTGCGCCCGCCGCAGTTCGGCTTGCTTCACCTTGCTTTGCGTCGTACCCCAATTCCAAATGGGAATATTCAACGTGGCGCTGACCGAGGAGCCCACGTTCGAAAAGGTTTGTCCGTTGACCCGCATCGGAAAATTCACTCCAAAGTTCGGCGCATCAATCCCATACCAATAATCAAGCCCCAGCGCCGGCAAATAACCCGCGCGCGCCGCGGTGACATCGTGACCAGCGGCATGTGTCGCCTCCAGAGCAGCGCGCACGTCCGGATTCTCTTGCGCGGCGCGCTGTTGTACCTCTTCCAGGGTCGGCAGCGGAACGCTCGCGTGCAAATCATCGGCGAGTTCGAAATTGTCGTTGAAGTCCGGGAAGATCAGAACTGCCAGATCCAGCCGCGCGTTCAGATAGCCTAGTTGCGCCTCCTGGAACTGCCTTCGTCGGTCGTTCGCTTGCAGCTCCGCCTTGATCACATCCGCATGCGCAACTTCTCCGCCTTTTTCGAGCTCCTGCGTCAACTTCAGAAAACTGTCGCCCTCCTCCGCGGCCTTTCGCGCCGTTTCCAGCTTTTCCTGCGCTGCTGCCATGGTGTAGTAGCTCTGCACTACAATGACTACCAGGCCGCGCGACGCAATCTCCGCCCGCGCGCGTGCCAGCGCTGCGTTGGCCGAGGCGCGCCGAAAGGCAGCAATGTCGGCCAGATCAACCGTTTCGTGCACATTGGCTTGGCTGATGTATTCGTGCACCGCATTGTTCGCGATGTACAGCACCGGCACACCCGTCTCCGCCGCCAGCGCGGCTGGCGCAGCCTGCGAGTAGAGCGCCTGGTTGTTGTACGTCACGCTCGGCAGCAGCGCAGCGCCCGCCTGGTGGCGATCCTGCCGTGCCAGCGCAGCATCCGTCTGCGCCGCCTGGAACTGCGTGCTGTTTACTCGCGCGCGCTCCAGCGCGTTCTGGAGCGTCAATCGCAGCGGAGCGTTCGCCGGAGCCGCTCCAGCCGCCGGACTTTGACTTGCTGGTGCGTTCGCTTCCACCGCCGCCGTTACCTTTGCCTTTGGGTTATCCGGCTGCTGGCCACGCCCTGGAAATGCCGCGACCGCCAGGCTGGCGCACGCAACAAGGAGCAATCGGTGGAAGAAAGGGCCACGTTTCACGGGGAATTTCCTCAAATGGCTCTAGAGTTCAGAGCTTCGCTATTTCCCAAAGCCGAATTTAGCGGCTCCGAGATAAATGGACGATTAATCGCTTTCGGTCGGAACCGCCTGATGCATCGGCAGATATACCGCAAAATGGCTTCCGCGCGCGTCGGAGTGCGCCAGTTCCAGCCGCCCGTGATGCGCCTCCGCAATCCACTGCGCAATGGAAAGGCCCAGCCCGGCTCCCCCGTCGTTTCCCACCCGCGATCGCGCTTGATCCACCCGGAAAAATCGCTCGAAGACCCGCGATTGCAGCTCCGCCGGGATTCCCGTGCCCGTGTCCTTCACATGCACTTCGCAGCCCTCGGCGCCCGCTCGGCACGCGATTTCCACTTGTCCCCCTGGCGCCGTATATTTGATCGCGTTGTCCAGCAAATTCAGAATCATTCGCCGCAGCAGGTCCGGGTCTCCCTGCAACAGACATTCCGACCCCGCATCCACTTTCAGTTCAATATTCTTCTCCCGCGCTAGCGTCCGCACCGAATGGGCGCACTCCGCGGCCACTTCCTCCAGATACACATCTTGCGGCGCCAAGCGGTATTGCCCCGAGTCGGCCCGCGTCAGTGTAAACAGGTCCTCCACAATCTTGATGAGCCGCGAAGTCTCTTCATGCAGGATTCGTAGTGACTCCAGATAGTCCTCCGCCGTCCGCCCTTTCTGCGACAGCGCCACTTCTGCTTCTCCGCGCAGAATCGCCAACGGCGTGCGCAGTTCGTGAGAAGCATCCGCGATGAACCGGCGCTGCCGCTCAAACGATTCATCCAGGCGGTTCAGCAAGTCGTTGAAAATCGTGGCCAGCTGCCCCAGTTCGTCGTTCGCATTTTGTACGGGCAGCCGCTCGTGCAGGTTCGTTGCTCCGATGCGCCGTGCCTGTGCGCCCATCGCTACCACCGGCGCCAAACTCTTTCGTGCCAGGATGTAGCCCCCCGTTCCCGCCAGCAGCAGCCCCAGAAGAATCATCCACGCGAACGTTCCCCAAATTGCTTCTAGCGTTTCATTCTGCGCGTGCAGCGAATGGAGAATCATGAGCAGCAGGGTTTGCTCATTCGCCTTCACGTGACGCGAATAAACGCGATGCCGCGATCCACCCATCGTTCTTAAGTCTGCATCCTTGTCCTGTGCGGATTTCTCAAGTTGTCGGAACTCATCCGATTGCAGGACGCGCGCTAATCGCTTGTCGAGCGCCGCGGGCGACGCGATGTCGTTGGATGTCGCAATCACCGCCCCGCCGGGATCCAACACCACGAAAGCGTCGTTGTTTGAGCGGTGTTCGATCATCGCTTGCCGCGCCGCGGAGAGCACGGCTGCAGCGCCCCCGTTTTGCTCATCCGCCAATTCCGCCTGAAAGGTCACGACAAACGAGTCGGCCAGCGCGGCCAGGTCGGCGTCCGTCCGTTGCATCGACGTCTGCCGCACAATGAAGTACGTCGACGCACACACGACCACCAGCACCACGGCCAGCACCGCCGAATACCACGCCGTCAGCCGCACGCGCACCG
>Ga0335077_10002824_pt1 | contig 20794 bp, 17 predicted proteins | sample Lox_Sample_31_FD_207151 | JGI IMG/M metagenome (GOLD analysis project Ga0335077, IMG submission 207151) | Soil microbial communities from Loxahatchee National Wildlife Refuge, Florida, United States - Lox_Sample_3.1 | ecosystem: Environmental > Terrestrial > Soil > Wetlands | place: USA...
CCCGCATTCGGAATCGCCTGCACGGCATTCCGAAGCACGTTTAAAACGGCCTGGAGCATCGCCTCCCGGTCCAGCAGGATTTCGGAGATCCGCGGATCATACTCCTGAAGGATGGTAATCTGTTTTGTGTTTCTTTCATAGCCGCACAGCTCAACGGCGTCGTGAACCAACCGGTTCAGATCCACTTTTTCGATCAGACCGCTGGCCGGGCGGGCGAGCCGCAAGAGGCGCTCCACCACCCTGTCCAGCCGGTTCACTTCCCCCACGATCGTCTCGGCATACTTCTGCTCCGACGGCGAATCGGCGGATTCTTGCAGAAGTTGAGCCAATCCTTTAACCGCCCCCAAGGGGTTTCGGATCTCGTGCGCCACGCCGGCCGCAAGCGTTCCCAGTGCCGCCAGGCGTTCCGTTCGCTGGAGTTGTTCCTGCATCGCCAGTTTGGAAACCATCTGATTGAAGTCCCGCCCGAGGTAGGCGAACTCCTCCGTCAAATCCAACCGGAGGTTTGTCCGGAAGTCTCCGATCGTGACACGGTTGATCGCTTCCTGAAGCCGTTTCATCGGCTGAACCAGGGCGTACGAAATGAACAACCCGACCACCAAGGCCACCAGCCCGCTGAGGAGAAAGACGGGTATGATGCCGGTGATGGCGCTGTGAAATTCGGTCATTCCCGCGATTCGGCCGGAGGCTTCCGCGGAGAGGACGGCCCTGGAGATCAGATACACCGAGATGTAAGTCGGCGCGAGTGAAAATAAGATCAGGAAAAAGGGGATGAAAAAAAAGAGGCTGAGTTGAACGTGGCGTTTAAAGAGAAAGGAGGACAGCCCATGATCAAGACCGTCACCGGGCTGCACGAATTTAGCCACCGCCGCCTTTGAAGACATTGATCAGGTTCCACCAGGGCATGAAGATGGCCAGGGCCAGAAACAGGACGACCCCGCCGATGACCGCCAGCAACAGCGGCTCCAGGGAGGTGGACAGGTTTCGAATGGAATACTCCACCTCTTGATCGTAATATTCCGACACCTTCATCAGCATCTCTTCCATCTTTCCGGTCTGCTCGCCGATGGAGACCATCTGGATCACCACCGGCGGAAAAATGCGGCTGACCTGCATGGGCTGGACGATGCCGCGGCCCTGCCGTGCGCTGTCCCGAATGTTGTCCACCACGCGGGAAATGACGGTATTCCCGACCGTCTGAGAAACGATCTCGAGGGTTTGCAGGATCGAAAGCCCGCTGCGGGTCAAGGTTCCGAAGACGCGGGCGAACCGGGAAAGGGCCGTCTTCAGAAAGATGGTTCCAAAAACCGGCAGTTTAATCTTCACTCCGTCCCACCAAAGCCGGCCCGCTTCCGTCCGGACGTAGGTCCGCGTCGAAAAAGTGACCGAGACGATGACCGCCAAGATAAGCCACCAATAGCTCTGGAACCCGTTGTTGATTCCGATGAGGATGCGGGTCGGCAGCGGCAGTTGGGCTTTAAAACTGGCATAGAGGGCCGCAAACCGAGGAATCACAAACTGCAATAAAATGATGAACGCAATCACCAAGGCTCCGATCACGATCTTGGGATAACGGGTGGCGGCCTTGATCCGGGCGCGGGTCGTGGCCTCATGCTCCGCAAGGGTCGCCAGACGTTGCAGAATCTCATCCAGCACGCCCCCGGTCTCGCCGGCGCGGATCATGCTCACGTAGAGGTTGCTGAACACCGACGGATGTTTTGCGAGGGCGTCCGAAAAGGAGCTGCCGCCTTCCACATCCTTGCGAACCTGCACGATCACATCCTTCAGCCGTTTGTTCTCGGTCTGCTCAATCAGGGCATCGAAGCTGGACATAAAAGGCAGGCCGGCCGAGATCAGCGTGGCGAGCTGTCTTGAAAAGATGATCAGGGCCTCGGGAGAAACGCGCGTGAAGCGGTCCAAAACATCGGCCACCCCAAGTTTTTTCCGCATCTCCTCAATCGAAACGGGGTGATAGCCGAGATGGTCCAACTGAGTGGCCACGGCGTCCCGGCTGGAGGTCTCGATCGTGCCGGTGGACAAAGAGCCGTATTTATCCCGTGCGCGGTACTGGAAAACCGGCATGCTACGCCTCGATTTCTTGAGTGACGCGCAAGACTTCCTCCAGCGTCGTAAGGCCTCTGACGGCGGCGGCCAGTCCTTGCAGACGCAACCCGACGAACCCGGACTGGACCGCTTGATTGCGGATCGTGCCGGAAGAGGCCTTGGCGACGATCAGGTTTCGAATCGCCTCATCGACGGGAAGCAGCTCATAGATGCCGGCCCGGCCCAAATAGCCGGTATTCCGGCATTGCTGGCATCCGCTTCCCTTGACGAGATGGATCTCCTTTCGTCCGTCGAGGAGCTTCTCCAGGTTCAGGCTTTTGACCAGATCCGGAGTCGGCGTGAACGGACCCTTGCAATGGGCGCAGACCTTTCGAACCAGCCGCTGGGCCATGACTCCGATCAAGGACGAGGCCACCAGAAACGGCTCGGCGCCCATGTCCAGAAGCCGGGCCATGGCGCCCGCCGCGTCGTTGGTGTGCAGCGTTGAGAAAACCAGATGGCCCGTCAGGGCCGCCTGGATCGCGATCGAGACCGTTTCGGTGTCCCGGATCTCGCCCACCATGATCACGTTGGGGTCCTGCCGCAGAATGGAGCGCAGGCCGTTGGCGAACGTGATGCCCACCTTGGAATTCACCTGGACCTGGTTGATGTACTTGAGTTGATATTCAACGGGGTCCTCGATCGTGATCACATTCTTTTCGATGGAATTGATGCGGTTCAACGCGGCGTAGAGCGTGGTGGTCTTCCCGCTCCCCGTCGGACCGGTGACGAGCAACAGGCCGTACGGCCGACGGATCATTTTTTCGAACTTTTTCAAATTGTCCGCCGAAAACCCCATCTCTTCCAGGCCGAGAAGGATGCTCCCCTTGTCGAGGAGCCGCATCACGAGCTTTTCGCCGAAGATCGTGGGGAGTGTGGACAGTCGGATGTCCACGTCCTTTTCGCCCACCTTCATCTGAATCCGGCCGTCCTGTGGAACCCGCTTCTCGGCGATGTCCAGATCGGCCATGATCTTGATGCGGGAAACGACGCCCGCTTGAAGGTTCCGCGGCGGGGTCATTACCTCCCGGAGCATCCCGTCGACCCGATAGCGGATGCGCAGCACCTCGGCGTCCGGTTCGATATGAATATCACTCGCGCCTTCCCGGACGGCCTGGGCGATCATGGTGTTCACCAGCTTGATCATCGGCGTATCGTCCCCGATGCGCTGGAGATCGATCACCTGCTCTTCCGGCATCACGCCGTATCCCTGGATATCGGCCTCCTTCGCCGCCTCTTCCATGGTCGAGGTGGCGCTGTAGAAACGATCAATGGCCTTCATCACCTCGGATTCCGAACTCACAACCGGCTGGATCTCCATGCCGGTCGCCCGGCGGAGGTCGTCGATGGCAAAGACGTTGAGCGGATCGACCATGGCGAGGGTGAGAATCCGGTCCTTTTTGAAGACCGGGATGACTTGATGGCGACGGGCCATCGTTTCCGGAATAATCTTGACGACATCCGGATCAATGATGATGCTGGAAAGCGTCACCGGCTGGATGCCCATCTGCTTCCCGAGCACTTTGATGATGTCTTCCTCGGTGACGAAACCCATGCTCCGGAAGATGGTCCCGATCCGGCCGCCGTGGAGTTTCTGTTCGCTGAGCGCGCGCTCAAGCTGTTCGCGGCTGATCAACCCTTCCGCGATCAGCATTTCCCCCAGCATTTTCCGTTTCTGTTGCGGTAACGGCATCGTCACCTTCCCCCCGGAGGGCCGTTCCAACGGACCTGGAGCAACGGGCAAGAGTTTGGATTTAGATTTCTATCGTTTACTCGCTTTTAAAGAAAAGTCAAGCGAAACAAAAAGGTTCTGGCACTCAACTAGCATACCATACGGGTTCATGTTGTCAATTGCAGGGCCGTCCGGAAGTAATCCACCGTCAACTTAAGTCCGTCATGGAGTTCGACCTTGGGCTCCCAATCGGCCGCCTTCTTGAGCTTTGTGTAGTCCAGCACGCTCCGGATTTGCTCTCCCCGCTTCTCCGGGCCGTAGACTTCTTTAACCTTTGTACCGGTGATTTCGACCAGAGCGCGGAAAAGTTGGTTGACCGAGACCTCCTTCCCGGTTCCGACGTTGAATATCCCCTGAATGCTGTTCTCGATCACGGCCATGTGCGCCTCGACCACGTCTTCCACAAAGACATAGTCCCGCGTCTGCTTGCCGTTGCCGTTGATGATCGGCTGGTCATTCACCAAGGTTTTCTGACTGAAGATCGCCACGACACCGGCCTCTCCGAAGGGATCTTGACGCGGACCGTAGACATTGGCATAACGCAAGGCCACGTAGTTCAAACCGGTAGCCCGCTGGTAGTAATACAGGTAATGTTCACCGGCCAATTTGCTGATTCCATACGGTGAAACGGGATGCACCGGGTGGGTTTCGGGAGCCGGAAACACCTGCTGTTCGCCGTACACCGCGCCGCCGGAAGAGGCGAAAATCACCTTCTTGGCCCCGCAGCGAACCGCATTCTCCAAGACATTGAGAAACCCCAAAACGTTGACCTGCGCGTCATAGATCGGATCCGCCACGGATCGGCGGACATCCATCTGGGCCGCGTGGTGACTGATCAAATCCGGTTTTTCCTTCTTGAAAATCTTTTCGATCTTCGAGCTCAGAATGTCCATTTTATAAAAACGCGCGGTCCGGTTGACGTTTTTCTTTTTCCCCGTGGAAAGATTATCCACCACCACCACGTCATGGCCTTCCTGGATCAGCCGGTCCACAATATGAGAGCCGATAAATCCCGCCCCTCCGGTCACCAACACCTTCATGGATTCTCCTTAGTGAGATTTTTTTTTTCTTGATACCACTCCACAAATTTTTTGAGACCCTCATCGATCGACGTCCGGGGCTCGTATCCGAGAAGCCGTTTGGCCTTGCCGACGTCCGCAAAGGTCAGCGGGACATCGCCGGCCTGGGGCGGCAGGACTTCGATTTGAGCCTTCTTGTTCAAGGCCTTCTCGATCTTGGCCACCAAGTCCCGCAGTTCAGTGGTTTGGGATCCTCCGATGTTCAGGATCGCGTACGGTTGCGGATGTCCCAGAGCCTCGACGACTCCCTCGACGACATCCGAAATATACGTGTAGTCGCGGCGCGATGATCCGTCTCCGAAAACAGGAACGGGACGGCCCTCATCGATCAACCGCGTGAATTTGGCGATGGCCATCTCGGGCCGCTGGCGAGGACCATAAACGGTGAAAAAGCGCAGGCAGGTCATCGGGACACCGTACAGATGATGATAGGTGTAACACAGCAATTCTCCGGCGCGCTTGGTGGCGGCGTAGGGCGAGATGGGAAAGTCGGCCGGGTCCTCTTCCGAAAAGGGAACGCGGTTGGCGACGCCGTACACCGAGGAGGAAGATGCAAACACAAAGTTTTTAACCCGGGCCGACCGCGCCGCTTCAAGAAGCCGGGTGGTTCCGTTCAGATTCACGTCATGGTACAAAACCGGATCTTGAATCGACGGACGGACACCCGCACGGGCCGCCGCGTGAAAGACAACCTCGATCGGTTCTTCCCGGAACAATCGGGCCAGCGTCGGTTCGTCCCGGATGTCCCCCTCGACCAGTCGAACGTTTGGCCGGTTCAAGGCCGTTCTGATGTTGGCCCGCTTGACGGCGGGATCGTAGAACGAATCAAAATTGTCCAGGCAAACGACCCGGTTTCCCTCCGCCAGGAGACGCTCAACCACGTGGGACCCGATAAACCCCGCGCCTCCGGTGACGAGGACGGTCTTCATGGTTTCTCGAGAAGAATGAGATATTCGACGTTGCCTTTTTGTCCCGTGATCGGCGATGGCATCACACCCTTTACAATCAATCCCGTCGACCGGGCGAAGCGGACGATTCCGTTCAAGGCGCTCTCGCGCTTCGTCGGATCCCGGACGACGCCTCCCTTGCCCACTTCCCCTTTGCCCACCTCGAACTGGGGTTTGACCAACGCAACGATCATGCCGTTCGGCCGCACGAGCTCGGCCGCTTTCGGCAGAACCTTGGTCAGAGAAATGAACGAAACATCGATCGTGGCCAAATCGACCGGTTCCGGAATCCGTCCCGGCTCAAGGAAGCGAATATTGGTTCGATCGATCACGTGGACCCGGCCGTCCCGGCGTAAAGACCAGGCCAACTGGCCGTACCCCACATCGACGGCGTAGACACGCGCCGCGCCGCGTTGAAGCAGACAGTCCGTGAATCCGCCGGTCGAGGCGCCGATATCGACCGCCACTTGATCCCGGATCGTGATGCCGAACCGGTCGATGGCGGCCTCCAGCTTCAAGCCCCCTCGACCGACGTACCGGAGGGCCGTGCCGGCCGGGTCCTCGTGAATCCGAACAACGGCGCCATCCTTCACCGGCAGTCCGGCCTTCGTCGCTTTGGCTCCGTCGACTTCAACCGCGCCGGCCAGGATCAGCGCCTGTGCCTTCTCCCGGCTGTCGGCCAAACCGCGATCGACCAGGGCACGGTCCAGGCGTTTTTTGACCTGTTTTTTAACGGACGGTGAAATCACCATTAGACCACCCGCCGCGGGACTTCGACTTTTGGAAGGCCCGCGGGTCCCTGTTTGTTGGGAAATACAGCGGCGGAAAGGCCCGCCTGGACAAAGGACCGGACGTCCCTCAGTAGGGATTCGGTCGTGAAACCGAAGCGCTCGCGCAGGGATCGAACGGCGCCGTGTTCGATAAATCGGTCCGGCAGACCGATTCGTTTCAGCTCCGCACCGGCAAGGCCCTCCTCTTCCAGGACTTCCAAGACGGCCGAGCCGAATCCGCCCTGCAAGACATGTTCTTCCACCGTGACCAGACGCCGCGTTCTCCGAGCAAGCTGCACGATGAGGTTGCGGTCGATCGGCTTGACGAAGCGGGCATTGACCACGGCCGCGGATATTCCCTCTTTTTCAAGCTCGGCGGCCGCTGCAAGCGATGGGTAGACCCCATGGCCCAGAGCCAGAATCGCTACGTCGCTCCCGTTTTTTAAAAGCTCGGCCCGGCCGACCGGAAGCCGCATAAGTCGCGCATCCATTTCAACGCCGACCCCTTCTCCGCGCGGATACCGGATCGCCGCCGGTCCGTCGTGCTTTGACGCGGTGTAGACCATGTGCTGCAGCTCGTTTTCATCCTTCGGAGACATGACAACCAGGTTTGGAAGGATTCTCAGAAATCCGATATCGAAGATGCCATGGTGCGTGTGGCCGTCTTCTCCGACCAAGCCCGCGCGGTCCAGACAAAGTACGACCGGGAGGTTCTGAATACAGACATCATGGATGATCTGATCGTACGCCCGCTGCATGAACGTGGAATAGATCGCGACCACCGGACGGAGTCCGGCGGCCGCCAGCCCGGCCGCAAAGGTCACGGCGTGGGGCTCGGCAATCCCGACGTCGTAGCAACGGTCGGGAAACTCCTTGGCAAATTGGGCAAGCCCGGTGCCCTCCGGCATCGCGGCCGTGATCGCCATGATCTGCCGATCGCGTTTGGCCAGCCGGGTCAGGGTCGAGGCAAATACCTGCGTGTACGTCGGAAACCGGGGCGTCTTGCGGGCCTGCCCCGTCTCGACCTGAAAAGGCGAGGCGGCATGCAGCGCGACCGGGTTGCGTTCGGCCGGCTCGTAGCCCTTGCCTTTCTTGGTAATGACATGGACCAGGATCGGTCCCTTCAGTCGCTTGATGTTCTCCAAGGTCGGGAAGAGATGCTCGAAGCGGTTTCCGTCAATCGGACCGATATACTGAAAACCGAGTTCCTCAAACAGAAGACCCGGCCCGATAAATCCTTTCGCCGACTCTTCCACTTTGTGTACGGCCTTGATCATCGGCTGGCCGATCCGGGGGATTGTTTTTAAAATGTGTTTGGCCTCTTCCTTGACCTTGGTATAGAACTGTCCGGTGATGATCCGTGAAAGGTAGGCCGAGATCGCTCCCACATTCTTTGAGATCGACATTTCGTTATCGTTTAGGATGACGACGAAATCCTTTTTGGACGCCCCGGCCTGATTGAGTCCTTCATAGACCATGCCGGCCGTCATCGCCCCGTCCCCGATCACGGCGATGACCTTGTGGCGCTCCCCGAGATGGTCCCGCGCCTCCACCATGCCCAACGCGGCCGAGATCGAGGTCCCGGCATGACCGGCATTAAAAGTGTCATACGGGCTTTCCTCGCGCCGGGTGAACCCGCTGAGCCCTCCGAATTGACGGATCGTTTGAAACTGCTCCCGTCGCCCGGTGATCAGTTTGTGCGCATAAACCTGGTTGCCGGTATCCCAGACGATCTTGTCCCGCGGCGCGTCGAAGACCGCGTGCAGCGCCAGGGTCAACTCGACAATGCCCAGGTTGGTCGCCAGATGCCCCCCGTTCATGGAGGTGACCCGGATGATCTCTTCCCGGATCTCCTCCGCCAGCCGCGGCAGTTCCGTCCTCGGAAGTTTTTTCAGATCCTCCGGGCCGTCGATCTTGTCCAATAAGCGCATTCGTTCTCCTTCTATGGATTGATCTTACGACTTTCTTTCGACGATGTAGCGCGCGATCGCCCGGAGGGGCGCCGCTTCCGGGCCGAAGGCGTACAAACTTTCCTGCGCGTCCCGGATCAGCCGGTCCGCGAGCCGCTTGGATTTTTCCAGACCCACAATCATCGGATAGGTCAATTTGCGGCGGGCGTCGTCCTTTCGAACCCGTTTTCCGGTTTCCTCCTGCGTTCCTTCCACATCCAGAATGTCGTCCGCCACTTGGAACGCCAGCCCCACCCTCTCCCCGAAGACCGTCAGGGAAGACAACGCCTCCGGCCCGGCCTTTCCCAGAATGGCCCCGATGCGGACGGAGGCACGGATCAGCGCGCCGGTCTTGTGGGAATGGACATAGCGAAGGGTCTCTTCGGACACGGTTTGCGATCCGTTTATTCCTTCGGACTCGATGTCCACGAATTGTCCCCCGACCATTCCCAGACTCCCGGCGGCCAGCCCCAGTTCCTGGACGACCGCCAGCAGTATATCCGGTGGAATCGTCCGATTCAAGTGCCGATCCGAGAGCAGGGTGAAGGCCGCCGTCAGAAGGGCGTCGCCCGTCAGAATGGCGGCGGCCTCGCCGAATTTCTTGTGGCTGGTGAGCCGGCCGCGACGGTAGTCGTCGTTGTCCATCGCGGGAAGATCATCGTGCACCAGCGAATACGTATGGACCAGCTCGATCGCGGACGCGACAAGGAGCGTGTCGTCCATCGTAGGGGAGGACCGATGGGCTGCCGTTACCGCCTCGAAGGCCGCGATCGCGAGAATCGGCCGAATCCGTTTCCCGCCGGCAAAAAGACTGTAGCGCATCGCCTCGTGGAGCCGCTCCGGAACGGTTGTCACCGTCGGCAGGCAAGCCTCGAGGGTCCGATCGATCCGGGCCCTTCGGTCGGCAAGATACGGTTTCAGTTCCTGGTCAGTCCTGGTCTTCAGTGTCACGGACGTCTTCGTGAAGGTCTTCCCGGGCTTCCGTTCCCATCGCAAAAGGCTTGGGGCGTTTTCGGCCGTCCTTGTCCTTCAAAAGGATCTCTACTTTTCGCTCGGCTTCCTCGAGCGTCTTTAAACAATTTTTGGAAAGCCGAACCCCCTCTTCGAAGATTTTCAACGACTCTTCCAAAGGGAGGTCGCCTTTTTCAAGCTGGCCCACAATGGTCTCGAGCCGAGCCAGGGCGTCCTCAAATTTGAATTGGGCCATCCGACGATCCCTCGGTTTCTTCAACGCGGCAGATCAGGGCGCCCCGATGCAAGCGGACATGGACGCGCGTGCCGGGGTTCACTCCCTGAGCCTCCTTCAAGAGGCGCATTTCCGGAAGCGTTCGCGTGACGCTGTAGCCGCGGCTCAAGATGGCGAGCGGGCCCAAGCCGTCCAGCGCCGTCAGCAGGGAATCCAGGCGATTGCGTTTTTGGCGGAGATAAAAACCCGTCTGAAGCTCGAACCGCTTCACGAGTTCCTGAGTCTGCGTTGCGAGTCGGTGAAGTCGTTCCACCGGACTGCGGTGGCCCAGACTCTCGCGGACATGCCGCAGCCGCTGGGCTTGATGGCGCATCGTATTGAACAGTCCCCGACGGATGCGCACCTCCAACTCGTCCAGGCGCAGGAGGTGGGCCTCGACGAGACGGCGGGGATCGCGGAACGATCGTTGCACGGCCCGCAGCCGGCTGCGGGTCATTTCCAGACCGTGCTGCATTCCCCGGTCCAGGCGGACCCGCTGAAATTCGACCTGGTCCCGCCGGGCTCGCCGGGCTCGGACGACCATTTCGGCCGCCGCGGTCGGCGTGGGGGCCCGGAGGTCCGCGACGAAATCCGATATGGTATAATCCACCTCGTGGCCGACGGCCGAAACGACCGGAACCCGGGACCGGGAAATCGCGCGGGCGACAACCTCTTCATTGAAAGCCCAGAGGTCTTCCAACGACCCGCCGCCCCGCCCGATGATCAGCAGATCGAAGCCGCCCAGGTCGTTCAATTCGTCGATGGCCGATGCGATGGCCGCCGCCGCGCCTTCCCCCTGAACGGGCACCGGATTGATCACGATCTCCAGATTCGCTCCGCGGCCGCTCATAACCTTCAGCATGTCCCGGATCGCCGCCCCCGTCGGCGATGTCACAATGCCGATGCGGCGGGGGAGAGCCGGCAGCGGCTTTTTCCGCAAAGGATCGAAGAGCCCTTCTTTTTGAAGGCGCTCTTTGAGCTGCTCAAACGCCGCCTGAAGGGCTCCGACGCCCCGTGGCTCGATGTAGTCGATGACGATTTGATACTCGCCGCGCGGTTCATACACCGACACGCGCCCGCGGCATAAGACCTGTTGTCCGTCTTTCGGAACAAATTTCACGGAACGGCCCGAAGAGCGGAAGAGCACCGCCCTCAGCTGCGCGCTTTCATCCTTGAGCGTGAAATAAAGGTGACCGGAACTCGGCATTTTCAGGTTGGAGGCTTCCCCCTCGACCCAGACGGCGATAAAACGACTCTCCAGTTGCTGCTTGATCAACCGCGTCAGCGCCGAAACCGAAAGAATCGGATCATGGGGAGCGTTCAACATCATGGTCCAAAGGACGGTGCGCTCTATTCCGAATCCTTCACTTGAAGACGGACAATGGACTGCGCCCGGCCGTTGGCGTCGATCGTCATGAGCGCCGCGGAGATCACGCAGGGACCCCCGCCCATTTCAAAGCGCTGCGGCATCTGGCGCAGAAACTTGTGGATCACCTGGTCTTTATTCATTCCGATGACCGAATGCATCGGCCCCGTCATCCCGGCATCGGTCAGATAGGCGGTGCCTTTGGGCAGGATCTCTTCATCCGCCGTTTGAACATGGGTGTGAGTCCCCACGACCGCGCTGACCTCGCCGTCCAGATACCACCCCATCGCCCTCTTCTCCGAGGTGGCCTCCGCATGCATGTCCACGATGATGATCGGCGTCTCGGCCCGCAGGCGGGCGATCTCGCGTTTACCGACTTGAAACGGGCAGTCCAGAGTCGGCATGAAGACCCGACCCATCAACTGGAGCACCGCGACCTTTTCCGTTCGGCTGAGGCTGATCACGGCCGAACCGACACCGGGTGTCGAGTCGGGATAATTGGCCGGACGGAGAAGACGCGGCTGTTGCGCGATATAGTCCACGATCTCCTTCTTGTCCCAGACGTGATTTCCGGTGGTGATGACATCGACTCCCAGAAGGTACAATTCTTCGGCAATCTTGGGGGTGATCCCGAATCCGCCCGCGGAATTCTCGCCGTTGGCGATGACGAAATCGATCTCGTAGGTTTCGATGAGATGGCTCAAGCGGCGGGCCAGAATGTTGCGTCCCGGCTCTCCGATGATGTCCCCGATCAATAAAATTTTCACGATACGTTTCCCTTAAAAAGGGCAGGGGCGATTTCTGAATCGCCCCTGCGATGCCCGTTCTGTTATCTCGCGTACTCGATATACCGATTCTCACGGATCACGGTCACTTTAATCTGGCCGGGATAGGTCAAATCCTGTTCCACTTTCTTGGCGATCTCTCTCGAGATCATGGCCGACTCGGCATCCGACACCTCGTCCTGTTTGACGATGATCCGAATCTCGCGTCCCGCCTGAATCGCGTAGGCCTTCTCGACGCCTTTAAACGACGTGGCCAGCTGTTCCAGCTTTTCCAACCGCTTCACGTAGGATTCAACGGATTCCCTCCGCGCACCCGGCCGCGCCGCCGAAAGGCTCTCGGCGCCCATTACGAGGACCGATTCGATGCACGTCGCCTCGACCTCTCCGTGGTGCGCGGCGACGGCGTTCACCACCTTGGGGGATTCCCCGTAGCGTTTGACCAGATCCGCCCCCAAGGCCGCGTGGGATCCTTCCTCTTCATGGCTGATCGCCTTCCCGATATCATGAAGAAGCGCCGCCCGTTTGATTAATTTCACGTCCATGCCGAGTTCCGAGGCCATGATGCCGGCGATGAAGGCCGCCTCCCGCGCATGCGCCAGGTTATTCTGTCCGTAACTGGTCCGGTATTTCAGACGACCGAGGGTCTTCACGACTTCGGGATGGATATCCTGAAGACCGAGATCGAAAATGATCTTTTCGGCCTCTTCCCGCATCAGTTTGTCCAGTTCCTTTTTGACCTTTTCCACCATTTCCTCGATGCGGGCCGGATGAATCCTTCCGTCCGCCATGAGGCGCTCCAGGGCGATTTTGGCAATTTCCCGACGGTACGGATCGAAGCCGGAAACGATGACGGCGTCCGGCGTATCGTCGATGATCAGGTCAATGCCCGTGGCGCTCTCCAAGGCCCGGATGTTCCGGCCCTCCCTCCCGATGATCCGCCCCTTCATGCCTTCGTTGGGCAGATTCACGACCGAGATGGTCGCCTCCGCAATGTAGTCCCGGGACAGCCGCTGCATGGCCGTCACCATGACTTCCTTCGACTCCCGTTCGGCCTTCTCGCGGGTTTCTTCGATGATCCGCTTCATCATCTTGGCCGCATCGTATCGGGCTTCTTCCTCCATCGCGTGCATGAGCTGTTTCTTGGCCTCCTCCGCCGTGATGCCCGATAAGCGCTCCAATTGTTGCCGTTGCTCGCGCAGGCCGTTCTCCAACGTCTTTTCTTTTTCGCGAATCACTTTTTCACGCGCCACCTGGTCCCGGTCGTTCCGGTTCAGGTCGCTTTCACGGCGGTCCAACTGGCCGGCCCGTTTATCCAGCTGCTCTTCCCGTTGGCCCAAACGACGCTCCAACGCGGTCAACTCGGACCGGCGCTCCCGTATTTCTTTTTCAAAATCGGTTCGCTCCTGTAAAATCCGGCTCTTGCTCTCGATCTGGGCTTCCCTCCGCTTGTTCTCCGCCTCTTGTTCCGCGTTGCGGAGGACGCGAGCGGCCGCTTCTTCGGCTTCCTGCAGCTTTCTGGAAATTCCCTCTCGACGAAGGTAAAACCCGATCGCCACGCCGGCCGAACCTGTTCCGATCGCTGCGATGACTGCTATGATCCAGGTAATAATAATCGTCACCCCCTCCTCGTCCTGTTGAAGAGACTCGTTCGATGCAGTTTGTTGTGCGAGGGATAAACCCGGACGGGCCGATGAGGACGTCTGAGGGGACACAAGGGACGGGATAAACGCCGGAGAAAAGGCTATGGTTCGCGGTATCGGTTGCCGATACGTGTTCCGACCGTCGCCAAGGATAGGGCTCGCGCTGGATCATGGCCGTTATGCTCCGGCCGCCCGGTCGAATCCGAAACCGTCTTCATTCCTCCTGCCTTTTCAAGCGTCAAAATTCTCCGGATTACCTCGATGGCATCGAGGTCGTAACCGGATAAAATCTCTGTCGATCAATTCGAGACTTTCCCTGCCTTCGCTGTCTCTCTTCAGAATCGTCAAAATCATTTCCCGAAACCCGTTTTCTCCCGTTTTAATAAGGCCCCCGCGGTTGCCGTGGCTGAGTGGAATGTCTTGAACCCGGTTGACCAGGTGGGCGCCGTGATGAGAACTTTAGGCTTCCCCTCGTTACCGTGGGGCTTGCACACCATTCCCAGGGCATGGCTCCCCAAGACAAAGCGTTGGGTCAAAATTTCTCACCCCTCACCAACAACGCAGGGGCGACTTGTTCAGCCCTTGCAAAACTTTCATACGTTGCGGTAGTCAATATAACAAACCCTAATGAAGAATTCAAGTAAAAAATCCTATGATCCCTCCTCCGGAACCGGGGTGCGAACCGATGGATCGGGCTTGACAAACTGTAAAAGTTCGTTAATCTTTAAAAGAGTTACGACCCTTGCCGTTAAAAACACATCCGGCCGTAAAGAAGGGTCGCGACGCCATGGGGTCGGTTCTTTCCCCTCATATGGGACAGGATTCGGTTTGAAGGGATGCCGGTGTGCCGAACGGACGTCCGATGGCGATAAAGACGCCGTCTCTATGGAAAATGGAGGAAGGAACCTTTTTTATCGGTTTTTGAGGGATGATGGAAAAAAGGGCTGTTGTGCGCATTCCTTTTGCCGGCCGAGGAAAGGCCGTGGCGCTCCGGTCGTCCGAGAGCGGGGTCATCTACACGGCCAACATCAGCCGTCAAGGACTCTGCTTCTATTCAAGCACCTCCTTATCGTTGGATTCGGAGGTGGTTCTTGAACTCGGCATGAGCCATCCGCCGGAGCCGGTCGTGATCGAATATCTTCACGGCCGGGTGCTGTGGAAGCGGGAATGGGGAGCGATCACGGTATACGGACTTCATCTGTCATCTCCCCTAACCCGACTCAAGAATCCCCGCTTCATTGAAATGACCGCCGACCCGGAAATATTTAAACCGACCGGAGGACCGGAAAATTCCGGCACAGACCCTTCACAGGATCGCCTTACAAAGCGGGAGCACGAAATCACCCGTCTGCTTGCACAGGGCTCGAACAACCGGGAGATTGCCCAGCGTCTTTCGATCAGCGTAAAAACGGTTGAAACCCACAGGGCCAATATTTACGCCAAGCTGAAGGTTCACAACGCCGTGCAGCTGCTGCGGGTGTTGGACAAAAGCGGGACGTGGGTCATGAACCGGGATCAAGCGACCCCTCAATCCGCAGGACAGCGACGATAGATTGGACGGCATCATTTTTACGCACGTCCGCCCGCCTTCAACGCGTCTTTTCCTCTCATCGATTTCAACACGCGCTCATAGACCTCGTACGCCATCGTGCCGAAAAGGACAAAGCGAACCAACTGGACTCCCGAAGGGCCCTCCAAGCACTGTCGCACGGCGGTCAGGGCGATCTGCGCCGCAGCCTCGATCGGATAACCGTAGACGCCCGTGCTGATCGACGGAAACGCGACGGACTTGATCTTGTGCTGTGCGGCGAGGCGCAGGCTGGAACGGTAGGCGGAGGCGAGAAGTTCCGCTTCCCCGTGGCGGCCGTCCCGGTAAACCGGTCCGACCGTGTGGATCACGTAACGGGCCTTAAGCCGGCCCCCGGTCGTGATGCGGGCCTCTCCGGTCGGGCAGCCGCCGATCCATTTGCACTCCTCCAGAATCTGCGGACCGCCCGCGCGATGGATGGCGGCGTCCACGCCGCCGCCGCCGAGCAGCATTGTGTTGGCCGCGTTGACGATCGCCTCGGTGTCCTGCAAGGTAATATCCCCCTCCACCAGTTCCAGAGTCGATTTATGTATCGTCTTCTTCATCCCGGCACCCTTTTTACGAAAGCCGGAGGACCAAACACTTGGCGCTTCCGCCCGCCCGGTGGAACTCGGACAGGTCCAGTGCGTGGACCTTCAAACCACGACGTCTCAACTCGCGGTTTGTCGACTCGCAACCGGCGTGCAGCACCACGTCGCTCCCCACAACGATCGCGTTGCAGGCGAACCGAAGCGCGTCTTCCTGGACAACCGGCACCGCTTCCGGTACGGATTCCGCGATGACCTTTCGGCCGTAGTCGTCAAAGGCCGGAGGAAAATACAGGGCGGCCCGGTCGCTTAAGGGACAGAAGCAGGTGTCCAGGTGATAAAATCGAGGGTCCACAAGTTCCAGCGACAACACCTCGCATCCCAGGATCTCTCCGATCTTGCGGTGAGACTGGATATCGGAGCGCATCCGGTAACCCGCGAACAGGGTTTTTCCCAACGGCAGCGCATCCCCCTCCCCTTCAAAACAGGCGTCTTCGGGAATCGGGAAAATCCGATAGGCCCGGTTCCGAAACCAGGTTTCGAACACCGGCGTCTCGCGTCGGCGTTGGGGAAAACGGAAATTGCTTCGAATGAATTTGTCGCCCGCCACCAGCCCCGCATTGGCCGTGAAGACCATATCCGGAAGTCCCCTCACCGGGCTCAGAAGCTCGACGGTCGCGCCCAGTTTCTCCGTCAGGAGGTCGTAAAGCGCCTGCCACTGCCGCATGGCCGCGGCCGTTTCCGCCGGACGGCGCCGGTTCATCCACGGATTGATCTCGTATTCAATCTGGTAGAAGTCCGGCGGACACATTAAAAACGACGGCATGGTCCGTACATTTACTCCGTGAGATTCCTGCACAGTTCCCGCAGGAAGGGTTCGACGTCCGTCACAAGCCCGAGCGCCTGGAAGCTTCCCCGGTCCGTGAGCTTCGTCACCACGGCCGGGTTGATGTCCACGCAAACCAGCTTTACCGAGGCCGGGAGGAGGTTTCCGGCCGCGATCGAGTGCAGCATCGTGGCGATCATCACGCAGACCGAGACCCCGGGCAGAAGCTTCCGCAACGCGTCCTGCGCCGCCACCATGTCGGTCATCACCTCCGGCAGAGGCCCGTCGTCCCGGATCGATCCGGCCAGGACGACCTCGATCCTCTTCCGCACGCTCGCGGCCATGATGCCGGACTTCAGGATGCCGCGCTCGACGGCCGCCCGGATGCTTCCGGCGCGACGAATTGTATTGATCGCGCGCAGATGGTGCTCATGGCCTTCCTTGGCCGGGATGCCCTTTTCCAAATAGACGCCCAGCGACGTTCCGTAGAGCGCCTGTTCGATGTCATGAACCGCCAGGGCGTTGCCGGCAAACAGGATATCGACCCAGCCGTTCTCGATCAGCCGCTCCAGATGCATGCCGGCGCCTGTATGTACGACGGCCGGACCGGCGACAACCATCACCTTGTTCCCGCTCTTCTTCGCCGCACGGATCTGGGCCGCGATTTCCTTGATCACCACGCCCTTGGGCTTCTCGGACGAGACGCTGCTGGCCATGAACTCGAACACGTTTCGGTCCGCCGAGCGCTCCAGCGGGATCACCTTGATCCCCGGATGGCCGACCACGATCCGGTCTCCCTTTTTGACGCGATGCATCGGAATGGTGGCCGCCTCGCGTCGGTCCGGATCGACCGAAATCCCGCAGTCCATCTCGGGCCGGGCCACCTCCAGCCATTGGCCGCGGGATCGGACGAAGGTCTGGAGGTTTGTGGTGCAGTAGAAATTTTCGGGAAAGGCGCCGTCCCGGTCGGCCGGAACGAGCACCGCCTCTTCCTCCAGCATCGGGACCGCGCCGAGCTGCCGGATCCGGCTCAAGATCGTGTCAAGACCCTCCTGGGATGGCGCGGAGATCTGAATGCGGGCCCGGCTGGGATCCTCGCGCCGATGGCCGATCGCGACCTCGAGGATCTCGAACGTCCCGCCGTAGTTCATCACTTCATCCAAGACCTTCGGCAGGGTCAGGGAGTCGATGATGTGACCTTCGAGCTCGACGGTTTCAGAAACCATGGAGGTTTTATCTCCGACACGCTTACTCAATTTCGGCTTTCAGCCCCTGCGCCATCTTGATTTCTTTGGCATGGTTCACGGTCCAGGCCGTCTTGTGCGTCACGGCGTCGATCAGGGCCGAAGCCGACGGCATCCCGGTCCCGCTCTTCTTCACGCCGCCGAAGGGAAGATGCACCTCGGCCCCGATCGACGGCAGGTTCACGTAGCCGAGGCCGTATTCGCACTCCTCCCGAATCCGCCGGGCCTTCCGGTAATCCTCCGTGATCACGGCGAGTGACAGTCCGTAATCGGTGTCGTTGTAAATCCGGATCGCCTCGTCCGTCGTTCGAAACGGGACGATCGCCACGTTCGGGGCGAACACCTCTTCCCGGAGCACGCGGGACTTCGGGGAATAGTCCATCTGATAGACGAAGGGCGAGACGAAATGACCCCGGTCGCATTCCTTCCCCTTGAGCGCCCCGCCTTCGAGCAGGACCCTGCCGCCCTCTTTCCGCGCGAGGTCGTTGTAGAATTCCATCTTCTTCCGGCCGGCCTCGTTGATCAAGGGCCCCATGAAGGTCTTCTCGTCCAGCGGATCGCCAACCGCGACGCGCTTTGACAGCTTCACGAACTCCCCGCAGAACCGGTCGTAGACCGCCTCGTGCACGATCAGCTTTCCGGACGAGACGCAGCGCTGGCCGGTCGTCTTGTAGGCCGACAGCACCGCCGCGTTGAGCGCGATCGGAAAATCGGCGTCTTCGAAAACGATCACGGCATTCTTCCCGCCCATTTCGCAGACCGCGAACTTATGAGGGCTGTCGGCGCAGACCTTGCGGATCTCGGAGCCCACCTCAAACGATCCCGTAAAGGCGACCACGTCGACGTCGGAGTGGGACACGAGCGGACGGCCCGCCCGCTCGCCGTCGCCCTGAACCAGATTCAGGACGCCGGGCGGGATCCCGGCGCGCTCCAGATATTCCACCATCTTCTGGCCGACGAGCGGCGTGTCTTCGGACGGCTTGAAAACCGCCGTGTTCCCCTCGACCAGCGAGGGGCCGAGCAGCCAGAGCGGGATCGCAAACGGGAAGTTCCAGGGAGTGATGGCCGCGACGACGCCCTTGGGATGTCGGAGCATATAGGCGTCCTTCTCGGCGATCTCGGACGCCAATACATCCCCGGCCGGCATCCGCGTTGCGCCGAAGACATACTGGGCCATGTGAATCCCCTCCGTCACATCGGCGCGGGATTCATTGATCGCCTTGCCGCATTCCCGGGCCATCAGCCGCGACAGATCCTCATGGTCTTTTTTCACGAGCTGGACGAACCGGTCGAAGATCTCGCCGCGCTTGATCCGGGACATGGCCCGCCAAGAAGGAAAGGCATTCCGGGCCGCGCGCACCGCTTCATCCACGTCAGCTCCGTCGGATGAAGGAATGGTTCCCAATACCTCGTCCCGGTTTGCGGGATTGCGGCTCTCAAAGGTTTCGGCCGAGTGAGAATCCACCCAGCGCCCGTTGATGAAATTCTTGCCGAGAATCGACACGATTCATCTCTCCTTTATAACATTAGAATGATAATGGAACAAGGTTCCTGGAAGCAAACATCCGTCGAGCCTCCTTGGCGGCGGGGGTCTTGAGACGCGCCAAGCTATAGCCGCAAGGCGCCATGGGCGAATCAACAGATGCACCCGTCATTGAATGGTGCGACTCGGATGGTTGCTGAAAGGAACTTTGTTCCATTATTAGATCATGCCTTGCCCAACTCGATCGACCGCTTCGTCGCGGCCTCGACCGCCTCGATCAGCGTCGCCCGCAGGCCGCCGCGCTCGAGCTGCGCGATCCCGGCGATCGTTGTTCCGCCGGGCGAGGCGACCTGGTCCTTCAGCTCCCCGGGATGCCGCTTCATCTGGAGCACCATCTCGGCCGCGCCGGCCACCGTCTGGACCGCCAGCAGCATCGCCACGGCACGGGGCAGTCCCATCTTCACGCCGCCGTCGGCCATCGCCTCGATCATCATGAAGACAAAGGCCGGGCCGCTGCCCGACAGGCCCGTTACGGCGTCGAGATGCTTCTCCGGCAACTCCACGGCGATCCCCACCGCTTCCAACATCGACCGCACGTCATCGACGTCCTGCTTCGTCGCCCGCTTTCCGGAACTGAAGGCCGCCGCTCCCCGGCCGATGAGGGCCGGCGTGTTCGGCATCACCCGGATGATTCGTGCCTCCGAGCCGGCCACCTCCTCGATCTGCCGGATCGGAACTCCCGCCGCGATCGAGACGATCAGGTGATCCCTCGTCAGGACCCCCTTGATGTACTGGAGGATCGGCCGTATGAGGTCCGGCTTCAAGGCCAATAAAATAATTTCGGCCGACTTCGCCACCTGGGCGTTGTCGGCCGTCACTTTCACCCCGGTCTCCTTCTTGAGGAGTTCCAGCGCGGCTCGATCCGGATCGCCGGCCATGATCTTATCCGGCGAAAGCAACTTCGCCTTGATCAGTCCCCGGACCAGGGCCGAGCCCATCCGGCCCGCCCCGATCACCCCCAGTCTTCGACTCAACTTCGCCATCGCAATCCCTCATGCGCGGAGTGTGACGCCGTCCCATCCTTTTGTTTTAAGAATACTCCCAATCCCCCCCTTTTTCAACATGTCCCGCCGGAATTCTATTTCCCGCCGCGCGCGGCGTCCAAGCTCCAGAGGCCGCCGCCCTGCGTGGAGATGAAAAGAAACACGAAGCAGAACAGGACCGCGAGGTCCCCGCCGTTTTGGATCGGCAGGAGCGCCTTCGTCCCGTGCCCGATCCAGTACGCAAAGGCCATCAGGCCGCTGCAAAGAAAGGCCGCCCATCGCGTGAAGAGGCCGGCCATCACGAGCGTTCCCCCCACGAACTCGATCGGACCCGCGATGTAGATGATGAACGCGGGCACGCCGGGCGGCAACGGAGTCGGAATGCCGAACAGCTTCTGCGCGCCGTGCCACAGAAAGAGAAACCCGACCGCGATCCGCATCAATGCATAAGCCTGCCGATTCAAAAACCCCATGAATCCCGCCATCG
>Ga0335077_10002825_pt1 | contig 20790 bp, 21 predicted proteins | sample Lox_Sample_31_FD_207151 | JGI IMG/M metagenome (GOLD analysis project Ga0335077, IMG submission 207151) | Soil microbial communities from Loxahatchee National Wildlife Refuge, Florida, United States - Lox_Sample_3.1 | ecosystem: Environmental > Terrestrial > Soil > Wetlands | place: USA...
ATGCCCGCTCCGATTTGAATATAACCAACCGGCTGATCATTAATTTTGCCTGGGACCTGCCCTGGCACTCCTCCAAGTTAGTTTCCGGCTGGACGGTGAGCGGCATCTTCAGCGCTGAGAGCGGGCAGCCGTTTACCATCTTCACCGGCCCAGTGGGAAGTGAACTGACCCAGCGAGTCGATGTGACAGGTCCAGTCAATACAACCGGAAATCCGAATGCATATATCAATGCGACAGGTTCAGTCAGTCTCCCTTCGTCAGCCTGCTTAATGACCCCGCCCGCCAATTCATACTATGTTCAGGGGCAAGAGCTCTTTGACGGAGTGGCCGGTTCGCCCTGCCTGGGAAATTCAGGGCGGAACCAGTACACCGGGCCAGCCTATGTGGACTTCGACACGGCGGTACAGAAGAACATTCCGCTGAGCGAGAGGCTGAGCCTGATTCTCCGTGCGGAGTTTTACAACCTGTTCAATCGTGCCAACTACTACAATCCCATCAGCACCTACAGCCTGAATGGAGTGACGACCAACCCACAGTTCGGCGAGATCACCTCCGCCCATGGGCCGCGACGAATTCAGTTGGCGGTGCGGTTCAACTGGTGATGTCCAGGTGAAGCTTCACATGAAAGTCATAGTTAAGATTGCTATTGTCCTCCTGCTTGGCGTAGGAGCCTTGCTGGCACAGTCTGAGCTGGAGCCGGGCAGCACCCACCTTATCAATCCCGAAGATTTGCTCATGCTTTTACAGGTTCCCAAAGGTGACAAGCCGCTCATCCTGAACGTCGGGCCGCATCTTCTATATATGCAGGCGCACATTCCCGATGCCGAGTACATTGGGGCCGGCTCGGCTTCGCAGGGACTGGAATCGTTGCGCAGGCGGGTGAAGACACTTTCCCACAATACGTTTATCGTTCTCTATTGCGGGTGCTGCCCGTGGAGTCACTGTCCCAATGTGCGACCCGCTTACAATGAGCTGCACAAGCTCGGTTTCACCAACGTAAAGGTGCTGTACATCGCCGACAATTTCGGTACCGACTGGGTGGACAAAGGCTATCCCATCGTCAAAGGCCAATGAGAAGGACCGTCCTGATTGTTGTTGCCGTGGTGCTTGTGATTGGCCTCTGGAAGTTGAGCCACCGGCCGCACCCCGGGTTGAGTGGGGCGCCTGTGGGCAAAACGGGAGGAGGTGGAACGCCGGCGCCCAACTTTTCTTTACAGGATCTCAACGGGCAAGCGCTCAGCCTGGCCAAGTACCATGGTAGGGTCGTGTTGCTGGATTTCTGGGCAACCTGGTGTGGGCCCTGCCGGGAGGAGATTCCGCAGTTTGTCGCGTTGCAGGACAGGTACCGCGATCAGGGATTGCAAGTCATCGGCATCTCTATGGACGACGGGCCGAAGCCAGTGCGAGGGTTCTACCGTGAGTTCAAGATGAACTATCCTGTCGCACTGGGGACGGAGCAGGTCGCTGAAAGTTACGGTGGAGTGATGGGGCTGCCCGTCACGTTCTTGATTGATCGCGATGGCCGGTTGGCGGCCAAGTACGACGGAGCAGTGGAAATGGCGACCATTGAGCATCAAGTCCGGGCACTGCTGCAGGCGAAGTAACCGCGCGCGGCAATTCTGGGCAGGGGTGAAGTAGACTATCTCGAATGAGCGAGTTGATGAACTTCCCGTTTCTGGTCTTTGTGGTGGCCTTTGTCGTCCAGTGGGGCGCGGCGCACGTTGCAGCGCGCGTTTTCAGTGGAGAGCGCAAACTCGACTCCGATGCGCGCGCCGACTTCGGCTTCATCGTGGGCGCTACCCTAACCCTGCTAGCTCTGATTATCGGCTTCAGCTTTTCCATGGCGGTTGGCCGCTATGACCAGCGCAAGAACTATGAGGAGGAAGAAGCCAACGCGATTGGAACAGAATATGTCCGCGCCGACCTGCTGCCCCCCGGCGACGCGCAAAAGGTGCAGGGACTGCTGAGGCAGTACCTCGGACAACGCATTCTCTTCTATGAGGCCCGTTACAGGTCCCAGCTCCGGCAGATCGATACCGACACGGCACGGCTACAGAACGAAATGTGGTCGGCCATAAAGACACCCGCTCTTGCGCAACCCACACCTGTCATGTCGCTGGTGGTGTCGGGCATGAACGATGTACTGAACCGGCAGGGCTACACGCAGGCCGCCTGGTGGAACCGCATTCCGGTGGCGGCGTGGGGACTCATGGCGGTGATTGCCATCTGCTGTAACTTGTTGATCGGCTTCGCCACGCGATCCGATAAGACCCAAAACTACCTTCTCATAGTTCTCCCGCTGGTGGTATCCATCTCATTTCTACTCTTGGCTGACCTTGACAGTCCGCGCGGCGGGATCATTCGTGTACACCCGCAAAATCTGGAGAGCCTGGCGCTGTCCCTTCACCAGTAGGGCGCGGCGATGACAACGAACGATGCGAAAGAGTCGAAGTTAGTAGCTGACACGACAAACTTGGTAAGAAGATTTGATCAACTGCCTCCAACGCTGACGACCAAGTCCAGCACCTTCCCGGCGGTCGCACCAAGGGCAATACAGTGGCGGTTATGGGCTACCGGCAAATACACAACCAGCACAAAGCTACAGACGGGCCGAGCCTGATCGGCCGTTGAGCACAACGCGTACCTGGAGGAAGCTGCACGCGGCGCACAGCAAGGCGACCAGAGCAACCCACACAGGACTCAGCCTCATCCCCAGGTTGGCCCCAGAAAACAGTAGCAGCGGCACATAGGGATACACATATTTCAAAGCGTGCTCACGATCATGCAAGAGCTGCAGCATGTAAAGCACCCCGATGTAAGCCAGCGAGCCGAGGAACATCGAAAGCGGCTGAATACGCCACGTCTGCAGGAACGAATCGGGAGAGCCCTCGGCGAAGTAACGAAGGTCCTCCACCACGGCGGCGGCGAGAACACCTGCAATCGCTGCGATGGCAAATGACATCAGCATGTCATCCCTGCGATTACGTGTTTTTCGTTTCCTACCCATAATGTCGAAGGCCACCTGTTCCACAGCCAGCATCAATCCGAGCGTGTCTACGTTTCTCTCCCACTTTCTCAAAATCGAACTCTTCCGAACGAGTCAAGGCGCAGCAATCTGGTAGCGCAGCACCGCCTGGGCGATTTGGTACTGATACTTCGCGGCGGCAAATTGAATTTGCGCCTGGGTTTGCTGCAGTTGAGCCTGGCTAAGCTCCACGATGGAGCTCAATCCGAGGTTGTAGCGCGTTTCCGACAAGCTGACGGCCAGGTTGGCTTGATCGACAAACTGCTGGGTTACGCTGATGCGGTTATAAGCCGTGATTGCATTCAGCCAACTTGTCCGGACATCGTTGGCGATGCGGTCTTTCAAGTCGCGCAGCTGCTCGTTCGTGGCCTGCGCGCGCAACGCCGCCTCCTTCGATCGTGCGAAATAGAGAAAGCCGTTGAAGAGCGGAATGTTCAGGTTCACTCCGATGGCCCCATACCAGCTTGGAAACGGCTGAACGCCATTCACCGTACTGCTATAGGGTGTGCCACCCACAACACCCAGTGCTTCCAGGCTGGGCAGCAGCAGGTCGCGCTCGGCCTTCTGGAAGCGCTGCGCCGCCTGGTACTCGTAATCCTGCGCAGCAATCTCGGGCCGGTTGCTGTAAGCCTGGTCCACAAGCTGGCTGATGTCATCTGGTGGCCGGTTCAAAGTCGTCTCGGCGTCGACCAGTTCGAACGACTGTTGCTGTGCATAGCCCAGGACCTGCGAGAGCGCCGAGAGTGCGGCCTGATAGTTGTTCTGGGCATCCAGCAGAAGAAGTTTGGCCTGCGCCAAGTTCGCGTCGGCAAAGCTCACGTCAAGCTGCGAACGCAACTTGTTCTGGTAGAGGGTGGTGATCTGGTCGGCGACGATCTGCCGCTCTTTGACCGTCTCCTGCGCGACTTTCTGCTCGGCAAATGTCTGCAATGCGTTGTAGAAGGCCTGATCAACGGCCAGCTTGATCTGGTCGGCTGTGGCAACGGCATTCATATCCGCCGCCTTGGCATGAAAAACGGAAGCGGCGACGAGATTGTTAGTGCGTCCAAAATCGGTAATCAACTGGGACAGCGTGACGCCGCCGGCGGCGCGCTCGTAGACGATGGGGTTGTTCAGATTTCCCGCCGCGATTCGGCTGCCCTCCTTCGGATAAACGCCCGTCAGGCTACCGTAAATCGTGGGATAGTATGCCGACTTCTGTTCGCGCGTAACCTGCCCCGAAGCCAGCGAGAGCAAGCGATACACAGAGACCTGCGGGTTGTTCCGGAGGGCCAGCGTTTCGGCGTCCTGCACCGTCAGCCGTTGCAGAGCGCCGGTGGTAGGCAACTGCGGCGTGACCTGCCCTGGCTGTGGCGATTGAGCTGGCGATGGCGCCTGGGCCGGATAGGTCACGGTCTGCGAGGGAACGCTTGCGGATGGCGCTTGAGATGCCTGCGCTATAAGAGGAAGATGGGCCGTTGCAACGAACAACGCAAGTCGAAAAAGGTTACGTTTCAAGCTTGCGCCTCCCGCCCGGGTTGCTCCTCTTCTTTGCGATGAATGAGCAGATAGGCCGCCGGAACCAGGAATACCGTAACCACGACCGAGACCAACAGCCCGCCGATAATCGCGCGAGCCAGGGGTGCGTACTGTTCGCTGCCGGCTTCCAGCGCCAGCGCCATGGGAAGCAATCCCAGGATGGTGGCCAGCGAGGTCATCAGAATGGGACGCAAACGAATGCGGCAGGCCAGCGCCACGGCATCGGCGATGGGCATCCCCTGCCGCCGATAGATACGCGTGACATCGACGATCAGAATACTGTTCGAGACCACGATTCCGGTCATCATGATCAAACCCATCAGCGACATCACGTTCAGCGTGGTATGAGTGAGGAGCAAAATAAGGATCACTCCAGTTATGCCCGACGGAATCGCGAGCAGAATGATGAATGGGTCAATGAATGATGCGAATTGCGCCATGAGGATGAGATAGACAAGCACGACCGCCAGCATCAGCCCAAGGCCAAAGCTCAGGAACGACTCACGCATGGAGACCACGGAGCCGCGCAATTCGATGCGGATGTTGGGAGGAAGCTTGGTATCCTTGATGAGCTTCTCAACCTTGTGTGACAGTGCACCAAGGTCTTCGCCCTTGGGCGAGACATAGACGTCGATGACGCGAAATAGCTGGTAGTGATCGACCTCGGTGGGAGTGTTGATCGTTCGGATGTCGGCCACGTTTTCCAGCATGGTGGGATTGGCATTGTCGGGGGCATGCAGCGGAATCTGCTTGAAATCTTCCAGGGTCATCGAAGCGATTCGCTCATCGGTGTATTGCACTGTCAGGAAATAATTGTTGCCATTCTTGGGATCGACCCAGTAGCTGGGCGCGATCATCCCGTTGGAGGTGAGCGCGGTGACCACGTTGTTCACCACATCGCTGGCCGTCAAGCCCAGCCGGGCCGTCATTTCGCGCCGCACGTCAAGCTGCAAACCAGGATAGTCAAGGTCCTGCGGGATCAGGACGTCATTGACGTCACGCATGGAACGCAACTTCCTCGCCAGTTCGCTGGCCACAGCGTAGGCGGCATGCTGATTGTTGCCGCTAACCTGGATGTCGATGGGCGCCGGCATACCCTGGTTAACGACGGAATCCACCAGGCCTCCGGTCTGAAAGTACGTGGAAAGTTCCGGAAGATCGGACGCCAGCTTTCGCCGCACCCGGTCCATGTAGGCGAAGGTGCTAAGCTTGTGATCTTCCTTGAGACTGACTTGAACAAAAGCAGTGTGCTGCCCGGAATTGCTGGTGTAAATGGAAGACAAATCGGGTGTGAGCCCGATGTTCGAGACGATCATCTTCAGGTCGTCGTTATTCACGACATCCCGGATGTCCTGTTCGACACGTGCTATGTACTGGTTTGTCATCTCCAGCCTCGAACCAGTGGGAGCCTTGACGTTGATCACGAACTGGCCAGGGTCAGTACGGGGGAAAAAGGCTACCCCCAGCAGCGGATACAATGCCAGGCTTACGACAAAAGTGGCCATGATAACCAGTACCGTGGCGACTGGCCGTTTTAACGCCTTGTCAACGGCGCGGTCGTACCTCATCAAAACCTGGTCATAGCGACGATTAAAGGCGGAAACGACCCGCCCAAATAGCGACTTGCCCGGGTGTCCACCTTTGCCGTGGGCCGTCTTAATGAAGCGGGCGCAGAACAGAGGCACCAGCGTCATCGCTACCAGATAAGAGGCAGCCAAAGCCAACACCACTCCCAAAGCTAAAGCGATGAACAGATACCGGCTGACGCCGTACAGAAACACGACCGGGAAGAAGACAATTGCGGTTGTGAAGGTGGCAGCCAGCACGGCGAGCTGAACCTCCTGGCCGCCTCGTTCCGCCGCCATGCCGGCGTCTTCTCCCTCTTCCATATGGCGGAAGATGTTCTCCAGCACTACGACTGAGTTATCGATCACCCGGGACAGCACGAGGGCGAGCCCGCCCAGCACCATGGTGTTGATGGTGCTGCCGGCAACGTTTAATAGCAGGAAGGCAGCCAGGCAGGAGATCGGGATGGACAGCAAAACAGAGATGGTGCCGCGCACGGAGCCCAGGAAAACGAGAATCATCAACGCGGTAAGAATCAGGCCGATACCACCTTCCCGCAGCACATTCTCCACGGCGATCTTCACGTACTGCGACTGGTCGAAGACCACAGACGCAATTAACGTCTTCGGAACGTCGAGCAGGTTCTTGATGCGATCTCGTACCCCATTCACGATCTGGATGGTATTGCTGTTACCGCCTTGCTTCAGAATCGGCAGGTAAACCGACTTCTGGCCGTCAACGCGGACGATGTTGTACTGGATGGCAGAAGAATCTTCAGCGTGGCCGATGTCTCCGAAGCGCAGCACGCTGTTCCCAATTGCCTTAAGAGGCACAGCATTCATCTCCGCCGTATTAGGCAATTGGCTGTTGCTGTAAATGTTGTAATCGAGGGGCCCAATGCGAACGTCGCCCGCGGGCAGGATTTTATTGGCGTCATTGACGGTGTTCACCACATCCATGGGGCTCAACTGCGCCGCCTCCAGCTTGACCGGATCGATGTAAAACTGGATTTGCCGGTACTTGCCGCCGTAAGGTTGGGGCACCGACGCACCGGGCACGTTTGCGATCTGGTTGCGGACGTTGAACTGCGCCTGGTCGTGCAACTGCGTCTCGCTCAGTCCCTGGCCCTTGACGGTCACCAGACAGACCGGCAGGCTGGAAGCGTCGAACTTCAACACCACCGGCGGCAGCGTCCCTTGCGGTAAGCGGCGCAGGTCGGCCATGGCCAGATTGGCGATTTCACTGACCGCCGCATCCGGATCGGTCCCCGGCTGGAAGTACACCTTGATCAGGCTTACGCCGGTGAGCGACCGCGACTCGATGTGGTCAATGTTGCTGCCCAGGGTGAAGAAACGCTCGAAGGTGTCGGTGATGTCGGCTTCAATCTGCTGCGGCGGCATGCCGCTGTAGAAGGTCGCCACCACGACCACGGGAATCTGGATTGGGGGGAACAGGTCCACGGGCATGCGAAACACCGTGGTCACGCCGACCACGATGATGCCGAGGCACAGCATCAGGATAAAGAATGGATTCTTAATCGCGAAGCTTGACATTTCAGTTATCCCCGCTTGGCAGACCGAAAGTATCCGCCGGGCTCGCGCCCAGCCCCAGACGGTTAAGGACCAGACAGGCGGCTATCGGGCAGAGCATCATGCGTGGACCTCCGAGCCTCCTTGTTCGTCATCCTTCCGATGCATCAGGTAATAGGCTGCAGGAACAAGAAACAGCGTCACCACAAAGGAGAGCATCAGCCCACCGATGATCGCGCGCGCCAGCGGCGCGTATTGCTCGCTGCCCGCTTCCAGCGCCAGGGCCAGCGGAATCAGGCCGAGGAAGGTGGCAAAGGTCGTCATCATGATGGGGCGCAGGCGCACGTGGCAGGCATTCTTGATGGCTTCCTGCAAAGACTGTCCGCGCCGTCGCAGCTCGCGTGTGAATTCGACAATCAGGATCGAGTCCGAGACCACGATGCCGATCATCATCATTACCCCCATCAGCGACATGATGTTGATGGTGGTGCGCGTCATCAGCAGGAACAGGATCACGCCCGTGAATCCTGGCGGCACCGCCAGCAGGATGATGAAGGGATCGCTGAACGAGGCAAATTGCGCCATCAGGATCAGGTAAACGAGCACGATGGACAGCGACAGGCCAAGCGCAAAACTCTTGAAGGAACTCCGCATCGCCACCACCGATCCCAGCAATTGCACGCGCGTATTCGGTGGCAGTTTTGTTTGGTCGATGGCTTTCTGCACCTGGTCGGCAACCGCACTCAGGTCCTCACTTCGCGGCGAAACATAGAGGTCGATGACGCGGAACAGTTGGTGGTGGTCAACCTCAGTGGGAGTATTAATCACTTCGATATCAGCTACGTTTTCCAGCATCGTCGGGTCGCCGCGGCTCTTGGCGTGCAACGGAATCTGCTTGAAGTCCTCCATCGTCATGTCGCCAATTTGGTGCGGCGTGTACTGGACGGTGAGGAAGTAGTTGTTGCCTGTGGTTGGATCGATCCAGTAGCTGGGGGCAATCATGCCGTTAGAAGTGAGTGCGGTGACGACGTCATTCACCACTTGGGAAGCCGTCAGCCCGAGCCGGGCTGCCATCTCCCGATCCACGTTCAGCTGAATGCCGGGATAGTCGAGGTCCTGCGGAATCAGAACGTCGCTCACGTCCTTCAAACGGCGCAGCTTCTTGGCCATCTGGATAGCAACATCGTAGGCCGCCTGCTGATTGTTCCCTGTGACCTGGATATCTATGGGGGCCGGCATTCCCTGATTCACGATGGAATCAACCAGGCCGCCAGTCTGGAAGAAGGTGGAAAGTTCCGGTAAATCGCTGGCCAACTTTCGCCGGACCCGATCCATGTAAACGAAGCTGCTGACCTTGTGTTCCTTCTGGAGCTGCACCTGCACGAATGCCGTGTGCATCGCGGAGTTCGTGGTGTAAATCGAGGACAGATCGGCATTCACGCCGATGTTGGAGACGATCATCGCCAGGTCGTCCGTGTCGATAACGTCGCGGATGTCCTGTTCCACCCGGGCGACATAGTCGTTGGTCAGTTCGATGCGGGTTCCGCTGGGGGCCTTCACGTTGATCACGAACTGTCCGGGGTCGGTACGCGGAAAGAACGCGACGCCGAGAAATGGTGAGAATGCCAGGCTGAGGACGAATCCGCCCATGATGACAGCGACCGTCATTTTGGGCCGCTTCAGCGCTTTTTCGATGGATTCATCGTACTTCGCCAGGACGCGATCGTAGAGGCGGTTAAACGGCGCCAGTAGACGCTCCAACCATCCGCCTTCGCGCTCACCGTGAGCTTCGTCACCGCGTTCTGACTTGATGAATCGTGAGCAGAACAGCGGCACCACCGACATCGCTACCAGGTAGGACGCGGCCAGCGCCAGCACCACACCCATAGCCAAGGCGCTGAACAGGTATTTGCTGACACCCGAGAGAAACACAACAGGAAAGAACACGATGGCCGTGGTGAACGTGGCAGCCAGCACCGCTAACTGGACCTCCTGCCCACCTCGTTCGGCCGCAATGTGCGCCTCTTCACCCATTTCCAGGTGGCGGAAGATGTTCTCCAGCACCACGACCGAGTTGTCAATCAGGCGCGACAGCACCAAGGCCAGGCCGCCCAGAACCATGGTGTTGATCGTGCTGCCAAAGGCATTTAGTAGAAGAAAAGCCGCCAGGCAGGAGATCGGAATGGACAGCAGCACCGAAATCGTGCCTCGGAGGGAGCCGAGAAAGACGAGGATCATCAGGGCGGTCAGTGCCAAACCCATGCTGCCCTCGCGTAGCACATTGGCCACAGCAATCTTCACGTACTCCGACTGATCAAAAACGACCGTGGCAATCAGGTGCTTCGGCGTGTCGAGCAGCCTGTGGATGCGGTCCCGCACACCGTTGACGATCTGAATGGTGTTGCTGTTGCCGCCCTGGCGAAGGATGGGAAGGTAAACCGACTTCTGGCCATCTACGCGGACAATGTTGTACTGAATGGCTGAGGAATCTTCGGCGTGACCGATGTCGCCAAAGCGCAGAACGTTGTTACCAATCGCCTTCAGCGGAACATCGTTCATCTCCCGAACGTTGGGCAGTTGGCTGTTGCTGTAGATGTTGTAGTCCAGAGGTCCAATTCTTACGTCACCGGCGGGCAAAATCGTGTTGGCCTTGTTGATGGCCTGCACCACGTCCATGGGGCTCAACTGCGCCGCCTCCAACTTTACTGGATCGATGTAAAACTGGATTTGCCGGTACTTGCCTCCAAAGGGCTGTGGCACCGACGCCCCGGGCACGTTGGCGATCTGGTTGCGCACATTGAACTGCCCCTGATCGTGCAATTGGGTCTCGGTCAACCCTTCGCCTTTCAAGGTCACCAGACAGACCGGCAGGCTAGAGGCATCGAACTTCAGCACCACCGGCGGCAATGTTCCCTGTGGCAGGCGACGCAGATCGGCCATAGCCAGGTTGGCGATTTCACTGACCGCCGCATCCGGATCGGTCCCCGGCTGAAAATAAACTTTGATCAGGCTTACGCCGGTCAATGATCGTGATTCAATGCGGTCAATGTTGCTTCCCAGGGTGAAGAAGCGTTCGAAAGTGTCGGTGATGTCGGCTTCGATCTGTTGCGGCGGCATGCCGCTGTAAAAGGTCGCCACCACGACCACGGGAATCTGGATCTGGGGGAACAGGTCCACGGGCATGCGGTACACCGTGGTCACGCCGACCACGATGATGCCCAGGCACAGCATCAGGATGAAAAACGGATATTTGATCGCGAATCCCGACATGCCTAATCCGCTCCCCCACTCTTTGGTCCCGCTGTGAAAGCACTTACTTTAGGACGTACCAGCTCGCCAGGCTGATAACTGCCCAGATTGCCGACGATGACCTGCTCGCCTTCCGTAAGTCCGGACAGTATTTCGACGTTGTTGGAACTCTCCACTCCGACTTGTACCTCGCGAGATTGCACCCGGTTTTGAGCATCCACCACCAGCACGCTGGTTTTGTTCTCAGTGCGCTGAATGGCCTCGATGGGGACGGTGAGCGCGTTGGAAACGCTGTTGGCGCTCAACCGGACATCCGCGTACATCCCGGGTTGCAGATGATAGGCGGGATTGGGCACGTCGATCTCAACCTGCATGGTCCGAGTCGAGGGATCGAGCGAGTCAGTAAAGCGTGTAACTTTGCCGGTGAAGTGTTCGCCGGTGGCCTGCACGTGCACGTCGGCGGAATCACCAATCCGTACCTTCGACGTGAGCGACTCGGGCACCGGAATACGCAGGCGCAGCACATCGATCTCGGCTAGAGTGACGATGGGGAGACCGCTGGTGTTGGAGGTCCCGGCTTGAACCAGGGCGCCAGTATCGGAGAAGCGCCAGGTCACAACGCCGTCGTAAGGGGCAACGATCCTTGAGTAATCGCTCAAGGCAGAATAGTGCTGCTGATTGGCCTTGGCCACTGCCAGTTGCTGCTTTGCAGCTGCCAGCGAGGACTTAGCGGCGTCAACCTGCGCCTGCGAAGATCGGTCCTTAGCCGTTGCGTCGTCAAGTTCCTGCTGGGCGATCAATCCAGGCCGCGCCTTGTCGGTGTTCACCAATCGCACCGCATTGGCATGTAAAGCAACGTTGTCAGCTTCCGCGCGCGATACGTCGCTCTGTGCCCGCAGGATCTCCTCTTCCGCATGGTGGACCGATGCCTTTGCCTCATCGACCTCGGCAACGAGTTCGGGAATCTCCAGTACGGCAAGCACTTGTCCCTGATGGACATGGTCCCCGATATCGACGTAGATTTTCCGAATGTAGCCCGCCACCTTGGCATGCAAGTCGACGTTCTGGTACGGCATGAATTGCCCGGCGATAGAAAGCGAATTGGCGATTGTCTCGCGCCTGGCGGGAGCAACTGCAGCGAAGGGAATGTCATTGCGCGGTTCACTTGCACCGCTGGGCACACCTGCGCGCACTCTCTTAGCCACCAAGACCGCGACCACTAAACACACAGCCGCGGCCCCTAACACAAGGATCTTGTGGCGACGCCGAACTTGCATGAACTTCCTCGTTTTAGCCGAAGCGGTTTCGCTACATCACAGTCCGCTCAGCATGAGCTGTTTAGCCGGATGAAGGCCGAACCCGATGACAAAATCAGAAAATGACCAGGGATAAACTAGGCTTGGACGGGAGGAGGCCGGAGAAAAGGGTGAAGGTGGCAAAGAGCAAGCTTGTTGGACCGGGGAGGCGGAAATGCGCTTAGGACACGACGTTCCCGTTGCAGGTACACATTCCACACGCAAGGGACTGTCATCCAGGGAAGTGCGCTGGAGCTTGAATCCAGCGACAGGACCTCGGGCTTCTGTGCCTTAAGCCAGAGCTTGGTCGCCGTCGACGGCGTCACCTTCACCGGGGCGCCGCCGTTGTAAACCGCAATCTTGGCGTGCAGCGCAAAAAAGAACACAAGCCCGCACAGCGCCGGAATCGGCGTGCGCCACAACCTTCGAGCTTGCGCGGGCTGACAATTCATAGCTTCTAACCCGGGGCCTAATAGTAACATACGTGCCAACCCTGCAAATGTGAGCGAGTTCTGCGGCAGAGCCTCGTAACGATAACGCATCCCCTCATAGAGAACATAGGCGATGAGTCCGATTTCCACCACTCACCTCTCGGCCTGCCGACTTGGCGGCGCGGCGCAATCAAGTGATTTGGCGAGACGCTCTGGAGTTCGCGTCACTAAGCAAATGATCGCGAAGGCATCAAGAACGCCACTGGCCAGAGCGCCTCGTGATAAGCAATTCGCTTCAAGAGCTAAATTAGGAGAGCGGTGGCGAACGGTACAATCGCCGCTGGTAGGGGAGGTTTAATTCGCGTGGAACGGGAATTACGAATGTTTGCTCAAGCAGCGGCTCGCTATGAAGCGTCGGACGACGGTCGGGCGAAACCGCCATCCGCGCAAAGACAGTTCTTGACAGCGCCAGTTTTGGCGTGTGCGCGTCCAGGCAAAGTTTGGAAGAATTACAGGGATGAACCAGTTTTTGGAGGCCACGACCGTAAAGTTCGAGTCTGGCCTGTCTGGACGCGTCTTGCGATGCAGGCCATCGCCGTTCCCTCTTGCACCTTAGAACCCGACAACCTCGATTTCGTTGCGTAATCGGAGGTAATTCCAGCCGCTGCGACCGCTATTGTCGTAATATCCTTTGGAATCGCTAAACGTTCACTTCGTCGGTTTACACGTCTTCGACAACTCCTTCACACTTTTTACGTCGAGAGCGGGTATTTCTTCTGCAGTCGATGCGATGTCTTTCTCAGTAGTGGAGAATGTTCTCACCGTAGGTTTACCGCTGACTTCCACTTCGTGCCCAACGTAAGGCCGAAGTCTGGCGGTATCGCCAGTGAGGTTATAGACCGTCCCATCCTGGGCTGCGACCATATACCGAAGGCTAGAATTTTGTAAGCAGCCCTGCACCGTAGGTGGATAGGTGGCAGCTACCCAGACATCCCTGCCTGGATCTCCCTCTTGCGCCTGCAGCCAAAGTGCAGACGTGAGCAGCAATAGCGTAAGCAACCCTATCTTGCGCACAACAAGCGCCCTCCTTCGCTCGGTTATTCGATGCTCACTGGGGAGATCGAGGTTCGGCCCCAGCCCGGAGCCGCTCCGGATGAGTGTGATGATTCTCGCAATGTGAATCGCACCGGGCAAGCGGATTTGGCTTCATCTTGGCTTCTCAATTACCCTCAGTTCATGCGGGCATCCCTGGAGCAAGCGCTGAGATTGGTTCGCGAAGACCGGCCAGAGTCCCTCGGTGAGGCGCTGGCGCTGCTGCAAAACACGGTGTACTCGTTCAGCATGAAGGTCTGCGGCCATCCGCAAGACGCCGAGGACACGGCGCAGGACGTGATGCTGAAGTCCATTCCGCATTTGGCCAAGTTCGACAATCCGAAAGCGCTAACGGTGTGGTTGTACAAGGTGGCCCGCAACTGCTGCATCAGCCAGCGCAGAAAAGCCGGGTATTCTCCTGCCCGGAACCTGTCGCTGAACCAACTGCTGCCCTCCCGCTTTGAGCTGGAGGAATTGTTGCGGAACCCCGCGCCCAGCGCGGAAGAGACGCTGCTGAGCGACGAAGATGCTGCACAGCTTAAGCAGGCCATCATGTCGGTGCCACCGCAGTATCGCATGGTGCTGGTGATGCACGATATGGAAGAGCTAAGTACCGAGGAAGTGGCGCAGATCCTGGGTCTCCGCGAGGGCACAGTGCGCGTCCGGTTGCACCGTGCGCGACTGTTTTTGCGCCGGCGGTTGGCCGAGCTTGCGGAACGCGCCCAGGGCGAAGGGCTGATTCTGCACGCTGCCGCGGAGGAAGCCCGTCCGCCGCTCTGCCGGCAATTGTTTGCCGCGCTCTCCGATTACATGGACGGCGTCATCGACGAGGCCATGTGCGATGAGATGGACCGCCACTTGCACGAATGCCAGCCGTCCTGTGCCGCCTGTACGCCCCGGGTTGCGACGCAAGCCGCGCCGAGGAGCTTCGCAAAGAGCTACTACCAAAATATGAGCAGGCGGTTGCCGCATTGGGTAGAATTGCCACTGGCCATGAAGTGGGATAAGTCAGGCGGACAGACAGCTAAGATCGCATGGCTGTGGAATTCAAGCCTAAATTCCAACTTCAAAACGATGGTCGAGTGGGACAAAGCTTGAAAAACGAGTCTCAAGCTTGCGGATGGGAGCCATCACAATAGGCCCCATCTTGTATGTTCCATTTTGGGAATCCCTGAAAATTTTTTTTGCAAACTTCTGTAACGCGTTCACGCGTCACTGCGTTTGTTCTGTGGCCCGGATGTAATTGGGCTGTGGGGCCGATAAGGCTCCCAACACCACGGAGCAGGACATGATCACGGGAAACGTAACGCTAACTCAACCTCTCGGCACTAATCGCCAGTTCGTAGCTACCAGCGGTACAGGACACCACTTCCTCATTGACGACGCCGCCGGCAATACCGGCGCCAAGCCCATCGAACTCGTTGCCCTGGCGCTGGCAGGATGCACGGCTTTCGATGTCATCGGCATCCTGCGTAAGAAGCGACAGCAAGTCACCGGGTACGAGGTGAAGGTCGAGGCGGATCAGGCGCCGAACCCGCCACAGGTCTTCACCCAAGTACGCATTCACCACATTCTCAGCGGTGTTGACATCTCGACGGAGGCATTGGAACGCGCCATCCACTTGTCGGAGGAGAAGTATTGCTCCGTCGGCGCCATGGTGAAGTTGAGCGCTGAGATACGCTCCACGTTCGAGATTGTCCCGGCAACAGAACCGGCGTTGGTCGGGGCATAGTGATGGCGGCGCTTAACACACCAGCGCCGAGTGCAGAGAACAGCTCGTCACTGTCGGCGCTGGCGAAGCTGGCTCTGCTGGCGGCGATTGTGGCGGTGTTGCACCCGTTGGCGACGGCGCAGACAGCGACTCCGCTTACGCTGCCGCAAGCCGTCAGCATGGCGCTGGAGAAGAATCCCCTCCGCAAGGCTGCGCTGGCGGATCCGCGTATCTCGACAGCAGCAGTTCGCGAAGCGAAGTCGCCTCTGCTGCCGAAGATCACCTTCGCGGAGAGCGCGGTACGCGGCAACGATCCCGTGTTTGTTTTCGGCTCGCGGCTACGGCAGCAGAATTTCACCCTCGCTGACTTCGCTCTCAACCAGCTCAACCGTCCTACGCCGATCAGCAATTTCTCCAGCCGCTTCTTCGGTCAGTGGAGCCTGTTCGACGGCCTGCAGAGTTGGTATGGCGTAAGCCGCGCCAGATATATGCAGCAGGCGACGGAGCAGCAACTCGACCGCACGGATCAGGAACTCGTGTACCGGTCTGGCCTTTGCTGCAGTGCTGGTGCTGATTTACGTGCTGGTGGTGGGCTGGTTCCGTTCGTTCATCGTGCCGCTGGTCATCATGGCGCCGATTCCGCTGACTTTGGTGGGCATCCTTCCGGCACACGCGCTGATGGGCGCGTTCTTCACCGCAACTTCCATGATCGGGTTCATCGCCGGCGCGGGTATCATTGTGAGGAATTCGATCATCCTGGTGGACTTCATCGAGTTGCGGCGCGAGCAGGGGATGAGCCTGGAGCGCGCGGTGGTGGATGCGGGCGCGGTGCGCTTCCGGCCCATGCTGCTTACAGCAGCGGCAGTGGTCGTGGGCGCCAGCGTCATTCTGTTTGATCCGATCTTTCAGGGGCTGGCAATTTCGCTGATGGCCGGGGAAGTGGCATCTACGCTGCTCTCCCGAATGGCGGTGCCGGTGCTGTATTACATGGTGGAAAAACACAAGCGGCAGGCTTCGGGAAAAGACGCAACTCGAGTGCCTGCGGCGGAGGTTTGGGTATGACAATCGAACGTGGTTTGCGGTTGATGGCAGGGACGTTTGTTCTGCTCTCGCTGGCGCTGGGATACTGGGTCAGTCCCTACTGGTATCTGTTTACGGCATTCGTGGGACTGAACCTGCTGCAGTCGGGGTTCACCAACTGGTGCCCGGCAATGTGGATGTTGGGCAAGTGCGGGCTGAAGCCGAGCGAAGACCTTGCGCGAACGCAGCCGGCGCGATGAGCGAAGCGCATAATAGTCCGTGGGGGAGTTCATATGCCTGATTGGTTGTGGATGGTTCTACTGGCGGCCGGCTATCTACTGTTGACCCAGTGGGTGCTTCCCAAGCTGGGAGTACCCACTTGACGCACGGCGACGTCCGTCGGGTCGCGACGCAACGAAGCCAGGTGTGATCCGCCACCGGCCGAGGAAAATGCCTACAGACATGAGTGATACGTCTGCCAGTCCGTTTCATGCGATGGGCCGCGAGGAGCTCTTGCGGGCGCTGGAGATGTTCGCCAAGAACTGGCTGGCGCACGATGGTTGCTGGTTCTTGGCCGCCGAAGAACGCATAGGCATGGAAGCGGCGATTGAACTTGACACGGTCTTTCCGGAGGCGGCGACCTTTTTAGAGTTTGTTCTCCAGCTAATCTGCCGACCTCCAATCTATTTCTGGCAGCTCTCGCTCTCCACTACCAGATCCATTGCCCTCAGATAGTGTTGCGCGCCACCAGAGGTCCGTTCGTCGACGGTTGGCATAATCGCATCACCGACGACTGTAACCGTCTGCGCGAAGGTTCGCGCGCGAGTTGTGCACCCTGTAACAGAAGGCACGGGTAATGCACCGCTTACTCTCTCGCTGGCACCAAAAGCTGTGCTGGCTGCGGCAATCGAAAGTACTTCCTTTGAAAATAGAATGCGACATTCACCAGCGCAATCATTACCGGGACCTCGACTAACGGCCCGATCACAGCAGCAAAGGCGGCGCCGGAGTTGATGCCAAAAACGGAAACTGCAACAGCGATCGCCAGTTCGAAGTTGTTCGAAGCGGCGGTAAACGCAAGTGTTGTTGTTTTCGAGTAGTCGGCCCCCAACCTCCGCCCCATGTAAAACGAGACCAGGAACATGACGACGAAGTAAGTCAGCAGGGGCACGGCGATGCGCAGCACATCCAAGGGCAGCTGCACAATGTATTGGCCCTTCAGCGAAAACATGATCACGATGGTGAAGAGCAAGGCAATCAGTGTTAGTGGGCTGACGCGTGGCACAAAGTTATGGTCGTACCACTCGCGCCCTTTAGCCCGCACGAGCAGTTGACGGGTGAGGAAGCCCGCGAGAAAAGGGATGCCCAGGTAGATGAAAACGCTCTTCGCAATCTCTCCGATAGAGACATCCACTATTGCTCCCTTCAGTCCAAGGCGTGCCGGCAGGACGGTGATGAAGATCCACGCGTACAGGGAGTAGAAGAACACCTGGAAGAGCGAATTGAATGCGACCAGTCCGGCAGCATACTCCGTGTCGCCTTTGGCCAGTTCATTCCACACGATGACCATGGCAATGCAACGCGCCAGCCCGATCATGATCAGGCCGGCCATATATTCGGGATAGCCGCGCAGAAAGACCACCGCTAGAACAAACATGAGGATTGGGCCGACAACCCAATTCTGCAGCAGCGAGAGTCCCAGGACCTTCTTGTTGCGGAACACTTCGGGCAACTCTTCATAGCGGACCTTTGTGAACGGCGGATACATCATCACGATCAAGCCAACGGCGATTGGTATAGAAGTCGTGCCGATGCTGAATCGATTGAGGAATGGAACGATGTCGGGGACGAGCCACCCACACAACACGCCGAACATCATCGCCGCGAAAATCCAAGCCGTGAGATAGCGATCCAGAAAACCGAGTCGACTAGTCCTATTCATTGCTAACCTTTGCCTTGGAGGTCGTGGCAATCATTGCCTGCCAATCTGGTCTATCTGCTTCTGAATTGAGAGCTTGTCGAGGCTGGTTAGAGGTAAGCACAGGAACAGGCCAATCCTGCGGTCAAGCGCCAGGAAAGCTTCGCGATAGGCACGCTCGATCTCATCCGGCGAACCGGTGACCGCGGCGGGATCGGAAATGCCCCAATGCGCCGTCATCGGTTGACCGGGCCAGACCGGGCATACCTCTCTGGCTGCGTTGTCACAGACCGTAAAGACGAAGTTCATTTCCGGCGCGCCAGGCTGGGCGAATTCGTCCCAACTTTTGCTCCGTAGCCCCTTGGTCGACAGGTGAGCGCGCTCCAGTTCACGTAGGGCCTCAGGCCGTACTGTGCCCGAAGGATGACTACCCGCGCTGTAGGCAGTAAAGGTAGGCCGACCCTTGAAGTTCAGAATGGCCTCGGCCATGATGGAGCGCGCAGAGTTTCCTGTGCACAAAAACAAAACGTTGTAGCGTCCCTGCACTGTCGTTAGTCCTTTGCCGTTCTCGCTTGCGGCTTCCTCGCTCTGATGAAAGCACTCATGAACTTGCCGTCCACTTGCGGAGCGATCGCATCCACGTCGACTCCCTGATCGCTGAGGAATGCGCGCGCGTCTTCGACGTAATAAGTCCTCGTAGGCTCAACCTCGATACCCTCGAATCCGGCGTCTGCTAGTTTCGAGACATACTCCGAATCTTGGAGTGCACCTGCGATGCAGCCAACCCACAGGAGTACGCTAGCGCGCACTTCAGAGGGCACATCGCCATGTACCACGACATCGGACACAGCAAAGCGGCCGCCTGGCTTCAGTACACGAAATGCCTCCCTGAGAACACGATCCTTATCGGCTGACAAGTTGATGACGCAGTTCGAAATGATTACGTCCACAGAATTGTCGGGCAACGGAATGTTCTCGATCTCACCCTTGAGGAATTCGACATTCTCCACTCCGGCCTGGCGCTGGTTTTCGCGCGCCAGCGCGAGCATCTCGTCGGTCATGTCGAGCCCATAGGCTTTGCCGGTGGACCCCACGCGCCGCGCCGAAAGCAGCACGTCAATACCGCCGCCTGAACCCAGGTCCAGCACCGTTTCGCCCGGATTGAGCTGCGCCAGCGCCGTAGGGTTGCCGCAACCCAGCGACGCTTTCACTGCGTCGACTGGAATCTCGCTGGTCTGGCTTTGGTCATACAGGTTGGCCGTAATGGGATCGCAGCAGTTCTCCAGGGCGGTGGAAGCGCCGCAGCAGGAACTGCCCTGGCCGTGTACTCGTAATGCCGCCTGGCCGTACTTCTCTCTAACGATTTCCTTGATATCAGTGCTCATCGTGTTCTCCTATTTACAGAGCGTAATGAACTTTTCGGGCTGAACTGCCTTGTTGCGGGTGCAGCACTCGGCGTAAAGGAACCCCAAAAGCTCCTCCAGCGCCTCGGTGCTGGCGGTATACCAGAGGAAGGTCCCGTCGCGCCGCACCTTAACCAGGTCCTCGTTCCTCAACTTATCAAGGTGGTGCGACAGAGTAGAGCTAGGAATGTCCAGTTCACTGCCAATGTCACCGACCACCATGCCCTCGGGGTGCGCCGAGAGAAGCAATTGCATGATGCGCAGCCGTGGTTCTGTACCCATGGCGGCCAGCATATCCGCGTAACGCGTGATTTGTTCCGGGTTGGGTTTCTTCGCCATCATTCCTCCGCTTCGATATTTCTATGTATATAGAAACATCGAGAGAGTTGTCAAGGGGTAGCTTGGGCCCCGACCGCTGACGGAATTGAGAAATTCGCTACCGAGCAAGCCGCCAAAGTCGAAAGCCTCAAAGGCGCCTGTACCCATGCCCCCGTTGCTTGCCGGCTGTCTCATGGCGTGGCGTGACCGGACGACGTACGCCAAAGACGAAGACTACGTCTTCCCGAGTTCACGGTTGAAGGCAGGAAACCGCTGTCCGCCTCCATCATGGTGCAGAAGTACCTGCGGCCTGCTGCCATAAAAGCTGGAGTTATTCGGGCGGACGACCGAGTACGCTTCGGGTTTCACAACTTCAGACATTCGCTTGCCTCTGCGTTAGTCAAACTGAGATGTGATCCGAAGACGGTGCAGGGGCTGCTCCGTCATGAGGATGTACGGACAACCATGCAACTCTACGCGCAGTCGGATCAGGAAGCGAAGCTGGAAGCCCAGAGCAAGTTCTTGGAGCTGCTGTTGGGCGACCGCGGTCACCTGCTGACGGACCGAGTGCTGTGAATCGTGGGCTGAAGAAATGCGGTGAAATCGTCTAAGTCTTTTGGAATGATGGTGGCCAGGGACGGAATCGAACCGCCGACGCCAGCCTTTTCAGAGCTACGTTATGCTGTACTTTCAACAACTTAACCGACTCCAGGTG
>Ga0335077_10002830_pt1 | contig 20778 bp, 21 predicted proteins | sample Lox_Sample_31_FD_207151 | JGI IMG/M metagenome (GOLD analysis project Ga0335077, IMG submission 207151) | Soil microbial communities from Loxahatchee National Wildlife Refuge, Florida, United States - Lox_Sample_3.1 | ecosystem: Environmental > Terrestrial > Soil > Wetlands | place: USA...
CCGGCCAAGACTAGCTTTTTACGGTTTTTGCGGATTTTGGCGAACTGCCCTGTTTGGCGTGCCACACCCCGGATTTGCCGCCTTGCTTGTGCAGCAGGCGGATGCCTTCCATGCGCATGCCGCGATCTACGGCCTTGCACATGTCGTAGACGGTCAGCAGTCCAACGCTTACCGCGGTGAGGGCTTCCATTTCCACGCCAGTGCGCCCCACGGTTTCGGCGGTAGCCCGACATTTCACCGCGCTATTTGCCCGATCCACGTTGAAGTCCACTGACACTTTGGTTAACGCGAGCGGATGGCATAACGGTATCAGTTCGGCAACGCGTTTCGAGGCCTGGATTGCGGCAACTCTGGCGACTCCCAGCACATCGCCTTTCTTGGCGCTGCCAGCCAGGATCTTCTTGAGCGTTGCGGGCAACATGTAGATATTGCCGCAAGCGCTTGCAATGCGAAGGGTTTCCCCTTTTTTCGCCACATCGACCATGCTTGCCCGCCCTTGGGCATCGAAATGCGTGAGTTTCTTTGCCATAGATTTCCGGGGCCTAATTAGGAACTCAGCTTGAAAAGTTTTATCATAGCATCATGCGCTTAAGCTATCTAATCATCCCGTTGCTGGTGCTCGCGCCGCAGGCGTTTGCGGAAGGTCTGCCGGAGTTGGGAGAACCGTCGCAAACTACACTTTCACCGTTGCAGGAGCAGCAACTCGGCGACAGCATTATGCGGGAAATTCGCGCCGACCCGAGCTATTACGACGATCCGCCGCTGAACGACTATCTAAACAATTTGGGCTACCGCCTCATTTCCAGTAGCCGCGACCCGCAGACCAGTCTCGACCTGTTCGCGATTCAAGACAGCGAAATCAACGCATTCTCGCTGCCCGGAGGCTACATCGGCGTCAATACCGGTCTTATTCTGCTTACGCAAAACGAATCCCAGCTTGCCTCGGTACTGGCGCACGAAATGGGACACATAATGCAACATCACATCGCGCGCCTGCTGGCGCAGCAGAAATGGTCGCTCGCGACATCGCTGGCCGGGATAGCGGTAGCGATACTCGCCGCGCGCTCCAACGCTGACATGGCGCAGGGAGCGTTGATTGGCTCTCAGGCCTTGGCTACGCAGACCCAGCTCAATTTTACCCGTCAAGATGAACAAGAAGCAGACCGCATCGGCTTTCAGACTCTGAAAAGCGCCGGCTTTGATGTTCGCGCCATGCCGGCGTTTTTTGAGCGCTTGCAGAAAGCAACGCGCTTCGTCGAGGGCAACGCTCCGTCGTACCTGCGCACCCACCCGCTAACCGCCGAGCGTATCGCCGATATGGAAAACCGCGCGCAGAGTGTGCCTTACCGGCAGGTTCCACCCAGTCAGGATTTCCAGTTTATCCGCGCGCGCCTGCAGGCCCAGGAAACTCCGCCGCAAGATGGGATCACCTTTTTTGAAACCAATCTGCAAGAGAAAAGGTACGTTATGGAGTCGTCGCAGCGCTTTGGGCTTGCCGTCGCCTTTATGCGCGCAAAAAACTACGAGCGTGCCGACCAGGAATTGTCGCAGGTGAGAAAAATGGCGCAACCCAGTCCGCTCATCGAGCTGGTGGCCGGCCAAATAAAGCTGGGCGAGGGGAAAAATGCCGATACCGTGGCCATTTACGAGGCGGCGCTGAAAAACTACCCGGAATACCGGCCACTGGTTTATGCCACCAGCAACGTTTACCTGTTGAACCATCAGCCGCAACAAGCGCTCAATTTGATTTCCGACCGCTTGCAGTATTACCCGCAGGATTACCACTTGTATCTACTGCAGGCCAGAAGCTACGCAGCGCTTGATAAAAAACTTCTCGAGCATAAATCACAAGCCGAAGCCTATTACCTTTTGGGTAATCTGCCGGGCGCAGTCGAGCAGCTGCAAATCGCGCAAAAAAGCGGCGATGGCGATTTTTACCAGCTTTCAGCGGTTGAAGCGAGGCTCAAAGAACTGCGCTCGCTCCAGGCGGACTCAAAAAAGCAATAGCATCAGCCAAGCACAACAACCAGCCGCGCGTAGATGAGCCCGGTAGCGGCGCAGCTGCCAATTATTGGGATGATGCCGATTTTGTAGCGTATCAGCGCCAGCAATGCGGCCGTTCCGATCAACAGCAGCGGCCATTCGAATCCCGCGCCAAAGCCTTGTGGCCAGAGCACGTGATAAGCGAAGAACAGGGCGAGATTAAGCATCACGCCTACCACCGCGGCGGTAATCCCATTAAGAGGAGCGGTGAACTTGATGTCGCCGTGGGTGGTTTCGATAAATGGGCCGCCTAGCAGGATAAACAGGAAGCATGGCAGGAACGTGAAATAAGTTGCCACCACCGCGGCGATTGCACCTGATATAAACTGGATTCCCGGACCGGCCACTTCCCGTGTCCAGCCGCCGACAAATCCCACAAATGCTACTATCATGATGAGGGGCCCGGGAGTGGTTTCACCCAGCGCCAAACCGTCTATCATCTGCGTAGCGGTAAGCCACCCATAATGTTCTACGCCCCCTTGATAAACGTACGGGAGCACCGCATATGCGCCCCCGAAAGTGACCAAGGCGGCCTTGGTGAAAAACCAGCCCATTTGGGTGAGCGTTGCGTCCCAGCCGAAAAGCATGTCAAGGGCTGCCATCACCGCGCCCCATAACAACAGGCCGACCAAGCTGTAATAAGCGAAGCGTGGCCAGCTAAAGCGCGCGTGTTGCGGTGTCGGCGTGTCATCATCTATGATGGCGGGGCCAAAGCGTTTGTCCTGCACTCCGTGCCCGCCGCCGATGGCGAATTCATCCGGAGCCCATTGCCCGCCCAGAAAGCCAACGATGCCTGCGCCCAGCACGATGTAAGGAAAGGGAGCTTTAAATGCGAAAATGGCTATGAAGGCGGCGGCAGCGACAAGCCGGAGCCAGGCGTTTTTAAGAGCGCGCGAGCCGATGCGGTACGCAGCGAACACCACGATTGCGGTTACCGCAGGCTTGATGCCATAAAATAATCCGGCGACCAGTGGTACGTTGCCATAAGACAAATAAATCCAACTTAGCGCAATCAAGATAAACAGCGAAGGCAGCACGAACAGCACCCCCGCGACGAGTCCGCCTGAAGTCTTGTGCATGAGCCAGCCAATGTAGGTCGCGAGCTGCTGCGCCTCGGGGCCGGGCAGCAGCATGCAATAGTTGAGGGCGTGAAGGAAGCGCCTGTCTGAAATCCAGTGTCGCTTTTCCACCAGTTCCTGATGCATGATCGCGATTTGCCCGGCCGGTCCGCCAAAGCTGATGAAGCCAAGCTTTAACCAGTAGCGGAAAGCCTCTGCGCGTGATATTTGAGACATCGTCTTGGGCGATATGTCCATCTAACGCTGGCTTCTATAAACTATGGAACCTCTGAACAAATCCTCCGCTCATTACGTTGCGGGTAAAATGCGGAAGGATGCAAGGCGCGCGACGAAGGCCGTAGCGAGCGGAGGCGTGCAACGACGCTGACGCCGCATTTTAACAAAAACGGAGGGACGGGCTTGTTCCTGTGCTCTGCTTTGTTGCTCGGCTTGCCCAAGGAGCGTGCCTATTGGCTGCACCTCGCTTCGCGCACCCGGTTGAAGACAACGCGCCGTCGCAACCGCGTGGAACTTAACTAGAGGTTTACTGTATCGTATGTATATTTAGTTCGCCGCGCCGTGAACATGGAAAAAATCGGCAAGTACGAAATTGTGAGAGAAATCGCGAAAGGGGCGACCAGCTCGGTTTTTCTTGCGCATGACCCGTTTGGCGGGCGGCAAGTGGCAATTAAACTGGTCAACTCCGAAGGGTTGCGAGATAAACAGAAGGGGCGGCGTTATAAGAAGCTGTTCCTCACCGAAGCTTCGTTGGTAGGCAAGCTGTCGCACCCGCATATCGTGGCAATTTATGATGCGGTGGCCGAGGACCAACTCTGCTACATCGTCATGGAGTATGTCCCGGGCGCGACCCTGGAAAAGTATTGCAAAGTCGAAAACTTGCTGCCGATAGATACAGTCATCGAGATCATCTTCAAATGCAGCAAAGCGTTGGCATTTGCTCACCGCCACGGCATTATTCATCGCGATATCAAGCCGGCGAATATCATGTTCAGCGATGGTTTTGACATCAAAATTTCCGATTTTGGAGCGGCGCTCACCGACCAGACAGAAACTACCCAGGTCATAGGCGTCGGCTCTCCAGCCTATATGTCGCCACAGCAGGTAAAGGAACAGCCGCTGACCCACCAAACGGATATATATTCGCTGGGAGTAGTGATGTATCAATTGTTGAGCGGGAGGCTGCCATTCACTGGAAACAACAATTACAGCACGATATACCAGATTATTAATGTAGACCCGCCGCCGCCGAGCTTATACCGTCCTGAAATCCCGCCCCATCTAGATGTAATCGTCAAAACCGCGCTGCGCAAAGACCTGGAAACGCGCTATCAGACCTGGGAAGAATTTGCTCAAAAACTGATCGAGGCGTTCAACAATCTGGAGAAACCCAAGGAGGACGTTTCCGAAGGTGAAAGATTCGATGTTTTGCGCAAGCTGGCGTTCTTCAACCAATTTAGCGATGTCGAGCTGTGGGAGGTCATGCGAATTACCCGCTGGCGCAAATATGGGCCGGGGATCACCCTGATCAAAGAAGGCGGAATCGGCAAATCGTTTTTCATTCTTGCTTCAGGGGAGGTCAATGTGACCAAGGAGGGTAAACTTCTCAATATATTGGAGGCTGGCGAATGCTTCGGCGAAATGGCGTACTTGGGAAAAACCCAGTTCACGCGCAGCGCAAGCATTACCTCGGCAAGCGATGTAACGGCGATTGAGATCACATCCGAATCCTTGGCGCAGGCATCGGAAAACTGCCGTCATCAATTTAACCGCGCTTTTCTTGAGGTTCTGGTTGACCGCCTGTCCGCCGCCAATATCCGCCTCTCGCAGTTACTGCTCGACCGCAAGATCAGCATTTTCTGATCCATTTGCGGCGCTGTAGCCCTCCACGGATGTTTGGTATAGTAAATCCCCGATAACTTGAAAATTCCTTCATGCAAGGTTTCAAGGAGATTAATCCCGACGAATTGCAGGATATGCAGTCCGTAGGAAGCTTAAGGCTGATAGACATCCGCAGCGACGCCGAATTAACGCGCGGCCTGATCCAAGTTGCATTGCATGTTCCCCTGTCTCTGCTGCCCGGCAAAGTAAGCGAGAGGGATAGCACAACACCGAACGTGTTTTATTCCCAGTCAGGCGCGCGTTCGGCGCAGGCTTGCGCGTTTTTTGCGGGCAAAGGTTTCAACAAGTCGTATCACCTGCAGGGCAGCGCTAGCATGTGGGTGCGCAGCGGACGGCCACTCGAAGGCCGCGCAACATGAACTTCGATAAGGAAATCGATACGCGCGGCTTGAATTGCCCGCTGCCGATTCTGCGAACCAAAAAAACGCTGTCCGAGATGTCTTCGGGACAGGTATTGAAGGTGCTAGCGACCGACCCCGGATCGGTCAAGGATTTTCTCGCGTTCTCCAGACAGACCGGAAACGAATTGCTGTCGCAATCTGAGGAGCGCGGGGAATTTATTTTCTTCATGAAAAAGCGGTAATACACGCGCCGATAACTGCCATGATCGCGCTTTATCAGTTCCAACCCGCATTTGGCTTGCCAAACGCGAGTCCCTTCTGCATGAAAGTGGAAAACTACCTGCGCATGGCGCGTATCCCCTATGAGATCGCACCTAATGCGAGCCATTTCAAGGCGCCCAAACGAAAATTGCCTTACATCCGCGATAGCGGCAAGATTGTCGCCGATTCCAGCTTCATCATCGAATACCTCAAATCGGCTTATGGGGATCCGCTTGATGCGAGGCTCACGGCTCTTGAGAACGCGCAAGCCCTCGCCCTGCGCAGAATGATGGAAGAAAATCTCTACTGGACGATTGTGTATGCGCGCTGGATGGTGCCGCAAGGCTGGAAAATGACCCGGGCGGAGTTTTTCAAGCCTGTTCCGGTATTGCTGCGCAGGCCAATTTCCGCATTGGCGCGCCGTGGCGTTGCCAGGCAACTGTGGGGACAAGGCATGGGCAGACACAGCGCGGAAGAGGTTTACCACATCGGCAATATCGACATTATTGCGCTCGCCGAATTCCTGGGCGGCAAACCGTTTTTCATGGGAGAAAATCCGACGTCGCTGGACGCAACCGCTTATGCTTTTCTCGCCAATATCATTCTGGTTCCGCTTGATTCCGCGCTCAAGCAGCACGCCCTTAAATGCCCGCACCTCGAAGCATATTGCCAGCGCATGCGGGCAAGGTATTACCCTTAACGCAGTTTCTCAAGCTGTGCGCTGAGTTTCTCCAGCGCTGCACCGAAGTTGGCGAGACGTTCCTTTTGCCGCTCAACAACATCGGTGGGAGCGCGCGTGATGAATTCCGGATTAGCCAGCTTGGCAATTGCCTTGGCGATTTCGTCCTCTACCCGAGTGATTTCCTTTTTCAGACGCTTGCGCTCAGCGGCAACGTCGGTTTCTACCTGCACCATAAGGCGCCAATCACCGACGTGCAAAACCGGCGCGTCGTGCTCGGGAAGCTTGGGGACGATATTGAAGTCGGATAAGCGCGCGAGCGCGACCGTCGCTGCAACACTTGCCTGAAGCTCATTCATGTCGCCGTCCCCCGACGCGTAAAGCGAGACACGCTGCGAGGGAGGAATTCCCATTTCGCCGCGCAGCTTGCGGATCGCGTTGACGCGCTCTTGCATCCGGCCCATTTCTGCCTCGGCCTGTTTGTCAATACGCTCGGCCTGCGACTTTGGGTAAGGCGCGAGCATAATGCTTTCGCCGCTCTGCCCTGCAAGCGGTGCGATCCGCTGCCACAGTTCTTCGGAAATGAACGGGATAATCGGATGCGCAAGTCGCAGTGCCGCCTCCAGTACGGCAACCAGCGTTCGACGCGCGCCACGCTGCTCGTCTTCGGAGCCTTTCGCCAGCTGATCCTTGGCAATTTCGACGTACCAGTCGCAGTACTCGTCCCATACGAACTGATAAATGGCGTTCGCCACATTGTCGAAACGGTATTCGGAAAAACCTCGTTCCACTTCGTCCTCGGTCCGCTGAAGGCGGCTGATAATCCACCGGTCTCGGGAAGAAAGCACAAAAGGTTTCGCTTCGCCCACCCCGCAATCTTTGCCTTCGCAGTTCATAAGCACGAAACGCGCCGCGTTCCACAGCTTGTTGCAGAAATTGCGATAGCCTTCGCAGCGATTGAGGTCGAAATTGAGCGTGCGCGCGAAGCTGGCGAGCGAGGCAAACGTAAAGCGCAACGCATCCGCGCCGTAGGAAGGAATGCCGTTCGGGTAATGGCGGCGGATGTATTTCTCGATTTTTCCTTTGTGCTCGTCACGCAACAGACCGATCGTGGATTTCGCCAGCAGTTCCTCCAGGCTGATGCCGTCTATCAGATCAAGGGGGTCAACGGTGTTGCCTTTTGATTTCGACATCTTTTGGCCGTCGGCATCGCGCACGATGGCGTTGATGTAAACATGGCGGAAAGGCACTTTACCGGCGAAGTGCAGCGTCATCATGATCATCCGCGCCACCCAGAAGAAAATAATGTCGAAACCCGTCACCAGCACCGAGGACGGCAGGAATATTTCGAGATCTTCGGTTTTTTCCGGCCAGCCGAGCGAGGAAAACGGCACCAGCGCCGAGGAAAACCAGGTATCCAGCACATCTTCATCACGTGTCAACGCGATCCTGCCTTTTGCGGCGGCTTTCGTGTTTGCTTCCGCTTCATCGCGCGCAACATAGCAATTGCCTTTTTCGTCGTACCATGCAGGAATCTGGTGGCCCCACCACAATTGGCGCGAGATGCACCAGTCCTGGATATTCTCCAGCCAGTGGTTGTATGTGGTGGCCCAATGTTCAGGAAAGAACTTTACAGCGTTGCTTCTAACAGCATCTACCGCCGGTTTAGTCAGCGCGATGCGGCCGCCCGGGCCCGGTTTCCAGTCGGCTCGCGTATCGCGGGTGAGATCGATAAACCACTGATTGGTGAGCATCGGCTCGACAATCACGCCGGTGCGTCCGGAGCGAGGCACGCGCAGCTTGTACGGCTTTTCTGAAACCAGCAGATCCTGAGCTTTGAGGTCCGTGAGGATGCGCTTACGTGCCTCGAAGCGGTCGAGGCCCCAGTACTCCTTCGGAATGCCGAGGTCCGTTGCAAGCTGCTGTGTGTCTACTGACTCAGTTTTCCCGCCATATTCATTGGAGGCGAAATGCTTCTGAGATTGGGTGCCGATGGGTGAAATCGAACCGCCAATTATCCGCGCGTCAAGAGTTAGGATGCTGAACATCGGAAGATAGGATAAATCCTTGTGGCGTAACCAAACCTGATAGTCATTGAAGTCGTGCGCCGGCGTGATTTTCACGCAGCCGGTGCCGAATACCGGATCCACATATTCGTCGGCTATGACCGGAATGATTCGGCTGGTGAGAGGGAGTCTGACGTGCTTTCCTACAAGGGATTTGTAGCGTTTGTCCCCGGGATTTACCGCCACCGCCACGTCGCCCAGCAAGGTTTCGGGTCGCGTGGTTGCGACCACCACGCCGTTCGCGCCGTTTTCCATCGGATAGCGGATCTCCCAAATTTTGCCGTCTTCTTCCTCGTTGTCGACTTCCAAGTCGGACACTGCTGTGCCGAGCACCGGGTCCCAGTTGACCAGGCGTTTGCCGCGGTAAATCAGCCCTTGTTCATACAGCTGCACGAACACTTCGATGACTGCGCGCGACATACGCTCGTCCATCGTGAAATAACCGGCATGCTGGCCATTGGCGCTCGCGTAGTCCCAGTTGCCCGAGACTCCGAGGCGGCGCATTTGGCGCGTGATATTGGCGCCCGACTGCTGTTTCCATTGCCATACGCGCTCAACGAATTTCTCGCGACCGAGGTCGCTACGCGTCTTGTTTTCCATATCGAGCTGGCGCTCGACGACAATTTGCGTAGCGATGCCGGCATGATCAGTACCCATCACCCAGTTGGTGTTGAACCCGCGCATGCGGTGGTAACGGATGAGAATGTCCATTAGCGTTTGTTGAAACGCGTGCCCCATGTGCAAAGTGCCGGTGACGTTGGGCGGAGGCAGCTGGACGCAATAGGCCGGCTTATCCGAACTTGGGGAATGGGCGAAATAGCCGCGCTTTTCCCATTCCTTATACCAGCGGTTCTCTATGACGTGCGGGTCAAAACTCTTGGGGAGCTCCATGGTGAGACGCTAACGCGAAAAGCAACGATTATATCTTATCGTTACTTATCACTATTGGAACGGTTTGCTACAAGAGAAGCGGATCCTGCGGGTTTCCGGTGATGTTCAAGTTGCGCATCCAGCGCATGGGCAATTGCATCGTCAACCATATTCTTGGTGCTGTTCTTGAGTTCGGCGAGCATCCGTTCCAATACTTGCTCCAGCATCCTTGCGAGCTGTGGCTTAAGGTGCTGCTGCAGTTCGTTACTAATGCGGGCATCCAGATTTTGCAATACATGTTGGTAGATTTCGATGGCGATCGCTTCCAACTGCTCCGGGCTCAGGTCCGGCATAGTGGCGCGCTCCGTGCCACTGGCGACCACGTCGGTGAGCGTAGGTATGGCGTCGTCCCGGCTCAGGGCGTCGGGCTTCCTCATTAGTGCATCCATTTTATCCAGAATGTCGTCTTGCTTTGGCATAACGGGCCTTACAAAATGCCTGGGGACTGGCTGAGATCATAATGATGGATCTCGTATCCACGGTCGCGGTAGAAGCGGAAGCGCTCGCGACCGGCCTGGCTGTCGATTTTATCCATGCTTACAATTTCGATGAGACGCTGAAAGCGGCTAAAAAACGGCGCAAGCTCAGAACGCAAATTAATCAATATCTCGTCGTGCGGAAGCGGCTCGGCGATATGATCGATGATCACCGGTGTTTCCTCCGCCAGGCGGTCAGCAGCGCGGCAATGCGGGATGAAGCCGATCGCTGGGTGGCACCACATCAGTTTGTCGAGCTTGTCGCTGGTTTCCGAGTCCGCGGTGTAAACCATCACGCGCGCGTCGCGTTCCAGGGCTTTTGCGCACAAGCCGCAGGCAACTTGCAGCTTGTTGTCAGCGTGAGAATAAAAGTCAATTTGTGTCATGGGTATCAGGCGTTAGCCGCCCTCTGGATCAGAAATTGCGAAAGCAGCGGCACCGGCCGTCCGGTGGCCCCTTTTTCCCTGCCGCTTTTCCACGCCGTGCCCGCGATGTCGAGGTGTGCCCAGGTGTATTTCTTGGTAAAGCGCCACAGGAAACATGCCGCGGTGATGCTTCCCGCGGGGCGGCCGCCAATGTTCGCCATGTCGGCAAAATTGCTTTTTAGCTGCTCCTGGTAATCTTCCCAAAGCGGCAGCTGCCAAGCACGGTCTTGCGTGTAATCGCCGGCATGAAGCAGGTCGCGCGCAAGAGTTTCATCGTTGCTGTACAGGCCGGATGCAACATGTCCAAGTGCAATCACGCAGGCGCCGGTAAGTGTGGCGATGTCGATTACCAGGGCCGGGTGAAAACGCTCTGCATAGGTAAGTGCGTCGCAAAGGATCAGGCGTCCTTCGGCGTCGGTATTGAGAATTTCAATAGTTTGCCCGGACATGCTGGTGACAACGTCACCCGGCCGACTGGCGTTGCCGCCCGGCATGTTTTCCGTGGTAGGAATGATGCCTACCACGTTAAGCGGCAGATGCATCTGCGCTGCGGCTAGGATTGTGCCCAGCACGCTCGCTGCCCCGCACATGTCGAACTTCATTTCATCCATTTCCGCGGCGGGCTTGATCGAAATGCCGCCGGTATCGAAAGTGACGCCCTTGCCGACCAGCGCGATGGGATTTTGCTTCCGGGCCGCGCCCGAATACTGCATAGTAATCAGCTTGGGCGGCTGACTGCTTCCGCGCGCAACCGACAGCAGCGAGCCCATGCCAAGCTTTTCCATGTCTTTTTTCTCAAGCACTTCGGCCTTGAGATGATGTTTTTTGGCAAGCTGCAAAGCCTGTTCCGCGAGATAGGTCGGCGTGCAAATATTGGCCGGCAAATTGCCCAGATCCTTGGTGAGTTTCACGCCTTCCGCGATGGCAAGCGCCCGCGCGAGCGCCGCTTCAGCGCGTTTCAATTCGCCGCGCGCCGCCACCATCAAGGTTAATTTGCGAAGCCGATCATTTTCTTCGTCATGCTTGCTTTTCAGGCGGTCAAATCGGTAGGTCGAATCCCGTGCCACCAAAACGGCCTGCAGGACATTCCAACCGGCATCGCGCTTGTTAATCGTCAGTTCTGTGAGGCCCAGTACGGCTTCGGGCACTCCCGTTGTGTTGAGCATCTTAACGGCCGCGCGCACTGCTTCGCGATATTTCTGCTCGTTGAATTCTTGTTTGCTTCCCAGGCCCACCAGCAGCACTCTGTCGGATGCAATCTTTGGAACGTTGTGCAACAGAAGAGTGGAACCCGGCTTGCCGTGCATATCGCCGCGGCGGAGAATGCTGCTCAGGTACCCGCCGGAAGCCCGGTCTATGGACTTTCCCGCCGGTGAAAGTTCACGCGCTGCGAATACCCCAACCACCACGCACGCAGCGCGCTGCTTTTCCAAGTCACCAATTTTTATGCTAAATTCCACACTTTGCTCCTTCCATCTGATGTGTTTTCAGTAATGCCGCGCAACATCGCATTATCCACAGAGTTTTTATGATAAGTCAAAATCAGCGGATGAAGAAGTCATGATATTCCGCCGTGTTTTGCTGCGCGAATTCGCCGACGTTGCGCTGGTGCTGTTTGTAGTAATGTTTGCCATCGTTATCGTCACACAGCTCGTGCGTTTTCTCGGCGCTGCAGCGAGCGGGGAGGTGGCTCCGGAAGGCGTGTTGGCGCTGCTTGGCTTCATGGCCCTCTACTATCTCCCGGTATTGATGACGTTGACACTGTTTATCTCGGTGTTACTGAGCCTGACTCGAAGCTACCGGGATTACGAAATGGTTGTGTGGTTCAGTTCCGGCATGAGCATCACGGCTTGGATTCGCCCGGTGTTAACGTTCGCCATTCCTATGGTCGTGGTGATCGCGGCGCTAAGCCTGTTCCTTTCCCCGTGGGCGTTTGACAAAAGCGAACAATACCGGCATCAGCTGGAAGCTCGCGAAGACGTCGCGACGCCTACCCCTGGGATATTTCGTGAATCCAAACATGCGGACCGCGTTTATTTCGTGGGAAGCGCCGCAGGCGCGGGCAACACCGTATCCGATATTTTTGTAAGCTCCGTTCAGCACCAGCAATTGGGCATCATGGTGGCAAAGAGCGGCTATCAGGAGACGCGCAAGAACGGCGACCGTTTTCTGGTGCTGATGCACGGCACGCGTTACGAAGGAGCGCCGGGCTCCGCCGCATACAAAATTACGGATTTTGACAAGTATGAAATACGCGTCGAGCCTTATGAAGCGAATCAAGTAGTGCCGCAAAAACGAGGAGCTACCACGCTGGAATTACTGCGCGAGAATACTCCGGCGAGCCTTGCCGAATTCGTATGGCGCGCTGGCCTGCCGGTGAGCGCATTGTTACTTGTCCTGCTGGCGATACCCTTGAGCTTTGTCAATCCGCGCGTTGGGCGTTCGTTCAACCTGATTTTGGCGCTTGCGGTTTATATGGTTTACAGCAACAGTTTGAGCATCGCTCGCGGACTTGTGGCTCAGCAGAAAATTGGACTGGAGCTTGGATTCTGGGGAGTCCATGCGTTCATGCTGTTGCTGCTGTTGGCGCTGTTTTACCGGCGTCTTGCAATGTTTTCTTTATTCAGAATTGCGCGATGAGGATTCTTAACCGCTATCTCAGGCGGCATATTTTCGGCAGCACCCTGCTTGTATTTTGCGCACTTCTCATTTTGTTTACTCTGTTCGACCTGATTCATGAGCTGGGCGACATCAGTTCCAATTACCCATTGCGCCGTATCCTGCTGTATGTACTGCTCATCATTCCACGCCACGTGTACGAATTATTTCCCATTGCGGCGCTTATCGGCACCCTGGTTGCGCTTGCGCAGCTGGCTGTGCATTCGGAGTACGCGGTAATGCGCGTGTCCGGGGTGTCGGCAAAAAGCATGGTTTTCTCGCTGCTGCAGACCGGATTGGTATTTGTAGTGTTGACTTTTGTATTCGGCGAATTCATCGAACCGGCTAGCGAGCGCGCCGCTCAGGAAGTGCGCCTTAAATCATTAAACCTGGTGGTAGCGCAGGAATTCCGCTCGGGCCTGTGGGTTAAGGATGAACAGAGCTTTGTCAACATCTCGCAAATTCTTCCTGATTCGACGTTACAGGGTGTGAAAATTTACGAATTTGATCCGCAGCAGCATCTGCGCACAATCAGCTTTGCCAAGGAAGGCAAGTACCTCAACGGCAATAAATGGCGCTTGAGCGATGTGATGCTAACGCGATTCGATGACGAGAAGACGACTGTGGAGTCGGTTCCCGAGGCCACGTGGTATTCGGTACTGAATCCAAACATTTTGGACGTGCTCATGGTGGTGCCGGACAAGATGTCGGCGTGGAACCTTTATTTATACACAGAGCACTTGCGCGAAAATAATCAGCAAACATCGCGCTACGATCTAGCGCTATGGAAAAAGCTAATTTATCCTATCGCAGTTCTGGTGATGATGCTGCTGGCACTTCCGTTTGCTCAATACCAGAGGCACACCGGCGGCATCAGTGCAAAAATATTCGCTGGTATCATGCTTGGCCTGGGGTTCTTTTTTTTGAATAACCTTTTCGCTCATCTCGGCTTATTAAGCGACTGGCCGCCGTTTTTCTCCGCCGCAGCTCCAACAATTTTGTTCTTTGTTGCCGCAACAGCGATGATCTGGTGGGAAGAAAAGCGATAAAGTGCAATATTCAAGGGCGGCGCGCGACCCTAACGCTTAGCAGCGCACGATTTTCGTGCCCGCCAGCCGGTCGTGGAGAAACTGACGGTCACGATCAAACAACGCCCAGAGCAGTCCGGCTCCCGCGAGACTGATTCCTGCCGCCGCTATCACAAAACGCAGCAGGGCCCGACCTAAAGTGACGCGGTTCCCGTCTTTGGCGGCTAACCGTATATGCCAGCTTTTCATCGCTAAGGTCTGTCCTCCGTGCAGCCAGCACCAGGCGTAATAAGCTGCAGCAACGCTCAATAGATAAAGCTGAAAAACTGATCTGACCCAAGGCGAGCTTACGCCGTGTGCCACCCCCACAAACAGAAAGCCTGCAGCCCACCACACCGCGAACAACAACAGAGCCTCGTACAGCATGCTTAATAGACGGCGTAACAGTCCGGCTGGCTCGGGGGTATTTTGCGCAGTTGCAGCACCGGGGAGATCCACCGTTAAATATGCATGGAATTCAGCGCGCCGACTGTGGCACAGTATTAGGCGCGGCAGGAGGGCCGCCGGGGGTTGGCGCATGGGTACTGGACTGACGGTCTCGTTCTGCTTCGTATTGCTTCCATTTATTCTTGAGTTCTTGCCGCTGTTGAGGAGGCAACTGTTCCATGCGTTTGTATCGCTGTCGTGCCTGTTCGCGTTGTTCAGGCGTGAGTTCTACCCATTGCCGCATCCGCGAACGCACTCGCTGCTGTTTCTCAGCTGGCATTTCGGGATATTGTTTTGCGATTTTCAACCATTTCCTGCGTCGCTGCGGCTCCATCTCATTCCAGTTCTGCTGCAGCGGGGCGAGAATCTCTTTTTGCGCAGGTGTCAGTTCTCCCCAGGACGGAGCTTTGGTATCAGCAGCAAACGCGGGAACGACGAAACATAGCCAAGCAATAATTACTGCGAGGAACGCCTGAGCCATGAATCAAAATCCTTGTCGAGATACGCGTTGATGGGCAAATCACCGGTAAGCAGGTGTGCGTCGATATCCTCTACCTCGTTATTTTGCTTGGCGCTTTGCCAATAGATGATTCCGCCCAGGCTCAGCAATACGATCACCAGCGGAAGGAGCACCCGGGCACTGAGCAAATGGCCGCGGCGAAGCCCTGAAGCGGCGCGCCCGTCCCCCGCAACCCTTGATTCCGGTTGAGGGCGGTATTTTTGCAAAGCTAGATCGCGCGCGGCTTGCAGACTGTAGAACGTACCCTGCCTGAGCTGGTTCGCCGCACGCTCCAGTTGCTCGGCAATTTTGCTGCCCAGATGGGATTCATTCACAGTTCGACTCCTCGTTGCTTCAAAATGGCAGCAAGAGCATGCGCCGCCCTAGAACAATGTGTTTTAACGCTGCCTTGCGAGCAGCCCATAACAGCGGCTGTCTCGGCGACGTCCATTTCTTCCCAATAACGTAGCAGGAACGCTTGGCGTTGACGCCACGGCAGACTTTCTAATGCTTGTTCAATAATAGCAATAACCTGATTTTGTTCAAGCTGCTCGGAAGGACCGTCTATTACCCGTGATCCATCTGCGGGTCGCAACGTATCCAAGGGGTCCCGCTCCTCATCCTCGGCACCGGGGTGAAGCGCTGAAATCAAAATGGTCCAGAATGAGCGCACCTTTTGCCTGCGGTAGTAGTCACGAATGGTGTTTTGCAGAATGCGCTGAAACAACAAGGGCAGTTCAGCGAGAGGCTTTGCCGCATATTTCTCGGCAAGTTTTAGCATTGAGTCCTGGACAATATCCAAGGCAGCTTCTTCATCCCGTACCGAGAACAGCGCCTGCTTGTAGGCGCGGCGATCCACCCCGGCGAGAAAATTAGAGAGTTCCTGATATGTAGCCAGTTAAAGTAACCTCGTTAGCTCAAACAACGGCTGTGCCCAAATTCATGTGGCGCGAGCGGCCTGCGCGCGCACTTGACCAATAATCGGCGACACGGTACTGTTTAAGATTCCCCATGTTTTTAGCGGTTTAACGCGATGGAATTGACGGGCGCAGAGATTGTAGTGCGTTGTCTCTGGGAAGAAAAGGTCGAGCACGTATTCGGCTATCCCGGTGGCGCGGTGCTGTTTATTTACGATGAGCTCTTCAAGCAAGACAAGGTCAAGCACATCCTGGTCAGACATGAGCAGGGCGCTGTGCATGCTGCGGACGGCTATTCACGTTCTTCCAACAAAATAGGGGTTTGTCTCGTCACGTCCGGGCCCGGGGTAACCAACGCGGTGACGGGAATAGCCACAGCGTACATGGACTCGATTCCCTTGATTATTATCACCGGGCAAGTGCCGACTCACGCTATCGGACTGGACGCATTCCAGGAATGCGATACTGTGGGCATCACCCGTCCTTGCGTCAAGCACAACTTTTTAGTAAAGGATGTGAAGGACCTCGCCACCACTTTCAAAAAGGCGTTTTACCTTGCCGCAACCGGTCGTCCCGGACCGGTGTTGGTGGATATCCCAAAGGATGTCACGCAACAGAAGACTGAGTTTGCATACCCGGAATCTATCAGTATGCGCTCCTACAACCCGGTAACCAAAGGGCATCCGGGACAGATTAAGAAGGCGGTGCAGCTTTTGATGGAAGCCAAGCGTCCGATGATCTACACCGGGGGCGGGGTAATATTGAACGCGGCTTCGGATGAATTGACCCGCCTGGTGCGCTTGTCGGGCTTCCCCTGCACCAACACGCTGATGGGTTTGGGCGGGTATCCCGCGACCGATCCATTGTTTGTCGGAATGCTGGGAATGCACGGTACTTACGAAGCCAATATGGCGATGCAGAACTGTGACGTGCTGCTGGCAATCGGCGCGCGCTTTGACGACCGGGTAATCGGCAATCCGAAGCATTTTTACGACCCGAACCGCAAAATCATCCACGTCGATATTGATCCCTCGTCAATTTCCAAGCGGGTCAAGGTGGATGTGCCCATCGTCGGCAATGTCAAGGACGTTCTCAACGAAATGATCAAGCTTCTCGAGTCCTCCAAGGGAAAGCCCGACGGCGCTGCCCTCAAGGCCTGGTGGTCGCAGATCCAGCAGTGGAAGTCCAGGGATTGTCTCAAGTACGACCGCGCAAGCAAAATTATCAAACCGCAACTGGTTTTGGAGAAGCTCTACGACGTTACCAAAGGCAATGCTTTCGTCACCTCGGATGTCGGCCAACACCAAATGTGGGCGGCGCAGTTTTACAAGTTCAACAAACCGCGCCGCTGGATCAATTCCGGTGGTCTGGGCACCATGGGCTTCGGATTGCCTGCAGCGATGGGCGTTCAGTTAGCCAATCCGGGCGCAATCGTGGCGTGTGTAACCGGCGAAGCCAGCATCCAGATGTGCATTCAGGAACTCTCCACCTGCAAGCAGTACCGGCTGCCAATAAAGATCGTGAATATCAATAACCGCTACATGGGCATGGTGCGGCAATGGCAACAGTTTTTTCACGGCAACCGTTACTCCGAGTCCTATATGGACGCGCTTCCCGATTTTGTGAAGCTCTCCGAGAGCTACGGGCACATCGGCATGAAAATCGAGAAACCAGCCGACGTCGAGCCCGCACTCAAAGAAGCATTCAGCCGGAAAGACGAACTGGTGTTCATGGATTTCATCACCGATCAAAACGAAAATGTCTATCCGATGGTGCCGGGCGGCAAGGGGATATCAGAAATGATACTCGCAGAAGATCTTTGATGAATGGCGCCTTTTGGGCTGATACGGTGTAGTGCTGCTTTTTGGGATGGTTACATGCTTTTCGCGTATGCTCCGTTCGCGCAAAATTTGACGCCCTGTTTTGACCCAAAATACTTGTTCATCAGCTCCAGTTTAAGAAACGTATAATTTAAATACATGCGACACATCCTTTCTTTGCTTTTGGAAAATGAGGCTGGCGCGCTGTCCAGAGTGTCCGGCCTGTTCTCCGCCCGTGGCTACAACATCGAATCACTGACGGTGGCGCCTACTGAAGATCCTACGCTGTCGCGCATGACCATAGTTACCAGGGGTTCCGACGATGTCGTTGAACAGATCACCAAGCAGTTAAATAAGCTGGTGGACGTGGTAAAGGTTGTGGATTTGAACGACGGTGAGTTTATTGAGCGCGAGCTGATGCTGGTGAAAGTCCGCGCATCGGGCAAGGATCGAGAGGAAATGAAACGCATGGCGGATATTTTTCGCGGGCGCATTATCGATGTCAGCGACAAAGCTTATACCATAGAACTCACCGGCACCGGGTCGAAGCTCGATGCCTTCCTGCAGGCCATGGAACCCGGCGCGATACTGGAAACAGTGCGTACCGGCGCCTCCGGTATCGGCCGCGGGGAACGAATACTCAAAATCTGAGAGGTAGCCATGAAAGTCTATTACGATAAAGATGCCGACCTGTCCCTGATCAAGGGAAGAAAAGTCACTATCGTCGGTTACGGCTCGCAGGGACATGCACACGCCAACAATTTGCAGGAGTCGGGCGTTAAAGTAACGGTCGGCTTGAGGAAGGGAGGAGCCTCATGGGACAAGGCGAAGAAAGCCAAGCTGGCGGTAAAGGACATCGGAGAGGCAGTAAAAGGCGCAGACGTCGTGACGATTTTGCTTCCGGACGAGCACCATCCCGAAGTCTACCGTAAGGAAATCGAGCCAAACATCAAGAAGGGTGCAGCCCTGGCTTTCGCACATGGCTTCAACATCCATTTTGGTCAGATCGAGCCACGCGCCGATCTCGACGTTATCATGATTGCGCCTAAAGGCCCCGGCCACCTGGTGCGCTCAACTTATATCCAAGGCGGCGGCGTGCCCAGCCTGATTGCTGTAAAGCAGGACGCCTCGGGCAAAGCGCGGGATGTCGCGCTCTCGTATGCCTGCGCCATCGGCGCCACGCGCGCCGGCGTGATTGAAACCACTTTTCGGGACGAATGCGAAACCGATCTTTTTGGTGAGCAGGTGGTGCTGTGCGGGGGCCTGACGGCGCTCATACAGGCAGGGTTTGAAACGCTGGTGGAGGCGGGATATGCGCCGGAGATGGCCTACTTCGAGTGCCTGCACGAAGTAAAGCTGATAGTCGATCTGATTTACGAAGGCGGCATCGCCAACATGCGTTATTCGATTTCCAACACCGCGGAATACGGCGACTTTACCCGCGGCCCGCGCATCATCACTGGGAAAACCCGTGCCGAGATGAAGAACATACTCAGAGAAATCCAAAGCGGGCAGTTTGCCAAGGAATTTATCTTGGAAAACCGGGCGGGCGCGCCTTCGCTCAAAGCCATGCGCCGGGTCGCCGCCCAGCATCCGGTAGAGGAGATTGGGGCGAAACTGCGCAACATGATGCCGTGGATCAAGAAAAACAAACTGGTGGATGTTACTAAAAACTAGCGAGGAGAAAGCGGTGAGCGGCAAGGGGTAACGCGGAAACAGCTTTTTGCGCACTCACTTCGTTGATGAATTACCCTCATCCCATCATCGCGCGCGAAGGCTGGTCGTATTTCGCGATCGCGGTAGTCGGTTCAGTAGTTGCGACGCTCGTTGCACCGTGGTATTGCAGCCTGCCTTTATGGCTTGCAAGCCTTTTTGTTCTGCAGTTTTTCCGTGACCCTCCGCGCAGGGTGCCCGACAACGACCGCGCAGTGGTATCGCCGGCGGACGGGCGCATTGTTACGGTGGAGCGCGCTCAAGATCCCTACCTGCTGCGCGAGGCATTGAAAGTAAGCGTATTCATGAACGCATTCAACGTGCATTCCAACCGCAGTCCCGTGACCGGACGGATCGAGAAAGACTGGTATTATCCGGGGGCGTTTTTCAACGCTGCGCTGTCTAAAGCGTCCGAGAAAAACGAGCGCAAAGCATTGTGGATTAAAACCGCCGACGGTCTTGACATTGTCTGCGTGCAAGTCGCGGGATTGATAGCCAGGCGCATTCTTTGTTACGCGCGCAGCGGCGACTCGCTCGCGCGCGGGCAGCGCTACGGTTTTATCCGCTTTGGCTCGCGCGTGGATGTTTACCTGCCGCCGGGCGTCTTGGTCAAAACAGGTATCGGTGATAAGGTGTACGGGGGAGAGAGTATCCTGGCTGAGTTGCCGAGGTAAGAATTATGGAAATGTACGATCCGGAACAACCCAACAAATGGCTGCTGAAGGGCAAGTTGCCTAAGCGCGGAATCTACCTGCTGCCCAATCTTTTTACTACAGCGGCACTGTTTGCCGGGTTTTATGCGATTGTCCAGGCAATGAACGGGCGATTCGAATATGCCGCGGTTGGGATTCTTGTGGCGATGGTGCTGGATGGGCTGGATGGCAGGGTGGCCCGCCTGACACATACCCAAAGCGCGTTCGGCGCGGAATACGACAGCCTTTCCGACATGGTTTCCTTCGGTGCGGCCCCGGCACTGGTATCCTACGTCTGGGCGCTGCAAAGCATGGGCCGGCTTGGCTGGATTGCCGCTTTCGTTTACTGCGCGGGGGCTGCGCTGCGGCTCGCGCGCTTCAACACCATGCTCGAAGTGGCCGACAAACGTTTCTTCCAGGGGTTACCCAGCCCCGCAGCTGCGGCGCTGATCGCGGGACTGGTATGGGTGATGAATGATTACGAGATAAGGGGCGGGGATGTGCGCTGGCTCGCCTGGTTTGTAACGGTCTTTGCCGGGCTGTCAATGGTGAACAACCTACGCTACTACAGCTTCAAGGACATCAACCTCCGCAAAAGCGTTCCCTTCGTGTTCATGCTGCTTCTGGTGCTGTCGTTCGTTCTCATTTCGGTCGACCCGCCCACTGTGCTATTCAGCGTCTTTGTTGCTTACGCGCTGTCCGGCTACATCATGGCGCTCTGGGAGCACAGAAAAGGCAAACCTTTGGTCAGGGCAGCCTCGAGAGA
>Ga0335077_10002831_pt1 | contig 20778 bp, 14 predicted proteins | sample Lox_Sample_31_FD_207151 | JGI IMG/M metagenome (GOLD analysis project Ga0335077, IMG submission 207151) | Soil microbial communities from Loxahatchee National Wildlife Refuge, Florida, United States - Lox_Sample_3.1 | ecosystem: Environmental > Terrestrial > Soil > Wetlands | place: USA...
GCGTTCCCAAACCAGGAACCAGTTTGAGGGCCAGCCAGTGAAGCTCCTCCTCCTGGCTGAGGACTTCGGACAACATGAAGTTGATGCCATCGACTCTAGCAACCGGTGGAGTGAATCGCAAGCCGGACAATTAATCGTGTCCCGCGAGGCATCTCAGAGCCGCTCCCCGGGTGAAGCCCGGATAGCGCGTTCAAACGCCCAACTGCGAATGTGGCTGATCTGTTCCTTCATCGTCCGCGATAGCGGTATGAGCTTTGCCGCTATGGCGATGAGATCCTGCTCCGTCACCTCTCGCTCTTCGATCCGCGCTTTGGTTACGGCCGAAACGACGCATTGCTCGATCTCCGCTCCGGTCCAACCGGCCGTAAACTGGAGCAAGTGTTTGAGGTCGAACCGGCCAGAGTCCACACCACGCCGCTTCAGGTGAATCTCGAAAATCTGGATCTGCTCCTGCGGTACCGGCATGTCCACAAAAAACACTTCGTCGAAGCGGCCCTTGCGAATCATCTCGGCGGGAAGCAGATCGATGCGGTTGGCGGTAGCGGCCACGAAAAGACCGCGCGCCTTCTCCTGCATCCAGGTCAGGAAAAACGCAAAGATCCTGCCCTGCTCGCCGCCCGTCTCAGTCGACGTGATGCCCATTTCGATCTCGTCAAACCAGAGCACGGCGGGCGCCATGTCCTCCATCATGCGACACCCCTCGACAAACGCGCCCTCGGGCTTGCCGTGCCGGCCGGAAAAGATTTCGATCATGTCCAACCGGTAGAGCGGAAGATGCAGATACGACGCGATCGCTTTCACCGAAAGGCTTTTGCCGCAGCCTGGTATGCCCATGATCAGCACGCCCTTGGGCACAATCTCGCTGCTGAGCTGATCGCGCATTTGGAACAATTGGCGCCGCTCCTTCAGCCACGTCTTGAGGCCTTCCAGTCCGCCGACTTCGCCGAGGCCCGCGCTCTCAGCGATGAACTCGATGTACCCGCTGCGGTTCACCAAAAGCTTCTTCTCTTCGAGCAGCACGGGCATGGCATCGACACCCAGCTTATGCCCGGCCGCGAAAGCCCTCTCGATCGCGTAACCCGCTTCATCGAGTGTCAGCCCCTGGAGCGCGCCCGCGGTTTCATAGAGAGCCGCTTCATCCAACTCACCGTGCCTCGAACGCAAACGCTCCCGTAGAAACTCAACCAGTTCCACCCGGTCAGGCGGCCGCAGTTCCAGAAACACGAGGCTGCGCGCGACCTCCTCCGGAATGAAGCGCACCGGGGAAGTGATGACCACGAATTTTTGCCGATGGAGGCAATCCTGGTAGACGTCCCGCAATCGTCGGCGGACTTCGGCAGAGTCGCGCAGCGGCTCGTGAAAGTCCTTCAGGTGAAAGATTGCCTCGCCGGGGTGGCCGATGATGAAATCCAGGGCAGCACGGGCGTCGCGAGTTCCGGCCTCGGCCGGCGTCTCGTTGCACCGCATTCCTTCCGTAAGGCACCAGGTCCAAACCCGCAGCCCCATGCTGTCCAACAAGCGCGCGACGCGCTGCTCCTCAGACGAGCGAATATACGCCAGCGGCCGACCCGAAGCGAAAATCTCCCGAATGGTACGCGCAGCGCGGCTCTCAATAGCTTGCTGGTTTGTAGGCGTCATCCGACTCTCTCATTATGCGGCAGCACGATCGGCGACTGTGGCGACTCACTTTCCGCTAGCGGATACCATGATTCCTCACGAAAACCGCGTTCGTTTCCAAAGCAGCCAGGCGCAGCCTGCGAGCGATGCCAGCGTGAGCAACATCAGGGACCCGGCCCAGCGATAGTTGACTGAGAACGGCGGGCGCGCGGCGAGCAATCCCAGGAGCAGAAAGATGCCCACCGCGACGGCTGCAATCAACCACTCCCAGCGGCTGCGGATGGCGATTTGCTGCGGGGCATCCGGTTCCTGCCCATAGCGGCGACTCTCGCGCTCCGTGGCTTCCCGCCAACGCAACTGTTCGGATTTCGGAGCTTTCGCAAAGGTGATCGCCAAGGCTCCCAAGGCCATCGTAGTGGATCCAATGATGACCATTGCGCGTGCCGTCGCAGTCGCTTTATTCAGTTCGCCGAAGACTAATGCTCCCCAGGCGAGGCCCCAGAGCTGGTTGGTGTTGGAGAGCGGGATGCCGCGGGCGATGCCGACGTATTTGGCGGCGTACTGCTGAAAGAGGTCGCCCAGCACCCAGCAGAATCCTCCGAGGAAGAGCCAGAACAGCGCGGGCCGCGCTCTGCTCAATTCGGCGGCGACATGGGTGAGCCCACCATCGAAGCCCAACGCCAGAGTGGCCGTCGTGCCGAGTTCGCCGAAGGTGAAAATGGTGACGAACGACAGCGGATTCATGCCGCTCAGGTACGCTTTGCGATAGGGAATGTACATGGTTCCCCAGAGCAGAGCGGCACCCAGCGCGGCAGCGATTCCGGCCGCGGCGCGATGCGCTCCGGACACCTGATTCGTGGTTGCAGCTGCTAGAAGACAAGCCCCCGTCAGGATGGCGACCGCGCCGCCGAGAACTTTGAGCCATTGCCCGGTACCGGCATCCCGCAGCTCGTTGAACAGCAACCAGCCCCAGAAGAGCCCCACTAATCCGTTCGTGTTCCAGAGCGGAAACGCGATCGACAGGCCTACATCGCGGATGGCGAAGACGGTGAGGGTATTGGCTACCGCCCACAACATTCCGGCGAGGATGGCCCACACCACCAGGTGCGGCGCGGCTCGAATGTCGAGAACGATCGAAGCAGTTCCCCTGACCAGCATGGGCACGGTCCAGCGCGCCACGAAAACGCCGGCCACGAAACCTAACGAGATCAAGAATGGCGAAAAACCGGCGGTCACGAACTTGGTAGGCGCTTCGGCGCACCCTAACCACGCGCCGGCCGCGAGACCGCAGAGCACTCCCAAGGCGTGCTGCGAGGGAACTGGCCGCGCACTTGCCATGGTTAGTGCAGGAAGAACAGCAGGCCGAGTCCGATGAACAGAACAACCAACGGCGCCCACAGGTGGGCATCGGTGAGGATTGCGGTTAAGAGAGACGGCCTGGAGGGGCTTGGCACATGACTACGATACACCCGGTAGGGCAGCTGGCTGGCGAGCGCCGGGCGGAAGCCCGGCGGCGGCCCCGAAGGGCCGGCCCCACTTTAGGTCGAATACACGGCTACGCTAGTGACTGTACGGTAACCCATCCGTTCGTACAGGTGATAGCCAGCCGGGGTGGATTGCAGAATCGTGGTTTCGACTCCGCTCTGGCGATGCGCTTCTTCGAGCGCGTAGCGCATGACGGCTTCACCGTAGCCACGGCGCTGGCTTCCTGGAAGGGTTGCGACGTTGTAGACGCCGGCCACGCCGGAGTTCACCACCACCGCTACTGTCGATACCGGCTCCTCGTCGTGATAGCCGACGTAGCCACGGAAGCGGCTCCAGACCGACTCCTGCTCAAACACCTCCCGAAACCAGGAGAGTGGCACATTAAAGCACGCCGACCCGATAGCGCAGAACGCTTCCCGCGTGCGTGCATCCGCCACGCGCCGGATCTCGAGACGCGGCAGCGGCCGCACGGGTGGGCGCAGCCGGCCGGCGATCATGCCGGGCAAATCCACCGAGTGGCGCAGGCCGTGCTGGTCAAAGAGCTTGCGCGAGCGCTTGCGCGTGCGGGAGTCCATCCAATCCTCGCAAACCCAATAGGCCCACTCTTCGGCGCGCTGCTCAAAATGCAACGCCGCCAGCAGAATCCGTTGGGCGAGGTCGCTTTCGGATTGAACATGGCCGGACAGGAAAGCAGCGTTGAACATTTGGAAGGTCACGCCGGCCGAAGCAATGCTGACACCTCGCAATTCCCTGACGTCACCCCGGCACCTGCCTGCGGCAAGCACGCGAAACGACTCGCGCAGGTTGTCCGCCACGACCGAATAGTCCACTACGCTCCAGTATCGTATAGCGGCATCGTCAGGGTCGATGGAAGTAGGCCGGCAGGCCCGGTTTAGTCTCGCGGAGAATTTCCACGATGGCTTGACGGTCCGCCAGCGAAAGGCGCGCGTATCGGGCGCTGCTGTCTTCCCCTGACAAGACCTGCCACATCCGCTGATAAATGGCTTCGCGGGCTTCGGCCGGCAGACTATCGAAAGCCTGGGTATAGATCATGTAGCTCGCCGGGTAACGCATGAGGCGCTTGTCGAGGTCTAACTGGCGGAGCGATCGGCCCTGGCGGTCGCGCGGCCCCTCGGACGCGAAACGCTCGGCGAACCCGGAAGTGCCGCGCATTCGGCTCGGCAGCAGCGCCTCATCCACGAACAATAAATAATCCACCAACTCTTTGGCTCCATCACGTACGATCTTGGCGCGCTGGCCGGCCGGTGCAGCGCGCGTCTCCCAGCCAATCCGGATGATCAGGTCGGTCATACGGATCTGGTGGTTGAACACCAGCAGCGCCGCGATGTCGCTGTACGGAGAAAGGTAGGCGCTGGTGTCGAACTTGCCAGTGAGCGAATCCAGGTGGGCGGGTGTGTGATTGGCCTCCGGCTCTTCGCCTGCGATTACGGTGTTTCCCATGTGTTTGGTTGTGCCGGTGGCGCCCGTCACGTACCAGCCGCCCCAGCGCTCTTCGAAGGGGCTGCGGTGGTCGGTGCCGAAGCCGCCCAGAACCAGTTTGGGCATGCCGTCGGGCGCAATGAAGCGGCTGCGCGCCACCAGGCCGGGAATGCCCAGCGAGTCATCTGAGATGTGGCAGCGTAGGCAGTCGTCGCGGCGCAGGAAATCCGGTTTCTGCTGAGGTTCCTGCTGCAGGGTATAAAAGATGACGCCCTGTTCCGGGTCGAGTGCAGCCAATTCGATGAAGCCGCCGCGCACCCAGGCCACTGCGACAGAGTCATTAAAGAAGATGGTACGAGGATTTGAGGGTTCGACGCGATCGGCTTGCAGACTGGTTTTGGAGAAGACAGCCATTTGGGATTCGATGGGGACATGGAGGGCTTCGAGCAGCGATCGCAGGTAGCCTGTACCAGTGGCGAAGTTCAGTTGGACGCCGCCTTGCTCGATTCTGCGGCTCAAAGCGGCCACGGGATCGCGGGCCGGCCGCTTGAGGTAATTGAAGTATTCGATGGCGGGATGGTCTGGGGCCGGTGCGAGCTTGTCCCCGAGTTCGGCGAACCCGGCCGCAGCGCTGACGATCAGAGTTGCGGAGATCCAGCTGGAGCGGCGCATGAATCTTTTATGTTAGCGCTGGAAGGAAGAGCGACCCGGGAGTGCGCGAGCTTCGGCTCGGAGCGCCGGGCAGAAGCCCGGCGGCGGCCCGGAAGGGCCGGCCCCACTATTTTGGCGCGGTCAGGCTGGCGGCGGCGGTGTAGACTAGCGGGATTTCCAGAACTGCCTCAACGTCCACGGGGACGCCGTTCCGCATGGCCGGATTGAACTGCCAGGATTGAAGCGTGTCGAGCAAGTCTTGGGCGGCGACATCGCTTCCCTCACAACCGAAGTGGCCGTCCTTGCGGAGAATGCCGGCAACCAGCAGTTTGCCCGTCCCATGCTCTTGGCGGACCGGAACGGAGGGCAGCGGATTGCCGCGCATCAGCGTGGGCGGGCGCATGAGCAAACGGGTATCCGGCGCTGGCATCGGCGCGTCCTCAGCGAACCAAACCACCCAGTCTTCGCCGTCCTGAACGGCAGGCAAGACCGTCGTGAATACCACGCGGGTGTGGAAGCGGCGCTCGATGAACGGCGGCAAAGTACGCGAACTGGGCCATTGCGGTATGGAAAGGTGCGGGGTCGTTTGGAATGCCGTAGTGGATTGCGACGCCGGCATAGCGGCAGTTCCCAGGCCGGGCTTGTCGGCGGGCGGCTTGGAGCCGGTTGCGGAAGGTGAGGACGGACCTCGCCTGCCTTGGATCGAGACGTCGGGTATACCAAGCGGGGCATTTCCTCTGGCCAGTTGCGGGTCGCCGGGGCCGGTGTCGGGACCAGCGGCAATGCGGGCCGAGCGCGAGCCTTCCGGAGTCGGTATCTGCGGGGCGTTGGTCGGATTCAAGCCCAGAATCGCCACGCTCACGCCCGCCGGGCCGTGTCCCTGCTCGATCGCCGGCGCCGTTGGTAAGGCGGGCGCGGTGCCGTTTCCGGCTTGGCTGGTCGAAGGCGCGGGCGGCGGCGTGAAATCGCGGCGCGGAGGCGCCATGGGCGTGTTGAGTACGGAATCGACACCGGCCGGTCCATGCGCGCTCTCGAGAGCGGGTGCGGCCGGGAGCGCGGCAGCGGGGCTCGGGACCGGCGCAGTGGGCAGCGCCGGCGCGGTGAAATCTCGCCGCGGGCGCGCCGCGGGTTTGTTCAGGAGAGCTTCGAGCGCGGCATTCTGCTGCTGTTTCGTAGCCAGATCCGGTGCCGCGGGCAGCGCGTTAGGCGCAACCGGCTGCTTCGGCTTGGGCGGTTCCGGATTCACGAACGGCTTGGCCTGGGGCCTTTCCGGCGACGGCACGGCCGGCTGCATGGCGATCACGTTCGGCGCGCTGAGATCAACCTTCAACTTGATCTGCGGGGCGGGGATCCACACCAATTGCTTACCCGGATCCGCCTGGGGCGCAGTGACAATCTGTTGTCGGGCCTTCTGCGGCGTTTTCTGATTCGGATCGCGGTCGCTTGTGGGATTAGTCGGCGATACCGCCGGGAGTTGCTCCTTGAACTTGTACCAGATCAGCTTGTGCTCTTTTTCAAATGGCGCGACCAACGAAGTATAGACGTTCTTCGCTTCCGGCGTTTCGGCCACGGGGGAGAGCAAGAGGGCGAACAATGCGCTGTGCAGGATTACCGAGTATAAGAAGCCCAGGCCGCTTGGGCTGTTTGATACGGCTGGCCGGCGGGGGCCCGGGATTCTTAGACGAAGTTGCATTCGAGAGGAATAAGTCCTTTCGTAGCGTTACTGAATACTCGTCAAGGCGCGCCCTTCCTCTGGCCGCCTCCCTTTATTAATACCATTCTGGACTACGCGTACGGGATGTTGTCTTGGGTGGAGTACCAGGTACTGTCCAATACGAGACGAAAACGCGGCTCAGAAGTAGCCGATCCAGCGCGAGGCGAAGATGATGGCAAGCCACAGCGCCCACCAGAGGATGGTAGTCAGGCGAGTGCGCAATGGCGGGCTGACCGCCAGAACGAAAAACGAAGCCAATTTGATGCGGAAAGGAACGCTTCTAAAGCACTTGACTGGCTCTATCCAGAACAGTAACACACCCGTTAGCAATACCAGGGCGAGGCCCGCCCGTCGGAATAACCGGAGCTGGCGGCCAAGCTCCGGCATCAGAACCGCTCCGCCAAACCAGGCGATTGCCAAGACGTGTACGGCGCTGATGATGGGGAATCCCCAGGTGGATTCCCGAAGCCAGGTGCTCGACCCGGTGGTCTGAATCCACTGACAGAAAGACAGGGGCGACATCAAAACACGTCGAAATCGGCGATGGCGCGGCCGGCGAGCACCACCGAGGTCCAGAGCACCAGGGAAATGGCCGCGGTCAACCGTCCGCGCCGCAGCCCAAACTGGCAGACCAGGGCCGCCAAAAGAATCGCCATTTTCACAAGGAAGGCGGGGTTGCGCAGGTAGCGTGTGGTGTCGGCGGCGAACAGAATGGGCCCGGTAACGAGCATGGTAGCCAGGCCGCGCCGAATCCAGGGCCTGGCTTGGGCGTCCACTTCGAGAATGGTGCACTGGCGCAGGATCCAACCCAGCATGCGGAGATCGAGGAGCACGATGGCGCCGACGAGGAGCGCCAAACCGGCGACGTGCACCGATTCCAGCGCGGGAAACAGCCAGGTGTTCTTCACTTGCCGAACAGATTCTTGTAGTCTTTGTTGTTCTCGCAAACGAACTCGTCGACCTTATCGAGATCGGTGCGGAGCGCGAAGGTTCGAGCGATGGTCCAGGACTTCTCGAACACATTGGGGTCTTCGATGACGGCCTGGTATTCGATTGCGTCGTACCCGGCGCGGCGGAACCGCTCGACGACGTGGAGGGCTTCGGTGTGCCGGAAGCCGCCGGGCAGTTCGGTTTTGTCATTGAAGCCGGTGGTATCGACTACGAAAGTATCGCCTTCCCAGTGACCGATCGAGTCGCCCATCCAGGTGGGGTCGAGATCCACTTGATGCGGACCGCCGCTGGTTGGGATCACGCGGAACAGGTGCGGATACTCGTACATGATCACGACGCGACCGATGCCTTGCACGATCTGCCACTGGTAGGGCACGAAGAAAGCGCCGGGCACGCCGGTGGGCATGCAATCGGCGTAGAGACCTGTGTCTTTGGGGCCGCGGACGACCTTGAATTTTTCGGCGCCGGGTTTCAGCACCGGAGCGGGCGGCGCATTGGCCGCAGCGGGTCCGCGGCCGAAGGTACCCGAGTTGTAGACGCCCGAAAGATCGGGGTGGCCGTCGGGCAGGCGGCGAATCTCGCGTCTGTCGGATTTGCCGGTTGCGAGTGACGAGGCGCCGGCAACGGTCACGGTTACGGATTTGGCGACGGTGGTGTTGTTCGGGCCGGTTACGGTGAGGGTGTAGGTGGTGGTGGCGGCGGGCGTCAAAACGCGGCTTCCCCGAGCCCGGACCGTCCCCAGGGCTGGCTCGATGGTGACGCTGTTGGGATTCTCCGTGGCCCACACGAGCGTGACCGCCTGGCCGGCTTGGGCGGATTCCGGTTCGACCGAGAATTTCGTGATTCGCGCCGGCGGCGCGGCCCGTCGCTGGATAGCGGTGGATGGGCCGACCTGGGTGGGCGGTTCCTGGGCCGGCGCAACCAGGGTTACGGCTAATGCCATGGCGCCGGCCAAAATAAAGTTTGTTCGCATGGCGCGCTCCGCTTGAGGAGTCACTATATCAAAGAAGCCCATGGCTACCGTTCAGAGTCCTTCGAAACGCGCGATCATTGATTTGCGGGCTGCCCTTGCAAATGACGAACACCCAGCTGTTCCTCGCGATCGGGATACCCGCTCTTGCTGTGCTGATTGGGTTCCTCTCCACTATGGTTCAGATTGCGACCATCAATGTGCTCGGATAACGGATTTGGCTAATAGAGTGAATTCGAGGCCGTAGACAGGACCATCCCGGATCTGGTAAACTTTCCTAGTCCCTTTACAAAGGCTCAGTGGGAGGTTTGTCCCTTTTTCGGGATGGACCGCTTGCACCAATGAGGTCGCATGGCACACCAACCAGGTAAACAATATCAATCTGCACGGAAGCAAGTAGAAGCGCGCGAGTATCAGCTGGAAGAGGCTGTACCGCTCCTGAAGAAGATCAAGTTCGCAAAATTCGATGAGACCGTTGAAGTCCACATGCGTTTGGGTGTTGATCCCAAGCATGCGGACCAGATGGTGCGCGGCACGGTGCTGATGCCCAACGGGCTCGGAAAATCGAAGAAGGTGCTGGTCATCGCCAGCGGCGACAAACTGAAGGAAGCTGAAGAAGCGGGCGCCGATTTTATAGGCGGCGAGGACATGGTGAACAAGATTCAGTCCGAGAGCTGGACGGATTTTGATGCCGTGGTCGCTACACCGGACATGATGCGATCGGTCGGCAAACTCGGCAAAATTCTGGGCCCACGCGGGCTGATGCCCAACCCGAAGACGGGGACGGTGACGACCGACGTTGCCAAGGCCGTGAAGGAAGTGAAAGCCGGCAAAGTCGAGTTCCGCGTAGACAAGACGGGGATCATTCACGCGCCTGTGGGGAAGATCAGTTTCGACGCAGACAAGCTGGTGGAAAATGCCGCGAGCTTGATCACCGCCGTAATCAAGGCCAAGCCGGCAGTGGCCAAGGGCAAGTACGTCAGAAGCGCGACCCTCTGCTCCACAATGAGCCCGGGGCTGGCGATCGACACGACGCCGTTCAGCGTGAAGGTGACGGCTGCCACGTAGCCGGACTAGGTGTTTCCATGAAAAATAAGGACGAGAAGAGCAAAGATATCGAGTCTCTGCACCAGGACCTGGAGAACTCCAAGAACCTGTTCGTGACCGGCTACGAGAAGCTGCGCGTGGATCAGGATTTCGAGCTGCGCAAAACCGTGCGGGCGGCGGGCGGGAAGTATCGCGTCATCAAGAATAATCTGGCGGAAAAGGCCTCTGAAGGAACGGCTGCCGAAGCGGTGCTGAAGGGGCTGAGGGGCATGACCTCGCTGGCATATACGACCAACGATCCGGTGGCGCTGGCCAAAGCGTTGACAACCTACGCGAAAGCCAATCCGACCTTCACCTTCAAGGCAGGGCTGGTGGAAGGCCGGGTGATCGACATCAAGACGATCAACGACCTGGCGGCCATGCCGCCCAAGGAACAGATTTTCGCGAAGCTTCTGTTCCTGATCAATGCGCCGGCGCAGCGCCTGGTGACGGCGATGAATGCAGTGGGCCGGAATCTGGCGGTGGTGATCGATCAGGGAGTCAAGGAGAACAAGTTCACGTAGGCACGGTGGGGCAGGCTTTCAGCCTGCCGCCGGGCTTTTGCCCGGCGCGCCGCGCGGAAGCGCGGCGGCAGCCCGGAAGGGCTGACCCCACAAAGTCAAGCGGTTTTAGATAGGAGTAGAGATGGCGGACATTAACGCAATTGCGGATCAGATTCAGGGCTTGTCGCTGCTGGAAGCATCTCAGCTGGTCAAGATGCTGGAAGAGAAGTTGGGCGTTTCGGCGGCGGCAGCGGCTCCGGTGATGGCAGCGGGCGGCGGCGGTGCGGCGGCAGCGGCAGCGCCAGCGGCTGAGGAGAAGACCGAGTTCACGGTCATCCTGACCGGGGCCGGCGCCAACAAGATCAACGTGATTAAGGCCGTACGCGAAGTGACGAGCCTTGGCCTGAAGGAAGCCAAGGATTTGGTGGATGGCGCCCCCAAGCCGATCAAGGAAGGGATCAGCAAGGACGAGGCCGAGACCATCAAGAAAAAATTTACCGACGCGGGCGCGACTGTCGAAGTCAAGTAATTTTTCGCCGGCAGGGAGCGGCTGCCGGCGGGTTGTTTTGTGGGATTTGACGCAGGGCGGAAGTCCTGCTAATGTAGATAGTTGGGCTTGGATTCAGCTGGATTCGATCCCATTGGTGACTGTGATTCCCGAATCCTGGTATTACAATTGCTGTTCCGGCGGAACCGCAAAGAGGGGATCTCTGTGCGTACGCGCTGAGGTGGCCAAAATTCAGGATACGCGGGTCTCAGATTCCACAAATACCGTCTCCATCGCGCGCGTTCGTCCGGAACCCCCGGCTCACGGGTCCGCGGATAGTTATCACCTGCCCCCGTTACTTCATTCGGCGCTGCAGCCTTCTGCGGCGTCGTTGGCATTTTGCTGGTAAGCGCAGTTTCTTTGCTGTGGCTGTTCGGCCGTCAGGAGTATAAGAATGGATCTTCAACACAACGGCGCCGCCCCCGAGCGAGTGGATTTTTCCAAGATCAAGACTTCGATTCCCATTCCGAATCTGATCGAGGTCCAGAAAAAATCGTACGAGCGGTTCCTGCAGATGGATCTTCTGCCCAATGAGCGCGAAGACATCGGTCTGCAAACGGTGTTTAATTCGGTCTTCCCGATATCGGATTTTCGCGGCGTCAGCGACCTGGAGTTTGTCGACTATTCGATCGGAAACTGGGAGTGCAAATGCGGCAACCTGAAAGGGCTGCATCACCTCCGATCGACCTGCCGTAATTGCGGCGCAACCATTCGCACCGATCCGTTTCATGCGGGCGACATTCTGTGCCAGCACTGCGGCACCTTCAACAAGAACGTCGTCACGTTTTGCAATAAGTGCGGCGACCCAGTCGGCCTGCAGTTGAAGTACGACATGCAGGAGTGCCAGGAGCGCGGCATGACGTACGCCGCGCCGCTCAAGGTCACCATCCGGCTGACGGTTTACGCCAAAGATCCGGAGACGCAGAAGAAGAGCGTCCGCGACATCAAGGAACAGGAAGTCTTCTTCGGCGAAATTCCGCTGATGACGGACAACGGCACGTTCATCATCAACGGCACCGAGCGCGTGATCGTTTCGCAGTTGCACCGCTCGCCGGGCGTATTTTTCGAGCGCGTGGCGGCGCAGGGCTACTACCTGGGCAAGATCATTCCATACCGCGGAAGCTGGGTGGAATTCGAGTACGACAACAAGAACATTCTTTACGTGCGCATCGACCGAAAGCGCAAGTTTTACGGCTCCGTCTTTCTGCGCGCTTTGGGCTACAAGACCGATGAAGCGATCCTGCGCGCGTTCTACCGCGTCAGCAAGATTACAGTGAAAGACAAGAAGCTGATGTGGCACGTGGATGAGAACCTCACGGGCCTCAAGCTGTCGTATGCCATCAGCAGCAAGGGCGAAACGGTCGTCGGGCAGGGCAAAAAGATCACGCCCTCGCTCTTCAAGGAAATTCAGAAAGCCAAGATCCAGCAGGTGGAAGTAGCTTCGAACGATCTCGAAGGCGCCTACGTGGTGGCCGACGTGGTCGATATGTCCACCGGCGAGGTTTTGATCGACGCCAATGCCGAGCTCACGGCCACGGCGCTGAACAAGCTGTTCGAGGCCGGAATCGAAGAATTCGAAGTCTTCTTCCCCGAGCGAGACGACGTAGGCACGGTCATCTCGTCGACGATCCGGAAAGATACGATCAAGACACAGAACGAGGCGCTGATCGAGATCTACCGCAAGCTGCGCCCCGGCGACCCTCCCACGCTCGATACGGCAACCCAGCTCTTCCAGGGCATGTTCTTCGACCCGCGCAAGTACGATTTCTCGCGCGTGGGCCGCATGAAGTTCAACATCAAGCTGTTCGACAGGGCGGAATCGACGGTGCTCGATAAGCGCACGCTCGATTCGGAGGACTTCCGCGCCACCATCAAATACCTGCTGAAGCTGCGCCGCGGTATCGGCGCCGTCGACGATATCGACCACTTGGGCAACCGCCGCGTCCGGGCGGTCGGCGAGCTTCTGGAGAACCAGTTCCGCATCGGCCTGGTGCGCATGGAGCGCGCCATCAAGGAAAAGATGTCGGTGTACCAGGAAATGTCGACGGCCATGCCGCACGACCTGGTGAACGCCAAGCCGGTGATGGCGGCCATCCGCGAATTTTTCGGATCGAGCCAGCTCTCGCAGTTCATGGATCAGACCAACCCGCTGTCGGAGATCACGCACAAGCGGCGTCTCTCGGCCCTCGGGCCGGGCGGGCTCAGCCGCGAGCGCGCCGGTTTCGAAGTGCGCGACGTGCATCCCACGCACTACGGGCGCATCTGCCCGATCGAGACGCCGGAGGGTCCGAACATCGGCTTGATTTCGTCGCTTTCCTGCTTCGCCCGCATCAACGAGTACGGCTTCATCGAAAGCCCGTATCGCAAGGTTTTGAAGGGCGTGGTGATCGATGAAGTCCGCATCCTGAATCCGGGGGACGTCGATTACAAAGTGGGCGACATCGTACCGCGCGCGCAGGCGGAGGACGCCAACCGCAAGCTCAGTCAGAAAAAGCAGCCCGCCGAGTATGAGGCGCACTGCGAATATCTTTCGGCTTGGGAAGAAGACAAATATCTCATCGCGCAGGCCAATGTGGAATTGGATGAGAAGGGGCGGATCGTTCCGGAACTCTGCAACGCGCGCCAGGCCGGGAACTTTGTGCTGAAGCCGAAGGAGGAGATCGAGTACATCGATGTCAGCCCCAAGCAACTGGTCTCGGTGGCCGCCAGCCTGATTCCGTTCCTGGAAAACGACGACGCCAACCGCGCGCTGATGGGATCGAATATGCAGCGCCAGGCCGTGCCGCTTCTGCGCGCCGATGCTCCTTACGTGGGCACGGGCATGGAGCGGGTGACGGCTCGCGACTCGGGCGCCGTGGTGCTGAACAAGCGCCCCGGAGTAGTGGATTCGGTCGACTCCGAACGCATCATCGTCCGCGTGGAAGGGGCTGCGCATGAAGGGCAGCTTTCGCGCGAGGTGGGCGCGGACATTTACCAGCTCACCAAGTTCAAGCGCTCGAACCAGAACACCTGCATCAACCAGAAGCCGATCGTGAGGGTAGGCGAGCGAGTGGGCAAGTACCAGGTTCTGGCAGACGGGCCGTGTACCGACCTGGGCGAACTGGCGCTGGGGCGCAACGTGCTCGTGGCATTCATGCCGTGGCGCGGGTATAACTTCGAAGACGCCATCCTGGTCAGCGAAAAACTGGTCAAGGAAGACTACTACACTTCGATCCACATCGAAGAATTCGAAATCGAAGCTCGCGATACCAAGCTCGGGCCCGAGGAAATCACGCGCGACATTCCCAACATCGCGGATTCCTTCTTGCGGAATCTGGATGAGAGCGGCGTGATCCGCATCGGCGCGACGGTGAAGCCGGGCGACATTCTGGTGGGCAAGGTAACGCCGAAGGGCGAAACGCAGCTCACTCCCGAAGAAAAACTCCTGCGCGCGATCTTCGGCGAAAAGGCCGGCGATGTGAAGGATGCATCACTCTACTGCCCGCCGGGCATCGAGGGCACGATTGTCGATTGCAAGATTTTCTCGCGCAAGGGCCAGGAAAAGGACGAGCGGTCGAAGTCGATCGAAGAATCGCAGATCCAGCGCCTGCAGCGCAACCTGCAGGACGAAATTCGCATCCTGACCGATGAGCGCGCCAAGCGTCTGGGCACGCTGCTCGAAGGCAAGAAGCTGTTGGCCGACCTGCACGATGAGAAGACCAACAAGCGCTTGCTCTCGAAAGACACGGATCTGACGCGCGATCTGATCGAGAAGATGAAATCGCGCGATTTGAAGCGCATGCGCCTCAACAACAAGGATCCGCGGCTGAATGAGCAGATCGACGAAATCGAAGAGATGACGTCGCGCCAGATCGCGGTGCTTGAAAAAATAACCGACGAAAAGATCGCCAAGCTGCGCAAGGGCGATGAACTGCCTCCCGGCGTGATCAAGCTGGTGAAGGTCTACATCGCCATGAAGCGCAAGCTTTCCGTGGGCGACAAGATGGCCGGACGGCACGGGAACAAGGGCGTGATCGCGCGCATCCTGCCGGACGAGGACATGCCGTACCTGCCGGATGGAACTCCGGTGGAAATCGTGCTCAATCCCCTGGGCGTGCCTTCCCGCATGAACGTGGGGCAGATTCTGGAGACGCACTTAGGATGGGCGGCCAATGCGCTGGGCGTGCATTTCGCAACCCCGGTATTCGACGGCGCGACCGAGCGCGAAATCAAGAAGGCGCTGCACGATTCGAAGCTGCCCTCTTCGGGCAAGACCAGTCTCTTCGACGGCATGACGGGCACACAGTTCGAGCAGCCGGTGACGGTGGGCTACATCTACATGATGAAACTCTCGCACCTGGTGGACGACAAGATCCACGCTCGCTCCATCGGCCCGTACTCGTTGATTACGCAGCAGCCGCTGGGCGGCAAGGCTCAGTTCGGCGGCCAGCGCTTCGGCGAAATGGAAGTCTGGGCGCTCGAAGCCTACGGCGCGGCGTACATTCTGCAGGAACTGCTGACGGCCAAGTCCGACGATGTCTACGGACGCGCCAAGATCTACGAAGCCATTGTGAAGGGCGAGGCGGCGATTGAGCCGGGTGTGCCGGAGTCGTTCAACGTGCTCATCCGCGAGCTGCAGTCGCTGTGCCTCGACGTGGAATTGATGAAGAAGCCGCGCGAAGTGATGGATATGGCGCCGGCGGCGGATTAATGCAACCGGACACAGTCCGGGAGGCCTGTGCCACTGGGTAGCACAGACATCCTTGTCTGTGTCTGGTTTGGTTTTTTTTGAGAACTGGAGGCTATTTTGAGATCCTCTCCATACGATCGGGCAAATTTGATCGCGGATTTCGATTCGATCCGCATTTCTCTGGCGTCTCCGGAAAAGATCCGGAGCTGGTCTCACGGCGAAGTTACCAAGCCGGAGACGATCAATTACCGAACCTTCAAGCCGGAACGCGATGGGCTGTTCTGCGCGCGGATCTTCGGTCCCACCCAGGACTGGGAATGCTTGTGCGGCAAATACAAACGCATGAAGCACCGCGGCGTCATCTGCGACAAGTGCGGTGTGGAAGTCACGCTGGCCCGCGTCCGCCGCGAGCGCCTGGGTCACATCGAACTGGCCAGCCCCTGCTCGCACGTCTGGTTCTTTAAGGGCCTGCCGAGCCGCATCGGCCACCTGCTCGATATCACTCTGCGCGAGCTCGAGCGGGTGCTTTATTTCGAAGCCTTCGTGGTGGTGGAACCCGGCGAAGTGGAAGGGCTCCATCGCGGCGAAGTCATCACCGACGAACGCAAGCGGGCGCTCGAACAGGAGCATCCCGGCAAGTTCGTCGCCATGATGGGCGCGGAAGGCATCAAGGAACTGCTCAAGAAGGTCGATGTGGAAGCGCTGAGCGAAGAGATTCGCGAGCGCATGAAGACCGAGCAATCGCAGCAGAAGAAACTGAAGTTCGCGAAACGGCTGCGGGTGGTGGAATCGTTCCGCAAATCCGGCAACAAACCGGAATGGATGATTCTCGACGTGATCCCGGTGATTCCGCCGGAACTGCGCCCGCTGGTGCCGCTGGATGGCGGCCGCTTCGCCACCTCCGATCTCAACGACCTCTATCGGCGCGTGATCAACCGCAATAACCGGTTGAAGAAACTGATTGAGCTGCATGCGCCCGACGTGATCGTCCGTAATGAAAAACGGATGCTGCAGGAAGCGGTGGATGCCTTGTTCGACAACGGCCGCCGTGGACGCGTGCTGCGCGGCGCCAATAACCGTCCGCTGAAATCGCTTTCAGATACGCTCAAAGGCAAACAGGGGCGTTTCCGCCAAAACCTGCTGGGCAAGCGCGTCGACTACTCCGGCCGCTCCGTGATCGTGGTGGGCCCCGATCTGCGGCTCAACCAGTGCGGGCTGCCCAAGAAGATGGCGCTCGAGCTGTTCAAGCCGTTCATCTATCATCGTCTCGAGCAGCGCGGCCATTGCACCACCATTAAGCAGGCCAAGGAACTGGTGGAGCAGCAGGACCCGGTGGTTTGGGACATTTTGGAAGAGGTCATCAAAGACCATCCCATTTTGCTCAACCGCGCTCCCACGCTGCACCGCCTCGGCATTCAGGCCTTCGAGCCGGTACTTGTGGAAGGCAAAGCCATCAAGATTCACCCGCTGGTTTGCACGGCGTTCAACGCCGATTTCGACGGCGACCAGATGGCCGTTCACATTCCGCTTTCGCCCGAAGCGCAGATTGAAGCTTCGACCCTGATGCTTTCGGCGAACAATATCCTCTCGCCGGCGCACGGTTCTCCTATCGCGGTGCCCACGCAGGACATGGTCCTGGGCTGTTACTACCTGACCAAGGCCCGGCCAGGAGCCAAGGGCGAGGGCCGCACCTTCGCCTCGACCGACGACGTGCTGATCGCGCTCGAGATGGGCGAAGTAGAGACGCTCACCCCGATCAAGCTGCGCTACACCGGACGCGTGATCGATCTGGTGCACGCCTTCGACAATCAGAACATTCTGCACACCGAGCCGATCGAGTTCATCAAGCAGTACATGGAAACTACGGTTGGCCGCGTGATAATGAACGACAGCCTGCCGCAGGATATGCCCTACATCAACGGCCTCCTGAAGAAGAAGGGCTTGGGGCAACTGGTGCAGTACTGCTACCTCAAGTTTGGTCTGCAGGTGACAGTGCAGATGCTGGATGAGGTCAAATCGCTGGGCTTCCTGTACGCCACGCGCGCCGGTATTTCGATCGGCATCGACGACATGGTGGTGCCGAACGAGAAAGCCGGCTTGGTGCGAGACGCCGAAAAGGAAGTGGTGCTGGTCGAAAATCAGTATCAGGACGGCGCCATCACTCACGGCGAGCGCTACAACAAGATCATCGAAATCTGGTCGAAGGTCACGGAACGCGTTTCCGACGAAATGTTCCAGGCCATGGAAGAGGACGACCGCACCGGCCGCTATCTCAACCCGATCTACATCATGGCCGATTCCGGCGCGCGCGGCTCCAAACAGCAGATCCGCCAGCTCTCGGGTATGCGCGGCCTGATGGCCAAGCCTTCGGGCGAAATCATCGAGACACCCATCACGGCCAATTTCCGCGAGGGGCTGGACGTATTGCAGTACTTCATCTCGACGCACGGCGCGCGCAAGGGTTTGGCCGATACGGCTTTGAAGACGGCCGATTCCGGCTACCTGACGCGCCGCCTGGTGGACGTGGCGCAGGACGTGATCGTCAGCGAGAACGACTGCGGGACCCAGGAAGGGATTTACGTCGAGCCGATCATTGAGTCAGGTGAAATCATCGAGCCGTTGCGCGACCGGATTGTGGGCCGCGTGGCCCTCGAAGATCAGAAGGACTACGAAGGCAACGTCATCGTCGGCGTCAATCAGGAGATCACGGAGGAACTGGCGGCGGCGATCCAAGCGGCCGGGATCGAGCGCGTGAAAATTCGCTCGGTGCTGACTTGCGAATCGAAGCGCGGCGTCTGCGTGGCCTGCTATGGCCGCAACCTGGCCACCGGCCGCCTGGTAGAACGCGGTGAGGCGGTCGGCGTAATTGCCGCCCAGTCCATCGGTGAACCGGGCACTCAGTTGACCATGCGCACGTTCCACATCGGCGGGACGGCCACCAGAATCAGCGAGCAGTCTACACAGGACGCGAAGTCCGACGGCTTCGCGCGCTATATCGGCATCCAGACCGTGCGCTCCCAGGCAGGCGAGCTCATCGCCATGAACCGCAACGGCATTATGGCAGTCGTGGACGATAAGGGCCGCGAAAAGGAACGCTACCCGGTGGTGTACGGCGCCCGCGTGCTGGCGGAAGACGGATCGCCGGTGAAGTCCAACCAGATCCTGCTCGAGTGGGATCCCTACACGTTCTCGATCCTGACCGAAGTGAGCGGCACAGTGCACTTCAAAGACCTGGTAGATGGGCTCACGCTGCAGGAACAGGTGGACGAAGTGACCGGCATGTCGCAGCTGGTGGTTACGGATTCACCCGACGAAAAGCGGCAGCCGACCATCGAAGTGCGGCCGGAAGGTCCGCGCGGCGACCGCAAGAAATACCTGATGCCCACCCACGCGCACCTGATGGTGCAGGACGGCGTGGAGGTGCATGCGGGCGACGTGCTGGCCAAGATCCCGCGCGAGACCACCAAGACCAAAGACATCACGGGCGGTCTGCCGCGCGTGGTGGAACTGTTCGAAGCGCGCAAGCCGCGTGAAACCGCCATCATCGCCGAGATCAACGGCGTGGTGAAGTACGGCGAGGTCACCAAGGGCCAGCGCAAAATCTTCGTGGTGGGCGACGATGGCGAACAGCGCGAATACTCGCTGCCGCGCGGCGTTCACATCAATGTCCAGGAGGGCGAGCGGGTCAAGGCCGGCGAGCCGCTCATGGACGGTCCGCGCAACCCGCACGACATTCTGGATGTGCTCGGCGAAAAGGAACTGCAGAAGTACCTGGTCAACGAGATTCAGGAAGTCTACCGGTTGCAGGGCGTCAACATTAACGACAAGCACCTGGAGGTCATTTCGCGCCAGATGATGCGCTGGGTGAAGGTCGAAGATATCGGCGACACGGAATTTCTGCCGGAAGAAGTGGTAGATAAATTCAAATTCCGGACAGAGAACATGCGCGTCGCGGAAGCCGGCCAGCGCCCGGCCCAGGGCAAAGCAGTCTTGCTCGGGATCACCAAGGCGTCGCTCTCGACCGACTCGTTCATTTCCGCGGCATCCTTCCAGGAGACCACGCGCGTGCTCACCGAAGCCGCCATCAACGGCAAGGTGGACTACTTGCGGGGCCTCAAGGAGAACGTGATCATGGGCCGCCTGGTTCCGGCCGGAACCGGCATGGAGTATTACCGCCAGGCCAAGATCGCGGGCGAGGACGTGGTGGAAGAGCCAGTGCCCGAGGCGACGCTCGACGCCATCCCCGGCTACGACGAGGAGACCCGTCTGCAGTACGCAGGCGGGCTCCCGGAGGATACGGGCGAGGAATCGCTAGCCGAGTGAGCTATAGTTGAACCAACGACGGCATCCGCGCGCTCTCGCGGGTGCCGTTCATTTTTTATGGCCACCGGCGAATTGGTCAGTATCCGCGAATATCTGTCCACTAGCTATGAGCCCGAATGCGACTACGTGGACGGAGTCCTGGGTCGAGCGAAACGCGGGTGAATATGACCACTCGCGCATGCTGGGCGCAGTTTTGTCCTACCTCCACGCTAGGCGCCTACAGTGGAGCATTTCGGTCTTTCCCATACTCCGCGTGCTAGTGTCGCCCACGCGGATTCGGGTGCCGGACGTTTGTGCGTTCACGAGCGAACCAACCGAACAAGTCCCGAGCACTCCACCGTTCATTTGCATCGAAATTCTGTCGCCCGAAGACCGCCTGTCGGCCATGCACCAGCGCGTCCAGGATTACTTGAATTTCGACGTCCCATATGTCTGGATTCTCGATCCTGCCACCCGTAAGGCCTATCGCTCCACACCGAACGCGTTGACCGAAATCAGTGAGCTGCAAACCGATAATCCGGAAATCACCGTCCCCCTAACCGCTTTGTTCGAGTAGCGCAATTTCGCACACAATGGCAAACGCCGTGCGCTACTATAGGGAAGTACTCGCCGCGGAGACGCCTTTTGCAACGGATCTTTCTTCTCTTAGCTCTAGTTCTGTCCTTGTTCATCGGTTTCGCCCGAACCGCCCAGTTGGCTGTGATGGTGCTGAATCCGCAGACTTGGGGCGATGGACGCCCACCCTCCGATTGGCAAATCAAAGTTCATCATGGCAAACCGATGATCTCCACGTGCGCTGGGGCTGTGGGATCGTGCCTCGAC